>Ga0302326_10026876_pt1 | contig 11617 bp, 13 predicted proteins | sample Palsa_T0_3_FD_202264 | JGI IMG/M metagenome (GOLD analysis project Ga0302326, IMG submission 202264) | Peat permafrost microbial communities from Stordalen Mire near Abisko, Sweden - Palsa_T0_3 | ecosystem: Environmental > Terrestrial > Soil > Palsa > Peat permafrost | place: Sweden: Abisko... | reverse complement strand
CCCGGCGCTCATGACGGAATTGGAAGCGCTGGCGCCGCCCAGGCCCGAAGTTGCCAAGCGGAGAAAGGTGTCGTAGAGTGGGTTACGAGGGAGCCGCTACTTTCCACGGAGCTCCGGGCATTCCCCGGATCGCGGGCGATGTGGGCGCCAAGGCCAAAACAACTCACCCCTGATGCGTAGGCGGTACAGGAGAAGAGGCTATGCATCAACCTGATTCAGAGCGAAAGATTGAAGTCACTATTGACGGGGAGCGTGTGTGAGGAACTGTACATAACGGCGGCGACGCCGAGTTGTCCGTGCGCATTGACTGGCCCGAGATTGATCGAACCATCAGCGTTCACATGCCAAACCTCGCCCGTTCGGTTCATCCGGAAGGCTTTCTGGGGGAATATGGCGAGCAAAGGGCGATCGAGCTTCTGGTGAGCTTGTACAAAGAGCAGAAACAAGGCGACCGAAGGCGCAAGTTCGCTAGGGTGGACTCCGAGGAATTTGGTAGGGTCCGTTACCTGGAGGGGCGATCCTGGCCATCCAGGGCGCGGCGTGAAGATACGCGAAAAGGCGTCTATCGGCGCCTCAGTTTACGTCCAAATCGAGGACGACGGGCCGTACGGCCGGGCGCGCTTCTTTGATTCCGGCACAGATCAGCCGTTCCTGGCGGAGTCGGCCGTCTACGACGAAGGCATTCGGGAATATGTTGAGGGCGTAAAAGCCGACCTCAGCTTCAGCCGGCGCCTGGAGACCATCCGACGGAAACTGCTGCCGAAAATGGTCCGGTACAGTGCCTTGTTGAAGGATTACCGCGTCAGCCGTCAGCAGGTGGATTTTCTGAACGATTTTGGGAGAGCGTGGCGTGCAGGTGACATTCCGCTCGACGCTCCGGAAATCGATCAACTGATCGAGCTCGGATATCTGGTTAGAGATCCCGGTTTGGGGGCAGCGGAGAGGGCCGCCCTTGAGGCTTCACTCAATCGCACTCGCAAGGCCTTGGAGAATTTCGAGGCCACGGGAAAAGGCCAACAGGCGGCGGAATGCCGGACAAAGGCGCAAAAGCTGGAACGCCACATCGACGCCAAGACATTGATGATCACCGCGGCGGGTAAAGCGGTAGCCAAGCAGTTCCCCTAAGTACACCATTAGGCCGCGTCTTCACGGACGTTCCATCGAATGTCATCGTGCCGCTGGATGTCGTGCCCGCCGGCCGCTACCGGCGGCGCGGTGCAACGGAGTCTTCGGAAGCCGTGATGACCGCCCCGGTCAGAGGGTCGGCTCTCGCGCGGACCTGGTTAGCGGCAGCATGTCGGGAACAGGGTGTCGAGTGCGGGTGAACGAGCTACGCTTCTTCGTTCCAGTCCGCCTTCCCTGGACCCTGATTGGAATCACCCAGGTACGGTACAATCAGGCGCGCGAGCGCTTCCTTGTGAGTATCGGTGTCATGGCTTAGCCATGGCAGGTCGTGCGCTTCGGCGAGAACCGGCCAGCGCGATGTTCGTCCGGCGATCACTTCATCTCTGGATGAATAGAGCGCCAAACGGTGCGGCAATCTTCGCTGCAACTCAACACCATCGGCCGAAGTTGGCGAGCTGATGCAGATAACATGGAGATCTTCTCGGCCTGTTTCCTGCAACTTCGCCGCGACAAGACCGCCGAGGCTGATCCCAACCAGCAGCGCTCCCGGCTCAATCAGGAGTTCTCGGAGAAAATCTACCGAGCGTTCCGCCGCCTGCTCGCCCTTCTCTCGACCGTGGGGCAAGGACGGACGTTCATACCGCGGTTCCGGGAAGGACTCCCGGAGAAGACCCTCCAATTGCAAAACTGAACCGCCAGGCCAGCCTCCTTTGCCGTGTAGCAGATAAACTGACCTGTAACGTGTTGCCATCGACTTCCTTCTCTCGGACCTAGTTGACAAACACACGGACACCCTATATCTCCACAAGTCGAAGCAGCGGCTTCTTGGTGTAATAGAGGGAGTCGGTGTCACCTTGGAATATGGGATCAATCGCATCTGCATGTCTGGTTTGCTTTGACATTAAGCAAATCTCCACGGTTACCATGTTATCCGGGTACGAGGATGCTGTCGCTTACCTGTTCGCCTTCGAGGTATGTGGTCCCGCCTCTCCCTTGACCCATCAGGACTATACGGCAAAAGAGGTTCACGAGTTCAATTTGCTCAAGCCTCGCGCATTTTGCCCGAGCTAGTTTCGGGCTTGCTACTACAATCGCCAGTATCTGGGCACGCGAGATGGCAACGTTGAGACGGTTTTTGCTGAACAGAAATTCAGTCCCGCGCGGCGCGGCATCGGCGGAGCTGGCGGCCATCGACACAATCACGACGGGAGCCTCCTGCCCTTGGAATTTGTCGACAGTGCCCACACGAATTCCAGGAAACCGTTCGCGGAGCCTTCGCACCTGCAGGTTATAGGGCGAAACAATCAGAACGTCATCATCACAGAAAGGCCGTGCGATGCCATTTTGAACAATCTGGGCGCGCGCCAGGTCTCGAAGGATGTCACCGATGGCTTCCACTTCCTCTTCCGAGTCGCATTGATTGCCCTCGTGTTCGACTGGGGTGAATGCCACGCCAGCCTGTGTCTCTACCCGGTTCCGGTGTTCAGTATCCAGGCGCAGTTCACGGCCACTCGTGACCGGTTCCGCCTCCAGCCGCCCGTCGTAAACGGCGTCGGAGATGAACTCGCAGATCTCCGGCCGCATGCGCCACGTCCGGCTTAGGAAGATGCCGAGGTCGTCCGGAATGGTAGGCCTGTTCCATAGCAGATATTGGAGAATGGACTTGCCGCTCTCGCCCGGATGCGCGCCCTGCGTAGGCTGATCGAGTTGCATCTGATCGCCTAACAGAATCAGGTTCTCGGCACTGGCTGACACTCCTATCAAGTTGGCCACTGGGACCTGGCCGGCTTCATCGACGAAAAGGTAATCGAAAACACCCGCCGCATTTGCATGAGAGAACACCCACGCAGTCCCGCCGACGAGATCCGGCACGATATCCAGATTGAAGAGATCTGCACCTGTGCTACATTGCTGCACCGCGTCAAGGCCTGTCTCCAGTTCGCGGCCCACCTTTGCCGCTGTGAACCTCACCCCGGCTGCTTGCGCGACCCTGACGCTTTCCACCAGCAGTAGATCAATCGCGCGGTGGCCGTTGGACATGATACCGATACGTTTGCCCGCGCCAAGCAGTGCGGCGATCATGTGCGCTGCAGTGTATGTCTTTCCGCAACCCGGAGGTCCCTGAATACATAGTGTGCTGTGATCCAGGCTGAACGCAGCGTCGATCGCGCCCTGAACCAGGTCGCCCCCATCTGGAACGACAGGACCGGAATTTCTGCCAATGAGCCTCGGGCGGCGGCGGTAGAGAAAATCTTCCAATGCGCGGGGAATACTGCCGGTTTCCCTGTAGGACCGGACCAGCCGTTCGATGGCATCGACAATCATCTTCGCCGGAACGATCTCGTCCGGTATCAGATTGAGGCGTTGCGGAGGAGCAGGACGGCTTTTGTGCAGGCGGAACGTAAGTAATCCGCATTCGAAATCGACGTGCTCAATTTTAACTCGCGTCTCGAGGTCGTGGCTGTAGTAGCAGGGGGCACCCTCCCCCAGTCTCGTTTCCTGTTCAGGATTGAACTGATATTCGTATTCAAGCGACTGTTTCACCGGGACGGGAGGCGTCTCGGTCCGTTCCAGGCCGGCCAGGCAATCCGGATCTTCCTCCAACTCCGCATCTGTGCTAGCACTTCGGTCGAAGAATGCCCACCAGATTGGTTTGTCCTCCCGGCGATGGAATTCCAACACATGAGCCAACATCTGGTGAACCCGCCAGTGCTCCGCGTCTACTCCGGGAACATGGGGGACCTCGTCGAGCATTGCCGAGGCCATCAGTGCCCGCGGTGACAAATCCGTGCTCACCGCCCGAACGCGGGGGATGGTATAGGCGATGCCCGCATCCCGCTGAACCGAGCGTAGCCATTCGAGAAGCTTCCACGTCGAGTCACAGTCGGCTTCGTTGTAGTCGCGAATGAGCCGGAGTGTGGGCGATGTCCTCCAGTCAGCGCCGTCCGGTTTTTGCCGCCAGGCGTGATAGTAGACCATGGAATCGCCCGCGGTGGCGATTTCGCCGGTCCGCTTCGGCATGTAAATGTGCTCGATGTTCTTGAGAGAGTATGCCGGCTCTCCGACAAGCAGGCCCTGTCGAACGACCGCGTATAAATCGACGAATACTCGGGCGCGGAGTAATTCATCCACTTCGGCCTCGCAAAATCCGTACCGTGCCGCCAATCGCTTCAGTGCACTGGTTTCGTAGGGGGCGTAATGGTAGATGTGCATGGCCGGGTCCTGTTGGCGCTTTGCAAAGATCCAGGCGATGAACTCTTGGAGCGACTGCTTTTCCTGATCACGATCATGCGCCCACCAATCCGAAAAGCGCAGGCCACCCGCGTCCAGATAGGTGACACCCAATAGGTATTCCAACCCGCCCGGTATCAGCGGATAACCCTCTATATCGAAACACACGTCCGCGTTTGAAGCCGGCGGCAGCAAGGAAAGTCCTATTCCTTCACGATCATGTGGAAGAACCCGATACAGCGGTAGCGCGCTCCCGGCCGATGCCAGCTGCAATTCCGCCTGATCGCAGAGCCGCTGATGTGCCGCCACGGCAAGCCCCGCGACGCGTGTGCCTCTGGACGCCAGGAGATCCTTCACCGTACGAATGCCGGCGAGGCGGAGGTGCTTGATCTGGCTGAAGCGGATGTTGGCGACAAAGCTGGGATCGTCCGCTTGTTTGAGCAGGCCTTCCGCATGATTGGTCCATCTTCCGTACTCGCGATAGTCCGCCGGATCGGGAGGCTCGGAGCCGGCGACGGCCTCCTGGAATTGGCAGAACCCAGCTTTAAGCACCCGGTAGTAATAGTAGAAATCCTGCAATCGAAGGCGGCACCGTTCGCCGTTTGCGAGGAAAATGCCCATGTAGGTGGGAAGTTGACCCTGCACGCTGGCCAGCATCTCCGCGTAGCAGCAGAGTTGGACCGCATAGTGCGGCTTCATACTCTGGCCCAGTTTCGCGTCCCACACCTCGTAGTGGTAGTCGCCGAGCTCAGAAGCACCCTCCGTTCGAATCAGGAAGTCGGCCAAACCCATGAACTCGCCGTGCTCAAGGTACGCCTGATAGATCACCGGCGCTCCGTTCGTCATTGCGCGGAGCGTGGCGGCGCCCCGATCCGGACCGTGTGGGATGTGGGTAATGCAGGCTTCCGCCGCCAGTCCCTCAAGGACATGCTTTTCGTGGGCAACGCCAGCGTCCATGATCATGCGGCTCTGATCGTCCACTGCATCGGGCAGCGCAAACCGCGGCCGCTCCAGATTCAGCCGGTCCATCCAGGACGCATATTCCGATTCAACGAATGTAATCAGGTCCGAGGGGGAGTAGACAACCGATCCATTGGCGAAATGCATGGTTAGCGCTCGCCGGCCGAAGAGGCCTTGCCGGAAACCTCAGCGTCGAGTTCGGATACCACCCGATCCAATTCATCCAGGATGGGATGCGGCCCCGCAGCTTTGTAAGCCCCAACCAGGCTACGGTAGTACCAAAGTGTTCCGTCCTTGCCTCCGTTGAATCTTTCCCAAAGCCCTTCGCGCAAGCGCCGGTAATCACGAAGAATGGCCGTTGCGTTGTGGAGTTTGTCCGCAGCGCCGACCAGCCTGGCTGAACCCGAAGCATGACCTATATGCGCGAGATAGGCCTCCTTGCGCTGCCGCCACGCCGGCCTCGGTTGGACATCCGCATCGCTGCAAGACTCGACGACGTCCGCTACGGCCGGGCCAAAGCGCCGGCGAATCCGCGCCAGCGTCAACTGGCCGCCCTGATCCTCCACGGCGTCATGCAGCAGGGCGGCGATTGCCTCATCTTCAGTTCCGCCGAACTCGAGAGCCAGCCCGGCCACACATAAAAGGTGCGAAATATAGGGGATTTGAGTCCCTTTTCGCGTTTGCGCACTGTGCAGGTGTGCGGCGAAAGTGAGAGCTTCTCCGAAATCTGGTGATAGCAGCATGTTACTCCGTATGCACACACACGTCGGGCTCGGATGCACCATCCAATACTTATCAGCAAAGAGTCGACCGCACAATACTGATCTTCGTCAATAAGTCACACTTTCCGAGCTTGCGTCGCGCCCCCGCGGCCTTACGGTTCAAAACAGTACATTCGGGGAAGCGGTTGTGGTGCAACACAACGACGCCTGCGCAACAACGTGGCGTTGTGAAGGGTGCGCTCCGGGGTGAGCGCCAGCCCGTCCTGCCGAGGTAGTATGGAGTAAAGCATGCCAGTCGATCTCTCCAAGTTCTTTGTTATCGGAATCTCCTCTCGCGCGCTCTTCGATTTGTCAAAGGAGGATCGAATTTTCAGGGGACACGGGCTGAAGGCATTCTCGGCTTACCAGTTGGAGCACGAGGACGATCTTCTACCAAAAGGAACGTGGTTCGCGCTGACCGAAGCTATTCTTCGGCTAAATTCCGTGGTGCCTGGCAAACGGAAGGTGGAGGTGGTGATCATGTCCCGGAACAGCGCGGACACCAGCCTCCGGATCTTCAATTCCATCGACCATTACGGGCTGGATATTACCCGGGCTGTTTTGGCGGGCGGCGCCCCTCTGGCGCCTTATCTGAGCGCGTTTGATGTTGACTTATTTCTTTCCGCAGATGAAGCAGATGTCCAGGCTGCCGCGAACGCCGGAATCGCGGCGGGACTTATTCATCAGGCTCCGCAGAATGGAGATGGCCCCGTTGATCAGCTCCGTATTGCTTTTGACGGCGATTCTGTGCTGTTTTCGGGTGAATCTGAGCGGATTTACCAGGAGCAAGGCTTGGCAGCCTTCATGGCGTATGAGAAGGCCAATGCTCGTAAGCCGCTGCCGGAAGGACCTTTTGCCAAAGTACTCCGGGCTCTTGCGATACTGCAGGCATTTGGAGAGACCGCCGGCCAGAACTTAATTCGAACTGCGCTTGTTACGGCGCGCAACAGTCCCTCCCATGAGCGGGTGATCCGCACTCTCCGCGAATGGAACGTCAGGATTGACGAGGCATTTTTCCTTGGGGGCGTTTCCAAGGACAAAATCTTGCAAGCATTCGGTGCCCAAATCTTCTTCGATGACCAGGAGGTTCACTGCCAATCCGCTGCGAAACTGGTGCCAACAGCGAGAGTGCTCACCGAAGCCGTTGAACCCAAGCCGGTTCAGGCGGCAGCTTCCCCGGATAAAAGCAGACCTCACCAAGCTGTCGGCTGAACACAGAGCCAGAATCTTTGCGCAACCTTTGCTGGATAGCCGAGGGGTGCTCCGACTTCGGCCCTCCACGTGTACCACGCTGGTTCATCAGCGGGGTACGTCCGCAAGTCGACTCATTTTTCGATACACTTGTGTCAATGACACCGGAAATACGGATGCTTCGCGAAATCTTCGGTGATACTGATTTTGAGGAACCGCTGCCCCGCACCCCACCGAACACCACGCCGCTCTTTCAGTTGGCGGCGGTTATGCCGGAGTTCGCGAACGAATTGAGCCTGTTGCTTGCCGAACAAGGTGCAACCGCCCTTGATGCTAGCATGGCTGATCTTTGGGTCTTCGACAGATGCCGCTGCGAATGGGATGGTTGCGCCACGATCTACACGCGTCCGAAACCTGAAGGGGCGTTTCCAGCCCGTGGCGGAACGTCAGTTCTCTCGAAAGCTGGCCCCGTCTACATTGATACAAGTTACGGAATGATCGCTTGCATCGAGGTCCTTGACCAGCCCGAAATCAAAAGAAAGCTGTTAGAGTCGCTTCCCTAAAGGGCCGTGCATCAGTTACGCCGGACTGACGGACCGCCAGCTGGCCGTCCGGCCTCACTTGCCAGGTTCAAGATCGGCAACGATTGCCTGTTGCTCGATGCCCTGCGACTCACCGCAGTGAGCGGCATTCGCGACAATCGTGCCATTGGCCCGATGGGTACAGTATCCGCCATGGATATGCAGAAAGATGTGCAGCCGGGGCTGAATCCGAGTGACGGCCGCAAGCAATTCCCGACACCCGTCGCAGCGATCAGTTCCACGCGGGCGATCAAGCGTTCCGAACGGCGGACCCTGCGTGACGAGGATGTGTGTGCCTTCCTTCCGGAATTCCGGATTAGATGCGTGCGCGGTCGGCGGCGGCACTGCGCCCGAATGCGCCACCGTATAGGGTGGTCACGGGTGAGCCCCACGCTGTGAACCCGCCCATTTCGACGGCTTCGTCTACCAGGAATACCGCGTTCGAGATCACGCGACTCAACCCGGGAGATTCCTCAAACGCGAGCTCATGGTTGCCGGGAATTACGGGAGCCAGCAGAGATCCGAGACTTCAACGCTTGGCTCGGAGCTGCCACATCGCCTGTTGAGCAATATGAAATCGCCAGCATGGATCAGTAGATCACCGGGAGGAACGTGGACCTTCCGATGCAATCTGTGAGTGTCCGATAGGCAGACGATTTTCACCAGATGCCGCGCCTCATCCGGACACTCCGGCGCCGCGCTCAAATTCTCGGCATCCCTGGTGTTCAAAGGTCAGCAAGCCCGCGCGGGGACTCTTCTTGTTGACACAGCAGCCCCAGTCCTGTGAAAGGCCAGTTGGGGCGAGGGGCGCAAAATAGCGGCACCCACAACTGCAGTCAGCAGGGTTCCCATCAGACCGGCTGCGTCGTCCGTATGGCTCGAAATCAGAATCAAGCATACGGCTAAGCCCGAACCATCCGAGATATACGACTGTATGTTCAGTAGAATCCTGGGGGTCGTTCAAAGCCCTATCTGCATTGTCAAGCCATGTCGACGCTTTGTCATTCGAACGCAAATTCGTGGATATCTCGGCTTGAGTCCCTTGCCGATCACCTCGGCGTCGAGATTTCTTATACATAGCGAGCCTCCCATTCAATGGGAACACGCGGTGCGACATCGCCGCAAGCGTTGGTCTTGTCTCATGCAAGATGAGCCTGGAGGGAGGGGCTGTTTCGCATACAAAATGAGCCTGGAGAAGAGATCGGCCATGCTCGGTATTGACTATCAAAGTGAGCAACAAGTCGGGATTGAGCCTGGACGAGATCCGGGTTTTTTTGAAGGCCAGCGAGGCCGTGCATTTCGAAGGCGAGAAAAAGGAGGAGGTTTACGCGTGGGTGAGCGGGTTCCTGGGGGAGCAGAACTGGGACGAGTTGGGGCGTATGGCGCGGGGGTTGGTGCGGAGGTATATGGAAAAAATGACGGGGCTGAGCCGGGCGCAGATCACGCGTCTGATCACTCGCTACGGGGAGGATGGAGAGGTGCGCGTTAAGCGCAGCCGGCGCCACCGTTTCGCGCCGCTGAACAACCACGGGGACGAGGCGCTGCTGGCGAGCGTGGATACAGCGCACGAGACGCTCAGCGGACCGGCCACGCAAAAGATTTTGCAGCGCCAGTGCCACGACTTCGGCGACCGGCACTACGATCGGCTGGCGCAGATTTCGGTGGCGCAAATCTGTCGTTTGCGCAAGAGTGGAGAATTGCCGGCGAGGGCCAAGATGGAGAGCCCGAAATCCGGACCGCCCCGATTCCGCGCGACGCGCACACCTAATGCGCCAATTGCACGTCGTGCTCCTGCAAGGCGGGTGTCCCGGTAACGCGTCCGTAGAGAACGTCCGGATCAAGATCCGCTCCGTTCGGCCAAACTACAGTGCCCAGGTCCCCATCCACACGAACCTGAGCGAAGTATTCGTGGTCGCGTAGCGGCTCGAAGACTCCGCGGAAACTCAGATGGGGCGCAAGGTCGACTACTCCCTCAACGCCGTCCTCGAATCGAAGATGCAAGCGATAATCGCCGACCGCTTTCGCGGCAACTATGTCCTTCAACATTCTCTACTCCAGAGGCGCAATGGGCCTAAGCTGTGCTTGCGCCCTCGCCAGATTCCAATCCTCGATCAAATCCGCGCGATGCAACGCCGCCCACTCCGTCACTAGTCCGAGCGCGCGAGGCGAAAGGTTCCCTCTCAGCAGGGCCAGCGTGTCGATAGCGATCAACGCCTTCTGGCCTGCATAACGCACATGAAAGTGCGGTGGCTCGTGGTCGTCGTAGTACATCTGCACAACGATACCGAAGAACCGGCTGATCTCAGGCATGGTTGAAAGGTCTTCCGCTGCCCCGCGCTCGCCTGATAGTCATCGTATCAGGGATGCGGGATCTTTGGGATGCGCCTGACCGTCTGCTAGTCGCCAGCTATCTCGCCCTTAGCCCAAACCGTCTGCCGCTCCACCCCACCCACTTACCCGCCTTCAAATAAGGTACAAACTCCCCTAACTCCCCACATACTCCGCCTCGCCACAAACCCTCCAATGGGATGCATCCGCCCCGTCCGGCTGCTCCGCCGCGCCACGTCCAGCCGCCCGATCTCTCTCCAGCGGACCCTCCCCGTATAACTCCCGCAACGTGCTCAGCCGGTCCCGTATCCGCCCCGCCAACACGCCGAACTCGGGCTTCCCCGCCAACTATTGCCCACTCTTCAATTCCGTCGGCGTCACGAATCGCACCCGCACACGCTCCACCCGCTCTGCCCTAGGCGCCAGGCTCAACGTCATCGGCGCCGGCCCGTCGCTCAGCAGGAATTCTTTGCCATCGCAGAGCCGCGCCACGCACTCGCCGCCCGCGTCAAGCTGCCACACCTTCCGCAAATCGGCCCGCCCGCGCGACCGCCCCAACCCTTCGTGCGCCAACTGCACGAACGCCAGCACCAGATACGCGAGCGCCCGACTGTGCATGTCGAACAGGTTCATGTCGAATCAAAACGCCTCGCCGCGCGCCACGGTCCGGCTGTCCAACCGTGTCGCCCGAAACACAAATTGACGCGGCCAGTCCGCTCGGTCCCCCCGCCAACGCCGAAGGCTCGAACGTCTGCGCATACGGGCACGCCGCAAGGATCTCGCACGCCCGCGCCCCCGCGCAAACCGGCACGCATGCGATCCGGCGGAAAATCGTGCCAAACGCACCCCGCAGCAAATTGCCCGACTTACCCGGCGGAAAGCGCACCGATTCGGGCGCCACAAAGGAAAATCGCTGCGGATACAGCCGAAAATGCACGTCTTATTTTACGCCATCTTCGGGCGGGTTGGTCCCATCCGCATTCATCTGCCTTCATTTGCGGCCAACCCGTCTTTTCCGCGCGTCCCCTCCTCCGCCTCTATCAGATGTGTCAGGAAACTTGTTAATCCGCGTCAGGTGCCCCTCACCCTTGGACCTCATCCAGATGAGCACCCGCGCGTCAATCCGCACGCTCACCGCCACTTTGCAGGGCCGCGCCTCGCGCAGCCGGATCATGTTCGACAACTGCTCCGCGCTCAAGTTGATCCGCGAGTCGCCACCTACCACCTGGCGCCCGGCCGCGCGGCGCAGAGTCCGGCGCACCTTTTCGGTCCATTGCCTGCTCCCGATATCTTCGGATTTCATGCTCTTCAGCCGCGCGCTGAGACGATGCAATAGTTTCTTCGCCATGACGGTCCTCTCGGTACGCATGTAACCAACCTCCCGGTCGAGTTGCACCAGAGGGCGATTAATACTCCCTTTTCGAAGTCTTCGGTCCGAGA
>Ga0302326_10026875_pt1 | contig 11617 bp, 10 predicted proteins | sample Palsa_T0_3_FD_202264 | JGI IMG/M metagenome (GOLD analysis project Ga0302326, IMG submission 202264) | Peat permafrost microbial communities from Stordalen Mire near Abisko, Sweden - Palsa_T0_3 | ecosystem: Environmental > Terrestrial > Soil > Palsa > Peat permafrost | place: Sweden: Abisko... | reverse complement strand
CCGCCGACGGCGCCAAGGACGGCAGGGACTTCGGCGTGACCACCTTTCCCGGCACCAACGGGAGCTTCCTCGCAGTGGTCGACGTGTTCGTAGCCGCCACTAAGGCGAAGGACGCCAGGAACGCGCTTGCGTTCCTCTCTGACATCGATGAGCCCTCCACCCAACTGGCGTTTCACCGAGCGAAAGGGTCGATCCCGGTTGTGCGCGACGTCGACGTTTCGTCGCTGTCCGCCTATCAGCGGGCCTCCGCCGCGGCCTTCTGGACCTCGCCGGTGCTGCTCTCGATCGCCCACGGCGAGGGAGTGAGCCCGCAGCTCGAGGAGGGCTTCTATGACGCGGTGTCGGACTATGTGAGTACCCGAAGCGCCGACGCGTTCGCGTCCCAGCTCGAGAACACCGTAAACGGGGACCGGATCCCCCAACGGTAGCCGGAGCTGGACCCGCTGGTTCGCCCCGATCAGCAGCAGGAGAAGAAGCAGCAGCAGCAGGAGCTCGCTGGTGCCTCGGGATGACCGGCCTACCTATGGGGAGGCAGATCCACGTTCCCCCCGGCCCAGGCGCGACGTGCTGCCCGACCTCCGCGATGACCGCTTCTCGCGTGTGAGCTCCTCCCCGATCCGTTCCGGCAGACGATCACCGTCCTGCTCCGCGAATTCGACGAGGCGGGTTCGGCTGACCTCCGCTTCCCCGGCGCACCGTCCGCTCCAAGGGCTCGCGGCACCATCCAGCGCAAAAACAACCATTAGGATCACGGCCAGGTAACGGAAGAGAGCGGGTTGCGACCGGCGCGGCCTCTTCACGGGTTAGCGAGAAACGGCCCGTCTCGTTCGGCCGCGGTCAGCTGCCCGTCGTAACAGCCGCTTCGGCGGCCTTTTCGTCGTGCCCGCGGAGCATGCGCATCACGGTCGCCGGGGACGGGTGCTGGCCTTTCTTCTTTCCGGTGGAGATGACGAGGCGGCCGGCGATGTCGCGCAGGCTGAGCTCCTGGCCGCGCAGGTGGAGGGCGACGGCGAGCATTGCGTCGTCGGTGACGGCGGCGCCGCCGATGACCTTGCCGCGGGTGCGGGCCGACTCGTGGCCTTCCAGGGTGCGGTCGCGGATGTACTCGCGCTCCATCCCCGACAGCGCGGCGAGCACGGTGAACACAACCCCGTCCGGGGCGTGCGAGCCCTGCAGCTCGCCGGTGAGGAACTCCAGGCCGATGCCGTCGGCGCGCAGCTGCTCGGCGAGGGCGGCGAGCTCGATGCCGCGGCCGAGCCGCTTGTGCTCGTGCACGACGATCGTGACGGCGGCGCCGGACGCGCGGATCTCGCGGGCCAGGGCGACGGTCTTGCCGAGCTCGGGCCGGGTGAGCGCGCGGGTGGAGATTTTCTCGGCGAAGATCCGGGTGATGCCCGCGGCCTTCAGCGAGTCGGTCTGGGTGTCGAGCGACTGCCGGACGGTGGACGCGCGGGCGTACCCGATCCGCACGTGCCCGGCGGTCGCTGTCCCGGCCGCCGCGGGACGGGGCAGCTCGGTCCAGGCCGATCCCGGCTTGCGGACCGGCGGGACCGGGACGCTGAGAGCCTTCGCGAGCCGGGGCACAAGCCGGAACCGGGCGGTGTGGTACTGAGCGGCCACCCGGCCCCTGCCCGTCCGGCCGGCGACCCGGCCGGGACCGCGCAGGACGACATCGGGCAGTCGCTCGCCTCCACGCTCAGGAAATCGTCGACACTCACCCGCAGATCGTTTCATGGGTGCGTTTCACTCGTCCAGGCGTTTGCAACAACCCATGAAACGACGTTCGCCCTGCATGGTCATCGCCGCCCGGCCTGTTTCACAGGTGACCGCCTGTGAAACACCCCAGCGAACCCAACCGCGGCCCGCAAGCCCGCTAACGCCACTGGCCCCCAGAGCCCTGGAGCTACTTTGCGGCTCGCCGTAGCTATAGGACTTCCAGGCCGGCGGGTCAGCTCAACTGCACACTGCCGGAACTCCTGGGGGTGCGGCCGAGGCATGAGGACCTCCTTCTCGGTTACTTTAAGTGACGTTGAGTACACTGAAAGTGTTGTACCGGGGATGTTCAGGCTGGGAAGCTGGCGGTATGCCGTTTATTGCTGATGACCTCGGGGCGTGGCTGATCGGGCTGCTCGCCGATGCGGGCCGCAAGAAGGTGACCGCGCTGGTGCTCGGCAGTGAGCAGGAGCGTGCGCTGCGAAAGGCGGCCACGGCCGCTGTCCAATCCACCGCCGGCGAGCTGCGCCCAGACGATGCGGAGCAGGCGGCCCAGTTGGCGCGGGTGGTCGACCAGGTATTCACGGCGCCTGAGAATCGTTCGATTCTCGACACTATGAGGCTCAGGCAAGCCGCATCAGCCGCTCGCCGAGCTCAGCGGACGGGTGCCCGGCGAACGCCAGGTCATGCACGGCCATCATCGCCTCGACGCCGGCATGGCCGGTCACCAGGTCCAGCCGCACGCCTTCTGGCGGCTTGACATCGGAGTCGATGGCAGCAGTCCCGGCGACCAGCATCAGCTCCTCGTCATCGGCCACGAAGCCGGCCGCTAGCAGCCGCTGGGCCAGATCGCCAGGCTGGTCGTAGCCGTAGAGCTTCCACTCGACGGGCGTACCGCGAGCGGCGAAGTACCGCACCTGCGCGGCGATCACGGCATCGGCGGAGCCGCTCGTGAGCCCGGACCAGGTAATGCACGACATCTGCGTCCCCGGCGCAAGCCAGCGCAGCACTCCAGCGTCAGCCTCCACGACCGCACCCGGCTCGTCGGCCCGGGTGTTCCGCCGGATCTGGGCATCGAATGCCGCACGCACGACGTGAGCGTCCACCAGCGCACCCCACCATGGCCATGCGGGCCGGCGCAACTCAGATAACCGCCACTGATGCTGATCTACCAGCAGGAAGGACTCAAACGCTGGCCTTTCAATCTCTGTAGCCGTGCAGAGATCACTGTGCGCAACCGGGGCACGGCCCCCCCAACCCCAGATGGAGACGGCGAATGACCGACACGGCGACGGCCACCGTCGAGACCCTGACCGCCGAGGTACGGACCCTCGTCGTCGGCTCCCGGCAGGTCACCATGAGCGTCTATAGCCAGCTTGACTTCGTAGAACCTGACGAGATCGAGGCCTGGGGCCGCGTGCGGCCTCGCGATGGGCTGGCAGGCTGGATCTACCTAGTCGGCAGGCGCATCCAAGGCGGCGACCTCGTGCGCTCCGGAGCACCGGCCTCCGAGCAGGCCATCGGCAACAGCCTGAACTGGCACCGGCAGCGGACACAGGCCGAGGGATATGAACGCAAAGCTGACGCTGCTGCCCAAAGCGCCGAATACCGCGAGGAACGCGCTGAGGCCATGTTCGTGGATCACGAGACGGGCCAGCTCGCCAAGGGCGCCGACGCGACGTCAGCGCTTCGCAAGGAAGAGGCCATGAATCTGGCTCAGGCTCAGGCTCTGCGTCAGGAGTACCACTGGAAGGCGGTACCTCTGCGAGAGCGCGCCACCGAACTGGAAAAGCTTCCCCTGATCGTCCTGGCGGGACTCCGGTGACCGCCCTTGCCGCCATGCCAAGCCGCGCCGACCGCGAGCGGCTCCTCGAGCGCCTGCGTGAACTCCGGACACTAGATCGCGAGATGCGACTCCCTGGATCGCTGGCCGCACCAGATGAGCCGGTACGCTGCACCGGGCGGGACGCGAGGAGGCACAGCGGTGAGTACGGCTCACCGCCGGCGCGGCCCGACCTGTCGCTGTTGCGGCATGCCGGCCGAAAGCACCTACTGCGGTCCGTGCGGGGCCGACCACGTCCGACACGCCGCCGTCGCCCAGGCCGCCGTCCTCGCGCTGTGGGGAAGCGCCGGGCTCACCCAGTGGCAGACCGAACTACGGGCCCGGCGGCTCGCCGGGCGGCGCAGAACCGCAGAGAGGACCACGTCGTGAACGCACTTCCCGCCACTCCCGGGCCCGGCCCGGTCGTCGAGCACGCCGACGCGCTTGACTGGCTCGCGGTCCGGGAGCCCGGCAGTGCGACCGCGGTCATCTACGATCCGCCGTATGCGGTGGGCTCGCCGGTGCGCGGCCGGGAGGACGGCGCGGCCGGGTCGGTGTTCGGCCCGCTGTCGTTCCTGTCGCGGACCATGTCGCTCTGCGCCCGCGCGCTCCGGCCCGGCGGCATCGTGATCATCTTCACCGATTACAAGCGGATGGCCGACATGGGCTACATCGCGTCCACGGTCGGACTGCGTCCCGCGGCCTGCGTCGCATGGGTACGGAACCGGCCTGGTACCGGTGGCCTGCTGCGGGCATCGTGGGACCCAGTCCTGGTGGTGAGCCGCGGCGTCCCCGACGCGGTCGACCGGGCAGCGATACGCAACGTGGTGACCGCCGACTACCCGGCGCGGCGCTCACATCCATACGAGAAGCCGGCGGCTGTGTACGAGCACATCCTCGCCCGGGTGTGCCGCCCCGGCGACCTCGTCCTCGACCCGTCCGCTGGGTCGGGCAGCTCCCGTGATGCCGCCGGGAAGCTGGGGCTGGTCTGGCGCGGCTGCGATATCGATGCCGCGTTCGCGGAGACGACGTTGTCGTGAGCTACACACCGCAGCAGTTATGCGCCCGGCTGGGTTTGCTGGTCACTGATTATCGTGCGGGTGTTCCAATAGACGTATGGAAGACGGCGGCCTTCCCGACTGGTGGTCGTATCCGGTCCACTGCCAGCATGGCCACCGGCGGGGACCTGGCAAGGTGACATGCGGATGGCTGCCCTGCGGCTGCACTGGCGCCAGGCACGGCGGCCACATGACCGTCTCCTGCCGGGAGCCAGGATGCAAGTCGGTGTGGTACAGCCCGCCTCACGACTTCGAGGCTAGCGGTGAGCGACCGCCGTTCTGATACGTAGCGTAGTGCCGTCGATTAGGCGGCGACCATGGCAGGTGCGGTGCTGGCAATACTGATCTTCGGCGCTTCCTGCTGAACCGGCTGCCTCTCCTGGACATGGAAGTGGTTCCTGACTTCCGCCTGTACCGGCGCCGGAGCGAAGTAGTTCCTGATCTCCGCCTCTTCCCTGGCCGGGATGCTGTAGCGGGAAAGTATGTCGGCCAGCGGCCACGGGTGCGCTGCCGAGATAACCTCGATTCCCACGACGCCACCGGCAGCGTCGAGGTCGATGGCCGCGTTGTCTCCTGCTTCTCGCGTGCGGGCTATCTCCGCGTCGCTCAGTCTGATGTAGAGGGCACCTGCGTTCAGGTCATATTCGAGCTGCATGGTCACCTCGCTACTATTCGCCGAGCGCCATGACGCTGACGATCTCTTGCTCGTCCGCAGTCAGCACTATCTTCAGTATGCGCGAGCCGCGTCCATATCCAAACACGACGATCCTGCCGTTGTCACCGGGCCTTGGGGGTCCGGTTCTGCGTTTGAGCGCATTGAGCACCTCGTCCTCGGCGATCCGTCGCTCGCGCATGCGCTTCCGGGCATGCGGCAGGAAGGTGGGCATCGCTAGCTCTGCGCTCCGGGCCGGATGACGCGGAACTCGTACGCTTTCGTGATCGTGCCGTCGTCAATGTCCAGCTCGCATGAGTAGTCGCCGTACTGGGGCAGCGGCACGGGAATCTGCAACGCTATGCCGAGCCCGGTTCTCCAGTGCTCAGGAACGTCTTCGGCCCTCGGAGGAGTGGTGAACACTGCGGATGCGTCGAGCAGGCGCTTGTCTGGACCGATGAATGAGACCGTCAGCTGGTGTTGTTCGCCGGGTTCCTCGGTGGTGCCGAAGGAGATTTTCAGCGCGACGCCAAACGGCTGAGCGGTAGGAACGACCGGGGCGAAGACGGTGTCCACCCCAGCGCCCATGATGTGGATGACGCCGCCGTCCTGGCGGACGTAGTCGGCAAGAACCATGTAATCAAGCTCAGGCATGGCCTAGGCTCCAGTGCTGTTAGATGAGGAGCCCCACGGTAGCGCCGCAGCCCAGCGCACCGTGGGGCTTTTGAGCGTCGGAAGCCGGATCCCTCTCGATCGATGGAGCGCGAATGACCCATAACCTTCAGGGCCGCACGATCGTGATGTCGGGCGGCAGCCGGGGCATCGGCCTGGCCATTCTGCTCGCCGCGGCCCGTAGCGGGGCCAGCGCGGTCCTGCTGGCGAAGACCGGACAACCCGATCCGCGGCTTCCGGGCACCGTGCGCTCGGCCGTTGAGGAAATCACTGCGGCCAGCGGCAGGGCTGTCGCCGTTGTCGGCGACGTGCGAGCCGAAGAGGACGTTGAACGCGCCGTCGCCACGGCCGTATCCAACTTCGGCGGTATCGACATCGTCATCAACAACGCCAGCGTCTTGAACCTCACCAGCACCGCCGACCGGACGACCAAGCGATTCGACCTGATGCAACAGGTCAACTCGCGGGCCACGTTCCTGCTGACCCGCGCCGCGCTGCCACATCTACGCAACTCGACCGACGCGCAAGTGCTGACCCTCTCCCCGCCGATCAACCTGGCCCCGCACTGGCTGGGCAAGTTCCCTTCCTACATGGTGTCGAAATACGGGATGACGTTGCTGACCCTGGGGTTCGCCGCGGAGCTTGCCGACCTGGGGGTCCGCGCGAACTGTCTATGGCCCCAGACGACCATCGCTGCCTCTGCTGTGATCAATCTGCTCGGTGAGTCGGAGGCGGCGAGGTCGCGGACTCCGGACATCATGGCCGACGCGGCGATCGCGTTGCTGACCGACGCGGCGAAACCGACGGGCCGCGCGCTCATCGATGTTGACGTGCTAGCTAGTGCGGGCGTGACCGACCTTTCCGGCTATGGCGGCACCGACAACCCCGAACTGGACTTTTTCGTCGACCGCACCTGAGCCGCCGTGCCCATGGGAACTGCCGCCGGCTCAACGCCGGCAGTCCAGCACGAACGGCAGCGATGGATACCTGTGCTACCTCTGGAGGGACGCCCAGAGATCGCAGCCGCGGCGTCTAGCGCGTTCCACGCTGTCTCATCACGTGCCAGCCCGTCTCATCTGCCGAGGGCGCCAGCGCCGGCGCGTGGTCACATGCCCGGGTACGCCAAAGGCCCCCTCCCACCGGGAAAGGGCCCTGACCTGCCGAAACCAGTAGCGGGGGCAGGATTTGATCCTGCGACCTCTGGGTTATGAGCCAAGACGGCACTGTTCAACCCGGCGCGGCAGTTATAGGCACTCCTCAGCACGCCGCGGCCCTCGCGCGCCCGCGACTTGCCCCCTAGGTTCTGGACGTTCGAGTTCCGCGGACGAGGCCATTCCGGCGCGGGGAGCTTACAGTAAGCGCCATGGACCCTGCCTTCCCGTCGGGGACCGTCGGCGGTTCCGCACCTGCTATCAAAGGCGGGGTCGTCTTCCGCCGCGAGTTGTTCGAGCGGCTCGGGCGGGCAGCGCGCCTCACCCAGGTATCGGCGCCGCCCGGCAGTGGGAAGACGTTCTTGCTGCGGTCCTGGATCGGGGAGGCGGGCCTGGCGGAGCGCGCCACCTGGGGCCGGTCCAGCGCCAGGAGCACGATCCGCAGCGGTTCTGGATCGCGGTGGCCGACGCGCTGCGGGACACCGCGGCCGGGTCGGCGCTGGTGCGGAAGCTGACGGCGGCACCTGATCTGGACGGCTGGGCGATTGTCGAGCGGCTGCTGAAGGATCTCAGCACGCTCCACGACCGGCTCTGGCTGGTGATCGATGACGTGCACGAGCTGGGCTCGGAGGCGCTGCGCCAGCTCGAGCTGCTGGTGATGCGTGCACCGCCGGAGCTGCGGTTCGTGCTCGCCACCCGGCACGACCTGCGCCTCGGGCTGCAGGTCCAGCAGCTCGAGCGCGTCATCGACGGACTTGGCCTCCAGGTACCGAGTCGTGGCCAGCAGCGTCGCGAGCCGCCGGTCATCTGGGTGACGGCGGATCAGCCAGGCGTCCGCGGTCATCCCGTACCTGGCCAGTTCGCCCAGCCGCCGCGGCGGCACTACCGCCTCGGCACCCAGCCCCGCGAGCCCCAGCCCCTGGATCTCCGCCACCTGGTCCAGCGCCTGGATGATTGCCCGGCCGCTGCCGCGCGGCGGCGGCCCCTTGCGCCACCGCTCCAGGTCCGAGACCCGCAGCCCCGGCGAGACTTCCAGCAGCCGGTCCAGCACGCGCCGCTGGCCCGGCGTCAGCAGCGTCTCCAGGACGCGCCACAGGCGGTGTGTCGTGTCCTCGCGCACCCGCGCGACCAGCCGCGCCAGCGTCGTCACGCCCGGCAGCAGCACTTTCCGCACGCGCAGCCAGGTCATCGCGTCGAGGAAGATCGCCTTCGGCCCGTCCCCGGACGTCCACGCGCGGGCCGCCACCCACTCGGCCAGTTCCGCCTCGGCGTCGGCGAAGTCCCGCAGCCCGTACTTCCGCCGGATCTCCTGCTGGTGGTCGGACTTCGTCTTGGGGCTTGAGCAACAACGGAACGGCCGGTGGCGATAGCGGGCTGAGGACCGCTGGGTTACCGCCACCGGCCGTTCGGATCAAGCCCCCTTATAGGCGGCTACGTCCGACTCATATACGCTCTCAGCCCAATGTCAGTACTAGGCCATCCTCGGCCCCTGATACGTCGGAGTAACTGCCGACAGCGACGCAGTGGGATGCCGACGAGCACGAGACGCCCATCAGATCTGGCGGCGAAGAGGTGCTCGTAGAGGCGTTGGCAGGCAACGGCGCCTCGGCTGCTGTCCACGACCCGCCAGAATCGGTCAGCACCTGTGCCCCGCCGACGGCGATGCATTGCGACGCTGACCCGCAGGAGTCACCCATGAGGTGGACTGTGGCGTTGGAGGCGTTGGAGGCGTTGGAGGCGTTGGAGGCGTTGGAGGCGTTGGCAGGCAGCGGTGCCAAGGCCGCCGTCCACGACCATCAGAATCGGTCAGCAGCAGACCCTGGCTGCTCAAGTCGGTGACATTCACGTACCCGGCCGCGACGCACTGGGATGCCGACGAGCACGAGACGCCCTGCAGTTGGCCCATGTTCATATCCATGGGTATTGATGCGTAGGCTGCCGTCCACGACCCGGCGGACTCGGTCAGCAGGACGCTCAAACCGGTGCTGTCGGTGTAACTCCCCACGGCGACGCACTGGGATGCTGACGAGCAGGAGACGCCCGTTCAGTTGGAAGTTGGAAGGTGTGACACCTGAGTCGGAGGCGCCTGCGGGAAGCGGCGCCTCAGCCGCCGTCCACGACCCGCTGGACTCGGTCAGCAGCAGGCCCTGCGGGACTCCGGACACGTCGGTGAAGCCGACAGCGACACACTGCGATGCCGACACGCAGGAGACGCCCATCAGACCACCATCGGAGGCGCCTGCGGGTAGCGGCGCCTCCGATGCTGTCCACGACCCGCCGGAGTCGGTGAGCAGCAGGCCCTGCAAGTTTCCGGAGGCGTCGGTGTAATAGCCGGCAGCGACACACTGCGATGCCGACTCGCAGGAGACGCCCATCAGGAAGGGGTCGGATGCCCCTGCGGGTAGCGGCGACTCGGCTGCTGTCCACGACCCGCCGGACTCGGTGAGCAGCAGGCCCTCCTGGACCTCGGACACCGCGGCATAGCCGACAGCGACACACTGCGATGCCGACACGCAGGAGACGCAGGAGACGCCATTCAGGTTGACGTCGGAGTAGCTCGTGGGCAGCGGCGCCTCGGTGGCTGTCCACGTGCCCGTCGAGGTGGCCGAAGGGGATGGGATCGGCGTTGGAGTTGACGATGGTGACGGTGCCGCGCTTGGCGTGGGGGAAGAGGAGGGAGTGGGCAGTTTCTTCCACTCGTGGTATGTCCAGAACGCGGCGTCGCGGGTGTAACCGGAGCTGATGTACCCAGTCTCGTGCGTGCAGGAGACCAGGCAGGTTGCCACGCGGACCCCGGTGAAATTGCAGATGTCATCACCGTGAAGGCACCACGACCGCAGGTGCGGGGCATAACTATCAGGCCACATGTGGGGCTGCTCATCCAATCGTCCTGGCGGTGTTCAACGTGATCCCGGCCGCGCCGCTGGACGGCGGGCGGCTGCTGCAGGCTGTCCTGTGGTGCATCAGCAAGGATCGGCTCAAGGCGCCCGGGATGGCATCAAGGGCCGGCCCCGAGGGTAGCTGGCTACCTGCGTGATTGACTCACTCAGGTAGTCATCGGTCCTGATCCAACGGAGACGCCGTCGTGGCTGGCTGGCGAGTAAAGAATCCCGGATATCCCAAGCGCGTCGGCGCGCTGGCCGGGGCACGGGCGGCAGGCAACTCTGCCCCGGCAGCCGGGGGCGAGCCGCGGGGCATTGCGACTGCGCGGCGTAACGGGAGGAAGGGCGCCAGCGGCGCATCGGGCGCCGCGGCGGCGGCCCTGACTCTCGGCGCGCTCGGCATCGTTTTCGGCGATATCGGCACGAGCCCCCTGTACGCGATGAGCTCCATCTTCGCGGTGCACGGCGTCCGGCCGGACGTGGCCGGCGTGGACGGGATGATCTCGCTGGTTATCTGGACGATCGTCCTGGTCGTCTCGGTCAAGTACGTGACCTTTGTCATGCGCGCGGACAACCGGGGCGAGGGCGGCATCATGGCTCTCGTCGCGCTTGTTCTAGGCCTGCAGGTGAAAGGCCGGGCCGGGAAGGCGGCCCTGGTCTTGCTGGGGATATTCGGGGTGGCGCTCTTCTTCGGCGACGGGACGATCACCCCGGCGATCAGCGTCATCGCGTCGGTAGAAGGGCTCGGGTCCGCGCAGCCGGGGCTGAAGTCGTTCGTGCTGCCGGTCACGCTCACCCTGCTGACCGTGCTGTTCGCGGGCCAGCGGTTCGGAACCCGCGCCCTCGGGCGCCTGTTCGGTCCGTTCATGGTGCTGTGGTTCGCCATCCTGGCGGCTTCCGGCCTCGCCAAGGTCATCGGGAACCCGGTGATCCTGAAGGCGCTGTCGCCCAGCTACGGGCTCGCGTTTTTCCTCGACCATCCCCTGACCGGTTTCCTGGCCCTCGGCGCGATCGTGCTCGTGGTCACCGGCGCCGAGGCACTGTACGCCGACCTCGGCCAGTTCGACCGGCCGTCGATCACCCGGGCGTGGATCGTCGTCGTCTTCCCCGCGCTGATCATCAACTACCTGGGCCAGGGAGCGATGATCCTCCGCACGCCCAAGGTAAGCACGAATCTCTTCTTCGAGATGTTTCCCCGCTGGGCTCAGCTGCCGATGGTCGTGGTCGCGGTGGCCGCGGCCATGATCGCGTCGCAGGCGGTCATCAGCGGGGCGTTCTCGGTCACCCGGCAGGCGGTGCAGCTGGGCTTCCTGCCCCGGATGCGGATCCAGCACAAGTCGGGAGCCGAAGGACAGATCTACGTTCCAGCGGTCAACAGGCTCCTCTACATCGCCGTGATCGGACTCGTGATCGGCTTCGGGTCCGCTGCCGCTTTGGCCTCCGCCTACGGCATCGCTGTCACCGGGACATTCGCGACGACCACCATCCTGTTCTTCGTCGTCGTGCGAGTGCTGTGGAAGAAGCCGCTATGGATCGTCTTGCCGGGCGCGGCCGCTTTTCTCGTCATGGATCTCGCATTCTTCACGGCGAACCTGACCAAGGTCTTGACCGGCGGCTGGTTCCCGCTGGCGGCCGCGCTGGTCATCTTCACGTTGCTCTCGACCTGG
>Ga0302326_10026873_pt1 | contig 11618 bp, 6 predicted proteins | sample Palsa_T0_3_FD_202264 | JGI IMG/M metagenome (GOLD analysis project Ga0302326, IMG submission 202264) | Peat permafrost microbial communities from Stordalen Mire near Abisko, Sweden - Palsa_T0_3 | ecosystem: Environmental > Terrestrial > Soil > Palsa > Peat permafrost | place: Sweden: Abisko... | reverse complement strand
CTGGCCGAGGCCGACTTCCTGGTCACCGAACTGCCCAACGCCGCCGACAACAAACAGTACGACGTTCGGATCGAAAACGGCATCGTCTTCCGCTTTTGAGCAGAAGGCTCTGCAAAATCAAAACAATTCTCAAATTGACGCGAACAGCCCATCTCCCTCGTCCCGGTGCTTAGAGGAACGTCAAGTGTTGAGCATGGGCAGCAACCCCCCGAGCGCTCGCCCGCGATGGCTGAGCGAAAGCTTGGTTTCCAGGTCGAGCTCGGCCATGGTTTGGTCGAGAGCGGGCAGGTAGAAGAGCGGGTCGTAGCCGAAACCGCTGGTGCCACGTGGCGCTTCCAGGATCAGGCCTTCGACCGAGCCCTCGGCCGTGTGGAGAGCCTCGCCGTCGCGAGCGGCCACCAGGACGCAGCGATAGCGGGCGGTGCGCTCGGCTGGCGGGACTCCGGCGAGGCGCTGCAGGAGCACCATGTTGTTCCAGACGTCGGTGTTGTCGTTGGCGTCAGGCGAGTCGACCAGGCCGGAGTCGGCGGCGAACCGGGCCGAGCGCACACCGGGAGCGCCCGAGAGGGCGTCGACCTCCAGACCGGAGTCGTCGGCCAGAACCAGCGCGCCGGGGGCGAAGCGGGAGTAATAAACGGCTTTAAGCGCGGCGTTGGCGGCAAATGTAAAGCCATTCTCTTCGGGAGCCGGGATGGTCGCGAGCGCGGGCAGAGGATCGATGGCGATTGCGTGGGCCTGAGCGGCGGTGCGGAAGTCGCGAAGCTTTCCCTGGCTGGTGGTGGCTGCGTAAAGGCGTAGGGCCATGGGGAGAGTGTAACGGGCGGAGGCGGACAGAAATGTTGGGTTCATGTTCGGGGCCGGCAAAGCGCGGATTCCAGGCTGGTTTGCCAGTGCGATTGATCAGCTCAGATTCACGCGGACGGCGCGTCCTGCAGTGCTGAGGGAAGTCTTTGACAAAGGTATGTCAGGTTGCTTAAGGTTCTCAGTTCTGGAAAATGTTTCATTTGGGGAAGCACGGGAACGAATGTGCAGGCTTTTCGCGTGCGCACGGAGGCAGAGGAATGATGAATCTAAAGGGAGTTCGGTGCGGGGTTTTTGGGCTGGCCATGACTTTGGGGCTGCCCTCGGCGCTGGCGGGTCAGACGGCTCAAAAAGCGCCTCTCACGAGTTCGATAGGCTTGGAGCAGGGCTTCATGCAGCCGCCCCTGAGCGCGCGCCCGCGCGTCTGGTGGCACTGGATGAATGGGAACATCACCCAGGAAGGCATCAAGCTGGATTTGGAGTGGATGCACCGCGTGGGCATCGGCGGCTTTCATAACTTCGACGCGGCGCTGGATACGCCTCAGGTGGTGGACAAGCGCCTGGCCTACATGACTCCCGAGTGGAAGGATGCGTTCAAATACGCCATTGTTACCGCCGACCGGTTTGGCATGGAAGCGGCGATTGCGGGCTCGCCGGGATGGAGCGAGTCAGGCGGTCCCTGGGTTCCGGCATCGCAGGGTATGAAGAAGTATGTGTGGAGCGAGACGGTCATCGAAGGCGGCAAGCCCTTCACCGGGAAGCTGGCGCATCCGCCATCAAATACCGGGCCTTTTCAGGATGTGAGCATCCACGATGTGATTCGAACCCCCGATAGCGCCACGGGAACCCCGCAGTTCTACGCCGATGCAGCGGTTGTGGCTTATCGCAAGGCGGCAGGCGATGTCTCTCTGGAATCGCTTCACCCCAAGATCACTGCCAGCGGCGGCTCACCCGATTTTTCCATGCTCAGCGATGGAGATCTGGAGAAGACCACGCGGCTGCCGCTCCCGGCCACGGGCTCCGGAGCCTGGATCCAATATAAGTTCCCCAAACCCCAGACCATCCGCGGCATTACGTTTGTCGTAAAGGATATAAGCTGGATGGACCATTGGAGGGGTTACCGCCCTGCGGACAAGAGGCTTGAAGCCAGCGACGACGGCGTTACATTTCATCTGGTGGCGAAGCTCAATGGAAGCTATTCTCCGGAACATACCATTTCCTTCGCCCCGGTTACCGCGCGATTTTTCCGGATGGTCATTCAGCGCGTTCCGCCCGCGGAGGGCAGCGAAGCGGCCCAAAATCCCCGCAGCGACGACTACGAAATCGCAGAACTGGTGCTCCACCCCGGAGCGCGCGTGAACCATTTTGAGGACAAGGCAGCCTTCACTTCCGAGCCTGACCTCTACGGATTTGCAAACCCCGCGTTCGGCACGGACCAGGTGGTCTCGAAGTCCAGCGTCATCGACCTCACCGCGAAGATGCGCCCCGACGGAACGCTCGATTGGACGCCGCCTCCCGGCGAGTGGGTTGTGCTTCGCTTTGGGTATTCCTTGCTGGGGATTACCAACCATCCGGCGACCCCGGAGGCAACCGGCCTGGAAGTCGACAAGCTGGACCGCAGGTTTGTGAAGGCCTACTTCGACACCTACCTCGATAGTTACAAAGAGACGGTGGGCGCGAATTTGATGGGCAAGCGCGGCATTCAATATGTGGTGAACGATAGCTGGGAAGCAGGATCGCAAAACTGGACAGACAACATGGTGGCCGATTTCAAGCGGCTGCGCGGCTACGATCCGCTGCCCTGGCTGCCTGTTCTCACCGGCCAGGTCGTTGAAAGCAGCGAAGCCAGCGACCGGTTCCTTTGGGATTTCCGCAAGACCATCGCCGACCTGATTGCGAACGAGCATTACGGCCAGTTGGAAGCAACCCTGCACGAGCGGGGAATGGGCCATTACGGCGAATCGCATGAGGGAGGGCGCGCCTATGTTGTCGATGGCATGGAAGTAAAGAAGTTCAACGAGATTCCCATGAGCGCCATGTGGACCCAGACCCCTGGGGTCAACAAGGAAACGTACGGCTACAACGCGGACGATCGCGAATCGGCGTCGGTGGCGCATATTTACGGGCAGAACCTGGCGGCGGCGGAATCGATGACTGCGTCCAATGCTCCCTGGGCCTGGTCCCCATCAACGCTCAAGCCCACGGCCGACCAGGAATTCCTGAACGGCATCAATCGCATTGTGATTCACGAGTCGGCGCATCAGCCGCTGGTGGGCAAGGCGCCGGGGCTGTCTCTAGGGCCGTTCGGGCAATGGTTCAACCGCAATGAAACCTGGGCGGAAGAAGCCGGTCCGTGGATCACCTATCTCGCGCGCACCAGCTTCTTGTTGCAGCGCGGGCGTTTTGGCGCGGACCTGGTTTACTTCTACGGCGAGGATTCAAACCTGACCGCGATCTTCGACCACAGCGCGCCCGATGTGCCGGCCGGCTACGGATTCGACTACATCAACGCAGACGCGCTGATCCACGAACTGAGCGTAGTCAACGGCCGCATCAACACGCCCGGTGGCATGAGCTACCGTGTTCTGGGGCTCGATCCCTATAGCCGGCATATGTCGTTGCCGGTGTTGCGCGCCATTCATAAGCTGGTTGACGAAGGCGCTGTTGTTGCCGGCCCCAAGCCAACGGACGATCCTAGCCTGGCCGATGACCCGGCGGAGTTTACCCGCCTCAATAACGAGCTGTTTGGCGATGGCACGGGAGTACATAAGGTGGGCAAGGGAACTGTCTACGCCGGTCAGAATCTGAAAGACGTGTTTGAAGCCTTGAAAGTCCAGCCGGACTTCGACTATACAAAGCCGGAAAGCGATACCCGCCTGCTCTTTGTCCATCGCAGGCTGGCGGACGGCGATCTCTATTTTGTGGATAACCGCAAGGACAGCGGCGAACAAGTGGAAGCAACCTTCCGCGTCACCGGAAAAGCGCCCGAGTTGTGGCACGCGGATACCGGGAAAATGGAACCCGTCTCCTACACAATTGCTCACGGCCAGACCACTGTGCCGCTGCGCCTGGAACCCTGGGGAACCGTGTTTGTGGTCTTCCGCAAGCCGACGGCAAAGACCTCGCTCACCTTGCCCGAGGCAACAGTGACGCAACTTGCAGCCGTGGATGGAAAGTGGAAGGTCAGCTTTCAGCCGGATCGCGGCGCGCCGCCGTCCATTACCTTGGACAGTCTCTCGTCGTGGAGTGATAACCAGGACGCGGGCGTGAAGTACTTTTCGGGAATCGGAACCTACACCAAGACCGTCGATGCTCCGGCCGCATGGTTCAAACCAGGCGCACACGTCTGGCTTGACTTGGGCGACGTGAAAAACCTGGCGGATGTCGAAGTCAACGGCAAGCCCCTGGGTATTGTCTGGCATGTCCCGTATCGCGTGGACGTAACCGCGGCCCTCAAGCCAGGCGCAAACGAATTGTCTATCAAAGTGACGAATGCATGGGTCAACCGGCTGATTGGCGACCAGCAACCGGACGCGACAACAAAATATACATTCACAACCGAGAAGCCGTACAAGGCGAATTCGCCGTTGCAGGCCTCGGGACTGCTGGGGCCGGTTACGGTATGGCGAAGCGAGACGGCTTCCCAAAGCAAGTAAGCATGACGCACAATGGTTAAGCTCTGCCGGGAAGGTTCACGGGCGGCGGAAAGAAGTGGGATGATGAGCTGGATGTTGTGGGGATTGGTTTGGGGTGCGGCGGCGGTGCCGTTGATAAGAGCGCAGGCGCAAACGGCGCCGGTGGAACTGCGCGTAGACGATCTGAAATCGCCGCTTGGCATCGACGATCCTGCGCCACGGCTCTCATGGCAGTTGCAGGACCCGGCGCGCGGCGCGAGACAGACCGGGTACGAGGTCCGAGTCAGCTCACGGCCCGAGTTGCTGGCCAACGGCGCCGACAGGCCGGATGTTTGGGATAGTGGCCGGATCGCTTCGGGCAAGTCATTGAACGTACGCTATGGCGGACCGGCGCTCAAAGCCGCCACGCGCTACTTTTGGCTGGTCAAGCTGTGGGATGCGGCGGGAAACCCCTATGTGGAGAGCGCGGTCAGTTGGTGGGAGACTGGGCTGCTGAAACAGGAGAACTGGAGCGCCAAGTGGATTGGCTACGAGACGGCGGAGGAAGATGCGGTACGACACGCTCCGGCTGAATGGATTGCCAATCCGGATGCACAGGTATTGGCCGGCGAAAGAGGCGCGGAACAGCATTTCGCTTACCGGAAGATGGTCACGTTGTCCAAGCCGGTGCGCTATGCCGCCCTCTACGCCACCGCGCAAGACTCGGTTTCAGCCTGGATCGACGGAGTGCAGGTGCTTAAGGCCGATCCGCTTCCTCCCTGGAAACAAATGCCGTGGAAAAAATATGTGCGCGCCGAGATCACAGGAAAACTGAGCGTCGGCGCCAACGCCATCGCCATTGAGCAGGTGCATTACGTAGCCAATCCCAGCGGGCCGGTCAAGTTGGATGCAACGCCGATGAATGCGACGTTGTTTGTGGAATACGCGGATGGAACCACAGCGGCATTTGCCACAGGAACGGACTGGAAGACTGCGATACATCTCTCGCAAGGCGGGGCCACGGCGGGTTGGCAGCGGAAAAGCTTCGACGACCGGGAATGGAAAAACGCTGTCGTCTGGACGAATAAGCCGGGGCAGCTTGGAGATCCTCTGGGACATCCATGGATTCCCGACTCGGTGAAAGCCCTGCGCCACACATTCACGATCGATGCGCCAGTGAAATCGGCGCGGCTCTACGCCACTGCGCTAGGAGCCTACGAGCTGTTCCTGAACGGCAGGCGCGTGGGCAACGACGTGCTTGCCCCCGGCTGGACCGACTACAGGCAGAGAGTGGAGTACCAAACCTACGATGTAACCGCGCAGTTGACCGGCGGCATCAATGCGATTGCCGCACTGCTTGCTCCGGGGTGGTACTCGACGTCGCTGGAGTGGTTTCAGCAGCCCAACAACTATGGCGATACGCCGCCGGCGCTGCGTGCCCAGTTGCGCATCGAGCACACCGACGGCGCGGTTGAATGGGTGACGACGGACGCAAGCTGGCAAGCGAGCACGTCGAGCATTCTGCACTCGGAGATTTACGACGGTGAGAGCCAGGATGCGCGGCTCGACCAGCCCAGATGGGATACGGCAGATTTTGCGGCTCGCGAGTGGAAGAGCGCGATCTCCATCGAACCCAAGCCGGTAAAGATCGAAGCCCAGAACTATGCGCCGATTCGCGTCGAGCGAACGGTTGAAGCCAAATCCATCACCGAGCCCAGGCCCGGCGTTTTCGTATATGACTTCGGCCAGAATCTCTCCGGCATGGAGCGGCTTCGCATCGCCGGGCCGGCGGGTACGAATGTGCGGCTGCGGTTCGCTGAGATTCTGAACGCCGACGGAACAATCTACACCGACAATCTGCGTACCGCCAAAGCCACGGATCACTTTATTCTCAACGGCAATGGCGTGGAGGAATTCATTCCGCAGTTCACTTTTCATGGCTTCCGCTACGCCGAACTCACAGGGCTGTCTGCTCCGCCGGACAAGGACGCGCTGAGCATTCTTGCAATTCACACGGATGCGCAATTCACGGCAAAGCTCGAGACCGGCAGTCCGATGATAAACCAGTTGTGGAGCAATATTCTTTGGGGTCAGCGCTCGAACTTCGTAGGCTTGCCCACGGACTGCCCACAGCGCGACGAGCGGCTCGGATGGTCTGCGGATGCGCAGGTATTCTGGCGCGCGGCCAGTTACAACATGGACCTCGCGGCATTCTCGCGCAAGTTTGCCGGGGATTTACGCGGAACCCAGGCGAACTCACCCTACTTCGGATACTTCGCGCCCGGCACCAGTTCGCTCTCGCCCGGCTTCGGAGCTGCGTGGAGCGACGCGGGCGTCATCATTCCGTGGACCTCATGGCTGCAGACCGGCGACACCAGCATGATCGAAGAGAACTGGGCCGCGATGGAGCGGTATCTGAATGCCATGGACGCCGTTAATCCGAATGGACTGCGGAAGAACGAAGCCGGAGTTGCGTTTGGAGACTGGCTCTCGCCAGAAGGGAAGACGGACAACACGCTCATCGCAACAGCCTATTGGGCGTATGACGTCACATTGATGCGCCAGATGGCCCACGCAACAGGCCGCGCCCAGGCCGAAGAAAAATATGCGCGGCTGTTTGAAAAGATCCGCGACGCTTTTGAAAAGCAGTTTGTGCGCGACGACGGTTTTGTGGCCGGGGCGGACAACAGCGCATCCGAATTTGGCAGTATCAACAATCCGGACGCCAGGAGCAAAGGCGGCGACACGCAAACCGGTTACGTGCTCGCTCTCCATATGAATCTGCTGCCTGACAATCTGCGCGCGGCGGCCGCACAAAGACTGGTGGACAAGATCGAGGCTAACCACGGTTTGCTGGGCACGGGCTTCTTGGGCACTCCCTATCTGCTGGAGGAGTTGACTAAGACCGGACATACCTCGCTGGCTTACAAACTGCTGCTCAACACCGAGTATCCGTCGTGGGGCTACCTGGTAGGTCACGGCGCAACGACCATGTGGGAGCGCTGGAACGGCGACAAGATGAAAGACGATCCCAGCATGAACTCCTATAACCACTATGCGTATGGCGCCGTGGCGGACTGGATCTACCGCGATGCCGCCGGCGTTGATGCAACGCCGTTGGACGCGGGCTTCCACACCGTGGTGCTCCATCCTGTGTTCGATACGCGCCTCGGCAGTGTAGCGTTCGACTACACATCGTCCTATGGTGCGATTCATTCCGACTGGACCGTAAAGGGAAACTCAGCCGAGTGGCACGTGACGATTCCCGCCAATACGACGGGCTGGCTGAGCCTGAGCGCGGACGAGGCTGCAAAATACAAGCTGGAGGGCGCGCCCCTGGCAAAGAGCGACGCGGCCAGGGCAAAGACGCTCGGCCAAAAGAGCGGGTTTGAGTTAGCCGCCGGCAGTTACACCTTCGTGGTCGAGTTATAGCAAAGAGAATTCGTCAACTCAGATATCGCCGAACAGGATAAGAGGAGAAGCAATGCAGGTAATTCTGGCTGGGATCGGATGGCACATGGTGGGCGCCGCATCTGGCGCCGCGTTCTATGCGCCGATTGGAAAGGTGAAGAAATGGTCATGGGAGACTACCTGGGCCATCGCCGGATTCTTCTCCTGGATACTCCTGCCGATCGGAGTGAGCTTCTTGCTGCTCCCGGACTTTCACGGTTTCTATGCATCGATCGATGCGAGCGTTCTTTGGAAGACTGCTCTATTCGGAGCTATGTGGGGCGTTGGCAATGTGAGTTATGGGCTGACAATGCGTCACCTGGGGATTTCCCTGGGCGTAGGCGTAGCTGTCGGCATCAACCTTGTGGTCGGCACGGTGATGCCTCCCCTGCTGGCCGGACAAGCCGCGGTAATGTTTCAGAGCAAGAGCGGCCTGTACACCATGGCAGGACTGTTGCTCGGCGTGATTGGAGTGGCCATCGTCTCCTATGCCGGCCATCAAAAAGAGATACAAATGCGCGGCGAAAGGATGGAATTCAACCTCAAGCTGGGGCTCATACTGGCCGTTCTGTGCGGATTCTTTTCCGCGGGCATGGCGTTTGCCATCAACGCGGCGGGGCCAATGAGCGCCGCGGCACTCAAGCTCGGCGTGGCTCCTGGGTATGCGGCGATGCCAGCCTACGTTTTCATCATGGGCGGAGGCGCGGTGGTGAACATGAGTTACTGCTTCATCCGGCTGGCCGCTTTGAAGAGGCTTTCCCTGCGCGACGATTTGTCGCAGCCCAAGGGTACACTGCTCAGAAATGCGAGCCTGGCCGCAGCGGGCGGCATCATGTGGTATCTCCAGTTCTTCTTCTACGCTTGGGGCCAGTCGAACATTCCTGAGCGGCTATCGTATGTCAACTGGATGCTGCACATGAGCGGCTATGTTCTGTTCGCCGGAATCATCGGCCTGGCGCTGGGCGAGTGGACCGGCATCAGCGGCAAGCCGATTCGCCTGCTGTGGGCTGGCATCATCGTCATCATCGCTGCGGCAAATCTGGTCGGTCTGGGGATGGCATCGTAGCTTGAACGATTGATCCCGTAGCCTGGCGCGATAGGTTCGAAAGCCGGCACAACGCAAATACTATTGGAAGATTGGGAGACCAGATCGCTTTGGGCGCGAATCCGTTGTTGGGAGTGTTTTTTCACTGGCTGGGAGGCCTGGCGGCAGCCAGCTTCTATGTCCCCTACCGTCAGGTGCGCGGCTGGTCATGGGAGACCTACTGGCTGGCCGGTGGGGTAGTCAGCTGGATCGTGATGCCATGGGTGCTTGCATCGCTGATGACGCGCGACCTGCTTGTCGTGCTCCACGGCGCGCCCGCATCGGCCATCTTCTGGGCCTATTTCTTTGGCATGATGTGGGGGCTGGGCGGCCTCACCTTTGGCCTGACCATGCGCTACCTGGGCATGTCGCTCGGCATGGCGTTCGCGCTGGGTTATACCGCCATCTTCGGAACGCTGGTCCCGCCGATATTTCATGGGCAGTTTGGCCACCTCCTCAAGGAGCGCTCGGGCGTCGTAATCCTGATCGGGGTATGCGTCTGCATGGTGGGGATTGTGTTTGCGGGAGCCGCCGGCATTTCCAAGGAGCGTGAACTCTCGCAGGTGCAGAAGCTGGCCAGCATTCGCGAGTTCAACCTGAAGCTGGGGCTGGCAGTGGCAACGTTCTCCGGCGTGATGAGCGCCTGTTTCGCCTTCGGGCTAGACGCCGGCAATCCAATCAAAGTGTTGACCCTGGCGCACGGAACCCCCACCTTGTGGCAGGGACTTCCCGTGCTGCCGGTGGTTCTCGCTGGTGGGTTCACCACCAACTTCCTTTGGTGCGCCATTCTCAATCTGCGCAATCGCACTTATGGCGAATACCTCCGCATCCCTGCCGGCGCCGGCACACAGGGCGCGCACGAGCATCCCCCGATTGAAAACGTGATCGATGCCGCTTCAACGGAGATGGCGCTGGAATTGCCCGCTGCCCCGGCCAAGGCGCCGTCGCTGGGCTGGAACTACCTGTTCTGTTCCATCGCGGGAGCCACCTGGTATATGCAGCTCTTCTTTTACACCATGGGCGAAACCCAGATGGGCCATTACAAGTTTTCCAGTTGGACGCTGCACATGGCCAGCATTATCATCTTCAGCACGCTGTGGGGGATCGCGCTGAAGGAGTGGCACGGAGTAAGCGGGCGAACCAAATTGTTGGTATTCCTCACGCTCCTGACTCTGGTCGGGTCTACCATGATTGTGGGCTGGGGAAACTACCTTGGACTCGAGCATTGAATTCTCGATTCAGCAAAATGAGTGAGAATCCGAAATGGCCTGCCACCTGAGCGCGGCGGAGTAGAGCGCTTGCCCGAAGCGCACTTGAAGGGATTCTACAATCGATCCCTTCTCCGTTTCGTCCCGCCCAGTTCGCCCCAGGCTGGTGTTTGCGATACACTGCCTTCATCAGGCGGATCATTCATCCCCCAAACCGGGTCTGCCCGATCCACTCCAACTAAACAGGTGAGCCATTGACCGCCAGCAGGATTCGTAAGGTTGAATCGATAAGATGCGTGCGTCTTCGCTCCGGTGCCAGGAGCCTTGCCCTCTGCGCCCTCTTCGGGCTGACCGCGGTTTGCATGTGGGCGCCGGCCTTTGCGCATGCTCAAGAAGCGGAGAAGAGCGCGAAGAAGCCCGCCAAGAACGAACTGGCCGTGGAGGGAGGCGGATCATTTGGAAATTGGCGGGTCTTCGCCTACGCGGAAGATAGGCAGGTGAGCACATACGGCCTTGAGTACGACCATTTGCTTTGGGGCAGAATTCTGAAGACGCAGGTGGATTACACGGCAGAGTTGCTGCCAGTGGTCCTGCTCAGCGAACCGGCCGCGTACAAGATAGACAGCACTGCGCTTACCAAGGCCCGGCAAATGAAGTACGGCGCGGACGCCTCACCGGCCGGTTTTCGTCTTCAGTGGCGGCAAGGAACAGGCTTCGAGCCGTACTTCTATGCGAAGGGCGGAGTTGCATACTTCAAAGAACGCATTCTTTCGCCACAGGACACGCACTTGCAGTTCACCGCCCAATTCGGCGTTGGTTTTGAGCATCGTCTCACGCGGCGAATGGCGATTCGAGCGGGATTCAGTGAATTCCATATCTCGAATGGCGACATTACACGCAATCCTGGCGTCGACCTCATGTATGTGAATGGCCAATTGAGCTTCCGGTTGGGCAAGTAGCCGCGGCGGAGCTCAGCCAGGCAGTGGAAGCTCTCCGGCCAGGCCGTTTGCGATCAGGTCTGCCCGCAACCGTTCGACTGTTGAGAACTGAAGCGCCTTGATCCCCAGAGCCCGGGCAGCTTCGATGTTGGCCTTCTTGTCGTCAAGAAAGAGCGCTTCTTCGGGACGGACGCCCAACTCCTCAAGAGCGCGGCGATAGATGGCGGGGTCGGGCTTCGCCATATGCATCTGGTAGCTCCAGACGAGCACGTCGAACCGGCGGATCCAATCGAACTCGCGCTCCACGCTGGCTAGCACGGCATCGCCGATGTTGGAGAGGATCGCAGTCAGGAATCCACGCTGCTTGAGTTGCTGTTGCCAGGCCAATGTGGCCGGGTTTTCCGTAGTCCACATGCGGGCGTCCAAGTCGTTGAGCTGTTCGACGGCTCCTGGTTCCAGGTTGAGTTGGGCATCGCGCAGGAACTTCTGCCAGAAGTCGAGGCCGGTCAGGTCACCTCGGTCG
>Ga0302326_10026870_pt1 | contig 11619 bp, 10 predicted proteins | sample Palsa_T0_3_FD_202264 | JGI IMG/M metagenome (GOLD analysis project Ga0302326, IMG submission 202264) | Peat permafrost microbial communities from Stordalen Mire near Abisko, Sweden - Palsa_T0_3 | ecosystem: Environmental > Terrestrial > Soil > Palsa > Peat permafrost | place: Sweden: Abisko... | reverse complement strand
TCATCGACGACGGTGCCGTCACGGACGACGAGAACTCGGTGGCAGACCGCGCTCAGGTCGTTCACATCGCTCGAAGCCATGAGGACTGAGGTCCCGTCGCCCGCCGCGGCCACGACGGCTCCGAGCAGGTCGCGGCGCGCCGCGAGGTCGACCCCTTGTGTCGGCTCATGCAAGACCAGGAAGGCAGGTTCTCCCAGCATCCATTTCCCGAAAAGCACCTTCTGCTGGTTGCCACCACTGAGCTGGCCGACGGGCATGGCCGGGTCTGGTGGTCGCACGCCCAAGCGCGTCACGACGTCGGCCGCCTCATCGCGCTGCCACTTGAGCCCGGAGAACCACGGTCGTCCGCGCGCACTGAGGCGCGGTAGCGAGATGTTCTCCGCCACACTGAGACCAGTGGCCAGGCCGTGGACGTCGCGCCGCTCGGGGACGAGCACCACACCGAGCCGGAGCAGGCTGCGCACGTTCGCCCGGTGCAGGTCGATGCGGTTAGGTCCAACTTCGAGCACGCCGGTTCGAGCTGGGAGTGCCCCTGTCACCAGGTACGGGACGGCCTCCCATCCGGATCCCTGGCGACCGGTTACGCCGACGACTTCGCCCTGAGAAATGGAAATGTCCATTCGCCCACTCGCTCCGACAGCCAGTCCGTGCACGGTGACGTGTGCTGACTGGGCGGGCCGTTCTGAGGCAATGGCCGTCTCGTCTAAGTCTCGACCGAGCACGTGGCGGGCGAGGCCCTGTTCGCTCAGCTCTCCGGTCATCAGGCCGTCGCCCACGACCCGGCCGTCGCGCAGCACCGTGACCCTGTCGGAGATGGCGAGGACCTCGGCCAGTGAATGGGCGACCACCATGATACTGGTGCCGCTGTCGGCCGCCCGCCGCAAGATCGCGTAGAGCGATTGCGCCGAATCGTGGGTCAGGGCGCGCGTCGGCTCATCGAGCACGATGAGCCCGGCGCCCTCGCTCTGGGCTCGCAGTGCCCGGGCAATGGCGACAGTGGTCCTGGCTTCCGCCGACAAATGGACCACTGGCACGGTCGGGTCGATGTCAGCGCCAAGCACGTCGAGGGCGCGCCTCGCCACGCGCTCTTCTTGCCGGCGGTCCAGCCTGCGCAGGATCCGCGACGGATCCTCCCAACCGACGTTGATGTTCTCCGAGGCGCTCAGGTGATCGACGAGTCCGAGGTCTTGGTGCACGAAGGTGACACCGAGGTCGCGGATGCGATCGGGGCGCACCGGCAGCGTCACCTCTTGGCCGTCGATTCCGAGCCGCCCCCCTCTCTCGGGAGTGTGGTAGCCAGCCAGCAGCTTGATCAGCGTCGACTTGCCTGAGCCGTTCTGGCCCACCAACGCACGGATCTCGCCCGGTTCGATGCGCATCGAGACGTCGTCGAGAACCAGGGTCGAACCGAAGCGCTTCGAGAAGTGCTCGATCCTCAGTCGATCCGCGTCGGCGTTCATCAGTGACCTCGCCTCATGCGTGCCCTACTTGACCCCCCACAGCTGGTTGAAGGTCTTGGAGATGTTGGTGACCCCGTACCAGGTGTTTTGGTCCGCCGCGGATGTGAGCGACAGGCTCTGGACGTTCGACGGCGTGAAGATGCGCAGTGGGATCAGCGGGTTGGCCGGCACAGGCTCACCCAAGAGCATGCGCAGAATCCCGTCGGCGGCGACCCAGCCCGAGTAGTCGTAGTCCAGACCCACGTCGCCGACGACCGGCTTGGCGCTCTTGGCCATGGCCTGGAGAGTCGAAAGCGAACCGGTTGCGCCGACCTGCTCGATCGATTGGGCGTTGCCCGTGCTGGCCAGCCCCTGGTCGACGTCGGGTAGGAGGATGTCGACCTGTGACAAAACGAAGTTCTCGCCCGGATGGTCCACCATGGCGCTACTGACGTTGGTAGGCAGTTGCGTGAGGTTGGCGATGGAGAACGGAAGATCCGTGATCTGGCAAGCGGGGCAGTCGTGCTTCACGGTGGCCACGGTCGCCTTCGCCTGGGCCTCCAACGAGGTCGAGTCCGTATTGCTGACGAAGAGGATGTGGCCCTTGCCGCCCGAGTCAGCGATTGCAGTGTCCGCGATGACCTGACCAATCGTTTGTGTCTGCTGATCGTCGATCTGGAAAGCCAGATACTTACTGTCGGCGGGATTTCCGGGCCCGGCTACGCTGACCAGGGTTGGGATGTGCTGGGCTTCGACGGCCTTGTACGCATCGGGAGCGATGTTGTAGGGGATGTCGCCGGTCACGATGGCCGACGCACCGTCCGTCTTGGCGTTGTTGAGGCAGTTGGAGACGCTCGAGGGCACACCGTTCGGGTCACATGTGCTCATGTTTATGCCAACGTCGGCCAGGGCAGCCTTCAGCGAGGTTTGTGCATCGACGAACGGCGCACCGGCAAGCGTGAAAGGCACGTAGAGAACCGTCTTGCCCTTGAGTGCGGCCACTTTGGCGCCGTTCAGGGCGGGTCCGGGCGGGGGAGGGGGCTTCGCCACACCCGAGTACTGCGCGACGGCCTGCTTGGCCTCAGTGAGTCCGGACGACCGTAGGGCTGCGCCCGCTCCCACCACCGGCGCGAAGGTGGCGACGAGCAAAGCGGTCGCTCCGGCCAATGCGGCCACGACACTGGTCGCCCTGACGCTCTGCCATCTGGCCCTCAAGATGTTGCCGAAGCTTTCAAGTCGGTGCAAGGAGCCGGTGGTGGACGAGAACGGCATCGGTGATCTCCCTCACGGGTCATGGCAGGACGATGGCTGCGCACAACTGTGCGGCGGGCACCCCCCGGTGGACGGCCGCCACCCAACCAGTCAGCGGCCGCTGTTGTCGCCCGTCACGCTAGAGGTCGGCGGCGGCCATGTCAACACATGGGTCACATTTCCGACAGGCAAGTCGAACACCACTCGGGGGCCGTCTGGTGCCGCGTCTGTCCGCGCCGACCGGGACCGCGACAGTTCAGTCGTCGAGGAGGTCTTCGAGGTGGATAAGTTCCCGCCGGATGGATGCGATGACAGCGCCTGGGCGATCGCCTCCGTCGTCAGGGCTTTCGGCCCTGACGCTGGCAACGGCGAAATCAGCGACCGTGTCGCACAGCTGGTCGATCGACGGACCGCGCTTGGGCGTGTACCACCAGGCCGCCCAGTTGATCATGCCGAGAATGGAGAACGCAGCCAACCGTTGGTCGCAGCGCCGGAAGACGCCACTCGACACACCGTTGGCGATCACCGTGGTCATGGTCCGAATGACCGCGCGCTGGAGATCGTCGTCCTGGTCGCGCGCGCCGTTGACCAACGTCGCATCAGCCGTCCACAGCATGCGATAGCGCCCCGGAGTCTGGGCGATGGGGATGATCAGGCAGCGGACAAGGCGGGCTAAAGCCTCGTCAGCGGGTCCGGTCTTGACGTCCGCATCGGCCAGCGCCTGGCGCCCCGCCTTGGTCAGATCGTCGATAATGCGACCGAGGATCTCCTCCTTGGAGCTGAAATAGTGGTACAACGACGGCCTGCTCATCCCGAGTGCATCGGCGACCTCGCCCAAGCTGGTCGCGGCATAGCCGTGGGCGGCGAAGAGCGCGGCAGCGCGCTCGAGAATGTCTGCTTCGGTCAGGCTGCGTCGCCGACTTACGGCTGCCTTCTCAGGCTCTAACGGCGTGGAGCGGGACGACACGAGATCACAGCTTACCCCTGGCAAGCTCGGGCCTCACCGAAGCTCAGGCGCCCCTCATCATCAATTCTGCGACGTCGTCGGGCAAGAAGAAATCGGACGGATGCGGTGGTCCCCAGGCCGCAATGCTCTCGCGTGCGCCCCAGGTTCGCTCTTCCCAGCGCAACTCCTCGGTGATGATGTCAAGGTCGCTGTAATACTCGGCGTAGTTGCCGGCGGGATCACGAAGGTACCAGAAGAAGTTGCCACCGACGTTGTGGCGCCCGAGTCCCCAAGCGTGGCGGGACGGATCCTTGGCCACGAGCTGCGATGCCCCGCGGCCCACCTCGTCAACATCATTCAGCTCCCACGAAGTGTGGTGGAGGAAAGGCCCCGGCGCGTTGCTCACCATCAAGTTGTGATGGTCGCTCGAGCACCGCATGAACTTGCCGACCTTGCGGATGCTGTCGCTCACCTTGAAGCCCAAGATGTCGAGGAAGAGCCGTTCGCTGTTCTCAACGTCAGTGCTGCCGAGGACGACGTGGCCCAACTTGCGTGGCTGAACTGGTCCCTTTCGTTCGGTGGCGGGCGCTCGCTCGTTGTGGCGTTCGATGTGTCCGGGTCCGTTCACCGGAGCGACGATTGCCGGGCTCTGTTCATAGCGCGGGGCGGTTTGCACACGCACCATCATCCCCGTCCCAGGATCGGCACAGAGGAGGTCTGCGTCACGCGAGAAGGTGAAGCCCGAACCGTCGAGTCGCGATGCCACAGAGTCGATGTCGTCTGCGTCGTCGCAGCCGATGCCGAGTTCGATCAGCCCCCGCCGCTCGCTCTGGACGAGTGCGAGTTGCTCTCCGCCGTCACGCGTCGAGAGGTGGCCGGCGTCAGTAAGTTCGAGTCCGAAGTCAACGTAGAACTCTGTGGCGGACTCGATGTCGGGCACCCCCAGCACGATTTTTGTCAGACGATGCAGGGCCACTGATCAGGTCTCCTTCGCGGTGCTCAGATGGCGGGGCAGTCCTTCGCCCTCGCGTCGCAGCCGAGCACCCAATAGTGCCACCAACGCCTTGGGCTGTCAACAGGTAAGTCGAATATTCGACGTGGATGTCCGCCCGGTGCTGACACTACCGTCAATCTATTGACGAAGATGTTGACAGTGTGACGGTGAACATGCCAGCATCGAGGCGTGTCCCGTTCGCTTCGTGTGGCCGTCCTGGGCGGCGGGCCGGCTGGCCTCACCGCTGCACGGATGATCAAGGTGGGCCAGCCCGGTTGGGAAGTGGACGTCTTCGAGCGGAGTCGGCCCGAGCAGACGTATGGCTACGGCGTCGGCTTACGGACCGATTCGTCAAAGCGTCTGAGCGCGGCCGATCCAGAGGTGGGCGTCGCGATCGAGGCCGCCGGTCTCGCCATTGGCACGTGGACCTTCCGTCGCCAGGGCGAAGAAGTGCACGCGCGCAACCAACACGGCATCGGGCTGGCTCGTTCCAAGCTTCTCGCCATTTTGGGCTCGCACGCCGAGGCTACCGGCGTTCGAATCCACACCGGCCAGTCGTTGACCGCAGGCGAACTGGAGGCCGACGTGGTGATCGCTGCCGACGGCGTGGCGAGCGCGACGCGGACGTCCCTCGCCGACGAGCTCGGCGCACAGGTCGACACAAGCCAGCTGGCCTATATGTGGTGTGGATCCGACTTCGCCGCCGATGCGATGGTGCTAGCCCTGGTCGACACCCAATACGGTCCGCTGGCCGCTCATGTGATGCCGTATGGCCCGGGGCAGTGCACCTTTCAGGTCGACGCGCACGGGGACACGCTGGCCGGATGGGGGCTGGACCAGCCACCGGACTCCCAAGCCACGACAAAGTTTCTCGAGTCGCACTTCGCCGAACTGCTTGGCGGCCATTCCATCGAGACAAAGCGCCGCGAGTGGTCCTCGTTCGCGACGGTCTCGTGCGAGCGTTGGTCCGCTGGCCGGATCGTCTTAGCGGGCGACGCTGCCCACACCGCGCACTACACGGTCGGCTCCGGCACGGGCATGGCCATCGACGACGGCATCTCCTTGGCCGAGGCGCTGGTGGGTGCCGGATCACCGTCGGAAGCTTTCGAGATCTACGAGGCGACCAGACGCCCGTCGGTCGAACACGTCCAGCGCCGAGCTGCGCGCAGCCTGCTCTGGTGGAGCACTCTGGCTGCGCGCATCGATCTTCCCCTGCCGCAGCTCATGGTCAGCTATCTGACCCGCACCGGAGGCGTCAAGCTCCCGTTCATAGTCGACACGAACGCCGCGCTCCTGGCCGACTGCCTGGGGCGTCGATTTAGTGGAATCGATGACCTGGTCACTGGCGCGCTCAGCCTGCCAATGCGGCGAGACGGCTTCGCGCATCCGACCCGACTCTTCACCGACTCGGATTCGGCGCCGACGCTGAAAGTGGCAGGACAGCTTGTGGCCGATGATCTCGTCGGGCTCGTGGGCCAGGCTTGCTCGATCGCGGCAAAAGGCTCCACAAAGATCCGCCTCGTCGGTCCACCCGACCGCGACGCTGTCCTCGATCGCCTCGACGCCGCTGAGCAAATCAGGGCCAAGGTACATCTCTCGACCATCGTCACCGGCCCCGCCGACGTCCGCGAGGACCTTGCGCTGGGTCTCTTGTCCAACCGCACCGACCTCGTGGAGCTCGTCTCATGAACACATCCCGCCACATCGACAAAATGGTTTCTTTCCCCCCCGAATTCGTTGCTCGCTACCGCGACGCCAGCCTGTGGGGTGACAAGACCATTCCCGACGAGTTCGCGGCGGTGGCGTCTCGCCACCCTGACACTGAGGCGGTAGTGGCGGCCGATCGCCGAGTGACCTACGCCGAACTGCACGCGCGCAGCGACGCGGTGGCTGCACGCTTGGTCGATATCGGTCTCGTGCCCGGCGACCCGGTCATCCTCCAGGTCGGCAACACAGTCGAGACAATCGAAGCGCTCTATGCCCTCATGAAGGTGGGCGCCATCCCTATCTGCAGCCTGGTGCCATTCGGACAGCACGAGCTGCGCGCGATTGCAAGCATCACCGGCGCCCGGGCCCACCTCGTGCAGGCCGACATCCCTGGCCGAGACCTTGCTGCCCTTTCGGTCGAACTGCGCCGGGAGTTTCCCTCCATCGAGTTCACGCTGAGCATCAGGGCCGAGGCGGAGGGAGGCATCCGAATCGACGATGCACCAGAAGCTCCGGCCCCCGTCTACGCCGGTGATCCCCTCGACATCGCCATGATGCAGCTGTCGGGCGGCACGACTGGTCTACCCAAGGTGATTCCCAGGCTCCACGCCGAGTACTGGTACAACGGTGCCGCCACGCAGGAGCGCTGGGGTCTCGAGCCTGGGGATCGCGTCGGGCATCTGATGCCGATCGTTCACAACGCCGGGATCCATGCCTCCCTCTTGCCCACTCACTCGGTTGGGGCGACGCTCGTGCTCGGGGCGACCTGGACGCCCGAACTCGTCATGGCCATGCTCGAGTCGGAGGGCCTCACTCAGCTGGGTTCGCTGACGTCGCTGGCCATGGACATGGCGGGGGACGCCGGCTTCCTCGCCGCCACGGCGAAGCTGAAGCGGCTGAATCTCGCAATACCGGCCGTGCCGGGGGACCTCTTCGAACTCTTCAAGGCCAACGGCGTGCCGGTATTCCAGTTCTTCGGCATGGGCGAGGGGTTCTGCTGTGGCCAGCCCCTCGATGCCTCCGAGGAGATGCGTCGCTCCACGGTCGGTTATCCGATGTCGTCGGCCGACGAGTATCTCCTGGTCGACCCAGAGGGCGAAGGGACCGTCAGCACCGGGGAATCCGGTGAGCTGTGTGTGCGCGGCCCCTATACCTTGCGGGGGTACTACAACTCGAACGAGCACAACTCTCGGGTCTTCACTCCTGACGGGTTTCTCCGGACCGGTGACGTCGTGCGCGTCATCGACATCGATGGACATCCGTGTCTGCAGATCGAGGGCCGCTCGAAAGATCTCATCAGCCGGGGCGGCGAAAAGATCAATGCCTCAGAAATCGAAGAGGTCCTCGTCGGTCACCCGGCCATAAAGTCGGCCGCCCTGGTCGCTATGCCCGATCCCCGACTCGGGGAACGGGCCTGCGCCTTCTTGGTGGTCGAAGGGGAGCAGCCCAGCCTGGCCGACCTGCAGCTCTTTCTCGAGGACCACGGAGTGGCCAAGTACAAATGGCCCGAGCGCCTCGAGTTCCTCGACGAGCTACCGCTGACCGGAGTCGGCAAGGTCGCCAAGAAGCAACTCCGTGAGATGGTGAAGGAAATGGGCTGATGCGCCTCGGAACCCTGGACCGGCGAGCGGTCGTCATCGACCAAGGGAACCGCTATTACTACGACGTCGAGGTGGCGTCAGAAGGCAAGCTCTCGGCCAACCCGGTGACCTTGCTCGAGCAGTGGGACAAGTTTCTGGACTGGGCCGCTTTCCACGACACACAGCCGTGGACCGAGCTGGACGTCACATGCCTCGGGCCGCCGGTGCCCACGCCGCGTCAGGTATTCGCACTTGCCGTCAACTACGCCGACCACGCCGCCGAGGCCCAGCGCGAGGTGCCCGAGCATCCGTACGTGTTCACGAAGTTTGCGAGCTGCATCGTGGGCCCTTGGTCGGACGTCGTGCTGCCGTCCAACCGCTGCGATTGGGAGGTCGAGCTGGTTGTGGTGATCGGCACTGGCGGTCACAAGATTGCGGCCGCAGACGCTTGGACGCGCGTGGCCGGCCTCACGGTGGGTCAGGACATCTCGGAGAGGCGGGTCCAGTTCCGCAAGCCCATCCCGCATCTGTCGCTCTCTAAGTCCTTTCCGACTTTCGGGCCGACTGGCCCCTGGCTGGTGACGCCCGATTCCGTCGCCAACCCCGACGACCTGGCCCTCTGTTGCACCGTGGACGGCGAGGAGATGCAGTCGAGCCGTACCTCCGACATGGTGTTCTCGGTTCCCGCCTTGGTGGAGTCCATATCCGCCATGACGCCGCTTCTGCCCGGCGACCTCATATTCACCGGAACACCCTCGGGTACTGGCTCGACCCGGGATCCGCGCCGCTACCTCGAGCCTGGCGATGTGATCGTCAGCGAAATCGAGGGCATCGGAGCGATTCGTAACACTTGCGTCGAACCGGCGACCAACTAATGGCCTATTCGGAGACGGCAGCCAATTCGCAGTGCAACGGGGTGGCCGGCGCTTGCAGGGGGCTGGCTTACGACCGGCGCACCCATGCTGGGATCGGCGTTCGGATCTTTCTCAAGAGGTCCCTCAGTTCCATCCCCGACGGCCGGATATTCGAGCTGGTGGTGCCGATCACCCTGGCCGAACGAAGGACCGTACTCGTCACCAGCGCCTCGAGAAGCAGGTCATGACGTCAGCGCCCACCTATCCCTACGATCTCTGGACCGACGAGGTCCTGGTTGACCCGTACAGTCACTATCGGGCCTTGCGCGACCTCGGGCCGGTGGTCTGGCTCGAGGCTCACGGCGTCTACGCGCTACCGCGCTTCGATGAAGCGCGCGCCGCACTGGCGTCAGCGAGTACTTATTGCTCAGGCCAGGGTGTCGCGTTCAACGATGCCGCCAATCAGGCCGCGGGCCGCAGCCTCATCATGACCGATGGCGAGCTACACAGCCATCTGCGCAAGGTACTGGCACGAAACCTGACTCCGCGGGCTATCCGGCACATGCAAGACACGGTTGACAGCCAGGCCGACTCCGTCGTTAGAGCGGTCGTTGCCAAGGGTTCCTTCGATGCAGTGGCTGATCTTGCTCATGCACTGCCCACCAGCGTGGTGCCCGATCTCGTCGGTTGGCCGTATGACGGGCGGGACCACCTCGTCGAGTGGGCCGGGGCCACATTCGATTTTCTGGGGCCGATGAATGACCGCGCGGCGGCTGCGGTTCCGAGCGTCGTGGCAATGCAACAGTTCGCTGCTCAGATCGCGGCCGAAGGTAATCTGCTGCCGGGAAGCGTAGGCGCGGGAGTTATTGAGGCGGCCCAGCGCGGCGAACTCGAGCCTGAGCGCGTCCCTCCGCTGATCGTCGGCTACCTGGCCCCGTCACTCGATACGACGATTAGCGCAATCGGCAGCGCGGTCTGGCTGTTGGCAAATCACCCTGCGCAGTGGGAGGCGCTTCGGGCGGACCCGAGTCGAATTCCGAACGCGTTCGACGAGGTGTTGCGATTCGAGACGCCCATTCGTGCCTTTACCCGCGTGGCGACTGAAGACGTGACGATTGGGGAGGTCAACGTTCCGGAGGGTTCTCGTCTGGCGGTCCTCTATGGGTCGGCCAACCGAGATGAGCGCCGTTTCGAAGAGCCTGACCGGTTCGATATAACGAGGAAGAACGCCTGCGATCAAATCGGCTTTGGCCACGGCGTGCACGGCTGTGCCGGTCAGGGCCTGGCCCGTATGGAGGTCCACGCTCTTCTGTCCGCCATGATTCGTCGCATCAAGACCATCGAACTGAATGGCGCTCCTAAAAAGGGCCTCAACAACCTCATCAACTTCTTTGCCGAACTTCCCGTGCGCGTAACCCCCGCTGCACCCTGAGCTTTGCGCGCGTTGTCGTGATGGGGTCGAACAATGACGGATGAGCAAGTCTCTCCGCTCTGTTACCAAGTAGTTATCTAACCTTCGAGTCGAGCGCCGGGATGGAGCGGTCTTGGGGGTTAGAGCAGGTCGCCCTTGCGTCAGTTTCTACGAGCGGCTTGAAGCTCAGCCCTCGACCTTCGCAGAGCAATCTCCGTCGAGGCCGCCATCGCCAGTGTGGCCAGAACCTGCAGGTCCAGCGAAGTCCATTCATGGGGAATCGAGTCCATGACGCAGAAGGTACCCAGAACCGCACCATCAGCATCTTGTATTGGATAGCCAGCCCACGACACAGCACCGAATGCTTCAATCGCCGAGTCTCCAATCGTTCGAGGGTCGCTGTGCGCGTCTTCAACGATGAATGGCCGGCCTGAACTGACCACAAAGCGGCAGAATGACTGGTCGATGGGAGCGAACAAGGCGAGCCCTTCTGGGAATCCAGCCGAACTCATCGCCGTGGTGCGCTCCGCATCAACGAGTGCGATGACTCCCCGGGGCACCCCAATCAGCTCAACCGCCAGCTCGATGAGCCTGTCGAACGGGTCTTCCGGGGAGATGCCGACCAGACCTGAGCGCTCAACTGCTGCGAGACGTGTGGGAGAGCGGACTTCCAATTCCCAGCCTGACGTCATGTCTGGCTCGGCTTGGCTGATTCGCCTGGAATCATCCTCCCGTTGGCACCCTTAGCCTTGCGCAGAAGCAGTAGTTGGTCGTTTCCCTGTAGGCGACGCATGCCTGCTCGAATCCGACCCTTCACCGTGCCCTCGGGCAGACGCAGACTGCGAGCTACTTCTTGGTAGGTCAGGCCCGAGAAGAAGGCAAGGTAGATCGGCTCCCGTTGGTTGGCAGGGAGCAAAGCCAGCGCATCTCGCACCACAAGTGCTGATTCGGCTCCAATCATTACGACATCGGAGTCCGGGTTGTAATCGTCGTTCGCATAGCGCTGGGTGTCTTCGCGGCGCCTTCTTGCCGCCTCCGTGCGAATGATGTCGATGCTGCGCCCGCGAGCTCTCATCCGCAAGAACGCCAGCAGGGAGCCACGCGCGGGTTCAAACTTTTCAGGGTGGAACCAGAGCCCAACGAAGACTTCAGCGACGACGTCCTGACAGCGCTCGTCGTTGGCCAGGATCATTCTGGCTACAGCGGCGACTGAAGCCGAGTGACGTCGATAGAGCTCGGCATAGGCGTCTCCACTCTCGTTCGATAGGCAAGCAACGAGATCCAGATCAGACCATTCGCAGTGGGGAAGTCCTCCGCTCTCCACGCTTGGCTGACCGGCAGCACGCTCACCCAGAGGTTCGATCGACGCAGCCAGCATCCGCTGGTCAGGGGTCTGTCTCTTCAATGCCACGACGAGTTACACCGGACCTCGTGCCG
>Ga0302326_10026869_pt1 | contig 11619 bp, 12 predicted proteins | sample Palsa_T0_3_FD_202264 | JGI IMG/M metagenome (GOLD analysis project Ga0302326, IMG submission 202264) | Peat permafrost microbial communities from Stordalen Mire near Abisko, Sweden - Palsa_T0_3 | ecosystem: Environmental > Terrestrial > Soil > Palsa > Peat permafrost | place: Sweden: Abisko... | reverse complement strand
TGCTGCCTGCGCTGCGCGGCCGTTTGCCGCGCGCCCAGATCGACGGCTCCATAAAGCGAAAAATCTCGCGGCTGCATGATTCCATCCTGCCGTATTGGTGTCACTCTCTGATCCAGGACTCCCCGTTTAGCCCCGGTGGCATAACTCGCGGCGGCCGGTTCTTATGCCGCTTCCGCTGCGCCCTGGCGGGGTCCTGGCTGCGCCCGGGTTTCCCTCCGGGCCGGGCCGATCATAGCTCGCGGCCGTAGCCGGCCCCCTGGAAGGCAGGCAGCAGGTCGATGTGCAGGTGGGCCGGGTATACGCCCGCGCCCAGCCAGGGCAGGCGCACCCGGCCGTGGTCCCCGTCAGGCGCCGGCGGTGCGGGAGAAGACCACTCGGTCAAGCTCGCGGCCCTGCTCGTTGATGAACCGGAGCACCATCGTGGTCTTCAGGCCGATCGGAGCCGGGGTGACATCGAGCGCGATGAAGCCGTAGTCGTCATACCGGGCCTGCGACCAGTCGACGGTCTCGAAGCTCTGGCTGAAGTCACGCTCGCTGACGTAGGGCCCGACCTGGCTCTTGGCGTCGCCCACCACGGTCGTGCCGCTGCCCCGGCCGGCGGCGAAGTTGCGATCCGTCTCGTGCTTGCCCGTCCAGCCGTAGCGGGGCGTCCCGGCCGTGCCGACGACCACATAGGTGGTGCCGTCCGTGGCCGGCTGGACTTCGGCGGGTTCGGCGGGTGAGGTGGCCACCGCCTGCTTGCTGGAGCGGCCGCTGTTGGTCCCAGGATCGTAACGGAGCGGGTTCGTGCGCTCGTAGACGTGATTGTGGCCCTGCACGACCAGATCGACCTGATACCTGGCGAACAGCGGCGCCAGCGCCGACCTGACCCCGCCGTCGGAACTATGGCCGTTGCAGGTCGAAAAGGCGCACTCGTGGAAGAAGGCGACGATGAAGTCGACGTCCGCGCTGATCCGCCAGGCCTCCAGCCGCGCCTCGAGCCAGCGAACCTGCGCGCCCTGGCTGTATCCGAGCAGGCCCTGGATCTCCCAGCTCAGGTCGTTCGCGTCCAGGCTGACGATGCCGACGTTGCCGTAGCGGAAGCTGTACACCGACGGGCAGGCGGACGGGCCGTTGCCGGGAAGATCCAGCCGCTTGCTGAGCCCGCCGTAGCCGATGGGCTCGTAGTTGCTGACCGTCACGTGGTCGGCGGCGACGCGGGCGGAGAACAGCTCCGGCTCGTGGTTGCCGGTGGCGAACATCCACGGAATGGTGGCCGCGCTCGGCTCGATCATCGGGAACCAGCTCGTCCAGATCCACGGGTCGTAGTAATCCCAGCCGCCACTATTGGCCGGCGGCGGCGGCGTGTTGCCGGAGGACGGCTGCTCCCCGTTGGGACCATCGGGGTTGATGATGGGCTGGATATCGCCCTGGGCCTGGGCGTAGCACAGGTCCCCGGCCAGCAGGTTAAACCGCGCCGGAGTGCCGTTGGTCAGGTTCCGGACCTTGGTGATCTGCCTGATCACGGCCGAGGTCGTGTTGACGCCGGTGACGGAGGGCCGGTCCGGGTCGGCGGAATCGTAAGAGCCGTCGTTCCACATGCCCCAGTCCGACTCGGGCAGCAGCGAAGGGTCACGGTCCAGGGAAGGACCGGGGATGCCCTCGTCGGCGAAGGCGGTGAAGGTGAACGGCTCAGCTTGGTAGCGCGGCGCCGTGATGAACGTGGCGTCGGCGGTGACGCCGACCTCGCGTCCGGCGGCGTACCGGAAGCGGTAGTGGTACTCGGTGCCCGGGTGCAGTCCGGTCATCCGCGCGTGCACGAAGAACTGATCGGCGTTGAGCGTCCGGGACGCCCTCAGCACGCCCGGCTTGCCGTCCCACACCGGGACGTGGGTGAGCAGTTCACGGATCTCCGCCTCCACCACGGACCCGTAGGAATGATCCCGGCCGTAGTCCAGGACCACCCGGACCGATCGCGGCGGGATGGCGTTGTACGTGGTGAGGTTGAACAACTGGCCGCCGACCCGCATCTCGGTGGTGGGGTCCGGTCCGAACGAGAGGTGGCGCCCGTTCACCACGAAGCCCCCGGCGATGGTCCCCGGGCCGGCCAGGGTCGCGGCGACGGCGGCGTCGGCCCAGCGGCCGCTGCCGAGCAGCAGGCTGCCCGCGGCGGCCCCGACCGCCCCCCGGAAGACGGTCCGGCGGCTGACAACCTGCCGGCGCAGATGCGCGGTCCACTCCTCGTGCTGCTCGACGAGCGGACGATCCTGGCGGGCGTTACGCGGTGGCATGCGGGGAATCTACGAGCACGCGGCCGCAGGAAGATGAGGCCAAAATGAACGTGCGGTGGCGCACGAGCGAAACTTCACCCCAGCAGCATCAGGCGAGTCAGCCCGCATCGAGGGTCTACACCATGGCGTGAGGCAGCCGGCCGACGGCAGGTATAGCGTCACGGGTAAAAATCCGATCAAGGGGGCACGCGATGGCGGACCTGCCGCACCTGATCCGGCCGATGCTGGCCAGCCTGCGCCACGAGCTGCCGGACGATGAGGAGTCCTACGGCTGGGAGCTGAAGTGGGACGGCCTGCGCGCGATCGCCTACGTCAGCGGGGGCACGGTCCGGCTGGTCTCGCGCAATGACAAGGAGATGGCCGCGAGCTATCCGGAACTGGCCGTGCTCGCCGATCGCGTCAGCACTCCGGTGATCCTGGATGGGGAGATCGTGGCGCTGCACGAAGGGCGCCCGGATTTCGGGTTGCTGCAATCACGCATGCACGTCCAGCAGCCGGACGACACGCTGATCCGGGCGGCTCCGGTCCAGATCTACGTCTTCGACCTGCTGTACCTGGGCGACGACTCGATGCTCGGGCAGCCCTACACCGAGCGCCGGGCGGAGCTGGAGAAGCTCGGCCTGAACTCCGACCCGGTCCACACCCCGCCGTGGCACCGCGGCGGGGCGGCCGGCGTCCTGGCCGACAGCATCGCCAAGGGCCTGGAAGGGGTGGTCGGCAAGCCGCTGACCTCCCTTTACCACCCGGATCAGCGGCGGGACTGGATCAAGGTCAAGAACGTCAAGCAGCAGGAGGTCATCATCTGCGGCTGGCAGCCCGGGGCCGGCCGCCGCACGGACATGATCGGTTCCTTGCTGCTCGGCGTGTACGACGGCAGCCGGCTGCGGTACGTGGGGCACGTCGGTACCGGCTTCACCCAGGACATGCTGGCCGAATTGATGGCCGAGCTCACGCCGCTGGCACGGGGCACCAGCCCGTTCGACACCCCGGTCCCGGCCCAGCAGGCCCGTGACGCCCGCTGGGTCGAGCCTCGGCTGGTCGGCGAGGTGGCGTTCGCCGAGTGGACCACCGACATGATCTTGCGCCAGCCAAGCTGGCGCGGACTGCGGATCGACAAGGACCCCGGCGACGTGCACCGCGAAGACTGACCGGCTGAGGCGGCCGGTGCCGTGGCCGCGCTCAGCGGAAGGTCGGATCGCTGCCGAGCCTCAGGTCCGCCATCGGCACGTCGATAAGCTCCTGGACCATGGTGAGATAGCGATCCGCCATCTTGTCAGGGCCCCCGAGTTCTTCGGCCGCCGCGTAACCCGCCCGGCCAAGCTCGTACCGCGCCGTCTCATCGTCGGCCAGGTTGCGGATCTGGATGGCCATGGCGTCGACGTCATAGGGCGGTACGCGGACGTCGCCGTCCATCCAGCACAAGGTCGGCAGGCCGAAGTGCACCACTGGCTTGCCGCAGATCATGCCTTCCAGCGCGACCAGGCCGAACGTCTCGGCCCGCGACGGCATCATGACAAAGGCGCTGCGTTCTAGCAGGTCCTGCTTGGCCTGGCCCGTTACATGGCCGACCCATCGGACATCGCCTCCGGTAGCCGCCAGCATGGCCTTGAGCTTGCGTTCCTCACGCCGCGTACCAGACCCCGCGATGAGCAGCGGCAGGGACGTCCCGCTCCTTTCATAAGCCGCGAGCATAAGGTCGATCCCCTTGTGCCAGACGTCGATCCGGCCCAGGAACAGGATGTGTTCACCCTGCCCGAGCCACCGCTCGTCAAGAGGCGGCACGGGGATGCCGTTCGGAATGACGTGCACGTTGGCCGCTGGGCTGGAACGGCGAACCAGGGCGCCATCGGCGGCATTGAGCACCACCACGTCGCGGTAGAACCGCAGCCCGAGTCGCTCGATGAGAAAGAAAGGCAGCCGGTACTGGCGCGACATGTACTCGCCGCTCAGGCTGTTGGCGAGTCCAAGGACCCGGGCCCGCGAGAAAAGCGGCAAAAAGCTGGTGGAAAATGGCGGCGTGAAATTCTCGATCCACAGGTCATGGGGGATCCGCCGGGCCAGGAACGGCAGCAGCCCGTGAAATAGCAGCTGTCCGGCCCGAGGACCGGCCCAGCCGATCGGAAGCCGCCGGTAGCGCACCCCTTCAGACATCGCGGCCGGTCCGCGGTGTCCGGCCGTCACGAACGTGACCTCAAACTGGCCGGCGAGACGAGAGGCCACCATATCCACCATGGCCGCGCCCCCGCCGTTGTAGTGAGGGTTTCCGAGGCTATCGAAACTCGAAATAACGACGCGCTTAACGTCCGTACCTGCGTCCGCCACTTCTAGCCCCGGACGAATGGCAGTTATTCGCTGACGGATCATAAATGATCACCCTTTCCTTTTGTTGACGGCGAGCTATTTCCGCGTATCCCGCTCCTGAGCAGCAGAATCTATAACTTCCATCTGGTGCCAGCGATGAGGGTGCTCGTCTCGGTCCTCGGGTCGTCCTGCGAAATCGTCGTTAATCAGACATTCTTTGCTAAGACGCCCCTTCCGGGGCAAAGGCTTCGCCATCCCGTAGAAGGTAATGTGTGACCAGACCGCCACGGAATGGAGAAGCCGTTGCGGTCCGATCGTAAACCAGGGGGCGGCCCTGACGCAGAGCAACTTCACAAACTGATGCGGTACACCGAGTGAGCCGGAATGGGAATTTTCGACATATCACGGTTCGTCATCGGTCAGATGGTCATGAAATTCACGCCGCTTATGTTTCCTGGGAGCGGCGAGCCCGGGAGGAAAGACGGCGGGCGGCGGCCTCCGCCGCGGTAGCATCTGTTGTGCTACCGTGGCGCGATGAGTGACACGCCGGACGACGAGCGGGAGCCGCTGGCGGTGAACCCGGAGCGCCGCGTCGGGAGCCGGGGCGCTCGGCCGCGTGAACCGGGGCGGCCGGCCTCCCGCGCGGAGCCCACCGAGCGGGCCCCGGCCCGGCGGCGGATAGGGATCAGGGAACTGCGTCAGCACGCAAGCGTCTACGTCGACCTGGCGGAGAAGGGCTACACGGTGGATATCACCAACCGCGGACGGCTGGTCGCTCAGCTGGTGCCGGTCTTCGAGCCGGGCAGTCCGCTGGAGCGCCTGATCGCGTCCGGGGTCATCGAGCCCGCTGAGGAACTGGGTGGCGTCGGCGACATCGACCCGTACCCGTCGCCGGCGGGACAGGCACAGGCGGGACAGGCACAGGCGGAGGAACGACGGTGATCTACCTGGACTCCTCTGCGCTGGTCAAGCTGGCTCTGGCCGAGCCGGAAACGGCGGCGCTGGCTCGCTGGCTCGCCGAACGCGCGGACCAGCCGCTGATATCGAGCGCACTGTTCCGGGCGGAGGTGCCGCGGGCGATCTGGCGGGCCGAGCCCGGCGCGCTGCCGCGCAGCTACCGCATGCTCAAGCGCATCGCGCGGGTGGCGCTGACGCCGGACGTGCTGGATAACTCGGCGACGCTGCCACCGCAGGATCTGTCGGCCGCACAGGCCATCCACCTGGCCTCGGCGCTGGCGGTGAAGCGGGACCTGACCGCGTTCGTGGCCTACGACGAGCGCCTGCTCGCCGCGGCCAAGGACGCCGGGCTGCCCGTGGCCGCTCCCGGTTCGCCCTTAGCCGCGCGGGCGGGACGGGGGGCGGGGGCACGCGGCGGGCCCGTTCAGAAAAAAAAGAACTTTCTGTGCAACCGATGGGCGGGCTGCATCGTCTCTTAAGAGCGCAAGACAGCAAGCGGGTTTTGCGTGCAGCGGCGGCCCGGACGCCGCGGGGGCGCGCCCGGGTCAGACCCTAGGAACCAAGAGCCTAGGAACGCAGCGGGAATCCGGCGATTCAGGTCGCCGGGCAGAAATGTGGTAGATGTTGCCGTATCACATGGGTGTTCTCGAGGACGCCCCGACCGGCCCCGGTATGGTGCTCATGCCGGGCGGCAGACTCACGGGGCGTAACGGCACACCGTTCCCGTCGCCTGCCGGGGACATCGAGGGAGATCCGGTGGGCACCGCTGGTGAGACTCTTGGGGGGCATGAGGCTCGTGGGGACAAAGCTGACGCCTATGCCGCCGAGGAGCTGTTCAAGGGCGTGTACCCCAAGCTGGCCGGCTGGGTCAGGCGCCTGGTCGATGACGACGAGACCGCGCACGAGATCGCGTCCGAGGCGTTCGTCCGGCTGCTGGCCCGGTGGACCCGGGTGGACAGCCCGCAAAGCTACCTTTACATGATCGCCACCAACCTGGTCCGTGACCACTGGCGCAAGACCGAGCGGGAGCGGCGGGCCATGCGCAGCGTCACCGCGGGCGCGGGCGCCGAGCCGGTGGCCTACCCGGACCAGGACGTGGACGTCCGCAACCTCATCGCCTCCCTCCCGCCGCGGCTGCGCGATCCGTTCCTGCTGCATTACTACGGCGGCTTCGGCATCCGGGAGGTCGCGGCGCTGCTGCACAAGCCCGAAGGCACCATCAAGGCTGACCTGTTCGCGGCCCGCGCCAAGCTGAAGACGGCGCTGGGGGAACGCGATGCCTGACCGTCACGACGATGTCGACGGGTGGCTGAGCGAGCGCATCGATCCGCTCCCGCCGCCGCCCGGCACCTTCGAGCTGATCAAGCGCCGCGCGCGCCGCCGCAGGTACCGCCAGCTGGCCGTCGGCGCCGGCGTCGCGGCCGTGATCGTGGCCGCGGCGGTGACCGTGCCGCAGGTGGTCAGCCTGCCGGTGGTGAACGCCGGCCGTCCGGCCGCGGCCGCCGGTTCGCCCATCTCGGCTAAGCCCACCGGCGGCGGCACCCCGGCGTCCTCGTCCGCGGCAGCCGTCCCGTCGCCGACGGCACTGGCGCCCGTACCACTTAACTTCCGGCCCACGTCGGTGACCTTCGTCGGCACCGAGACGGGCTGGGTGATCGGGCAGGCCGGGGTGGCCGGGCACTGCGCCACGGCGTTCTGCACGTCGGTGGCACGCACCGACGACGCGGGAAAGACCTGGGTCGGAGTCCCCGCGCCGGTGACCGGCTCGCCGGACGGGGCCACCGGGGTGAGCCAGATCCGGTTCCTCAACACCGAAGACGGATGGGCGTACGGACCTGGGCTATACGCCACCCGCGACGGCGGCCAGACCTGGACGCAGGTCGGCACCGGCGGGCAGCGGGTCACCGACCTGGAGACGGTGGGCCGCCGCGTGTTCGCGCTGTTCGCGTCCTGCACCGGCAGCGGGCCGGAGTTCGCGGCCGCCTGCACGAGCTTCACCCTCTACTCCGCCGCCGCCGTCGCCAGCACCTCGGCCGGCGACTGGACGCCGGTGGGCGCCCCGACCTCGGGGCTGACCGACGGCGCCGCGGACGAGGCCGCCACCCTGGCGCTGACCGGCAGCCGAGGTTTCCTGCTCGCGCCGAACCGGGCGCTGTACGCCGGGCCGGTCGACGGCAGCGGGCCGTGGACGCTGGTGAACTCGATCACCTCCGCGTGCCCGGTGGGGGCGGCCCAGGCGGACGGGCAGCCGGCCGGAGCGCTGTTCGGCGCGGTGAACGCGAAGGAGCTCGTCCTGACCTGCGTGTCTAGCGGCTCCGGAGGTTCGAGCGGCTCGGGGGGTTCTGCTGAGCAGCAGAAGCTCGTTTTCTCCTCGCTGAACGGCGGGGCGAGCTGGATCCAGATCGCCACGGCGCCCACCGCGGGCGTCGCCACCTCGGTGGCCGCGAGCCCGGCGGAGACCGTCGTGCTCGGCACGGACCAGGGCATCGACGTGCTGCCCGCGGGTGACATCGCCTGGCAGACGGCGAACCTGACTCCGGCGGTGCCCGCGGGCGGGTTCGGCTACGTGGGCATGACCACCGACGAGCAGGGCATCGCGCTGCCCGCCGACCCCGCGTCGGGCACGGTGTGGTTCACCTTCGACGGCGGGCTGCGCTGGCAGCCCTCGCGTATCACCGGCTCCTAGGAGTCCGGGCCCCGGGAGAGCAGGGCTCCGGGGGCCCGGGCTGCTAGGTACTTTCCGGCGGCTGCGGCGGCTGCGGCGGTTCCTGCGGCTCGGGCGGCTCCGGGATGAAGTCGCCGGCGGTCAGCCTCAGCTGACGGAACAGGTCGAAGACCTCCTTGAGCTGGCCGTCTTCGAATCCGCCGAGCCCGAACTCCGCGGCCATCAGGTCCACGGTGGCCCGCGCCACCACCGCGCGGCCGGCGTGGGTAATCTCGGCGAGCCTGCCGCGGCCATCGGACGGATTCGGCCTGCGGATCACCAGCTGCTGCCGTTCCAGCCGGTCGACGATGTTCGTGACGCTGGTGGGATGCACCATCAGCCGCTCGCCGATCACCCGCAACGGCAGCGCGCCGCGACGGCTGAAGGTGAGCAGCACCAGCGCCTCGTAACGCGCGAACGTGAGGTCGTAGGGCCGCAGCAGCGCGTCGAGCTCGGCCAGCAGGATCTGCTGAGCGCGCATGACCGAGGTGACCGCGGCCATCGACAGGGACGGGCCGAACCTGCTGGCCCAGATTTGCGCGGCCCGGTCGATGGGATCAAACGGCAACTCAAGCGCCTTACTCACAAGTACACGGTATTCGGTGTCTCAGCCGACGCGCGGGTCGAGGAGTTCCTCGGCGGCCTGAAAGGGGTCGAGCGTGCCGTCGGCGACCCGCCGGGTCAGCGCGTCGACGCGGTCCGCCGTCAGCCGGCCACGCAGCGCGGCGAAGGCGAGCGCGGTGATCTCCTCCCGGGCCCTGGCCTGCCGCCGCCTGGCCAGCTCACCGGAGGAGTTGAGCCAGGACCGGTGCGCCTCCAGCCGGGTCACGACCTCCTCAATCCCCTCACCCCTCGTCGCGATCGCGGTGACGACGGGGGGCTTCCAGTCCGCTGGTCCGCGGTCGGCCAGCGCGATCATGTGGCGCAGGTCCCGCACCGCCTGCTGGGCGTCAGGCTGGTCCGCCTTGTTCACCACGAACAGGTCGGCGACCTCCAAGATGCCCGCCTTGGCCGCCTGGATGGCGTCGCCCATCCCCGGGGCGAGCAGCACCACCACCGAATCCGCGAGCGAGGCGATGGCGACCTCGGCCTGGCCGACCCCGACCGTCTCGATGATGATCACGTCGAAGCCGACCGCGTCCAGCACCCGGATGGCCTGCGGCGTCGCCGCCGCCAGACCGCCGAGATGCCCCCGGCTGGCCATCGACCTGATGAACACCGCCTCGTCGGTGGCGTGCTGCTGCATCCGCACCCGGTCGCCGAGCAGGGCCCCGCCGGTGAACGGCGACGTCGGGTCGACCGCGAGCACGGCGATCCGGGCGCCCGTGGCCCGGAACGCGCTCACCAGCGCCCCGGTCACCGTGGACTTGCCCACCCCGGGCGGACCGGTCAGCCCGATGACCCGGGCGCCGCCGGCGTGCGGCAGAAGTTCTTTGATGACCGAACGGACGCGTGGCGAGGAACCTTCGACCAGCGAGAGCAGCCGGGCCAGGGCGCGGGTGTCTCCGGCCCGGGCCCGGTCAACCTCCGAGCCAAGCTCCGAGTCGGCCACCGGCCCGGTTAGCCGCGCACCCGCAGCAGCAGCGCCTCGCCCTGGCCGCCGCCGCCGCACATCGCGGCGGCGCCCAGCCCGCCGCCGCGCCGGCCAAGCTCGTGGCACAGGTGCAGGGCGAGCCTGGCCCCGGAAGCGCCGATCGGGTGGCCGAGCGCGATCGCGCCGCCGTTGACGTTCACGATGTCCGAGCTGACCTGCAGCTCGCGCATGGACTGGATGGCGACGACCGCGAACGCCTCGTTGATCTCGATCAGGTCCAGGTCGGCCGGGGCCAGCCCGGCCTTTTTCAGGGCGTGCTTGATCGCGTTGGACGGCTGGGAGTGCAGCGAGTTGTCCGGGCCCGCGACGTTGCCGTTCGCGCCGATCTCGGCCAGCACGGACGCGCCCGCCCGCTCGGCCGCTTCCGCCGACATGACGACCACGGCGGCGGCGCCGTCGGAGATCTGCGACGCGTTGCCTGCGGTGATCGTGCCGTCCTTGGCGAAGGCCGGCCGCAGCTTGCCCAGCGACTCGGCGGTCGTGTCCGCCCTGATGCCCTCGTCCTGCGTCACGATCAGCTGCTCCCCGCCCCGCTGCGGGACGGCGACGCCGACGATCTCGGCGGCGAGCAGGCCGCTCTGGGCCGCCGCGGCCGCGCGCTGGTGGCTCGCGGCGGCGAACTCGTCCTGCTCGGCCCGGGTGATGCCGAGCTCGCGCCCGCTGTTCTCGGTGGACTCGCCCATGGACAGGTGATCGAACGCGTCGGTGAGGCCGTCGAACGCCATCGAGTCGAGGACTTCGACCGAGCCGTACTTGTAGCCCGACCTGGAGTTCGGCAGGAGGTGCGGGGCCCGGGTCATGGACTCCATCCCGCCGGCCACGATGACGTCGTATTCCCCGCCCCTGATGAGCTGGGCCGCCAGCGCGATGGCGTCCAGGCCGGACAGGCAGACCTTGTTGATGGTCAGCGCCGGGACCGACATCGGAATCCCGGCCGCCACGGCGGCCTGGCGGGCGGTGATCTGGCCCGCGCCCGCCTGCAGCACCTGGCCCATGATCACGTACTCGACCTGATCCGGGCGGATCCCGGCCCGGTCCAGGGCCCCGGCGACGGCGACACCGCCCAGGTCGCTGGCAGACTTGCTGGTGAGGGACCCGAGCAGACGTCCGATCGGAGTCCTCGCGCCACCAACGATAACGGGCTGACGTGCATCGCTCATGTCTGTAACGATACCTAGCAGGACCGGAAAGGACATATCGTGCTACCGCTGCTGACCCGTATCGATCATGTCGGCATCGCCTGCCGCGACTTGAACATGGCCATTGAGCATTACCAGGCGACGTTCGGCCTCAGGGTTGTCAGCCTTGAGACGAACGAGGCCCAGGGGGTCCGCGAGGCCATGCTGGCCGTCGCCGAGAATGCCCTGGTACCGGGCTACATCCAGCTGCTCGAGCCGCTGGGACCCGACACGCCGGTGGGCAAGTTCCTGGCCCGGCGGGGCGAGGGAGTTCACCACATCGGGTACGGCGTCGCCGACATCGGCGCGGCCCTATCCGCACTCGGCGGGACCGGCATCCGGCTGATCGACGAGCGGCCCAGGCACGGGTCCATGGGCGCGTCCATCGCGTTCCTGCATCCGGCCGATCTCGGCGGCGTTCTGACGGAACTCGTCCAGTCCGTTACCGCAACATGATCCCCCAAAGCGGGGGTAAGGAGGACTGAGCAGGATGCATAGGATGGAGAACTCCGAAGGGCCCGCCAAAGCCCGCAAAGGAGATGTAGTCTGCCTGTCACCGGGCGATAGTCGCACCCGCATGGCTGACACCCGTCGTAACAATTCCGCCGCCTTCAC
>Ga0302326_10026866_pt1 | contig 11620 bp, 6 predicted proteins | sample Palsa_T0_3_FD_202264 | JGI IMG/M metagenome (GOLD analysis project Ga0302326, IMG submission 202264) | Peat permafrost microbial communities from Stordalen Mire near Abisko, Sweden - Palsa_T0_3 | ecosystem: Environmental > Terrestrial > Soil > Palsa > Peat permafrost | place: Sweden: Abisko... | reverse complement strand
GCTGCGCCACTGGCCGCGTGCTCACCATGAAGTACGGACTACCGGAAAAACAATACGACACGCGTGAGAAAGTCGTCGCATTCCACCAGTCGCTCTTGGTGCGTGTGCGCCGTTTACCAGGAGTCCGAGCTGCCGGCCTCGTCACCACGGCCCCCGGCGCAGGTTGGGGAGGGGATGACCTCTTCACCATTCCCGAGCACCCTGCGACCAGTTTTCAACTTCAGAACGACGCCCTCCATCGCGACAGTGATCCCGGCTATTTCACCGCCATGCAAATACCGTTGCTTCGCGGGCGATTCTTCACCGATGAGGAGCGCCTCACTCGCGACCGCTACACGATTATCAGCAAGCAGTTCGCGGACCAGTTCTTTCCCGGTGACAATCCAATTGGCAAGCACCTCACCGTAGGAAGGCTGCAGGAGACGTACGAAATCGTAGGGGTTGTTGGTGACACTTCCTACGCGGTCACCGAGCCCATCAAGGCCACCATGTACTTCCCCATCCTCTCCGGCATTCCCGATCGAACCAGCGAGGCGACCATTGTGGTTCGCACGCAGGGCGACCCGCTCGCGCTGTCTATTCCTGTGCAGCGGCAGGTATCCGCGCTTGATCCGGGTATGCCTGTCTACGACATACTTACCATGCAACAGATACTAGGTAAGTCCACGGCCAGTCAGAGCTTCAGTGCCACCCTGCTCTTAGCCTTTGCGATCCTCTCATTGTTGCTTGCCGCGATCGGCCTTTACGGCGTGCTTTCCTACCTCGTTTCCCAGCGCGTCAACGAAATCGGCATCCGCATTGCACTGGGCGCGCAGCGAGCGGAGGTATTGCGCTTGGTCCTGTTGGACGGACTTTCCCCTGTTCTACTTGGGCTACTCATCGGCCTGGCCGGTGGCGCGACGGCAGCCAGGTTCATCAAGACCATCCTTTACGGAACCAGCCCACTCGATCCAATCGTGTTCGCAACCATGGCAGGCACTCTTCTGCTCACAGCAATTGTGGCCTGTGCTTTACCCGCCCTTCGCGCGTCAAAAATCGAGCCCATGCAAGCTCTCCGCATCGATTAGGAACGCGCGCAGGCCTACCCTCAAGCCTATCGCAACGCCACAACACTGTACGGGTGCCCCATGTTCGCACCAGCGTTGCCCGGATTTCCTACTACACTGCACGAGCCGCGACCACGCATGCGGCTTTCTCTCAAAGAAAGCCGCATGAAGTTGCTCAACGCCACCGATCCCGACAGGAAATCTGGGATACGTGGGCAGAAAAAGATGGGCGAAGCCCCACGACCGCTCTATCTCTCATTTGAATCGATCCACACAAGAGTGGTTCTCCAACCCAACTAAGGCTTCTTAGTCTGTTCCTCCGCCCTTGCACCAGGAAAAACATCTTTGAGCGGTTCGCGCTGCTTTTGAAACCTAAAATAATTCCCACCCTGACCCAGGCCCAGCCGTCGTTCATCCGGTAACCCGTTTCTCCTTATTCGCACCGCAACGCCGTCATGGGATCGACCGAGGACGCTCTCCACGAGGGAAGCAGGCACGCCAGTCCTGCCACAGCAAGCAGCACACACGATACCCCGACGATCAGCCATGGATCATGTGCGCTATTCTCCACCCACCGGGTGATGAGCCGGTTCAAACCAAGACTGAGCACCAGCCCTGCCAGCAATCCAGAACCGACACTCACCCCAGCGGAAGCCGCCACGTTCCACAATACATCTTTCTTCCTCGCGCCCAGCGCCATGCGAATGCCAAACTCATTGGTCCGTTGCGCCACCGAATACGAAACCACGCTGTACAAGCCCACCGCCGCCAACACCAGCGCCAGCACTGAAAATGCTCCAAACAGAATTGATACCAATCGCCCTCGCGCCACTTCCGGCTCACGCCTGATCCAGGTCTCAAGATCGTCAGAATGCCCGTTCGCCTGCTGATCGGCATTCACGGCGACAATCTGTCGCCGAACGCTATGCAGAATCAATTGTGGGTCGACCCGGCTCTTGACCAGAATCTGTGTATGCATCCGCATGTAGAGCGAATAGGGCACAAAGATTGCCGGCTTGACCGGCTTGTCGAGCCCGTCATCAAGCGCATCGCTCACCACCCCCACCACCTGCAGCGGTCCGTCGCTGCCCGGGGCAGCTGGTGTATAGGGTGGCTCGTCCTTAAGCGTCCGGATCTTCAACGAATGTCCAAGAATGTCCCCACCGGGATAATAGCGTTTGGCAAAGCTCTCGTTTACCAACACCAACGGCGCGCTATGCATCATTTCCGTTTGATCCCAGATACGGCCTTGCCTGAGCGGCATGTTCAAAGTGCGGAAGTACCCCGGATCGACAAAGTTGATGCGCGCCTGTTGTTCCTCTGCCGAAGGCTTTCCCATCAACTCAAATGGCTGGTCCCAGCCATTGTTTGGAGGGGTCGCGTTGGTCGAGATCCCGGTTGAGATCACATCGGGCAACGCGCCTATCCGGTCGCGCAGCTGCTCATAAAAGTTGATCCTCTCGGCCAGCGTCTTATGCGTGTTGTCATGGACCGGAATGCCAACCGACATGACGTGGTGGGGATCATAGCCGAGTGGCATACGCATCAGGTGCAGGAAACCTTCAATAGCCGCTCCTGCCGCGGTCATCAGCAGCAGCGTGAGGGCAATTTGGCCGGCAATCAGCACCGTGTGGAAACGCCTCCCGTGTACCGTTCCAGCCACTCTGCGCGTGCTCGACTGCATCACCTGGCTAATCTCCGGCCGCGACATTTCGAGTGCCGGGAACAAGCCGAAGAAAATGCCGGTGAATAAAGCCAGACCTACGCTGAACAGCAGCACCGGCACATTGACGTGGAAATTAGCTTCGTGGGGATAGGAGTATTCCGGTAAGCGGGCCACAATCCAGCCCAGGCTTCGGTATGCCAGCACCACACCCAATCCCGCGCCTCCCAGCGCCAGGATGAGTGATTCGGTAAGCAGTTGGCGAATAAGGCGAACCCCGCTCGCCCCCACTGCCGTGCGAATGGCAAATTCATGTTGCCGCGCGGTGCCCCGCGCCAGCAGCAAAATCGAAACGTTGCCGCATCCAATCGCCAGCAGCAGCCCTACGGCCGCGAATAAAAGCGCCAGCGTCCCCCCTAGTTCGTGCCTATAGCGGTAGCTGATGCTCCTTACCAGGAACGTGAACTGCTTGGCAAAGTGAGTCGGGGTTTCCCTGGCGAATTGTTGGAACAGCGGCTCTAACTCTGCTGCGGCCGCGGCCGGCGTGACCCCCGGCTTAAGCTTGATAACCATCCCATAGGTAATGGTCGGGGAAGAGGGAAGCTTCAGCGGTAGATATACGTCGCCATCCATCCACGTGAAACGCTGTGGTAGCACTCCCAGGACGGTGTAGCTCTTGTGCAGCAATTGGATCGATTTGCCCACCACCGAGGGATCTCCGTTAAAGTGACGCCGCCAGAATTTGTGGCTCAAAACGACCACTGGCTGCGGCTCTTGTCCGTCGGGAGCGTCCGAAGGCAAAAAAATACGGCCGAGCATCGCCGGCATACCAAGAAATTGCAAACCGCTGTTTGTCAGGTAGACGCCCGAGACGTCTTCCGGCACGTCGCCGCCGGTCACAGTCAGGCTCCAACCGTTAAACGCCATTACGTCCTCAATGGCATGTGCTTGTCGTAACTGCCGTATCTGCGGACCCGTAAGGCCGTTCCAGTCGGCTTCGTCTCCTGCTTTGTCCAGCAGTGTGGGAAAGCACATCCGATCCGCGCCTGCATACGGCCACGGGTTCATCAGCACTGCGTACACAATGCTGAACACCGAGACCGTAGCCCCAATTCCCAGTGCCAGCGAAAGAATCGCGGTCAGCGCGAAGCCGGGATGGCTACCGAACTGCCGAAAGGCGAACCGCACGTCTTGCAGAAATATGCGCACAGGATGGTTCCCCCTGGTAAGACTCAAAGCAACCAGATACCCATTGTGTTTCTCTCCGTAAGACTCAGCCCAAAACTCCCCAAGGGTGTAGCCCCGGACTTTAGTTCGGGGGAGCGGGCTTTCAAGCCCGCAAGAACGTGCCGGTGTATAAAGTGAGGGCTTTAGAGGCTGCGTGAGAGCTCGACTTCCCTCAGGGGACAACTTTACGGGCTGCGCAAAAGCTCTGTTTTGTATCAGGGCACGACTTTAGTCGGGCCGTGGATGATCGGGATATATCGGGCTTTAGCCCCTGCAACTCCTGCACCTGCGTCCTTGCCGCCTGGTCCCGACTTCTTCTCAACCTGTTTGGCCTTGGATGACGGTACGCGCGAAAGCCTCGAATGGTTCTCATCTCCATCTGATCTCCTACCTCTCCGATTGTCCAAAGTTGGATAGTGAAAAGATAGCCATGTGTTTTCTCTCGGTAAGACTCAGTGCAAAACTCCCCAAGGGTGTAGCCCCGGACTTGGTAGTCCGGGGGAGCGGGCTTTCAAGCCCGCAAGAACGTGCCGGTGTATAAAGTGAGGGCTTTAGAGCCTGCGTGAGAACTCGACTTCCCTCAGGGGACAACTTTACGGGCTGCGCAAAAGCTCTGTTTTGTATCAGGGCACGACTTTAGTCGGGCCGTAAACGATCGGGAATACATCGGGCTTTAGCCCCTGCCACTCCTGCACTTACGTCCTTGCCCCCTGGTCCCGACTTTTTCTCAACCTGTTTGGCCTTGGATGACGGTACGCGCGGAAGCCTCGAATGGTTCCCATCTCCATCTGATCTCCTACCTCTCCGATTGTCCAAAATCGGACAGTGAAGACCGGGATTGAACAAATCGAACCCCTCTTGCGTAGGTATGCGTGATGGCAAAGCGGCACAATCCGTGGAAAAACGCTGCTGTGTGGCTTTGGTCACCGGAATGCACTAGCAACTGACAAATGGATATCTCACGCCCAGACTTGAAAGCCAAGAAGCGGAAGCGCCAGGCATTGACGATCGCCGTCGGCGTCGTCGTTCTCGCGGTGGTGACTTTCCTCGTCATGCGTTTGAAGCCCGCCGCCCCTACCGTGGACCGCTCCGTCGTATGGACTGACACCGTGAAGCGCGGGCCGATGGTCCGTCAAGTGCGCGGCCTCGGCACCCTGGTCCCCCGCGAAGACGCCATCCGCCAGATTCCAGCGCAAACCGAAGCCACCGTGGTGCGCATCCTCGTCCTGCCGGGCTCGACCGTAAAACCTGACACCGTTCTTCTCGAGTTGGCCGATCCCCAGGCCACCCAACAAGCGCTGGATGCCGAGTTGGCGCTCAAGGGAGCGCGTGCCGACTTGAGCAATGTACAAGTCAAGGTACAGAGCGATCTGATGGCCCAGAAGTCGGCCGCCGCCACCGTCAACGCGGATTACAACCAGGCCCAGCGTCAGGCCAAGACCGATAAGTCGCTGTACGGTCTTGGCGTGATTTCGGGTCTGGCCTATAACGGCTCGCAAGGCAAAGCAGATGAACTGACTACTCGCAACAAACTCGAGGAACAGACCATCGACATCAACGAGAAAGCCGTCGAATCGCAGATCGCCGTACAGCAGGCCAAGGTGGACCAGGCGCAAGCTATTTATAACTTAAAGCGGCAACAGTTGGACGCATTGAACGTGCGTGCAGGGATATCCGGCGTGTTGACCAGTCTTCCCCTTGCGGTAGGGCAGCACGTGACGCTGGGCACCATGCTGGCCCAGGTGGTGCAGCCTAATCAACTGAAAGCCCAGCTGAAGATCCCTGAGACCCAGGCGCGCGATATTCAGCTAGGGCAACCCGCTTCGATCGACACCCACAATGGCATCGCCGACGGCAAAGTAACCAGAATCGATCCTGCGGTGGTAAATGGAACCGTCACTGTCGATGCAGAATTGGTCGGCACTTTGCCCGAAGGACTGCGCACCGACTTGAGTGTGGACGGGACCATCGATCTCGAAAGGATGAAGGATGTTCTTTACGTCGGCCGTCCGGCGTTTGGCAACGAGAACAGCACCATTACCCTCTTTCGTCTGGATCCGGATGGCAAAGGCGCCGTCCGCGTTCCCGTCAAGGTGGGCCGCGCCTCGGTGAACGCAATTCAGGTGATCGAAGGACTTCATGAAGGGGACACAGTCATTTTGAGCGACATGTCGCGCTACGACACAGCAGACCGGATTCGGCTGGACTAACGGAAACATCCAACACGACCAATACAGGAGCGAATGCATGCAGCCACTGATACAGATTGAAGGAATGACCAAGATCTTCTACACCGAGGAGATTGAGACCCACGCCCTCGCCGGCGTTCACCTCTGCATAGACCGGGGCGAGTATGTAGCCATGTCCGGTCCTTCGGGATGCGGGAAGTCGACTCTGCTCTCCATCATCGGCTTACTGGATACGCCCACCGCCGGCAAGTACGAACTGAACGGCCGCCCGGTAGAGAACCTGAAATTCGCCGAGCGCTCGCGTATCCGCAACCAGGAGATCGGCTTCATCTTTCAGAGCTTCAATCTGATCGGCGATCTGACCGTGGCCGAGAATGTGGAACTACCACTGACCTATCGGTCAGGTATGGCCTCGAGCGACCGCAAAACGCGGGTGCAGGAGTCGCTGGAGCGCGTAGGCATGGCCCACAGGATGCGCCACTATCCGTCGCAGCTCTCTGGCGGTCAGCAGCAACGAGTCGCCGTAGCCCGCGCCCTCGCTGGTTCCCCATCCATCCTGCTGGCTGACGAGCCCACCGGTAACCTGGACTCAAAGAATGGCGAAGCAGTCATGGAGTTGCTCAAGAACCTGCATCGGGAAGGCGCAACCATCTGCATGGTGACGCACGATCCGCGCTTCGCCCGTCACGCCGACCGCAACATCCACCTCTTCGACGGAAAGATCGTCGCTGAAGGTGAATTTGCGGATCACGCTCTCGAACTCCAGTGAACGGTTTTTTGGCCTCTACGGGCGGCGGAAGAACTCTGTTTTGTATCAGGGCACGACGTTAGTCGTGCCGTAAATTATCAAACCTGAGGTACGTCTTTGATACCCCGTCACCAATCGACGGGTGCCCCATCCTTCGCGCCCTTTGCGAATGGTGGGATACGCAAATTTCGCCCTTGACGTCCCGCAGCGCCAGGACCGGAGCGAAGTCATTCATAACGAGGGCCGCAATGATCACGCTCGAAAATGTGGAACGAAGCTACAAAACCGGCGCCGGCCAAACCTGGGTCCTCAGGCGCATCAACCTGAAGATCGATGCCGGCGAATTCATCACCATCATGGGGCCGTCGGGGGCAGGCAAGTCATCACTGCTAAACGTGCTGGCTCTGCTCGACGACCAATGGGCCGGAGCCTATTGGTTCCACGGTGAGGCGGTTCACACCATGAACCGCAAACAGAGGTCGGACCTGGCCAGGCGCAACATCGGTATGGTTTTCCAAAGCTACCATCTGCTGGATGACCTCAACGTCGCGGAAAACATCGACCTGCCCCTCTCCTACAAAAATATCTCTCGTTCCGAACGCCAGTCGTTGGTCGCAGACACCCTCGACCGCTTCAGCATCGTTGGCAAAAAAGACCTTTTCCCCAGCCAGCTTTCAGGTGGTCAGCAGCAACTCGTAGGCATTGCCCGCGCGGTCATTCATCGCCCCTCTCTGTTGCTCGCCGATGAGCCCACCGGAAACCTTCATTCCTCCCAGGCCAAAGAAATCATGGAATTGTTCCAGCAACTCAACCGCGAGGGCACAACCATCGTCCAGGTAACTCACTCCGAGGTAAACGCCTCCTATGGCAGTCGCGTACTGGAAGTCCGGGACGGCTGGCTGGTACGCGATACAGCCAACCCCGGGCTTGGCTACGCTGCCGAGGTGAAAGCATGAAGCGTGTCTCCCAGGCGGGGTTTGGAATACAGAAAGCAATCGCAGTACTTTGCACCACGGGTCTACTCGCTTCGACTACTTTGGCGCAAGCGAACTCCACCTTGCCTGCCGCGCCTGCCGCTCCGCAGCAATCTCCACCCCAGACCATCGCACAGCAGGTGCAAGCGGCGGCGCAGCCGGGGCCGGTTGTCTACCAGGGACCTTTCCACATTGAACCCCCGCATTCACGTAACCCCCTTGCGCGGTATTTGCCCAGCACTGCGCCGCCCGTCAACCTCCAAAACTCGCAGCGCCTCTACGACCTCATTCGCGACGGCAATCTCCGCATCTCCCTGCAGGACGCGATCGCCTTGGCCCTCGAAAATAATCTCGTGCTCGCCGCCTTCCGCTACAACTTCCCCATCGCGCAGGCCGATCTTCAGCGCACCAAGGCGGGAGGCCTAGTCAACGGCGTCAACACCAACATCACCCAGACCACGCAGAGCGGTTTTGGCGCCTCCGGGGGGGGCGGCGGCTCCGCCAGCTCCTCCAATGCGGCCGCCGGCGCCGGCGGCATCGTCACCTCCACTCTCGGCGCCGGCGCGGCCGTTCCCTCGTTCGACCCCTTCCTCAACTTCAACGGCTTTGTCAACCACAGCGTCACCCAGGAGGCAAACATTTTCCTGGTCGGCACCCCGATCCTGAAGCAAAACAATATCGAGATCGAATCGCAGTACACACAGTCGTTTCCCCTCGGCACCAACGTGACCGTCAACTACTACGGCCAGCGCATCACCAGCAACAGCCCCTATAGCGTACTCAATCCCGAACTGTATTCTAATTTCCAGGTCATTTTCACCCAGCCGCTTCTGTACGGATTCGGCCTTGCCAGCAACGAGCGTTACATCCACATCGCCAAAAGAAACCTGCAGATCACCGATCTCGCCTTTAAGCAGCAGGTCATCGCCACCGTCACCGACATCGAAAACCTCTATTGGGATCTGGTCAACGCTTATCAGGACGTGCAGGTGAAGACCCGGTCATTGGACTACGCCAATCAGACCCTGGCCGACGACCAGAAACAGTTGGAGCTGCAAAACATTCCTGCGTTGCAGGTCATGAAGGACCAGTCTGCGGTTGCCACCAGCGAGGGCGACCTTACCATCGCCAAGGCCACGCTGAGGCACAACGAGTTGCTCATTAAGAACGATCTCACCCGAACCGACGACCCGTCCATCGACGAAATCCCCGTCATTCCGCTCGACCTCCAGGGCGGTCCCGATTCCAACGAATCAAAATCCATCACCGAGCTGATCGCCGACGCCATGAAGAACCGCCCAGAAGTCGCGATCTTCCGTAATCAGGCCGAGGTCCTGCGCCAGAGCCTCAAGGACATCAACAGCGAGCTGCTGCCCGTTCTCAATTTGTTCGGCTACTACGAAGGCGCCGGTGTCGCCGGCCTCAAAAACCCGTATTGCGATCTCAGCCCGGCGGAGTGCGCCACCACCCTGCCCACCGACTTCCCCAGCATGCTCAAGAACACCTTCAACTACTCGTCGCCCACCTACGAGGTCGGCGTCAATCTCCAGATCAACCTCCGCAACCGTGTCGTCAAAGCCGACCAGTTCCGCGCCGTGCTCGCGTACCGCCAGAGCCAGATCTCCCAAGAGCAGCAGCAGAAGAGCCTTCGCTTCGACATCCGCGACTCGCAGTTCGCTCTCGAGCAGGCCCAAGCCCGCGTGGCGGCCACCCAAAAAGCACGCGATCTCGCCCAGAACTCCTTTGATATCGCCAAGAAGGAGCAAGACATAGGAGCGATGTCCAGGTATGACACCCTGATTGCAGAACAAGGCCTCGCTGTCGCTGAATCCGCGTTTTTTACCGCGCAGACTGCTTATGAAAAGGCCAAGGCGGATATTGACCGCGCTACTGGGACGACGTTGGACCGCACGGGCGTCTCGATAGACGATGCAAGAAGTGGCGTCGTCGCTCAGGGCAGGCCTTAGTCACAGGGAAATCACGGGCAATATACTTGTCAATGATCGAGGAATAATGGCAACCTACCCGCAAGCCGCGAAAGAACCGGCCGCCCGGCCACAAAAGGACGCGCCCAGAATCCTCGCTGCGGATGACCAACCCCACATCCTGGACGCGATCGAGCTCTTATTCCGTCCCGAAGGCTACCGCGTCGCCCGGGCTCAATCTCCGCGCGAAGTACGCGACCGGGTGGCCAGCGAATCCTTCGATGCCTTGCTCATCGACCTTAACTACACTCGGGACACCACCTCCGGTGCGGAAGGTCTGGAGTTACTGGCCCAGCTCAGCGCCCATGACAGCCGTCTGCGCATCATCGTCATGACTGCCTGGGCCAATCTCGACCTGGCGGTTGAGTCCATGCGCCGCGGCGCCTGTGACTTCATCCAAAAGCCGTGGGAAAACGCACGCCTGCTCTCCATTGTGCGCACCCAGATTCAATTGCGCCGGGCCATGCAGCAGACGGAAATTCTGGAAGCCGAAAACCGTTTGCTCCGCACCGAAGGCCGCCCTGAGCTCATCGCCAAAGCCTCTTCCATGCAGCCCGTGCTCGAGTTATTAGCCCGCATCGGACCCTCCGACGCCAACGTGCTGATCACCGGTGAGCATGGAACCGGCAAAGAAGTGGTCGCTCAGACCCTGCACGCACTCTCCTCACGGGCCTCCCGATCGCTGGTTGCCGTGAATACCGGGGCCCTGGCCGAGGGTACCTTTGAGAGCGAGCTCTTCGGCCACGTAAAGGGAGCCTTTACCGACGCCCGCACCGATCGCATCGGCCGCTTTGAACTGGCCGATCGGGGCACCCTCTTCCTGGATGAAATCGCCAACGTCCCCATGCGCCAGCAGGCCAAGCTGCTGCGCGTCCTCGAGACCGGTGACCTCGAACGGGTCGGCTCCTCGCAAACCCGCCGCGTCAATGTGCGTCTGATATCGGCCACCAATTCTGACCTGCAGGAGGAATGCGCTCAGGGACGCTTTCGCGAAGATCTGCTCTTCCGTCTCAACACCGTCGAGATTCATCTTCCCCCACTGCGCGACCGCCGTGAAGATATCCCCTTGCTTGCTGGGCACTTCCTCGCCCGTTACACCTCCCGCTACCGCAAAGCGGTGACCGGTTTCGAGCCCAACGCAGTGGAGGTCATGCTGCAGCACAGCTGGCCTGGCAATGTGAGGGAACTCGATCACGCCGTCGAGCGTGCCGTGCTCATGGCTCGGGGTCCGCGCATACAAAACGGCGATTTGGGTTTAAGCCAGGTTCGTTCCTCAGCCCAAAGTCTCGATGATCTCAGCCTCGAAGCCGTGGAAAGCATTCTCATTCGCAAGGCTTTGACCCGCGCCGGGGGCAACGTCAGTCATGCCGCGGAAGCATTGGGATTGAGCCGCGGCGCGCTCTATCGTCGGATGGAGAAGTATGGAATCTGATCCTACTTCGGCCAAGGAAAGTGATTCAGCCCCCCACCCACGGCTACGCCATCCCAAAGGCCGCATCGCCCCATTCGAACGCCGCATCCGCATCCTTTGCCTGCTGATCGCAGCGCCTGCGTTCGTGCTCGCCGCCATCCTGTTATGGCGCGCAGCTGTTTCTGAAACCATGACCATTACCATCCTGGGACTGGTCGCTCTGCTTTCTCTCATTGCCGCAGGCGTGCTCTTGGAGGAAATCATCCGCCCTCTGCAGACCCTTGCCAACGTGGTCTCCGCCCTGCGTGAGTCTGACTACTCCTTCCGCGCCCGCGGCGGCCGGCAAGACGATGCGCTGGGAGAACTGGCCCTCGAGA
>Ga0302326_10026865_pt1 | contig 11620 bp, 10 predicted proteins | sample Palsa_T0_3_FD_202264 | JGI IMG/M metagenome (GOLD analysis project Ga0302326, IMG submission 202264) | Peat permafrost microbial communities from Stordalen Mire near Abisko, Sweden - Palsa_T0_3 | ecosystem: Environmental > Terrestrial > Soil > Palsa > Peat permafrost | place: Sweden: Abisko... | reverse complement strand
GTGAACCTCGGCGTCACGCCGCTGCTTTCCGGAGCGGAGCTGTCGATTTCGCCCGGGGAGCGCGTAGCGCTGGTCGGGCGCAACGGCTCGGGCAAGTCCACACTGTTGCGGATCGCCGCCGGCGAGATCGCGCCCGATTCGGGCGAGCGCTTCGTCCAGCCGGGGCTGGCGATGGCCTATCTCGAACAGGCGCCGGCCTTCGAAAACTTTGCGACCGCCCTCGACTATGTCGCCGCCGGGCTCGACGAGAGCGAAGTCTACCGCGCCCGCGCGCTGCTGGAGGAGGCGCAACTCGACGCGCACGCCGATCCCAAGAATTTCTCCGGCGGCGAGGCGCGCCGCGCCGCGATCGCGCGAGCGCTGGCGCGCGACCCGGAAGTGCTGCTGCTCGACGAGCCTACCAATCATCTCGACATCGTCGCCATCGAATGGCTCGAGCGGCGGCTCGGCGATTCCCGTGCGGCCTTCGTGCTGGTCAGCCACGACCGGCGGCTGTTGACCAACCTGACCACCTCCGTCGTCTGGCTCGATCGCGGCGTGACGCGTCGGCTCGATCGCGGCTTCTCCGGGTTCGAAGCCTGGCGCGACGAGACGCTGGAGGCGGAGGAGCTCGAGCGTCACAAGCTCGGACGAAAGATCGCGGCCGAAGAGCATTGGATCCGCTACGGCGTCACCGCGCGGCGCAAGCGCAACATGCGGCGCGTCGGCGAACTGGCCGGGCTTCGCGATGAACTGAAGACCGCGCGAAAAACGCCGACAGACGTCGTGATGAGCGCGCAAAATCTACAACCCTCGGGCGCGATGGTCGTCGAACTGACGAAGGTCAGCAAAGGCTATGGCGATCGCCTGTTGGTGAAAAACCTGTCGTTCCGCCTGTTACGTGGCGATCGGCTTGGCATTGTCGGCGCGAACGGCATCGGCAAGACGACGCTCTTGAAGCTGCTCACCGGCAAACTCGCGCCGGACGCCGGCGAAATCGCCTTCGGTTCGCGGCTGGCGACCGTGACGCTCGACCAATTCCGCGCCGAACTGCCGCCGACGACAACCGTCGTTGACGCGCTTACCGGCGGGGGCAGCGACTATCTCGACGTCGGCGGCGAACGCAAACACGTCATCGGCTACATGCGCGACTTCCTGTTTCCGCCCGAACAGGCGCGCACGCCCATCGGCAAACTATCGGGCGGCGAACGCGGCCGGCTGATGCTCGCCCGCGCCTTCGCCGCGCCCTCGAACATGCTGGCGCTCGACGAACCGACCAACGATCTCGACATCGAGACGCTCGAGGTGCTGCAGGAGATGTTGGCGACTTACCCCGGCGCCATCCTCATCGTCAGCCACGACCGCGATTTTCTCGACCGCATCGCGACCTCGACGCTGTTCGCGGAGGGCGACGGCACATGGACGGAATACGCCGGCGGTTATTCCGACATGGTAAGGCAGCGTGGGACGGGGATCGTGGCGGCGGCGGGAGCAAAACCGGGCCAGGTGGAGACAAAGCCGGAGCGGGTTGCGGGCCCGAGGCGGAAGCTGTCGTTCAAAGATCAACGCGCCCTCGACGCCCTGCCAGGTCAGATCGAAGGTCTTCGCGTTAAGCTTCGCGAGCTTGAAGGCGTTATGGCGGAGGCAACCTCGGTTACAACCAAGCTCGGATCGATCCAGTCGTTAAGCCAGCAATATGCAGAGGACAAAGCGAAACTCGATGCCGCTGAAGAGGAATGGCTACGATTGGAGATGCTCCGCGAAGAACTTGAGGTCGACCGGTAAGCGCCGCGATAATGTAGCGGCCCCGCCGTTCTTCAAATTATCCCCGATTTCGGCGCTCTGTTGACGCCGCAGATCGTTTTGACGTTTTGATCGTCGCCCAGCTGTCTACGTCCGCCGCCGAGGCTGTCGTCCGACGCAACCATCGATTGTGCCCCGGACGATGAAAGAGCTTGACCGCCGGTTTTAGAAATAAAGAGAACTTATTTGGTAAGGATAAACTTGGCCTCGTTTGAGGCCAAGCCTGTTTTGGTATCCAGCACATGTCTAGTGTTGGAATGCTAGGATCAGATAAAACAACGCCAACTCCGCATACGCAACCGATGCAAGTAAGTATATCGGTACGTTCATGGCATCGTTCCTTTTAGACGCCGACCCCTCTCGTAAGGGCGGGGTATGTATACCAAAAGTTGAATTTGTTTGCAAGCGCCAGTTTTACGCGAGTTACGCTATGCCTCCCCCTTTGCGCCCCGCGCAGATTGAGGGAATGCTCGAGCGAGCGAAACGGGACCGTCGACTCAATAGTGTCCTCAGCCTAAATGTCGCGACTTGATGTCCGGAGCGCCGCCGCGCTACCACGCGTCCGCTTCGGCGGGGCGAGATTTTGAAGACTTGGCGGCCTAAAACCTTACGTCCGCTTCAACCGACGATCGAGCTCGGCGAAAATCGAAATTAATCGGTTGATCGTGAGCGATCGCAGCTCGGGGTTTCGAGTGCGCGAGAACTCGGCGTGTGAAACGCCAGCGCTCTGTTGCGCCTCTTGCCGCAACCAACTCGACAACAAATGTTGTCTCACTGTCGGCCGAGGTCTTGATCACCATCCGATCCGCGTCGCCACCCCGAACAACACCGTCTCCGCCACCTGCCGCTTCGCCCGTTGGAACGCCTCTTCGCCAAGCGGCGCCCCGCCTTGTAGCGTCGCCACTTCGTGAGTCGCGTTAGCGTAATGCTGGGTGGTCGCCCAGATCATATAAAACAAATATTCAGGCGCGACCGGCTTCAGCTTACCTTCCGCGACCCACCTTCGCACCACCGCGGCGCGTGAGCGCACCCACTCCGACAAAGTGGTGTCCAAAAAATCCTGGATCACCGGCGCGCCGCGCATGATCTCGCTGGCGTAGATCTGCGACGACAGCGGCATCTCGCGCGCCAGATCCATCTTGGCGCCGATATAGGCGGTCAGCGCCTCGACCGGGTCGTCGCTCGTGTCGAACGAAGCCGCCGCGTCGAGCCAAGCGGTTAAAACCCGGGCGATCACAGCGCGATAAAGGCCTTCCTTGGTCGGAAAGTAATAGTGGATATTGGCCTTGGGCGATCCCGCCCTGGCCGCAATCATCGACATCGTCGCGCCGGAATATCCGCGTTCGGCGAAAACCGATTCCGCCGCAGCCAGGATGGCGCGTTCGTTGACCTCGCGGATGCTCGACTTGCCGAAGGTTTTGTCCATGCCCGTCGATTTACGGCGCCCGTTCGTGCGGCGCCAAGCCTGCTTTAGCAGCATTTGACCGATCGGTCAGAAACAAGCTAGCGTTTCCCTCCTCTTCTACTTACCGGGGATAGTCTTGGCCGACCTCTCAAATGTTCGCGTCAACGGGCAGCGGCTATGGGACGCCTTGATGGAGATGGCCAAGATCGGCGCGACGCCGAAGGGCGGCTGCAACCGGCAGACGCTCACCGATCTCGACAAGGAGGGCCGCGATCTGTTCCGCTGGTGGTGCGAGCGGGAGGGCTGCACGGTCGAAGTCGACGAAATGGGCAACATGTTCGCCACGCGCCCCGGCCTTGAGAACGACCTGCCTCCGGTGCTGATGGGCAGCCATCTCGATACGCAACCGACCGGCGGCAAATTCGACGGCGTGCTCGGCGTGCTCGGCGCGCTGGAGGTCGTTCGCTCGCTCAACGATTTGAAAATCAAGACGCGCCGCCCGATCATCGTCGCCAACTGGACCAATGAGGAGGGCGCGCGCTTTGCTCCGGCCATGGTGTCGTCGGGCGTGTTCGCGGGTGTCTACAGCAAGGAATTCGCCTACGCCCGCGCCGACGCCGAGGGCAAGACGATCGGCGGCGAACTCGAACGCATCGGCTTCAAGGGCGACAAGCCAGTGGGCGGCTTCCCGATCCACGCCTCGTTTGAATTGCACATAGAGCAGGGTCCGATCCTGGAAGCGGAGAATCTCGACATCGGTGTTGTCACGCACGGGCAGGGTCAACGCTGGTACGAAATCCGCCTCACCGGCTTCGAAAGCCATGCCGGCTCGACGCCGATGCCGCGCCGCCGCGACGCGCTGCTCGGCGCGTCGCGTATTGTCGAACTCGTCAACAAGATCGGGCTGTCGAAGGCGCCGCTCGGCGTCGGCACGGTCGGCCTGATGAATGTGTTTCCGAATTCGCGCAACGTGATCCCCGGCGAGATTTTTATGGGCTGCGAGTTCCGGCATCCCGTCGACACGACCTTGACTGAAATGGACATCGCCCTGAAAGAGGGAGTCGAGGCGATCGCCAAGGGGATCGGGCTCACCTACGACCTCAAGCAAATATTCTACTACGCGCCGATCGCGTTCGATAAGGACTGCGTCGCGGCGGTGCGGCGCGCGGCGCAGCACCTCGGTCTCACCCATCGGGAGATCGTTTCCGGCGCCGGCCACGACGCCTGCTATCTCGCAGGCGTTTGTCCGACCTCGATGATCTTCACGCCCTGCGTCGACGGCATAAGCCACAACGAAGCCGAGGACATCAAACAGGATTGGTCGACCGCCGGCGCCAACGTGCTGATGCACGCGGTGCTGGAAAAGGCCGAGATTGCTGGTTAACCGCGCCATCAAAGGGAGCTCCGTCATTGCGAGCGCAGCGAAGCAATCCAGCGCCAGGGCAGGGCGGCGCCGCCGCGGAAGAGGCCGCAAGGGTCGTGCGCGACGCGAGGCCGTGCATCGCGGAGAGTTGGATTGCTTCGCTTCGCTCGCAATGACGGGGTCCGGTCAAGCAATGATCAATCACGCTGACATTTCGAGGAGACAACCATGACCACGCTCATCAAAGGCGGAACCATCGTCGCGGCCGACCGGTCCTATGTCGCCGACGTGCAGATCGAAGGCGAGACCATCAAGGCGATCGGGACCGGGCTTGCCGGCGACAAGACGATCGACGCCAAGGATTGTCTGATCATGCCCGGCGGCATCGATCCGCACACGCATCTCGACATGCCGTTCATGGGCACGAGCTCGGCCGACAATTACGACAGCGGCACCAAGGCGGCGCTCTCCGGCGGCACGACGATGGTGGTCGACTTCGTCATTCCCGATCGCGGCCAGCCGCTGATGGACGCCATCGCGGCGTGGGACAAACGCTCCGAGCTGGCGACGACCGACTACGCCTATCACATGTGCATCACCTATTGGTCGGACAAAGTGCGCGAGGACATGGGCAAGGTGGTCGCGCATGGCGTGACCACCTTCAAACATTTCATGGCCTACAAAGGCGCGCTGATGGTCAACGACGAGGAAATGTTCGCCTCGTTTTCGCGCTGCGCGGAGTTGGGCGCGCTGCCTCTGGTGCATGCGGAAAACGGAGAACTCGTCGCGGCGCTGCAGAAATATTATCTCGCCAAGGGCGTCACCGGGCCCGAGGCGCACGCTTTGTCGCGGCCGCCGGACGTCGAAGGCGAGGCCGCCAATCGCGCCATCGTGCTCGCCGATCAGGCGGGCGTGCCGCTCTATATCGTGCATGTCTCGTGCAGCGAGGCGCATGAAGCGATCCGCCGGGCGCGCGCCGAAGGCAAGCGCGTCTATGGCGAGCCGCTGATCCAACATCTGGTGCTCGACGAGAGTGAATATTTCAACCCTGATTGGACGCACGCCGCGCGGCGCGTAATGAGCCCGCCGTTCCGTGACAAGAAGAACCAGGACGATCTCTGGAACGGCTTGCGCGCCGGCTCGCTGCAAGTGGTCGCAACCGACCATTGCGCGTTTACGACCAAGCAGAAAGAGATCGGACGCGACGATTTCACGAAAATCCCGAACGGCACCGGCGGCCTCGAAGATCGCATGCCGGTGTTGTGGACTTACGGCGTCGGCACGGGGAGATTGACGCCCAACGAATTCGTCGCCGCAACGTCGACCAACATCGCCCGCATCCTCAACCTTTATCCGCGCAAAGGCGCGATTCTGCCGGGCGCCGACGCCGACATCGTCGTCTGGGACCCGAAGGCGTCGAAGACGATCACCGCCGCCAACCAGCAATCAATCATCGACTACAACGTGTTCGAGGGCGTGAAGGTGATCGGCCTGCCGCGCTACACGCTGTCGCGCGGCTCGGTCGTGTTCGAGGACGGGCGCGTGCTCGCCAACAACGGGCGCGGCCGTTTCGTCAAGCGCGAGCCATTCGCGCCCGACTCCGTCGCGCTCGGCAAGTACAAACAACACACCGCGCCCAAGACCGTCGCACGCTAGAGATGAACAAGACGACGAAGCTCGATGCGATCGAAATCTCCGAAGTTTCGCTGACGTTTCAGACGAGCGACGGCCCGGTGCAGGCGTTGAGCGGCGTCGATCTCACAATCGCCAAGGGGGAGTTCGTCTCCTTCATCGGCCCGTCCGGCTGCGGCAAGACGACGCTGCTCCGCGCCGTCGCCGATCTGGAGTCGCCGACGGCGGGCGAAATCCGCGTCAACGGCATGAGCCCGCACGAGGCGCGAATCCGTCGCGCCTACGGCTATGTGTTCCAGGCGCCGGCGCTCTATCCCTGGCGCACCGTCGCCGCCAACATCGCGCTGCCCCTGGAGATCATGGGTATTGACAGGGCCGAGCGCAAGAAACGGGTGGAGCGCGGGCTGGAGTTGGTCAACTTGAAGGGCTTTGGCCAAAAGTTTCCCTGGCAATTGTCGGGTGGCATGCAGCAGCGCGCCTCGATCGCCCGCGCGCTATCGTTCGACCCGGACCTGTTGCTGATGGACGAGCCGTTCGGCGCGCTCGACGAGATCGTGCGCGACATGCTCAATCAGCAATTGCTGGAGCTTTGGGCGAAGACTGGCAAGACGGCGCTGTTCGTCACGCATTCGATCCCCGAGGCGGTGTTTCTGTCGACCCGCATCGTCGTGATGTCGCCGCGGCCGGGGCGCATCCACGACGTGATTGAATGCAATTTTCCGCGCGACCGCACGCTCGATATCCGCGAGACGTCGGAGTTCCTGGAAGTCGCGCACCGCGTCCGCCTGGGCTTGCGCGAGGGACATTCGTATGATGTCTGAGTCTTTGTGTCTTTGTGAAACCCTTTGTGCCTTTGTGGTGAAAGGGGTTCACCACCAAGGCACAAAGGTTTTCACGAAGACACCAAGGGAGCGCGCCGCGTGAACCGTATCGTCCCGCTCCTCACGGTTCTATCTGCGCTGTTCGCCATTTGGTACGTCGCCGCGGCTCTTATGAACGCCTCCCTGCAGCAGGACCTGTTCGCCAATTCTGACAACAAGACCTACACGACCTCCGATCTCATCGCCGCCTCTCTCAACATGGAGCGCCCAAAGCTCCCCGCGCCGCATCAGATCGCCAGCGAGCTCTACAAACTCATCATCGCAACCGACCCGACCTCGAAACGCAGCCTCGTCTATCACGCCGGCATTACGCTCGAGGAAACCGTGATCGGCTTTCTCGTCGGCGGCGCGCTCGGCGTCGGGTTGGCGATCATGATCGTCTCCGTCCCCGTCCTCGAACGCTCGCTGATGCCTTGGATCGTGGCTTCGCAGACGGTACCGATCATTGCGCTGGCGCCGATGATCGTCGTGATCCTCAATCAATTCGACATCGGCGGCATAACGCCGAAGGCGGCGATCGCCGCCTATCTCTCGTTCTTTCCGATCACCGTGGGTATGGTCAAAGGCTTCCGCTCGCCGGAGACGCTGCACCTCGACCTCATGCGCACCTATTCCGCGACGCGCTCGCAAGTGCTGACCAAACTGCGCGCTCCCGCCAGTCTGCCGTTCTTCTTCGCCAGCATGAAGATCGGCGTGGCGGCGGCGCTGGTCGGCGCGGTCGTCGCGGAAGTGACGAAGAGCGAGGACGGCGGCCTCGGCGCCCGCCTGCTCGCCGGCTCCTACTATGGTCAGACCGTGCAGATCTGGGCGGCCTTGTTCACCGCCGCGGCGCTTTCCGGCGCGCTCGTCGGGCTGATCGACCTCGTCGGTCGCGTCACGCTCAAACGCTTGGCTTTCCCGGCATGAAGGCGCGAAGTCTTGGCGATCTCGCCTCGCCGCTGCTGTTTGGCGTTGCGGTGCTGCTGCTCTGGGAGGCGGTCGTCCGGCTTGCCGGCGTTCCCGCCGTCATTCTGCCTGCGCCGTCGGCGATCGCGCTCAAGCTCGCGACATCAGTGCCAACCTTGACCGCCGATTTCATTCAGACGATCCGCGGCGTGCTCGCGGGCTATGTGATCGGCAATGCGGCGGGGCTCGTCGTCGCCATCCTCATCGACCGTTCGCCTTTCCTGCAACGCGGCCTGCTGCCGCTCGGCAATCTGGTCTCCGCGTTGCCGATCATCGGCGTCGCGCCGATCATGGTGATGTGGTTCGGCTTCGATTGGCAGTCGAAGGCGGCCGTCGTCGTCATTATGACGTTCTTCCCGATGCTGGTTAACGCCGCCGTCGGATTGCGAAGCGCCGGCGCGATGGAGCGGGATCTGATGAAGACCTACGCCGCCGACTATCGTCAGACGCTCGGCAAGCTGCGGCTTCCCGCTGCGGCGCCGTTCGTGTTCAACGCGCTGAAGATCAATACGACGCTCGCCATGATCGGCGCGATCGTCGCCGAATTCTTCGGCACACCGACGGTCGGCATGGGATTCCGCATCTCGACCGAGGTCGGGCATCTGGCGATCGACATGGTCTGGGCGACGATCGTGGTGGCGGCGGTGACGGGATCGCTGTTCTATGCGATCGTGGCCGGCGTCGAGCGGCGGGCGACATTTTGGCACGCCTCGTATCGGGCGAGGTAAACGGAGGAAAGAATGAAACAGATTGCCTGGAGTTTGATGGGCGCGGCCGCCTTGTTTGTTGCGACCGACGCGTCGGCCGCCGACAAGGTGACGCTGCAGTTGAAGTGGGTCGCGCAGGCGCAGTTTGCCGGCTATTACGTCGCCAAGGAGAAGGGCTTCTACAAGGACGAAGGCCTTGACGTGACGATCAAGCCCGGCGGCCCGGACGTGGCGCCGGAGCAGGTGCTGGCCGGCGGCGGCGCCGATGTCGTCGTCGATTGGATGCCCGCCGCGCTCGCCGCGCGCGAGAAAGGCGAACCGATGGTCAACATCGCCCAGCCGTTCAAACATTCCGGTCTCGAACTGACGTGCCGCGCCGACACTGGGATCAAGACGCCGGCGGACCTGAAGAACCACACGCTTGGCGTCTGGTTCTACGGCAACGAATATCCGTTCCTCAACTGGATGGGTAAGCTCGGTTATAAGACCGACGGCTCGGCCGGCGGCGTCAAGGTGCTGAAGCAAGGCTTCAACGTCGATCCGTTGTTGCAAAAGCAGGCCGACTGCATCTCGACCATGACCTACAACGAGTACTGGCAGGTGATCGACGCCGGCTACAAGCCGGAGCAGCTGGTGGTGTTCAAATATGAGGACCAGGGCGTGGCGACGCTCGAGGATGGGCTCTATGTGCTGGAGCCGAAGCTGAAGGACCCGGCCTTCGTCGACAAGATGGCGCGTTTCGTGCGCGCCTCGATGAAGGGCTGGGCCGACGCGCGCGCCAATCCCAAGGACGCAGTCAAGTTCGTGCTCGACAACGATGCGACCGGCGCGCAGACCGAGCATCACCAGACGCAGATGCTGTCCGAGATCAACAAGCTGACGGAAGGCTCCGACGGCAAGCTCGATGTAGCGGACTACGACCGCACGGTGAAGACGCTGCTGACCGGCGGCTCCGATCCGGTCATCTCAAAGACGCCGGAGGGCGCATATACGACGGTGATTACGGATAAGGCGCTCGGGAAATAAGAAAATAGGTTTCCGTCATTGCGAGCGAAGCGAAGCAATCCATGGCGCCGAGATACCCCGGTTGGAGACTAACAACCGACGTGCGCACGCTGGATTGCTTCGTCGCTTCGCTCCTCGCAATGACGGGGTATCGCCGGATTGAACAGTGGGCGCCGGTCCACATCGGCTTCCTATACTCGTCGCGGCGAAGAGCGATGAGCGCGGTCAGTGCCTCACGACCAAGAATAGAGTCGCCATCGTCGCGGCCACATTGAAGCCGACCATCCACTTGAGCACGGCGAGGTCGATTTCGATCTTGCTAAATCGGTTCTCGTACGCGGCGACGCTTTCGGCGGCCTTACGCGCGCTGCTTTCCGACGCACCGGCTTCCTTGAGCGCGTCATAAAGCTCTGAAATAAGCGTCCTCAACCCAACCCCCCTCCTCCCCTCGCGCGCAACGCCGTCGAGGACGCGCCGGACCTCGGTCCGTGCAGGAAAACCCAAGCGGGCGGCGCCAACAGGGCTAGCCGCGGCGCGTCGGACTCCGGACGGCGCCAGTGCGCGAGCGCCTGCGCCGCCCGACTCGACAGCGCCGCAAAACTCGAGCCCGGACGATCAATCACCAGCATCGGCGCGAGCGCGGCGATCTCTCGCCAGCGCCGCCAGCGATGAAACTGCGCCAGATTGTCCGCGCCCATGATCCAGACGAACCGCGCGCCAGGCGCCCTAAGCCTCAGATAGGCGAGCGTGTCGATGGTGAAGCGCGAGCCGATCTCGCTTTCAAAGCCGGTGACACAAATACGCGGATCGTGAACCAGCGCGCGTGCGGCCTGGAGACGCGCGCGCAAGGCCGACAGATCGGCCCCGGACTTCAGCGGATTGCCGGGCGTGGCGAGCCACCAGACACGATCGAGCCCGAGACGCCTCAGCGCCAAGCGCGAGGCGAGCAGGTGTCCGACATGCGGCGGGTTGAACGAGCCGCCGAGCAGGCCGATGGTTTGTCCGGGCGCGTGCGCCGGCAGGCGCACGAAGCCCGCGTACGCGGGGCCGCGCATGGGCGAGGCCTCATACGAGCACGCCGTGGCAGTGCTTGAACTTCTTGCCGGAGCCGCAAGGGCAGGGCTCGTTGCGTCCGATCCGGCCCCAGGTTTTCGGATCGCCGGGATTGCGGTCGGCGACCATTGTTTCTTCGATCGCCGAGGTGGACGGCGAGTAGGCGGCGTTGATCGGCTCGGAAATCGCGCCGAGCTCGACCTCGTTGGCGCCGGTCACCGGGTCGAGATGCTGGAACTGCATCGCCGGCGGCGGCTCGGGCGCCTGGAAGCGCACCTCGATCCGCATCATCTGCGCGATGACCCCCTCGTGCCACTGCGCGATCAGCTGACGAAACAGGTCGAACGCCTCGGACTTGTATTCGTTGAGCGGATCGCGCTGCGCCATGCCGCGCCAGCCGATCACTTGCCTGAGGTGGTCGAGCGTCACCAGATGGTCGCGCCACAGGTGGTCGAGCGTCTGTAGGATCACCTGCTTTTCGATGTAGCGCATCGCCTCCGGCGAATTGCGCTCGACGCGCTCGGCGTAGGCGGCGTCGGTCGCCTTGTGCAGCCGCTCGGTCATCTCCTCGTCGGCGATGCCCTCCTCCTTGGCCCAGGCGTCGACGGGCAGTTCGAGGTTCAACTTGGCGCCGACCTCCTCCTTCAGGCCCGCGATGTCCCAGGCCTCGGGATAGGCGTCGGCGGGGATGTGCTTGGTGACGATGTCGTCGATGACGCCGGCGCGCATGTCGGCGATGGTCGGCTCCAGCGATTCCTGCGCCATCATCTTGCGCCGGTCCTCGAAAATGACCTTGCGCTGATCGTTCATCACGTTGTCGAACTTGAGAATGTTCTTGCGGATGTCG
>Ga0302326_10026864_pt1 | contig 11621 bp, 9 predicted proteins | sample Palsa_T0_3_FD_202264 | JGI IMG/M metagenome (GOLD analysis project Ga0302326, IMG submission 202264) | Peat permafrost microbial communities from Stordalen Mire near Abisko, Sweden - Palsa_T0_3 | ecosystem: Environmental > Terrestrial > Soil > Palsa > Peat permafrost | place: Sweden: Abisko... | reverse complement strand
TTCCTATGAAAACTTTGAAGACCTTGGAGGTTTGGTTTGTCACCGGCTCCCAGCATCTCTATGGCCTCGATACGTTGCGGCTTGTGAGTGCGAACGCTGAGAGGATTGCGATTACTCTCGGCACGGAGTCCGTAATACCGGTATCCATTGTGTTCAAGCCGATTGTCACCACGCCCGAAGAGATTCGTGCCTTGTGCCGTGATGCTAGCCAAAGTCCAGATTGCATTGGGTTGATGTTTTGGATGCACACCTTCTCTCCAGCAAAGATGTGGATCACAGGCTTGAGCCACCTGTCCAAACCGATCCTGCACCTGCACACCCAGTTCAATCGCGAACTACCGTGGTCCACGATCGACATGGATTTCATGAACCTGAACCAGTCGGCCCACGGTGACCGTGAATTTGGGTTCATTACCGCGCGCCTGAGATTGCCGAGGAAGGTCGTCGCCGGATATTGGGCGGATGCGGAAACCGTCTCGGAGATTGCTGCCTGGACCCGTGCTGCGGCTGGTTGGCACGAGTCGCAGAACCTGAAGGTCGTACGCTTCGGCGACAACATGCGCCAGGTGGCGGTGACCGAAGGGAACAAGGTCTCGGCGGAAGCGCAGTTTGGTTTTTCTGTAAACACTTATGGCATTGGTGATCTGGTCGCGCGGATCGATGGCTTTAGCGATGTAGCGGTGATGCGGCTAATAGGCGAGTATCGCGACCTCTATTCGATCGCGAAGAAACATGACCGCCCCCATGCCCTGAAAGATGCAGCACGTATTGAACTGGGAATGCGCGCCTTTCTGGAGGAAGGCGGTTTCGGAGCTTTCACGGATACGTTTGAAGATCTGCACGGGATGAAGCAACTGCCGGGGATCGCGGCGCAGCGCCTGATGGCGGACGGCTATGGCTTTGCCGGCGAAGGCGACTGGAAGACCGCCGCCCTGGTTCGCATCATGAAGGTGATGGCGAGCGGCATGGAGGGTGGCACCTCCTTCATGGAGGATTACACTTACGATTTTGCCGGTACGGCGAAGGTCCTTGGCTCGCACATGCTGGAGGTCTGCCCAACGCTTGCGTCAGGCCAGCCGTCGCTCCAGGTGCACCCGCTTGGCATCGGTGGAAAGGATGATCCTGTCCGTCTGGTGTTTACGGCGCCCGCGGGGCCCGCGGTCAACGCTTCTCTCATCGATCTGGGCGACCGTTTTCGTCTTGTGGTGAACGAGGTGCAGGCCGTGCAACCGGAGCATGCACTACCGGAACTACCCGTTGCGCGTGCCCTCTGGGTTCCCAAACCCAACTTAAGGATTGCTGCTTCCGCCTGGATATATGCGGGCGGCGCGCACCACACCGGCTTCAGCCAGGCGCTCACGATGGAACATTTGGAAGACTTCGCGGAGATTGCCAAGGTGGAGGTAATCCGCATCGACGACGAGACCAAACTCCATCTCCTACGTCGCGAGTTGCGTCTGTTGGATGCGATTCGATAACCGGGGAGGCCCGGGATGAGGTCTCCCCAACACGACCCAGGACTGCGTCCCATAAGCGCTAACAGCGGGTCGCTTCCATTAGCATTTCAGAGTGGTGGAGAGAAACTGCAGATCCCTCGGCTACGCTCGGGATGACAAAGGGGAGGGTGGCGCTTCCATAAAGAGCGGCTCCAAGCCAGGGAACGGGCTCAATGTGGCCGGTTTTACTGCGTTGCGAGCCGGAAGCGCCGATGTGAAAGGATGGAAGTTACACCCCGGGCGGCCAGCCGGTAGACTGTCTTTTTGGGGACACCTCGACAGCGGGCCAGTTCAACTAGCTAAGCTGCTGACTTTAAAGGAAGAATCGAAACAGAGATTTTCGAATCAAAAGACTCCACGTTTATGTCAGATCACATCCGCGATACCGTCATCCTCGGCACCGGCTGCGCCGGTCTCACCGCCGCCATTTACGCCGCCCGCGCCAACCTTAAACCGCTGGTGCTGGAAGGGCATGAGCCGGGGGGCCAGCTGTCCATTACCACCCTGGTGGAGAACTTTCCTGGATGGCCGGAAGGGATCCAGGGCCCGGAGCTGATCGAGAGGATGAAGCTACAGGCGACCCGTTTTGGCGCCGATTTGCTGATGGGTCACCTGGTCGAGGTGGATTTTTCCAAGCGGCCCTTCACCCTCAATTTGGGCAAGGAAACGGTGCATACCCGCACCCTGATCATCGCCAGCGGCGCCTCCGCCCGCTGGCTCGGGCTGCCCAGCGAACATGCGCTGATCGGGCACGGCGTGAGCTCCTGCGCTACCTGTGACGGCTTCTTCTTCTCGGGTAAGGATATCGCCGTGATCGGCGGCGGCGACTCGGCAATGGAAGAGGCGCTTTTCCTGACTCGCTTTGCTACCAAGGTCACGCTGATTCATCGCCGCGATCAGTTTCGCTCTTCGCGCATCATGCTCGACCGCGCCATGGGGCACGAGAAGATCAAGTTCATGACCAACACCGCAGTGGAAGAAGTGCTGGGCGTGGACCAGAAGGAAGTGACCGGCCTGCGCCTGCGGAATACGGCCACCCACGCGGAGTCGATCCTGCCGGTAAGCGCCATGTTTCTGGGCATTGGCCACGATCCCAATGCCAGGATGTTTAAAGGCCTGCTCGATCTGGATGACGATGGTTACATCCGCACCACAGACCAGGTTTTTACCCGGGTTTCCGGGGTCTTCGCCTGCGGCGATGTGCAGGATCGGCGTTACCGCCAAGCCATTACCGCTGCCGGCTCCGGGTGCATGGCCGCCCTGGAAGTGGAGAAATACCTTGAAGCACACGGCCATTGAGCCGGAGCCTGTGACCGGCTTGCTGGCTGAGAATCTAGCCCGCATCGAGGCGCAGATTGCGGCGGCCTGCCGCGAGGCTGGCCGGCCACGGGGCGAGGTTGCCCTGATGGCAGTGTCCAAGATGCATCCTGTCTCGGCGATCGTTGCGGCCGAAGCGCTGGGTGTCAGGCTCTTCGGCGAAAACAAGGTGCAGGAATTTCAAGAGAAGAGCGCTCAGCTCACGCTGCCGGGAGCTGAGTTTCACATGATCGGCCACCTGCAGTCGAACAAAGCAGCCCGCGCCGCCGAGCTGTTCTCTTCGCTGGACACGCTCGATTCAGTTGCACTCGCTGAGCGGCTGAATCAGGCCGCGACCAGAGGGGGACGGCGGCTGGGGGTTTTGATCGAGATCAAGCTGAGCCCTGAAGAATCGAAGGCGGGCCTCGATCCGGGCACCGCCGAGCTTGGCTTGCTGCTCGATCGCTTGCCCGACCTGGCCGCGCTCGAGTTCCGCGGGCTGATGACGGTACCGCCATTTCTCGAGGATATGTCCGCGGTTCGGCCTTACTTCAGGCAGCTGCGGGTGCTGCGCGATCGGCTGGCGGCATCGCATCCCCGGCTCTCGTTCGCCGAGCTTTCCATGGGCATGTCCCATGACTTCCCAGTCGCCATCGCCGAGGGCGCGACCCAGGTGCGCATCGGCACTGCGCTGTTCGGAGCGCGGACTTACCCCAAGTGATGTCTATCAGCGATCACAGTCATGCCCTCTATGCCGGGGTGCTCGGCGTTATCGTTCTCGCCCTGCTCACGGTTTCGCTTTCGCGGCTCAACAAGACCAAAACCAAAGCGGATTACCTGCTGGCTGGGCGTTCCCTGCCGACCTTCGTTTTGGTCTTCACCCTGCTGTCGTCGTGGATCGGCTCCGGATCGCTGTTGGGCGGCGCGGAAAATGCCTACAACCATGGCTTCGCGGCGCTCTGGCAGGCGGGTGGCGGATGGGCCGGGCTGCTGCTTATTTATTTCATCGCGCCCCGGGCCCGCAAGTTTGCCCAGTTCACCATCCCTGACCTGCTCGAGGCCCGCTACAACCAAACGGCTCGGGTGCTGGGAGTGATCGCCATCCTGTTTGCCTACACGGCGATCACCAGCTACCAGCTCATCGGCGGTGGAGACATCCTGCACCTGGTCTTCCCCACCGTGATCAGCGCGGACCTGGGGAAATACATCATCGCCGCCTTCGTGATTGCGTTCACGGCAATTGCCGGGATGGCTTCTGTGGCCTACATGGATGTGGTGATCGGACTGCTGGCGACGGGTACGCTGGGGCTGGCCCTGCCCTTTGTGCTGCATGCGGCCGGAGGCTGGGCGGTAGTCACCCACTCTCTACCGACGACTCACTTCCAGGTGTTGGGGGACTTTAGCCTGGTCCAGGCACTCGAGCTTGCTCTGCCTACCATGCTGCTGATGCTGGGCAATCAATCCATGTACCAGAAATTCTTCTCGGCAAAATCGGAGAAGGATGCACGCAACGCGGTGGTGGGATGGATTATCGGCACGGTGATACTGGAAACGATCATCGTTGCACTTGCTGTCTGCGGGTCGGTGCTCTTTCCTTCGGGCGAGGTCCACCGGCGGCCGCGGGAGATCATCGCCTATACCGCGCTGCACGGATTGCCGGCGTGGCTGGGCGCTCTGCTGATGGGTGCGGTCTTCGCCAAGATCATATCGACCGCCAACAACTACCTTTTCTCGCCCGCGACCAACCTGGTGAATGACGTTTTTACTCGATACCTCGCGCCCAAGGCCTCTAACAAGAGGGTCATCATGGTATCTCGCCTGGTCGTGGTCATGCTTGGGATCTGGGCGCTCTACCAGGCGGTCAATACGCATTCCGTGCTGGCCAAGACTCTGTATGCCTACACTATTTATTCGGCGGCGCTTACACCTGTGATCCTGGCGGCGTTTTATAGCCGGCGGGCGAATGCCCAGGGCGCGGTGAGCGCCCTCGCTGCGGGCACGCTGGTTACCTTCTTTTGGGATTTTGAGGCGGTCAAACGGCACATGCCGGCTATGTTGGCGCAACGGGATGCTATTTTCCCGGCTTTGATCGTCGCTGTTTTGTGTCTCGTCGTGGTCAGCGCATTGACGCCGCCACCACGGAGGGAGCAAGTGGCTCTGTTCTTCCCTGCGGAGTGAAGCAATCTGGTGGCATGCAAGAGAGGGAAACCTCTCTCCACAAAGGGCACGGCTTTAGCCGCTAAGGTAAGGTTTTTCACTGTATTACGCTGGAGAAGCGTACCTCAGGGGCTAAACAGGGTGTGTGAGAACTGCCACTAACAACTCCAGCCCCGAAGGGGCGACCTGAAAGTAGCCCAGGACGCAGTCCTGGGTTGTGTTCAGGAAGAGCTGTTAGTCCCGCAGGGACGGCTGAATGCGTTCCCATCCGTTTCAGCCGTCCCTCCGGGACTAGCTCATGGTTGTGATGTGTTCCCAGGACTAACGTCCTGGGCTACTTTCAGGTCGCCCCTTCGGGGCTGGAGTTGTAAAGCCTGTTCTCACGCAAACTCTAAAGGCCCGCCCATTTCCGCGTTCTGTGGCACGGCTGAAGACGCGCCCCTCGTTGAAGGCGGTTTTCCCGGCAATCATTGTGGGGCATCCGCGACCAGTAAATCTCGTGACAATCGCCAGCAGTCCGCCTAAATTTGACGCATATCTGAAGGTAGTAAGACACGTGATTCGCAGAGCCAGAGACCTCTCGCCAGACCAGAAGATAGCTATAGAAAGCCTCCTTGGGCGTGCGATTGCCGAGGACGAAGCGATCAGTATCCGCACAATCGCTCCTGCTTCCGCACCAGAATGGATCCAGAAATCCTGGGAGAGTGCGGAGCGGCTGGGCTTAGACCGGCTCTCTATGGAAGAGATCGATGCTGAAATCGAGGCTGCTCGGAAGGCGCGGCAGCTTTAGCGCGTCGTCACACCTTCCAGTTGCGGGCGCGCAGACTCGTAGGTCAGCGCGATGCCTTCGGCCAGACTGGTCCTGGGCTTCCAGCCCAACTTCAGGATCCTGCTCACGTCGAGCAGCTTCTGGGGAGTTCCATCAGGCCGGGAGGTGTCGAAGACCAACTCGCCGTCAAAGCCCAACACGGCGCAAACCTGCTCGGCGAGCTCTCGTATGGTCACATCCGTTCCGGTGCCGATGTTGATCAGCGGCACGTCCTCCAGCAAGGAGGAATAATCGGCTTCGTTCAGGTTCATGAGAAAGACACAGGCCTCGGCCAGGTCTTCACTGAACAAAAGCTCACGACGCGGCGTGCCCGTTCCCCACACCACAATTTGTTTCCGCCCGGAGGCCTTTGCCTCTGCGACCTTGCGGATCAGCGCCGGCAGCACATGTGAGTTTTTTAGATCGAAGTTGTCGCCCGGACCGTAAAGATTCGTGGGCATCGCCGCCAGATACCGGGCGTGGTATTGGCGGTTGTAAGACCAGCACATCTCGACCCCCGCGATCTTGGCCAGCGCGTAAGGGCGGTTCGTGGGCTCCAGCGGCCCGGTGAGCAGATACTCTTCCTTGATCGGCTGCGGGCTCAGCTTGGGGTAGATACAAGAAGATCCGAGAAACAACAGCCGGTCGATGCCGCTCCGGTAGCCGGCGTCGATCACGTTGGTTTGAATGATCAGGTTTTCCCGAATAAAGTCGGCCGGATAAAGATCGTTGGCCAAGATGCCGCCAACCTTCGCCGCTGCCAGAAACACATGCGCCGGACGTTCCTGCTGAAAGAACTGCCGCACCGCTGCCGAGTCGGTAAGGTCGAGCTCTGCGTGGGTGCGCAGCAGGAGCCGCTCAAAGCCCTGCCGGCGCAGGCTGCGGCAGATCGCCGAGCCAACCAGGCCACGGTGCCCGGCAACGTAAATGAGGCTGTCTTTGTCCACGGCGGCTGCTCCCTTACGATTCGTGAAAGTTGTAGGCGGCGTAGCCGTGCTGGGTTACCAGCGCGTCGCGTTCGGCGGCCTTCATGTCTTCGATGGCCATCTCTTCCACCAGCGAACGAAAGTCGATCTTGGGCGACCAGCCCAGTTCCTTACGCGCCTTGCTGGCATCGCCCAGCAGGGTCTCGACCTCCGCCGGGCGAAAATAACGTGGGTCGACCGCAACCACGGCGGTTCCGTGCTGATCGAAGGCCTGCTCTTCGACGCCCTTGCCCTTCCATTCAAGATGGATGTCGAGGCACGCAGCAGCCATGGTGACAAAATCGCGCACGCTGTACTGCACGCCGGTGGCAATCACATAATCGGTAGCCCGCGGCTGCTGCAGCATCAGCCATTGCATCTCGATGTAGTCCTTGGCGTGTCCCCAGTCGCGCCGTGAATCCAGGTTACCCAGGTACAGCTTCTGCTGCAGGCCCAGCTTGATGCGCGCCATGGCGCGGGTAATCTTGCGGGTGACAAAGGTCTCGCCGCGCATGGGCGATTCGTGGTTGAACATGATCCCATTGCAGGCAAACATGCCGTAGGACTCACGATAATTGACCGTGATCCAGTAGGCGTACAGCTTGGCAACGCCATACGGCGAGCGGGGATAGAAAGGAGTCTTTTCCGACTGGGGCGTCTGCTGCACCAGGCCGTACATCTCCGATGTGGAAGCCTGGTAGAAGCGCGCCTTGTCGGTCAACGAGAGGATGCGGATGGCCTCGAGCAGTCGGAGCGTTCCCAGCGCGTCGGAGTTCGCGGTATATTCAGGCTCTTCAAACGAGACTTTGACATGGCTCTGGGCGGCCAGGTTGTAGATCTCGTCGGGCTGCACTTGCTCGACGACATGGATCAGGCTGCTGGAATCCGTCATGTCGCCGTAGTGCAGCACCAGGCGGCGCTTTTCGTTGTGGGGATCCTCGTACAGGTGATCGATGCGATTGGTGTTCAGCAAAGAAGTGCGGCGCTTGATGCCATGCACTTCATATCCCTTCTTGAGAAGGAACTCTGCGAGATAGGCGCCATCCTGACCGGTGATGCCGGTGATCAAAGCTCGTTTCAAGTAGGAGTGCTCCTCTGGGCGAAACAGCGGTGTCTTCATTTTATGCGATGCCGGCTGATACCTTGGCAGAGACCATGGCTGCACACGTATCCCTTTCGATCCCCAAGCGGCTGCTGCACGTGGTTGCGTCGTTCGCGCCGGCAGCCGGAGGGACAACCGAGGGCATCCGCAACCTGGTCGAGAGCGGTCCCGGCGGGTCCGCCGTGGTATGCCTGGATGACCCGGCGGAAGCCTTTGTGCACGGGCAGAGCTTTCCGGTGCACGCCCTGGGTCCGGCAAGAGGCCACTATGGCTACACCGCTCGGCTACCCGAATGGCTGGGGCAGAATGTTGCCCGCTTCGATGGGCTGGTGATCCACGGCTTGTGGCAGTACCACGGCTATGGCAGCTACCGCGTGGTTCGCGGCCGCATTCCTTACGTGGTATTTCCCCACGGCATGCTGGACCCCTGGTTCAAACGGACGTTTCCCCTCAAGCACCTGAAGAAGCAGATCTATTGGCTGGCCCGGGAGTATCGCGTATTACGCGATGCCAGGGCGGTGTGCTTCACCACACCGATCGAGCGCGATGACGCCGCGAAGACGCTTTGGCCACAGCGATGGAACCCCGCGGTGGTTTCCTTCGGAACCTCAGCGCCTCCGGCCGACGGAGCGCGGCTGCGCGAGGTCTTTCTTTCCCGGTATCCCGGGTTGCGGCAGCGCAGGTTTTTTCTCTTCCTCTCGCGCATCCACCGCAAGAAAGGATGCGATCTGTTGCTGGAATCGCTTGGCCGACTGGCGGCGGCGCATCCGGATCTGGACCTGGTGATGGCCGGGCCCGACCAAGAGGGGCTGCGTCCGGATCTGGAGGCGCAGGCAAGGCGGTTGCAGATCGAGCACCGCGTGCATTGGACCGGGATGCTGGAGGGCGACCTGAAATGGGGCTCGTTCCACGCCGCCGACGCGTTTGTGCTCCCCTCGCATCAGGAAAACTTCGGCGTCGCGGTGGTGGAAGCGCTGGCCTGCGGAGCGCCGGTGCTGATCTCCGACAAGGTCAACATCTGGCCGGACATTGCGCACGATGGGGCCGGCATTGTGAACCCTGACACGGTTGAGGGAACCTACCGCTCCATGCAGACGCTGCTGGCCATGCGGCCTGAAGAACGGCAGCGCATGGTGAGCAATGGGCAGGCGTGTTTTCGCGCGCGCTACGAGATGAGAAGGACGGCGCAGGCGCTGAACGATCTTTTCTAGGAGCGGACCTATCGGATTACGGTCGCCGAACGACCCAACTCTTCATACACCGGCGCTTGCTCCAGAGTGAAGCCGGCCGAATCTTTCTCAGAGAGAATTGGCTTGCCGGTCTGCGGCCAATCGATGTGAATGGCCGGGTCGTTCCACAGAATTGTCCGCTCATGCTGGGGCGCATAGAAATCAGTGGCCTTGTAGAGCACCTCGGCGGCTTCCGACAGCACCAGGAAACCGTGGGCAAAGCCGGGAGGAATCCACAGCAGACGGCGATTGGCTGCGCTGAGCGTTTCCCCTACCCACTGGCCGAAGGTGGGCGACTGCCGGCGCAGATCGACGGCAACGTCGAAGATCTCGCCGCTGATGCAGCGAATCAGCTTTCCCTGGGACTGCTGAACCTGGTAGTGAAGACCGCGGAGTACGCCCCGCCGCGACAACGACTGGTTGTCCTGCACGAAGGGCCCGGGGATACCAAAACCCGCCAGCACCCGTTCGTTGTAGCTTTCGAAAAAGAGCCCACGGCTATCTTCAAAGACTCTGGGCTCAAGGACCTGTACATCCGCAATCCTGGTCGCTGTTGCCTTCATCGCTTCACTCCGTTCATTTCTGGCAGGTTCATCCCGACTAGTACCTCTTCCAACTGCCGCTGCCAGTGGGGCAAGCGAAAGCCAAAAGTGAGTCCGAACTTATCATTGGAAAGCACTGAATTGGAAGGTCTTTTGGCCGGGGTTGGATATTCCGACGAGGCGATCGCCTGCACCTGCGGCGGGTTCGCCAGCATCCCCGAACGGAAGATCTCGCGGGCAAAGCCGCACCACGAAGTCGAGCCGGCCGCCGTCATGTGGTAAATGCCCGAGGGCGGGTCGGGCTGTTGCTCCACCAGCCGTGCGGTCGCAGTGGCGATCGCGGCCGCCGAGGTCGGGGCGCCGATCTGGTCGTCGACCACGCGCAGCTCAGGACGCTCGGCGCCTAGCCTGAGCATGGTGCGCAGGAAATTCTTTCCTTGCGCGCGATAGACCCAACTGGTGCGGAGCACCAGGTAGCGGCATCCAGTCTCTGCGATGGCCGCCTCCCCTGCCGCCTTCGAGGCTCCGTACACGCTCACCGGGTGGATCGGATCGCTTTCGAGGTAAGGCTCAGGCTTTTCCCCGTCAAAGACATAATCGGTCGAGTAGTGCACCAGCAGAGCGCCGAGGTGCGCCGCCTCCTCCGCCAGCACCCGGGGCGCTGTGGCGTTGATGGCAAAGCAGAGCTCCGGTTCCCGTTCTGCCTGATCGACAGCGGTGTAGGCGGCCGGATTTATAATGACATTGGGTTTCACCCGGCGAACCAGGTCGCGGATCGATGGCTCGCTGGCGAGATCACATTCATCCCGGCCGGCCAGGATTATATCGTCACGAGAGCCGTACAGGAGGGAGAACTCACCCCCGACCTGCCCGTTTTTTCCGGTGATGAGAATTCGCATGCTCGCCCTGGTTAGTTTAGAGGACTGGCCCAGCCATTTCGTAAAAACATCGGTGGCCGTGGCGCGGGGGTCTCTTTAGTAACTTATGCCCACCATGACGAAGGACTAGAATTCCCCACAATGAGCGAATCGACTGATATTTCGGAAGTCGTCGGGCCGACGCCCCATTTGGAGCAGGTCGATCCGCCGCACCCCTTCAGGAGCATTTTTAAGACCCTGGTGATTGCCGCAATCCTGGTGACGATTGCCATCGGCCTGTATGTTTACCTGGCGCAGAAACCCCCGGTCGCTTCAGGTGAGGTGTTAGCGACGACCGTCTATCCGATCCACACCGTCCTCAGTAATGGGACAGGAAACCAGGAAGGAATGGCGGGCTCCGCTGAGTCCTACGATCAGCTGCTGGTGCTGTCGAAGATCCGGATACGAAATCAGACGGACATTCCCCTCTTCCTGCAGGATATTCGATCAGCGATCAAGCTGCCGGACGGCACGGAGCAGGAGAATGTATCGGCCAGCGACAATGATATGAACCGGGTCTTCCAGGCCTACCCGTCCTTAAGCTACCTGCGCTCGCCTACGATCGGTCGCGACATCACCCTCACACCGGGCCAATTTGCCGAGGGGCTGGTCATCTTCAACTATCCGATTACCAAGGACCAATGGGATAAGCTGCAGACGGCCAAGGTGGTGGTGTCGTTCAAGTACCAAAAGAATCTAGAGCTGAACATTACCCGCTGATTGGTTTGCATGGTTCGCTCCCTTTGACGCGGGCAGAGCGGACGATTCGGTTTAGTGCCGCGCCTACGGCGCTCGGAGCCTCTTGGGATCGATTTCCCAGCCCTTCCGGGCTGGGCTGACGTTTGGCCGGCCGGCCCTCCGGGCCTCGCATTCATGGCTATTTCCCCCCACCCTCAAGAAAATCTTTGGGGGGGCCATTCAAGCCTTCTTTTCTTCTTTTGGCCTGAGTGGGGTTGTTGCGGACCCTAACCCTGTGCCTGTGTTATTAGGAGCCTCTCAACTTGCCTGCAGCAAGTTGAGAGGGGAATGAACAGCATTTGAGAAGTCGTCGTTTGCAACATCACACCCAATGGAAGAATGGGAGCTCCTCTCGGAGATCCAGCCCCGAA
>Ga0302326_10026859_pt1 | contig 11622 bp, 8 predicted proteins | sample Palsa_T0_3_FD_202264 | JGI IMG/M metagenome (GOLD analysis project Ga0302326, IMG submission 202264) | Peat permafrost microbial communities from Stordalen Mire near Abisko, Sweden - Palsa_T0_3 | ecosystem: Environmental > Terrestrial > Soil > Palsa > Peat permafrost | place: Sweden: Abisko... | reverse complement strand
CCGGCGTGTTTTGCCGTCGCTAACGTCAGGGCTGAAGCCCTGACCTACCACTCCCCACGTTCCATTCGAGTTTTTCAACAGATTCTTAGTAAAATCTTGCGGATTTACACCCGCATCTCAGATTCACCTTCATTTTGCTCCGCTCAACGATCGGCGGATCGGCCGGAGCCAAAAACTCCAGCGCAGCATCGGCGTCTCGATCGTCAGTCTCAACTCCATCGGTTACGTTCGCTCATTGCAGAAGTGTGAAATTTTTGAATTGTGTTGACCCGCCTTTTCCCGTGTGGTATTAAAAAGGACACACTGAGACTGGCACTTGGATTTGCGTTCTATTTGCTCCAGTCTCATTCCCATGGGTCGGTTCCGCTCTGAAGGTTCAGGTAACGTGTGGGGAGCAGGTGTGCTCCTGGCGGCCACACGCTTGTGGAACAAAGTCCCTTCAACGCTCGTCCATTCCAGATCATCACCAGTTCAAGGAAGGAATTATGGCTAGACAAAGCGCACAGCACAAGCTGGACCGGGTGCGTCCTCCCCGGGTGCAGATTACCTACGACGTTGAAATAGGCGGCGCCATCGAGCTCAAGGAACTGCCGTTCGTCGTTGGCGTCCTCGGAGACTTTACCGGTAACCCGGAGCAGCCGCTCCCCAAACTCAAGGAGCGCAAGTTTGTCGAGGTCAACCCCGACAATTTCGATACGGTGCTGGAGGGGATGAAACCTCATCTCGCGTTTGCCGTGGAAAACAAGTTGAGCGACGACCCGGATGCGGCGCAGTTGAAAATCGACCTCAAGTTCCGCAAGATGGACGACTTTGAGCCGGCCAACGTAGCCAAGCAGGTTAAGCCGCTCAAGGCAATGCTCGATCTTCGCACCAGGCTTTCCGACCTGCGCGGCTCGCTGCAGGGCAATGACAAGCTGGAAGAGTTGTTGCTGGAAGCGGTCGGCAACACAGAGAAACTGGACAAGCTGAAGGGTGAAATAGGAGGCTCCAATGGCTGAAGCAGTTGCGAGTACACAGGCCTCGGGTGCAACACTCGATGCCCAGGAATCGAGCCTTCTCGACCAGATTGTAGAGCAGGGCCGATTCGGGGTTGAGGCTGCATCCCGCGAGCGCGGCAAGGACCTGGTCAAGGAATTTGTTGCCCAGGTGCTTGATGGTTCGATGACCGTCGCCAAAGACGCGGAGATGATGATCAACGCGCGCATAGCGCAGATCGATCACCTTCTTTCGCTGCAATTGAACGAGATCCTGCACCACCCGCAATTCCAGAAGCTGGAAGGCTCGTGGCGCGGACTCAAGTACCTGATGGATAACAGCGAGACGGGTGTCGGGTTGAAGATTCGCGTCCTCAACGCCAGCAAGAAGGAACTGCTGCGCGACATCGAAAAGGCTCCTGAGTTCGATCAAAGCGCCCTCTTCAAGAAGATCTACGAAGAGGAGTATGGGGTGTTCGGCGGCGCTCCTTTCGGAGCCCTGATTGGCGATTTCGAATTCGGCAAGCACCCGGAGGATATGGCCCTGCTGGAAGGCATGTCGCATATTGCCGCGCAGGCGCACGCACCGTTCGTGAGCGCCGCATCGCCCGACCTCTTTAACCTGGAGGGCTACCAGCAACTGGATGGTCCCCGCGACCTGGCAAAGATCTTCGACAGCACGGACTACGCGAAGTGGAAGTCGTTCCGTCAGAGCGAAGACTCCCGGTATGTCGCTCTCACCTTACCGCGTACGCTGGGCCGCCTGCCCTACGGCGCGGAAACCAAACCCATCGACGAGTTTGTCTACGAAGAGCACGTGGATGGCACCGACCACTCCAAGTACCTGTGGATGAACGCTGCCTACGCCCTAGGCTCGAAGATGACCCAATCCTACTCACTATATGGAATGTGCGTGGCCATGCGCGGCGTGGAAGGCGGCGGGTTGGTCGAGGGTCTGCCCACGCACAACTTTGCCACCGACGAGGGCGATGTCGCGATGAAGTGCCCCACAGAGGTGCCCATTACCGACCGGCGTGAAAAGGAACTCGCCGATCTCGGCTTTGTGCCTCTGGTGCATTGCAAAGGGACAGACTATGCCGCGTTCTTCAGTGTGCAGAGCTGCCAAAAGCCGAAGGTCTATGACACCGATTCCGCCAATGCCAATGCGCGCCTATCGACACAACTGCCGTACATCATGGCCGTGTCGCGGTTTGCGCATTACCTCAAGGCTATGATGCGCGACAAGATCGGGAGCTTTATGTCGAGGGACGAGGCGAGCGCCTTCCTGAACCGCTGGATCATCAAGTACGTCACGCCGGATGACAGCGCCTCACCGGCCACCAAAGCGGCGAAGCCGTTGCGGGAAGCCCGCATCGACGTTACCGAAATTCCCGGCAAGCCGGGTTGCTACCGCGCTGTAGCTTTCCTGCGTCCCCACTTCCAACTGGATGAACTCACTGTTTCGCTGAGGCTGGTGGCCGATCTGCCTGCCCAAGCGCAATAGCCTCTCGTAGCTTTTCCTGGGCACAGAGCCGCGTGGCTCTGTGCCCCAATTCCAAAGAATTTTCACACGAATTGTTAGGGAGATCAACATGGCAGTCAACGCGTATCTGATACTCGAAGGGATCGATGGACCGAGCAAGAGCAGGAAGAAAGCGATCGACATCATGTCGTTCAGCTTTGGCGCCTCTACTACGGCAATGATCAGCACCGCCTCCGGCGGAGATCTCAAGGCTGGCAAGGCCAACTTCGCAGACCTCAACATCATGAAGGTGGCGGACAAGACAACCCCGGATCTTTGGGCGCATTGCGTCAAAGCGACCTTCGTCAAGAAAGTCGAAATCTTTTACGACAAGGAAATCGCCGAGAAGCCGGAGGACTATTTCAAGATCGAACTTGCGGATGCTCTAATCACCTCGATCCAGTTATCCGGTTCAAACGAACATCCGATGGAATCCGTATCCTTCACCTACAGCAAGGTCAAGGTCAGCTACAACCCCGAGGACGACGGCAAGCTGGCAGGCTTCATCGACCGTGGCTTCGACGTGCAAACGCTAGAGAAGTGGTAACTTTGGGACAAGCAGGCAAACGGTGCCAGTAACCGCAAGAGAACTTTTTGCAGCAGGCAAGGTGCGCGAGGCGGAAAAGGTGCTCACGGCGTATTTGCGTGATCATCCATCCGACAAAGCTCAGCGCACCTTCCTGTTTGAATTGCTCTGTTTCGCCGGCGAATACGCTCGTGCCGAAAGGCAACTGGCGGTGCTCGCCGGCGGCAGCGTCGAATCGGAAACAGGCGCAATCGTTTATTACGCGGCTCTCCATGCGGAGAAGACGCGACACGAACTCTTTGAAAAGCAAGCTTTCCCCCTAGGCCTGGCTGAGTCTCCGTCAGGGACGCTGAACGGGAAGCCCTTCACGGATTTGCGCGATGCCGATCCGGACATCGGTTCCCGGCTGGAGGTTTTTGCCGCCGGGTCCTATGTATGGATTCCGTTCCAGCATCTCGCCTCCATCGAGATGAGGCCGCCGCAAAGGCTCAGAGACACGCTCTGGGCGCCGGCGCTGGTTCAAGCCGCGCCCTCGTTCAAGGAAATGGACCTGGGAGAAGTGCTGATTCCGGCAATCTATCCATTCTCGTGGAAGGATCCGGACGAAGCGGTCTGGCTGGGCAAAGTCACCGAATGGACGGCGGACGAAGAAGGCCGGGAGTACCCAACCGGCCAGAAAATGCTGCTGGTTGACGGGGAGGAAATCCCATTCCTCGAAGTCCGATCGATCGAGTTCGCCCATGCCACCGATGGGCCCACAGAACAAGAAAGCTGATTTCTGGGCCGGGGGCTCGATTCCTATGCCGCTTCGCGAAGATATCCTCGCTCCGATCCCCGGGGAAAACCCGAGCGGGATCGATCTGCGTCACGATACCAAGCTGTTGATCCACGACAAAATCAAAGAAGCACGGCGTCAGGACGACGATCTGGCCCAGGGAGATTGGCAAAGCGAGCGTAAAACGGCCAATTTTCCCCTGGTGGTCAAGATCGCCCAAGACGCGCTTGCCACGGTCTCCAAGGATCTTCAAGTGGCGGCCTGGCTTACCGAAGCGCTGTTGCAAACCGAGGGTTTCGGCGGCCTTCGCGTGGGCATTGGGTTGTGCCAGAGCCTGTTGACCGACTTCTGGGATACGGTTTATCCGGAGATTGAGGATGGGGACCGTGAACTCCGAGCCACGCCGCTCACATGGGTCGGTTCCAAGCTGGAAATCCCCCTGAAGAGCTCAGCGATCACTGCTTCAGGATATTCGTTTCTCGTCTACAAAGAGTCCAGGGTGGTGGGTTACGAAGACCAGGTGAAAACCGACAAGGAGCGGGCCGCGAGAGCCAAGGCCATCGCGGGAGGCAAAATTGCTCCGGAGGACTTCGACAAGTCCTTTAACGAAACCCCGAAGGCCTTTTACCTGAAGGCAGAAAAAGATCTCGATGGGTCCATTGAGGCCCTGAACAATCTGGACAAGTTTTGCGACGAGAGGTTCGAGGATGACGCTCCCTCGTTCGTCAAACTGAAGGATGCCCTCACTGAAGTGCGGCAGATAATTCATTCGCTGCTACAGAAGAAGCGCGAGAAGGAACCTGATCCCGTAGAGCCGGAGCCGGTAGCCGAAGGAGCGGGCGATGGTCAGGGTGGTGAAGAGGGCGCGGACGGAGGGGCTGTTTCTTCCGCAGGCCTGGCTGGATTTTCAAGCGCGGAACCCACGGATCGCCGCCAGGCAGTAGCCAGCATCGCCGGCGCCGCATCCTTTTTGCGCAAACGCGAGCCGTTCAGTCCAGCGCCTTATCTGTTGCTGCGCGGGCTGCGCTGGGGCGAGTTGCGCACCGGATCGCGCCTCGGAGACAGCACCCTTCTGGAAGCCCCTCCGACCGAGCTTCGCCAGCAGATCAAGCGGCTGGCGCTCAACAAGAAGTGGAGCGACTTGCTGGAAGCCGGGGAACAGGCCATGGCACTCCCGTGCAGCCGTGCGTGGCTTGATTTGCAGCGGCTTTCCGTTGCCGCTTGCACGGCGCTGGGCGACGAATATCAGGCCATCGCTACCGCCATCCAGTCTGAATTGCGTGCCCTTCTGAACGATGTTCCGGAATTGCTGGATGCGACGCTGCTCGACGACACGCCGGCCGCGAATGTTGAAACCAAGCTATGGTTGCACAGTCTCAGTGCGCCTCGGCACCATGCAAAGACCGCGGAAGATGAAGGCTCATCCGATCCGCCTGCGGAATTGAATGGAACGCCCACCTGGCTTGCCTCTGCTGCCGATGCATTCGTTCTGGCGAAAGAGGCGTTGGCCGCGGGCCAGGAGGAAAAAGCGTTTTCCATTATGCGCTCCGCCATTGCCCGACAGCAATCCGGCCGGGACCGCTTCCGCCGCACGATGCAACTGGCGGAACTGGCCATCGCGGCTGGAAAAGATACGATTGCTCAACCGCTGCTTGAAGATATTGCGGCAACCATTGAGAACCACAAACTCGATGCCTGGGAAGATCCTCAAGTTGTCGCCGGCTATCTGTCAATGTTGATGCGCTCCAGCAAAAAGATCCAGGGCAGTTCCGGTGAAAAGCAGAAACTCTTCGAACGTATTTGCCGCCTCGACCCCGTCCAGGCCCTGAGTGCGGGGTAAATCATGGCCAGGAGCCTCGGCGAAACAACGATCACCGTTTCCGTGCTGGACCGGCTCATCGATCTTGAACCTGAGAACCGGATGGAGAACCCCCTGAGCCGCTCGCAATCGGTGCGGCTTCTGAAAAGCGCGGTGCGGCGAGACCTGGAGTGGCTTCTCAATTCTCGCCGCATCTGCGATCTGCCGGATGAGGGGCTGAAGGAACTCAACCGCTCGGCATACACTTACGGGCTGCCCGATCTTTCCACCTTGACGATGGCGGCAACCGGGGACCGCAACAAGCTGGTGCGCCAGATTCTGGCAACCATCAACATGTTTGAGCCGCGCCTGGCCAATGTGCGCCTGGTCTTGGTCGAGACACCGGACTCAGCCAAGAAGGACGTGCGGCTGCGCGTCGAGGCGATGCTGCGCATGGATCCGGTTCCGGAACCGATCAGCTTCGACACCGTGATCGAATTGAAGAGCGGGAACTGCCACCTTGCCGGGGGCGACGATGCGCGATGAGCTGCTGCTTTATTACGAGCGGGAACTGGATTACATGCGCAAGTCGGCGGCGCAGTTTGCAGAGAAGTATCCCAAGGTAGCTTCGCGGCTTCAGCTTGAGCCAACCAAATGCGAAGACCCGCATGTGGAGCGGCTGCTCGAGTCGTTCGCCTTTCTTGCAGCCCGCGTCCATCTCAAGATGGAGGATGAGTTCCCGGAGATTACCGATGGACTGCTTAGCATCGTTTATCCGCAACTGGTCCGTCCCATTCCGTCCATGTCGGTGGTCGAGTTTCAGCTTGATCCGGAAAAGGGCAAGCTGACCACGGGGATGAAGATCGAGCGCAATTCGCCGCTTTATTCAAAGCCGATCGGCGGCGTGCCCTGCACCTTTCGCACCTGCTACGACACGACATTGTGGCCGCTCACCGTAACCGCGGTGGAGTTGAGCGCGCCTAGCCGCCTGAAGCCGGCGGTGAAAACCAGCGACTCCGCATGGGCGGTTCGGCTGGAGCTTCATTGTGCGCGCGACGTGACCTTTATCGGCCTCAAGGTCGATCAACTGCGCTTCTACCTCGACGGCGAGAGCGGCCTGGTCAACATTCTGTACGAGCTGATGTTCAGCCGTCTGAATCGCATCGTGATTCGCGATCTTTCCGCCGGATCGCGGCTGGCGCCGGTGACACTGCCCGCCTCCGCGTTGAAGCCGGTTGGTTTCGGCCTCGATGAGGGGATGGTTTCCTATCCTTCCCCCACCTTTTCCGGACATCGCCTGTTGATGGAGTACTTCGCCTTCCCCGAGAAATTCCTCTTCCTCGATTTGACAGGCCTGGAGTGCATTGCAGCGGCAGGTTTCAAGGATGCGATTGAAATCATCTTCCTCATCTCCGAGATCGAGGGAGAAGGACGGGTGCAGCGGCTGGAGCTCGAAGTTTCGAAGAAGAGCTTTCGCCTGGGATGCGCGCCGGTGGTCAATCTGTTTCCTCAGGTCGCCGAGCCAATCCAATTGAATCAACGGAAGAGCGAATACCCTTTGATCCCCGATGTGCGCCGTCCGTATTCGATGGAAGTGTTCTCGGTTGACGAAGTGAACGCAATCAATTCCACGAATCAGAAGATCTCCGCGTACGAGCCGTTCTATTCGCTCCGCCATTCCACAAGAAAGGAAGACCGTTCGTGCTTCTGGCTTGCGCGACGGCGGCCCTCCACTCGACCCAGCGACGACGGCACCGATATATCGATTTCGCTCATCGACCTGTCGACTGCGACCGTCGATCCGGATGCGGTGATTCTCTCGGTTCGCACCACGTGCACCAATCGCGATCTGCCGGCGCGCCTGCCCTTCGGCAATCAGGACAGCGATTTTGAGATGGAGGGCGCAACCGCAATGCGGCGCATTGTCGCGCTGCGCAAGCCGACGCCGCCGGTGCGGCCCGCCCTCGGCAAGAGCACGCTGTGGCGGCTGGTTTCTCACTTGTCGCTCAATTATCTGTCGATGCTTGAGGGCGGCAAGTCGGCGCTGCAGGAGATCCTGCGGCTTTACGATGTTGGCCGGACGGCCTACTCGCAGAATGTAATTCAGAGCATCCTGAGTATTCGAAGCCAGCCGCATTTCACGCGCCTGATCTCCGAGCAGGGAGTCAGCTTTGCTCGCGGCATCCGAATTGAAATGGAGATCGACGAGGACCAATTCGCCGGCGGCGGTGCGTTTCTGTTCGCCTGCGTACTGGAGAGATTCTTCGGCATGAGCGCGTCGTTGAACAGCTTTACGCAATTGAGCGTCACCACTCCGCAAAGAAAGGAGAAACTCCACGAATGGCCACCGAGATCGGGACGGAAGCCCATCATTTAACTTATTCGTTGCTTGGCGAACAGCTGGTTGAAGACGCGTGTTCGTTCGAGTTTTTCCAGGCGGTGACGCTGTTGCAGCGGCTGCGCGCCAACTCGCATCATGTGGGCGGGTTTGCAAGTCCGGAGCATGAAGCAGTTCATTTCAAGGTCAATCAGCGTCTCGGCTTCCCGGCCAGCGAAATTCAGAGTCTGGAGGCAGAGGGCGACGCGCAACCGGAGATGACGGTGAACTTCATGGGCATTACCGGCCCCGAAGGCGTGCTGCCCTACACTTATTGCGAATTGATTCTGGAGCGGGCGCGGGCCAAGGACCACAGCCTGGCGGCGTTCCTGGATATTTTCAATCATCGGGCCATTTCGCTGTTCTATCGCGGTTGGCAGAGGTCGAAGTTCGCGGTCAACTATAACGCCGGCGACCGCGACCTGTTCACCAAATACCTGTTTGACCTGGTCGGCCTGGGTACTCAGGGACTTCGCAACCGGCAGGACATCGAGGACGAAGCGCTGTTGCATTACATTTCGCTGATGGCCTCGCAATTGCGGTCGGCGGTGGCGCTGGAACAGGTGATCGCGGACTACTTCGAGGTTGCCGTGGAGGTTCAGCAGTTCACCGGCGGCTGGTACGGACTGGATAGGGAAACGCAATGCGAAATGGTGGAAGATGAGTCTGCTTCTCGCCAGATGGGTTTCGGCGCAGTGGTGGGCGATGCGGTCTGGGACCGGCAGTCGCGGGTACGCATCCGGCTCGGCCCCATGGGGATCGACCGCTATAGCGAATTCCTTCCCGGCGGCGCTGCCTACAAGGCTTTGCGGGCCATTACCCGATTCTTCAGCAACGATTGCCTGGAATTCGAATTGCAACTGGTGCTCGATCGAAGCCAGGTGCCCAATGTTGAACTTGACCTCGACTCAAGCAATCCGGCGCGGCTTGGCTGGGTCTCCTGGGCGAAGACCGAACCGCTGGGATGCGATCCGGACGATACAATTCTGACTCTGTAAGGGGGAAATATGGGAATCAACCTGAAATCGCTTATCTCCAAACTGAATGACGCAGCCCGCTCCGCGCTCGAAGGCGCCGCCGGTCTCTGTCTTTCCCGCACAAACTACGATATCGAGATTGAGCACTTCCTCACCAAGCTGCTTGATTCCAGTTCAGGCGATTTCGCCGCCATCCTCAAACATTTTGAGATGGACAAGTCGAGGCTGACCAATGAGCTGTCGCGCAGCATGGACAAGCTCAAGTCCGGCAATGCGCGCACGCCAGCCATCAGCCCCACGGTGCTGAAGATGCTCACCACCGCGTGGACCATTGGCTCCATCGACTTCAATGCGGGCCAGGTGCGCACCGGCTTTGCGATTCTTGCGCTGGTGTCGGACGAGGAACTCTCCCGGCTGATCAACGACGTGAGCAAGGAGTTCCACAAGATCAATGCCGATGCGCTGCGCAAAGACCTGATGGGCATCGTTGCGTTGTCGAGCGAGACGACGACCGCTCCGGTGCAGGCAGGGCCTGGCGATGGCGCTGCGAAGCCGGGCGGCGGGAAGACGCCGAATCTGGACCAGTACACGGTCGACCTGACCGGCAATGCCAAGCGAGGCAAGATCGACCCGGTGCTGGGGCGCGATTCAGAAATTCGCCAGGTGATCGACATCCTCACCCGCCGCCGGCAGAACAACCCAATTCTTACTGGTGAGGCGGGCGTGGGCAAGACGGCTGTGGTAGAGGGATTTGCGCTGCGCGTGGTTGCCGGCGATGTGCCGCCGCCTTTGAAGAACGTGCAGATACGCACTCTCGACCTGGCCCTGCTGCAGGCCGGCGCAGGCGTCAAGGGCGAGTTTGAGAATCGGCTCAAGGGTTTGATCGAAGAGGTGAAGTCATCGGCCACGCCGATCATTCTCTTCATCGACGAGGCGCACACCATGATCGGCGCGGGCGGCCAGGCGGGCCAGGGCGACGCGGCAAACCTGCTCAAGCCGGCGCTGGCTCGCGGCGAATTGCGCACCATCGCGGCGACCACCTGGTCGGAGTACAAGAAGTACTTCGAAAAGGACGCGGCGCTGGCCCGGCGCTTCCAGGTTGTGAAGGTCGAAGAGCCCAGCGAGCCGCAATGCCAGATCATGATGCGCGGGCTGGTAGCTTCGCTTGAAAAGCATCACAAGGTCCGCATCCTCGACGAAGCAGTCTATGCCAGCGTCCGGCTGTCGCACCGCTATCTTGCGGGACGCCAGTTGCCGGACAAGGCGGTGAGCATTCTCGACACGGCCTGCGCGCGGCTGGCGCTTGGGCAGAGCGCGACGCCGCCTGCGATCGAAGACCTGACCCGGCAGATCGACGCACTCGAGGTGCAGAGGCGGATTCTCGAGCGCGAAGAGATTGTCGGCGCCGATCACCAGGAGAAACTCGCCGAAATCGCTTCGCAAAAAGAAAAAGCCGATGCCACGCTGAAGGCCCTGCAGGAGCGATGGGATAAAGAGCGCGAGCTGGTGGGCAAGATTCGCGAGATACGCGAAAAGCTTGAGGCCGGTCACGGAAAGGCGGCTGTGGCGGAGGCGCCGAAAGAAGCAGTCGCGGAGGCGCCAAAGGAAGCTGCCGCAGAGGCACCGAAAGAAGAGAGTGCGGAGGCGGCCGCCGTTGCAGCCGATCCCATGACAGAACTGCACGCGCTGGAAGCGGAACTCGCCGCCGTGCAAGGCGAGACCGGATTGATCCAGGTCTGCGTGGATGCCCAAATCGTGGGCGAGGTGCTCTCCGCGTGGACCGGCATTCCAGCCGGCAAGATGCTCAAGGACGAGATCACGACGATCCTCGCGCTCCAGGAGCACCTGGCCAGGCGTGTCATCGGCCAGGCGCACGCAATGGAGATCATCAGCCAGCGCGTTCAGACTTCGCGCGCGTCCCTCGACGATCCCAACAAGCCGGTTGGCGTCTTTATGCTGGTTGGTCCCAGCGGCGTGGGCAAAACCGAGACTGCTCTGGCGCTGAGCGACCTGCTCTACGGTGGCGAGCACAACCTGATCACCATCAATATGTCCGAGTTCCAGGAGGCGCATACAGTCTCCACGCTGAAGGGCTCGCCTCCGGGCTACATCGGCTATGGCGAAGGCGGGGTGCTGACGGAAGCGGTGCGGCGGCGGCCTTACTCTGTGGTCTTGCTGGATGAAGTCGAAAAGGCCCATCCGGACGTGCTCGAGATTTTCTTCCAGGTCTTTGACAAGGGCAACATGGAGGACGGGGAAGGCCGTTCGATCGACTTCAAGAACAACATCATTATCCTCACCACCAACGCCTGCACCGACCAGATGATGAAGCTGGTGGCAGATCCTGAAACCGCGCCGAGCCCGCGCGCCCTCATCGACGCGCTCAAGCCGGATTTGAACAAGATATTCAAGCCGGCATTTCTGGGACGAATGGTTCTGATCCCTTACTACCCGGTGCGCGATGAAGCGCTGAAGCAGATCATCCGGCTGAAACTGGGCAAGATCCAGCGCCGCATCCTGGAGAATCACAAGGTGAAGCTGAGCTATGACGACGCTTTCCTGAATGAGGTTGCGAGCCGCTGCACAGAGGTTGAGAGCGGCGCTCGAAACGTGGATAATATCCTGACCAACACCTTGCTGCCGGATATTTCCCGCAAGATTCTGGGCGGCATG
>Ga0302326_10026857_pt1 | contig 11622 bp, 12 predicted proteins | sample Palsa_T0_3_FD_202264 | JGI IMG/M metagenome (GOLD analysis project Ga0302326, IMG submission 202264) | Peat permafrost microbial communities from Stordalen Mire near Abisko, Sweden - Palsa_T0_3 | ecosystem: Environmental > Terrestrial > Soil > Palsa > Peat permafrost | place: Sweden: Abisko... | reverse complement strand
GCCGCTGAGCGTTTCCTGCAGAATTTCGTTCAATTCGGCGGCGTGATCCTGGCTGCGGCGGCTGGTGCGGCGGATGCGGCGGCCGATGCGCGCGGTGGGGATCAGCACGAACGGCAGCACCGTCAAGCTGACCAGCGCGAGCTTCCAGTCCATGTTGAGAATCACGAAGAGCAGGCCCAGCACCACGAAGGTCTGCCGCAGCAGGTCCGCCAGAATGTGCGAAACGGCCACCTGGATCTTCTCTATATCGTTCATCACCGACGACATCAGCCGCCCCGTGGAGTGCGCCTCAAAAAACTGCGCGCCTTGTCTGACCACCTTGTCGAAAACCGTATTGCGCAAGTCGGTGACCGCCGAACAACCCACGTAATTCACCAAGTAATTGGCCAGGTAGTCGCAGATCCCCTTGGTGAGGAACACGGCAATTATGGCGAAGGCCACCATGGTCCAGATACTGCGATTCTGCATGGCGCCGGGCACGATATGGCTCAGATAGACCGGGTGGTGAAAAAAGGGATCGGTAAATAGCAACACCGGCGTATCGGCAGCCGCGGGGTTCAGCACGCGATCAAAGACCGGCCGGATCAGCAGCGCGATCATGCCGTGCGCAGCGCCCACGCAGGCCATCAGCAGCACCGAAAGCAGCAGATAGAACCAATACTTCCTGGCGAATCCCAGCAATCGCAACAGGTCTCTCATGCGTGCACCCGCATGCGCTCCAGCGCCCCGGTTACCAATTCGACCGCCGCGGGACTGCGGATAACCACGGACGGCGTGCGCCAGGGATGCCAGATCGCCGGATCGGACGCGCCGAAGATTACCACTACAGGGAGGCCGAAAGCCGCCGCCATGTGCGCGGGTCCGGAATCGTTGCCTAGAAACAACGAAGCGCCGCGCAACAGGGATTTAATTTCGGCGAGCGGCGCGCCCACCACGGTACGATATTCCTGGAACGCGCGCAGGTCCTCGCCCGCTCCCGCGATGAACACTGGCTCCAGATCCAGCGATTCCCGCAGGAACCGCGCGGCTTGCAGGAATCCGGCCGCATGCCAGGTTTTGTCCGGCTGCGAGGCGATCGGATGAATGATGGCGTACGGCCTGCCGGACGGCTTAGTATCGGCAAACAACTTGGCGCGCGGAATTTCCACCCGTGGCGCGCCCAGATAAAACATCGCCGACGCCAAATGTTCCGCCGTGTGCACGGTGCGCTCTTCGCCCAAAATCTGCTGCGCGCGCGGGATGCGCACGTTGTATAGCGCCTGCCAGCGATAGTGCGCGAATCCGGCGCGCCGCGGCGCGCCCGAAAGCGCCGTCATTCGCGCGCTGGCGTTGCCGCCGTGCAGGTTCAGACAAAGCCAGGGACGCCACGCGCGCACCTCCCGCCAGCTTGGGTCGAGCAGCGTCTCGATATCCGGATTTCGCTCAAACACCGCGCGAAAACGATCCTCCACCACCACGGCGATGCGCACGTCCGGGCGGGCACGCTTCAGGATTTCGAGCGCGGGTGTGGTGAGCACGCAGTCGCCCAGCGAGCGCAGCCGGATCACGGCCACGCGGCAGCCGTGGGGCAAGTCCATCACTCTTCGATCTTCGCCTCGTCCACCAGCATGATCGGGATATCGTCCCGGATCGGATACACCCGGTGGCACTGCACGCACTTCAGGCCGCTACTGTCATCTTTCAGATCCAGGTCCGCCTTGCACAGAGGGCAAACCAGGATCTCCAGCAAATCTTTGCTCAAGGCCATAATTGATTCTACAGTTTAGCAGGCTGACCGATTCAGGCTGGCGGCCGCCGTCGCGAGCGGGCGCACTATTTTCGCCGCTTCAGATAAGTTCCAGCCTGAGTTGACGGCCGATAGCCACCGCGGCTCGTTGAAGAGTGTACAATGTAACACTCGTGTTGGTGGGATCGAGCAAACGATCGAGTGCCCTACGGCTGGTTTGCATACGGATGGCCATGGCCGCCTTGGTGAGGCGCTCCTTCTCCATGGCGGCTTTGATCTGATCGGCGAGGATCTGTTTGATGGCTCGTTCCTCACACTCTTCCAGAATGCCTTGTTCGGCCAGAAAACCATCAAAAGACGAACCAACTTTACCCTTCCTTTTATTCGTCATCCCAGAGCACCTCCTTCATGCGCCTGCGCGCGAGTACAAAGCCGTGCATTTCGCGCCACGCAGAAAATCACCCGCCCGATCTTTTCCATCAGTCAGGTCGCTCCGCACTTCCCATAGGCCGTTGCCGAGATTGCCCTGCTGAATGTCCCGGCCCACCAGTTTGCGATCTTCCAAGGTGAGGCTCAGGACCCACTCCCGATCGCAAAAGTCGCTCGTTACGCCGACTGGCTCCGACATGTGCCCGGTTACAGCAACACGGTGCGGTTTGTGAATACGATATAGACTTTAGGCGAAATCACTTTCCTCCAAGCAGGTCAAGGAGATAGGATTCCGCGAGCGGAGTCTTGGAGACAGTAATCCAGCCGAGATAAAGATCGCGCGCCCGCAGGATAACGTTCTCAACTTCTGTGTACGACCATACCCTCGAATTATCGTAATCGGCACTGTTCCGATCTTGCTGGAGTGCTACAAAATCTTTTGCAATAGCGGCGAGTATATCGGCGGTCTTCCGGTCGTCTGGTGACGCGCTGTCTCCCAAGCGCTCCTTGAGTCTGCGCGGCAGTTCTAGCGAGGCAGTCCTGAGTTTACCGTGCTCAAACAATCGGGCAAATCGGTGCCTTTCCCTGCCGACCGCCCAAGATTCCGCTGCCGTCATTGTCAAGAGATGGAAGACGGCATAATAGGCGGCCGATACGGCTCGGCGAAAATCGATCTGCTGAGTATCGCTGGGGGGTCCGGGAGCGGCGAGCCTCACTGCATGGCTTAGGAAATCATCAATGAGATCCATTCAACTAGGCGTAGACTTCGTCCTTTAGGATTGCTTGCTCCGATTCGCTGCGAAAATTGAAATACGGGATGAGATCCCAATCGTTTTGAAAATCGATGCGCTCGCAGAGCACCTTCCTGAAGGTCTCGGTTGCTTTCGACAAATTATCTTTCTTGCTCGCCTCATCGGTGAGCGTCACCCAAAAGAAGATCGCCGGATCACCGGTCCAGTCGTTGCCGAAGCTGTGGCGCCATTTCACAACACCGGAACTCGGCTGGAGCATGATGCCGTTGAGCTTTTTCTGTAACTCTGCGGCCTGCGCAACTCCTCGTGCTCGGGGCATAACAGCTCCAGAATACCACTGACAACTGCCTTACGTGTGAGTTCCGGGCTGGCGCTGACGACAATGAGCAAGAAATTGGACGGCAACCCAAACCCACCGATAGGCATCCCACGGCCCACAAGAAAAGTGAACCGGCCGTTTCTGTTGGGATACTGGAATGCGTCCGGCAGAATCTTGCGGCTGTCGCGCCTGAGCGTAACATCCGTGGCGCGCCGGACTTCGACCCATCCCTTGGGCCGAGTCTGGAAGTGATCCTGTAATGCTATTGACGGCTGCGGAGTCGTGGTGCGTGATTGCAGGAACCAGGGCAAAGCCGGGTGGAGGCCGATTCCTGGCGAGAACAGCCACAAGCAACGCGGTAGAAATGCGCCGGCATTGGGCGGCGTCGGCTGCTCAGGGCGGATTAGCCGTATAAGTCGGCGACTCGAAAACTGCCCAAACGGCGTTCAGGAGATTGCTCCCGTGAGTCCCCATCGCGTCAGCCTGACGCACAACCCGTCACTCTCCCGGGCGCAACCCCATGCTCTCCCGGTCTGCGAGTGCAACGTTTCATAGCTGGGAATTTCGGGGGCCTGGGAGCTCACCACAGCAAACAAGCGGTTTGCCCGCCCCCCCTCACTTCACCGCGACGGTCACCCCCGGCTGGCTGCTCACTCCGTTGATGGAGATGGTGATCGGCACGGCGCCGCCGGGCGTCACCGAATCCGGAATCAGCGCGTTCACCTGCACCAGGCCCGCGGTGGCATCCGGCGCTTCGCCACAATAATTCAACGTGGCGTTTACTCCGCCAATCGTAGCCGTGCAGGGTAAGTTCACCCCAGGCAGCGGCGTCCCCGAGATGCGCCCGTCCATTCCCGGCGGTGTGGTCAATCCTTCGCCAGTGCCATAGATGAATACATACCGTCCGCGCGGCGCTGGATTGGCCGGTCCATTGAGGCTGTAATCCTGATTCAGAATGGCCCCCTGGTGCTGGCCGGACGCGTCAATCGTGAAGATGGCCGGCTGCGTCGCTGTCGCCGGCGCCGAAAACGGCGCCGATGCGTTCCCCTGATACACCACCACCACGTTCACCGTTTGCAGTCCGGCCACTTCATACGGTACGATCGCGCTTAACTGCGTGCTCAGCGCGTAGATCATTGGCGCCGCATAGCCGTTGAAGAACACCTGGACGCCGCCAATCGAATTGCTCAGCACGCCACCGGAATTGACTTGTAAGTTCGCGATGGCGGCCGGCCCCATGCTTTGCCCCCAGATAGTCACGATCTCGCCTGGCGCGATCCCGCTGGAGTCATACGATGCGGCATTAGTTACCGCGGCAATCGCCGGCTGCGGCACGCTCATCGCGCTTTGCGCCTGCGGGATCACCAACAACGTCATGGAATAAGCCGGAAACGTGGCGGTCAGGCTGTTGCCGCTGACGTTGAGGTCCGGGCTCTGGCGCACAATGCCGGCCAGATTCGCCTGGCTGTATTGCCACACCTGCGCCGTGCCCGCGGGCGTGAAATTAGCCAGGCTGATGCTGTCTCCGATATCGCCGGTGGTCTTGTTGAGAACCAGAATGGTCAGCGCCGAATCGGCGCGCCGCGCGGCGAAAATCGACAGCGTATCCGGATCGCTGGTGGTGGCGGACACACTGGTGCCGCCGAACTGGTTGCCGTTGCCATCGTAATTCAGAAAAATCTTGAACGCGAAGGCGCCCGGATCGGTCGGCGCGGGAGGTCCCCATAGCGTGCCGTAATCCAGCGCTTCGCGCCCGAAGATGCCCAGAATATCGGCCTGCGCAATGGCTCCCGTGATGCTGCTCAGGGCATGCCACATGTATTCCGTAATCGCCAGCTTGGTGCCCGGATAATTCTGGTCCACCCATTGGTGCATGCGCGGAATGAGCTGCGGCGCTACCTGGTTACCGTTGGCGTCGTATTCGTTATCCCCGGCGCTGGTGTTCGGCACGATGTAGTTGGGGTCCCACAGCGCGCGCGTCGAAGTCATGCGCAGCGTCTCGGTGGCGGTGTCGCCGACTGAGTCGTTCAGCGAATCCGGCGTGATGTATCCGTGGATATCCACCGCATCCAGCAGGCGATATCCTTGCTGCTGTTCAAACTGGCTCATCTGCTGCAGATAATACTCCACCCAGGGCACGCCGCCGTGCGCTTTCTGGTCGGTCGGGTTATCCCAATATTGGTATGGCGGTGTGCTCCACCCGCTGGCCATGTCGGTGCGCGAATAGAAATAGCCCGGCCACCCCGCGGCCACCGGACCCGTAACTAGCGCGGAGGGGTCCACGCTCTTCACCGCCTGCGCCCATTTCAGGTGGCGCGCCATCATATCGTCATACGTGCCGGGGCTTTGGTAGATATCGATGTGCACGCCGTACCACCACTCCGGCTCGTTGTCCATGCTCCACAGCGCGATGCCGCCGGCGTTTGCCGCTCCATACCGTTCGATCAGGTAGGCGATCCACTGTTGCTCGAAGGCCGGATTCGAAGGCTGGTAGGCGTCACTCGAATCGTTGACAATTTGATTGCCATTGCTCGCCAGGATTCCGTTCCCGCAGTCGGTATTGTACGGATTCACCGCTTGTTGCGCGCCGTATTTCGTCACGCTGAAGCTGCAACTGACGTCGTCTTTCGGCGTCCAGTCCATCAGCGAGATGGTGCCCAGGCTCAGCGTGCCGGTTTCGAGGTCGGCTTCGTGGAACAAATCGAACGACGAGCCGTTGGGCAGCGCGGGAGTGGCGCCGCTGGTCTGCGCGAAGTTCTCAAAATACCAATCGGAGGCGGCGTTGCTGACGTCAATCTGCCAGTTATAGCTGGTAGTGGCGTCGCCGCCGAACCGGCGCAACGGGAGGTGCATGATCGAGCCCAGGCCCGCGTCCGCGTATTGGTTGATGCCGTACACGTACGGGCTGATGGGATGGCGGTTGGCGCCGGCATCCACCGCCAGCGTGGGCGCGGTTTGGGCGTACAGTCCGAGCGCGCTGGCCAGGGCTGCTATAACCGGAGAAACACGGAACTGCATATCGACCTCACTTTACCGCGACGGTCACACCTGCCTGACTGGATACACCGTTGATCGCAATGGTCACCGAAACCGCGCCGCCCGGCGTCACCGAATCGGGTATGAGCGCATTCACCTGCACCAGACCGGCAGTGGCCCCCGGCGCTTCGCCGCAATAATTCAATGTAGCGGTCACCCCGCCAATGCTGGCCGAACAATTCAAAGACACCTGAGGCAGCGGCGTCCCCGAGATGCGCCCGTCGACTCCGGGCGGCGTGGTCAATCCTTCGCCCGTGCCGTAGATGAAAACATATTGTCCGCGCGGCGCTGGATGGGCGGGTCCATTGAGGCTGTAATCCTGATTCAGAATGGCCCCCTGGTGTTGGCCCGACGAGTCAATGGTGAAAATGCCGGGCACGGTCGCTATCACCGGCACCGGAAACGGCGCCGAAGCGTTGCCCTCGTACACCACCACCACGTTCACCGTTTGCAGTCCGGCCACTTCATACGGCACGATGGCGCTCAATTGCGTGCCGAGCGCGTAGATCATGGGCGCGGCAAACCCATTAAAAAACACCTGCACGCCGCCGATCGAATTGCTCAGCGTGCCATTGGAATTAACCTGCAGGTTCGCGATGGCGGCCGGCCCCATCCCCTGCCCAAAGATGGTGACAATTTCACCGGGCGAAACCCCCGCGGCGGCGTAGGATGCGGCATTGGTGACCGCGCCAATCGTCGGCTGCGGCACGCTCAGGCTGCTTTGCGCCTCTGGAATCACCAGCAGCGTGATGGAATAAGCCGGGAACGTGGCGGTCAGGCTGTTGCCGCTCACATTCAGGTCCGGGCTCTGCCGCGCAATCCCGGCCAGATTCGCCTGGCTATATTGCCACACTTGCGCCGTACCTGCCGCAGTGAAGTTGGCCAGGCTGATGTTATCGCTAATGTTACCGGTAGTCTTGTTGAGCACCAGTATAGTCAGCGCCGAATCCGCGCGTTGCGCGGCGAAAATGGAGAGCATATCGGGATTGCCGCTGGTGGCCGATACGCCCGTGCCGCCGAACTGACTTCCGTTGCCATCGTAATTCAAAAAAATCTTGAACGCGAAAGCCCCCGGATCGGTGGGCGCGGGCGCTCCCCAAAGCGTTCCCAGCCCCAGCCCATACGCGCCGAAGATGCCCAGTATATCGGCCTGCGCTATGGCGCCTGTAATGCTATCCAGCCCGCCCCAGCTATATTCCGTGATCGCCGTGTTGGTGCCCGGATAATTCTGGTTCACCCATTGCTGCATTTGTGGAATCAGTTGCGGCGCCACTTGCGCGCCGGTGGCGTTATAAATACCACCGTCCGGCACGATGTAGTTAGGGTCCCAAAACGCGCGCGTGGAGGTCGTGCGCAGCGTTTCCATGGTGCTGTCGCCCGCTGAACTGCTCAGGTTCCCCGGCGCGATGTAGGCATGCACATCCAGGTAGTCGAGCAGCCGGTAACCCGCTTGGGTTGAGGCCTGGCTCATCTGCTGCAGGTAATAGGGAATCCACGCGATGCCGCCGTGCGCCTGCCGATCCGTGGGATTGTCCCAATATTGGTAGGGTGCGGTGTTCCAGCCGCTGTGCATATCCGCGCTGGAAAAAAGCATGCCCGACCAGCCTCCGGGCACCGGGCCGGTAACCAGCGCGGTGGAATCCATAGCCTTCACCGCTTGCGCCCATTTTAGATTGCGCGCCAGCATGTCGTCGTAAGTGGCGGCCTGCGGATAAATATCGGCGTGGTTCGCAAGCCACCATTCGGGCTCGTTGTCCATGCTCCAGAAACGCACGCCGCCCGCGTTGCCCGGACCATAGCTGGTCACCGTCTGTTGCACCAATTGCTGCGCGAAAGTCTGCGTGACGGGAATGTAGGCGTCGTTGGGATCGTTCTGGATCTGCGCCCCGGTGCTCGCCAGAATCCCGTTGCCGCAGTCCGGGTTGTCGGGACTCGTGGCTTTCTGCACCCCATATTTGGCCACGCTGAAACTGCATTCGCCGGCGGCTTTCGGCGACCAGTCCATCAACGAAATGGTCCCCAGGCTGGCCGTGCCGGCGCTCAGGTTGGCTTCGTGGAAGCTGAAGAAATCGGGACTGACGTTGTAGTTTTCGTAGCACCACGGGTTGTCGCCCGTGTTGTTCTTCACGCTGTTCTGCCAGTTGTAGCTGGTGGCGTCGTCGCCGCCCCAGCGGATCACCGGAATTTGCATGATCTGCATCAGCCCGTTGTCGCTCCACTCGTTGAGGCCGTAGACGTATGGGCTGATGGGATGGCGGTTGGCGTTGGCGTCCACCGCCAGCGTGGGGGCGGATTGACCATAAAGAGCCAGCGCGGAAGCCAACGCTGTGGCAGGCAGCAACAGACGAACCACCATGACAACACCTCTTTATGTATGTTACCGTGGGGCGGCCAATCGTGGCCGCAGCCGGCTGTCAGCCGGCTCTGGCCGACGTGGCGCAGGCACTCCTGCCTGCCGCGACTGCACTCCTGCAGTCGCTCTGGGCGTAGGTCGGCTCTTCTCGAGCAGACGCCAAGTAAACGTTAGGTGGATTCCGGCGGTGGGGCCAGGCGCACGCTGCTGGCGGCCAGTTTGCCCGTGCGATCCATACCGAGTTCGTACAGCACGCGGGTACCCGGCTTCAGCGTAGTAGGGTCGCCTTCGGCCAAACGGGAGACGTGGAAGAAAACATCTCGTCCGCCATCGTCGGGACGCAGGAATCCGAAGCCTTTGGCTTCAAAGTAGGTGACCACCGATCCGCCTTGCTCGCGCGGGCCGTCGCCCGATCCGCCATCGGTCGCGCTCTGACCGCCGGAGCGGCTGGTCTTGTCACCTACGCCCTGCTTCACCCGGGCCAGATCTTCCTCGGAAAGCTCGGCGGGCGCAGCTTCCGAGGGCATTTTCAAATCGGGATTCTTCTTGCGAGCAGCTTCAAACAGGCGTTTTTGTTGGGCGTTCAAATGAAATTCCTCTGGCCCGTCTACTGCACGGCCACCGGCACGGCCTTCGGCTTCCGGCTGCGGGAGGCGCGCTTCTCGGCGGGCGGTTGGCGGTCGCTCTTTTTCAACTGCCCCATCACCATGGGGGTTACGAACTTCTTTTCGCCGTGATCGTCAAACTTGATCACTATACGCTCTTCGGTGCTCGAAAGCACAGTTCCCAAGCCGAACTTGTCGTGCTCTACCTGAGCGCCTTGGGAATAATTGTTGGAAGCCATTAGTTTAGGGTTTACTCCTTTGTTTTCCAAATTGTTAGCGGGATCGAGGTACAGGCCCGGGAGGACAAGAACAGCGCTGGCACAATGGTCTTTGTTCATGGTAGCACCGAACGGTGAAACCGGCAACTCTCCAAAAACGTGGGGCAGGCCCTTGGCCTGCGGCGGCCTCCCAGGCCGCCATGCTTTCTCCCACCCCCGAGACAGTCACGTCATGCAAACCGGTATTTCCGGTATTTTCCGTAGGGAATAGTACTACCATTATTTACGAAATGCCCGCACAAGCATTAATATTTCATTAAGGAACATGCAAACTAGTTGTGCAGTACCAGTCTATTCCGGGCAAGAAGACGAGCGCTTCCGTCTGCTGGTCGATCAGGCGCCTTTTATGCTCTGGTCGTCCGGCCACGATGGCTTGTGTACATTCTTCAATCGTCCCTGGCTTGAGTTTCGGGGCCGCACCATGGCGGAGGAGGTGGGCATGGGCTGGGTGGAGGGCGTTCACCCGGACGACCGGCCACGCTGCCTGGATGTTTACCGGCGGGCATTCGACGCCCGCCAGCCGTTCGCCATGGAATACCGTCTGCGGCGCGCCGACGGCCAGTACTGCTGGGTTCGCGACACGGGCAAGCCGCAATTTGGCGACGATGGCAGTTTCGTGGGCTACCTTGGATCGTGTGTGGAGATCCCGGCGCCGGGCCGCCATACGGCGGTGAGTCCGCTGACTTCGCGTGAGGTGCAGGTGCTGGCGCTGGTCGCGGACGGCAAGTCCACCAAAGAGGTCGCCAGCCTGCTCGGTATCAGCTATAAGACCGCCGATTCGCATCGCAGCCGCATTATGGAGAAGATCGGCGTACACGAGACCGCCAGCTTGGTGCGGTATGCCATCCGGCAGGGAATTGTGCAGGCCTGATTCGGTAACTCATCTGGTTTTGAATCGGTTGGCGAGCTGGGCCAACTGATCTTCCAGCTTGGGGCGCGGCTTTTCGACGGGAGCGGCGGGGCGCTTGTCCATTGCTTTCCTGTCCGGGTCTTTCTTGTCCAGGGCTTTCATGGACAGCCCGATGCGTTTGGTCTTGGCATCCACCGACATCACCTGCACGCGCACGATCTGGCCGGCCTTCACGACTTCGCTGGGATCCTTTATGAAGCGGTTGGCCAGTTCGCTCACGTGCACCAAGCCGTCGTGATGCACACCCAAATCCACGAAGGCGCCGAAATTGGTGACGTTGGTGACCACGCCTTCGAGGATCATGCCGGGCTGTAGGTCGGCGATCTCCTTCACGTCGTCGCGCCATTCGGGGGCGGCGAATTTGTCGCGCGGATCGCGCCCTGGCCGGCGCAGCTCTTCGCGGATGTCGGCCAGCGTGTAGTCGCCCACCGTTTCGGTGCGGAAGGCTTCGAGCTGCACGCGGTCCAGCAAATCCGGGCGCGCGATCAGATCGGCCACGCCGGCGCCCAACGATTGCGCGATGCGCTCCACCACGGCGTACGATTCCGGGTGCACAGCCGTCATATCCAACGGATTGTCGCCGCCCCGGATGCGCAGAAAACCGGCCGCCTGCTCGAAGGTCTTTGGCCCGAATCCGGCCACCGCCATCACGCCCAGCCGCGACCGGAAACGTCCGTGCTCGTTGCGGTATTCCACGATTTTCTCCGCGGTGCGCTCCTTAATGCCCGCCACGTAACGCAGCAGCGCGAACGAGGCCGTGTTCAGATCCACGCCCACGCGGTTCACGCACGACTCCACAGTAGCCTCCAGGCCCTGCTTGAGTCTGCGCTGATCCACATCGTGCTGATACTGGCCCACGCCGATGGATTTGGGATCGATCTTCACCAGCTCCGCCAGCGGATCCTGCAGGCGGCGCGCGATGGAGATGGCCCCGCGCACGGTGAGGTCCAGATCCGGAAACTCCTGCCGCGCAATATCGGACGCGGAGTACACCGACGCGCCCGATTCGCTGACCACCACGCTGAACACCTTGGCCAGCGCCGCTTGGCGCAGGAAGTCGCGCACGAATGCGGAGACCTCGCGCGAGCCCGTGCCGTTGCCGATGGCGATGGCGCGCACGTTGTGGCGTGCGATCAACCCGGCCAGCGTTTTCACCGCGCCGGCCAGGTCGATGCGCGGCTCCAGCGGATAGATCACTGCGCTTTCCAGGAACT
>Ga0302326_10026853_pt1 | contig 11623 bp, 14 predicted proteins | sample Palsa_T0_3_FD_202264 | JGI IMG/M metagenome (GOLD analysis project Ga0302326, IMG submission 202264) | Peat permafrost microbial communities from Stordalen Mire near Abisko, Sweden - Palsa_T0_3 | ecosystem: Environmental > Terrestrial > Soil > Palsa > Peat permafrost | place: Sweden: Abisko... | reverse complement strand
GCCGCAGAATTCCTTTTTCGACGTATTGCGGCAGAAGCTGAAGTGGGGCGAGGTTTAGGGCGTTGGGCATCGTGGGCATGCTGAATATGCCGCGGCGCATCCCGTTGACTGCGTGGATTTTTCTTGGAATGATCGCGGGCGCCTTGCTCGGGGTGTTCGCGCCATCCGCCGCGCGCAGTCTGGCGCCGGTGAGCACGGTGTTTCTCCGGCTGATCAAGTGCATTCTTGCTCCGCTGATTTTCGGGACCCTGGTTTATGGAATCGCGGGCGCGGGCGATCTAAAGCAGATGGGCCGCATCGGGCTGAAGGCGATTCTCTACTTCGAGGTAATCACTACCGTCGCTCTTTTTATCGGATTGGCCGCCGTGAACCTGCTGCGGCCGGGCGCGGGCCAGAGTCTGAATGCGCGCACAGCTGTGCCGGCGCTGCCGACGCAAACGATGGAAGGCGTCCTGGAGCATATTTTCCCCTCGAGTGTGATTGATGCGATGGCGCGCGGGGATGTGCTGCAGATCGTGGTCTTCTCGTTTCTATTCGGCGCGGCGTGTTTGATGGTGGGCGCGAAGGCTGCGCCCGTGGTGGCGTTTTGCGGATCGCTGGCGGAAGTGATGTTCCGGTTCACGAACTACGTGATGTGGCTTGCACCTCTGGGCGCGGGCGCGGCACTGGCGGTGACAATCGGAACGAACGGGCTGAGCGTGCTGTTTGGCTTGGGCAAACTGCTGGGCACACTCTACCTGGCGCTGGCGTTCTCTGTGGTGGTGATCTTCGGCGTAGTAATAGCGCTCTTCCGGATTCCGCTCGAGAGCTTCGTCGCCGCAGTGCGCGGACCTACTCTGATCGCGTTCTCAACCGCATCGAGCGAGGCCGCTTTACCGCTGGCCATCGAGAACATGGAGGCGTTCGGAGTGCCGCCGCACATTGTCGGATTCGTTCTACCCACAGGTTACAGCTTCAACTTATTCGGAACCACGCTGTATCTGTCGGTGGCATCGGTGTTTGTGGCGCAGGCGGGCGGGATTCCACTGAGCATCGGCCAGCAGTTACTCATGATGCTGACGCTGATGTTATCGAGTAAGGGCGTGGCGGGCATTCCGCGATCGGCCATCGTGGTTCTTTCGGGCGCGCTGACGACGTTTCACTTACCGATGGAAGGGATCGCCGTGCTGCTAGGAGTGGACGCGCTGATGGATATGGGCCGCACTGCCGTGAACGTGATGGGGAACTGTCTGGCCTGTGCGGTGGTTTCGAAGAGCGAGGGTTAATGCGCGGCCTTCTGCAATGCCGCAACATAGTCCGTCAAAGCGTGATAGGCGTCAGGTGATTCCACGCCGTGCGTTCTCCATTGAATCTGCCCGGCGGGGTCGACGACGAGGATGTAAGCGTCATCGGGCGCGGAGAAACGCACGGCTTCTTTCCATTTCGAGGAATCTGACTGGACCGGAATGAAGTGGCTGCGCTCCGCGGGAGGCATCGGACTTCGGATCGATTTCAGGACCATGCTACGGACGAACACAGGCACGTCAGCCAACACCGCGCACTGATAGTAGGCGATATGGGGATCGTTCCCGTAGTCTTTCAGCAGCGGCTTATTCCAGGCTCCGGTTTGCGCGGACGACTTCTTGCTAAAACCGATCACGAGAATTCCCAACCTGCCGTGCAGATCGGCGGGTAAGGCCACCGGTGTGTCGCTGAACGTTTGACCGTGGAACGGCGGAATGGCGTCCGAAGCCGAGAGCCTCCACAATAAGAAGAACGGCAGCAGACGCCACTTCATTTTGTTTAAGCGGCTTTATGTTTCCAGCTTTTCGCGGATTTGATCGCGTCATTCACGGCATTGATATTCTTCACACCGGTATCACTCAACCAATCCTCAAGTGCCTTCATGCCTTGCTTCGCGTAAACCGGAATCCCTTCTTTCCAGGTGGCGCGGCCACACAACACGCCCGAAAAATCTGTCCCCGATTCCGAGGCCATGTTGAGTGATTCGATGAACTGCGCGTTACTCACGCCCGCACTCAGATAGATGAAGGGCTTCGTTGCGACGTCCGCGGCTTTACGAAAATATTCCAGCGCTTCCTGACGGGTGTAAGCCTTCTGTCCTTTGTAGACACTGCTGCCTTCCACATACTCGGCGTTTACAGGAACTTCGACCTTGAGGACGTCCACTTTATATTGCGGCTTTGAGAACTCGACCATGCTAGCGGTGACAATTTCTGGTTTCGCCTTGGCGTACTCCAAAGCTTTCTCGTCGCCGCCCTTGGGATCGTAGCCGATAAACTCCAGGAAGAAGGGGATATCGTAGCTCTCGCACTCTGCGCCGATGCGCTCGATGAACGCGTGTTTGATGTCGTTGACCTTGGGATCGTCGAAGGGCGTGTAATAGATCAGGATCTTGACGGCGTCTGCACCCCAATCGTAAATACGCTTAGCACTTACGTGCGGCAACAGGTCGGGCAAACGGCCGGGCTGAGTGTTGTCGTAACCGCTGGCTTCATAGGCGAGTAGAAGTCCCGCGTTTTTCGAGCGCGCTTTGGCGGCCGGCAAGCCCCACTCCGGATCCAGAAGAATGGCGCTCGCGTGCGGCGTCAGAACTTTCGAGACGGCGACCTTGAATTCCTGCATCATTTCGTCGGTGATGTGGCTCTTGTCGACACCTTTGGCGGACGCCAGCGACTTTTGCAAACTGCCGCGCTGATCCATGGCAGCCGCCGCAATCACGCCCTCCTTATTCGAAAGCGCGTCCATATGCTTCTGCTTACCGGCGGATAAACTCATCTCGTATATCTCCTGAATTCAATAAATTACAGTGAAACCCATTGTCTCATGCGCAGAATTTCCGCAGGTGCTGATGCACGCGTCCGGCGCGCGCGACGTCTTGCAGAATCTGGGCTTTGAGCAGTTCGGGGGAATCGAACTTGCGCTCATCCCGCACGCGCCACAGAAACTGGACGCGAATGCGCTGCGGAGCCGGCGCCTCGTACGGACTCAGGAGAAACGTCTCGACGGTGAGCGAGGTGCCGCCGAAAGTGGGGCGCATTCCCACATTGGTGATGGAATCCCAAACGCGGGCGCCGGCGAGGTCGCGCGTACGGGTGACGTAGACGCCATCGCGCGGAAGGACTTCGGAGTTGGGGTCGAGGTTCAACGTCGGGACGGTTTGGGTGGAACCAATTCCCTGCCCCGGCACGACGTTGCCTTCGAGTTCAAAGGGACGCGCCATCAGACGCGCAGCCCGCGCGACACCGCCGGCTAATACCCGTTCGCGAACGAGGCTGCTGGATACCCTTTCGCCGCGCACGTTGACTGGATCGACGACGATGACTTCGAATCCGTCGCGCAGGCCGAACGCTTCGAGCAGGTTCCGGTTGCCAGCCTGTTTGTGTCCGAAGCGGAAATCGTCCCCAGTGACGATGCATTTCGCTCCCAGGCGTGCGACGAGGAATTGAACGAAATCTTCGGGCGTCCAACGGGCGACGGCTTGGGTGAACGGCAATACGACGACCTGCTCGATGCCCTGTTCGCCCATTAACTCGACGCGGCGCGGGAAGGCCGTGATCATCTTCGGCGCGCGCTGTGGTGCGACTACCTCTGCGGGATGGGGCTGGAAGGTGAGTACTGAGGGCTTCCAGCCATTTGCGGCTGCGGCTGCGGCGGTGGTTCGCATCAACTCGCGGTGACCGCGATGCACGCCGTCGAAATTACCAATGGTCAGCGCCGAAGGACCGAAATCTGGCGGAACATCTTCGAGCCGCCACCACACGCGCTGGGTTGGCATCACAGATCGTCCTCCACCGTGACGCGCAGGCCGTCGTAAGCGAGACGAATGTTGGGAGGCAGAGCGGCTTCGGTCGCGCCGTGCGGAAGATCGTGACAGATGTGGGTGAAGTAAGCGCGTTTCGGCTGTAGGCGCGCAATGTTACAGAGCGCCGTTTCGACGGTCGAATGAGTGGGGTGCGGACGGTAGCGGAGCGCGTCAAGGAACAGGACGTCGAGTCCCTGCAGCAGTTCCATCGACGGCTCGGGTATTGAGCTATGGTCGGTGAGATAGGCAAACGCGCCGATTCTGTATCCGTAGATCGGCTGCGCGCCATGCAGCAGCGGGATGGGTTGGACCTTTAATCCGAACAGGTCGAACGGCTGACCGGCATGGTCGTGGGTATCGATTTGAGGGATGAACGTGTTCCGGTCGACGTTATCGAATACGTAGGAAAAAATGCGCCGCAGGGCGTCCAGCGTGTCTTCGGAGGCATAGACGGGGATACGGGAGCGTTGAATGGCGTTGAAGGGCCGGATGTCGTCGAAGCCCAGAATATGGTCGGCGTGCGCGTGGGTAAACAGAATGGCGTCGACGTGGGAGACGTGCTCACGTAGCACCTGGGCACGAAAATCGGGGGTGGTGTCGATGATGATGTTGCGGCCCTGATACTCAATCAGAACGGAGGGTCGGGTGCGGTTATCCCGAGGATCGGAGGAATGGCAGACGTCGCAAGGACAACCGATGGTAGGAACTCCGGAACTGGTTCCAGAACCGAGGACAACAACATTCACGGCCTGTCCCGAGGCGCGGTGCGGGAGGACTGTGCCTGTACGAACCGAAAGCGCAACTCCGTCAGCGAATTATTCAGCAGGCGCTCTTCCTCGATCGTCAGATTGCCCTTGGTTTTCTCCTGGATGACGCCAAGCAAGTCGATGCTGTGTTTGGCCATTTCGAAATCAGAGTCGGGCGCTTCTTTAGGGTCGCCAAAGTGAAAGAGACCGAGGCTCATCTGCGCCTGCGTCGACAGCGACATCACGAGAAATTCGAAATTCGGCGGCGGCAGCGGCGGACGTTCCTGGGTAGGTTCGGTTACGTCGTTCTCACTCATGGAACTCAGGATAGCAACGCGGCTAAGGCAGGGGCAGGGGCGGAGGCAAGACGGGCGGGCCGGTGCGGAACGACTCCCTGACGCCGGGGCGGTTGAGAACCACGAAGGTGAAGACTCCGAGTACGGTTCCGAAAGGGACCTGCAGACAATTGAGGACGGCGGCGGCCATGATCAGCACGTAGTTCCGGCGCTTGGGCAGAGACCACGCTGCGAAGGCCATGCAGGCGGCCGAGAGGAAACCGAACCCGATCATCGCCGCACCTATGGCCGCGAGGAGCGTTGGAATGAAACCAGGAAGGCCTTTGCCGGAGGCGTCGCGGAGCGGCACGTTGGCTAGAATTGCACTAAAGAATACGATGTAGCCTCCTACGAGGAACACGTTGCCGCCGGTGATTCCGGCCATGATGTAGTAACAGATCGAAAGGATTTTGAGATCGTGCTGAGTTGTATCCATAGTCACATCGGAGTCTATGATTCCAGCTTATATTTGAATTGGGGGTGTTCCATGAAGATGACAAAGATAGTTGGGGGATTAGCTTTCGCGGGTGTGTTGATTTTAGTCGATGCGGGTGTCATGACGGCGCAAATGGCTGGCCGCGCCACTGATGCCCATCTTATGAAAGAGGTGCGTCATGAATTGGTGATGCTGCCTTACTATGGCGTTTTCGATAACCTGGCCTACCAGGTGGATGGGAACAACGTCACTTTGTTTGGACAAGTCACGCGCCCGACGATGAAATCCGAAGCGGAAAACGCAGTAAAGCACATTGAGGGCGTCGGCCAGGTGATCAATAATATCGAGGTCCTCCCGGTGTCTCCGATGGACGACCAGACGCGCCGCGCCGTTTTCCGCGCGGTTTATGGCAAGGGTGAGTTAGCCGACCGTTATGCTTTCCAGGCTGTCCCGGCGATTCACATCATCGTGAAGAACGGGAATGTAACGCTAATTGGGGTGGTGAATAGCGCCATTGACAAGCAGATTGCTGTGACGCAAGCCAACGGTGTCCCCGGCGTTTTTGGTGTCAAGGACGAGCTGGTCATCCAGAAATAGTAAGATCGGTCAGAAGTAAGTAGCGAGGGCCGTTTTGAATTTCGCCATCTCTTCCGGGGTTCCGATACTGATGCGGCTATAAGTAGGCCAGGCGGGCCACCCTCGACCAACATAGATGTTACGGGCCTGCATGGCGTTGACAAAGTCGGCCGCGGGGCGCTTGGCATCCAGCATGAAGCAACTGGCTGTGCCGGGCACAAACGAGATATTTTTCGTCTGCAGGAAAGCGAACAGATCTTCGCGGATCATGCGGAGATTCGCCTTACGCTCTGCGACGAGATTCTTCACTTGAAGGCTCGCGGTGGCACCTACCATTCCCGTAACCGGCAGTGCGCCGGCGGAATAGCCTTTGATCTTGGCAAGAAGGTCGGGTCTTCCGAAAGCGGCGCCGGCGCGGAGACCCGCCATCCCGTACAGTTTCGAGAACGTCCGTAAGAGGATGAGGTCTTTGTCGGCGGCGACAAGGTCAGAGCACATCGGCGCGTCAGTGTAATGAATGTAGGCCTCGTCGAGAAGCACCATAGAGCCCCTCGGCTTGTTATCGAGGAGCCATTCGATATCGGCGCGCGAGGTAAGCGTTCCGGTGGGATTATTGGGATTGCAGACATACAGGACGCCGGCATTCGGATCGGCCGCGGCCATAGCCCGGACATCGTGCTCATAGGACTTAGTCAGTGGCACCTTACATGTTTTCGCGCCTACAAACGCGGCGGAAGCGAAGCCGGCTTCGTAACCGGGATCGGCCGCAACGAAGCTGCGCGTCGGGGACGTAAACGCCATCACCACGCGGTGTAAAGGATCGCTCGAACCGGCGGAGGGGAGAACGTGACTGGGCTTGAGATTCTCTTGGGCCGCGATGGCGGAGATGAACCGGGTGGTCTCCTCATAGGAGTATCGGCCGCCGTTCTTCACAAAAGTTTGAATCGCATCCACGGCTTCGGGACATGGGCCAAGTGGATTTTCATTGGCATTGATCTTTACCGCGTCGCCCGGAACAGGACCGACGTCGGAGAGCTGAGCCAGCGCGGATTCGTTATAGAACGGCAGCGCTGCGCCGGCGGCGAGCAGGCTGGCGAAGCGTCCGAAATCCCGCCGCGAAAAACCTCTGGCCAATGAATTCGCCTGATGCTGTTTGGTGAGCGCGGAGTCCATGCGGTTCTTTTGTCCATACGATGATATCCAAAGGTATTCAGCATGCAAATCGAGGGAACCCTGCGGTCGCTGGTGCTGTTCGATGTAGCGGACGCGATCCACATCGACCGCGCAGGCACGTTACTGGGCGAGAGCGGCGGGGCGCCGGTCCGATCGCTGGCGAGATCCGCCCCGGAGACGGTGCGGTTCGATCGCGCGCCATTCAGCCAAAGCTTCGAGGGAGGGCGCATCAAGTACTACGACTACGGCGTTGTGAGCGTTGAAATGGATACCGCGTTCTATGGAACGTGGAACTCCCTGGTAGAAACTTCGAGCCGGTGGATTACCGAAGCGCAGGCCGAGGCGCGCGCACTTGAACTGTTACGGCCGCGGCTCGAGCGCCTGCAATCCGCGATCGAGAAGCCTTATGAGCGATGGCTTTCGGAAGACTACTATATTGTCCTAGTTACTGGTCATACGAGTACGGCGCGGGAGCTGCTGGATCGCTACGGGATGCAGATTGCCCAGATTGTGCGCGGCGAATCCGCGCAATTGGCGGATGAGGAACGCGACGATGTTCTGAAGGCGCGGATTTCGTATTATCCGAATGACCTGGCGGTGATCGGATGGTCGGCCGCGTTGGTGTGCGATACACCGGCGGGCGCGGAACCTACGGTGCAGTTATTGGAATACGCCAATACGCAACTGCTGGAATACCGGCATTACGACGAGCTTCTGACGAGCGTGCTGAGCGAAGTTTACCAGCAGCTGGACGCGGGAACCGGATTTCTGGCGCGCTGGCGAATGGCTCGCAGAGCGGCACGGCTGAGCACCATACGTCTCGACGTGATCGAACTGACCGAGCGCACCGACAATGCGATCAAGTTTCTGAGTGACATGTTTTACTCGCGGCTTTATAAGCTGGCTGCGCGGCGCGTCGGGGTTCTCGATTATCGAGACCTGGTGGATGAGAAGTTACGGACGGCAGGAGAACTCTATCAGTTCATGGTGGATCAGTTTCAGCAGGGGCGCGCTTTCGTTTTGGAGGCGATGGTGGTGGTGATCCTGGTGATTGAACTGGTATTTCTATTCCGCGGTAAATAGATAGCAATGTTGCCTGAGAGAAATTTGATCCGCGGGACACCACCGATGCTGAGGATCAAAGTCGACGATGTTGCATGGGATTTCCCGGGTGGGCGCTTTGCTATCGCTGCTACTCATTTACAAGTCTGCCGGCGCTCAGACAGATCCGGCTCCTGCTCCCGTTACGGCGCAGCAGGTGCAGGCGCTTCTGGAACAACTGGCTTCGCAGGAAGCACGGATTCGCCAGTTGGAAGCCAAGGTTCAACAGCTCTCCGGACCCACGCTGGTGGCAGCCGCTGCTCCTGACGCCATACCAGTCCCGGCGGTGGTCGCACCCGCAACCATATTAGCCGACGCGGCTCCTGTGGCCGCGCCGCAGGAACCCGCTCCCGAAGAAGAAACCCACGACCACATGATGGAGGTTCCGCATGGGCCGGTGTTACATTTCCGGGGCTTCTTCGACTTTGACTTTGACAAAGGCACGGTGGCTCAGCAACTACAGTACCCGATTGGCGTACCAGGAACCACCACCTTCCGAGCAGGCGAGTTTGACCTGTTTATGACGTCTCAGTTATCGGAGAACCTGAGCTTCCTGAGTGAATTAGTCTTGGCGACGGATCCTACCAACGCGTTCGGCCTGGACATCGAAAGGTTTCAATTGACCTACCGGCCGACGAAATACTTTGAAATCAGCGGGGGCCGATTCCACACTGACATTGGGTTCTATAATACGGCGTTTCATCACGGGACCTGGTTTTCCACGGCTACGGGCCGCCCGTTTATGTACTACTTCGAGGATGCGGGCGGAATGCTTCCAGTGCATGAAGTCGGCGTGACCACGACGGGATTGATCCCAGGAACCGGCAAGATGAATCTCCACTGGACCGCGGAAGTGGGTAACGGCAGCGCGGAATTCGGTACGCCGTTATTTGGTGACGGGGTTGAGAATTTCGTCTCCGACCGGAACCGCAAAGACGTCAACATCGCCTTCTACAGCAAGCCGGAATGGGCGGATGGGTTGCAGTTTGGCGGATCGTATCTTACGGGAGACCTGATTCCGGCGAACACCAATTTAAAGGTGAACCAGGAGATCTCCAGCGCATATGTCGTGTTCATCAATTCGAAATGGGAATTCATGAACGAGATCGTGCTACTGCAGCATCAGATCACCGACGGCGGGCGGTCCTTCAACTCGCCCATGGGTTACACCCAGCTCGCGTACCGCTTCGGCAAATACCGCCCGTATTTCCGATGGCAGGAAGTGAATATTCCCAACAACGATCCCGTGACGGCCTTCAAAGGCAGATACGAGGGGCCGTCAGTGGGCATGCGTGTGGACTTCTTCTCCTACGCGGCGTTCAAGGTGCAGTACAACCGGGTATATCTGCGCAATGCCGAAGCGCAAAACGGTATCGAGTTACAAACGGCTTTCACGTTCTAAGTCAGCTGAGCCGCTACAGGAAAAACAATGAAGAACCTAAAGGGATGGACGATCGGTCTACGCATTGCTGTTTTATCGGCGGTTAGCGTATTGGCAGCAGAGGCGCAATGCTCGACAGGCGGCTTGGTAGTGGTGGTGAATAAGGCCAACACCACCGAAAGTCTCTCGGTGGCGCAACTGCGCAAGTTGATTTTGGGGGATGTGCGGACATGGCCCGATAAGAAACCCGTGGTCCTGATCAGCCGGGATGCGGCCAGCGACGTATTCAAGTGCGTGCTGCTTTCAATCGTGCGGATGAGCGACGCGGAATACCGGCGCTATATCGTGGGGGCGGAGTTTCGCGGGGGTGAGCCTCTGGCAACAAGAATGGTGAGTTCCGGAGCCGGAGCCGCTAAGGTGATTGCCAGTTCGGCAGGCTCTCTCGCGGTGGTTCAGACAAGCGAACTGCCGGGGATTGCCGCCGGCGTTCGAGTAGTGAAAGTGGGCGGAAAGGCGCCCGGCGAGACAGGTTATCCGCTTTAGAAATCTTTTCGGAGACAATATGAAACCAACCATTCGAAATAAATTGCTGGCGGGGTTTAGCGGCGTGCTGGTTCTGATGGCCATCGTGGCGGCGATCGGCATCTATTCGGTTTTCAGCTTGCGCAGAAGCGCGCAGGACGCGACGCGCGTGGGCGGACAGTTAAACGCCGTCGCGCTCGAAATTCAGGTGCACAACCTGGAAGCCCAAAGACGCATTACGGGGTATCTGGCCGATGTGAAGACCGTGGGCGCGAAGGCCGCTCGAGACACTTATCTGGACGAGGCGGCGTTCGAGATCCACGAAATTGAAACGCTGGCCGACCGGGCCGTAAGTATTGCGCCAGACGAGGAGAAGCGCGCCAAGTATCAGAAGGTGGCAGCCAGCGTCACTAGCTATCAGAAGGCTCTGGACCAAGTGGTGGCGAGCGTAGAGAGCGGAAAACCCGAGGCGGACGTGGTTCTTGCGAGTGCCGCTTATGAGAAGGATGCCGGTCAATTGCATGAAAACGCCGAGGACGGCGAAGCGGCGGGGCGCGATGCGGCGCAGACTTCGCAGGAAGATATTGTGCGCACCAGTCAGCGGGCAGTTTGGATGTCCGTAGGCGTGTCGATGTTGGGCCTTCTACTGGGGATCGGCATGAGTTACGCTCTCGCGCGGGCGATTCTCACACCGGTGGATCACCTGAAGCAAGTGGCCGAAAGCGTGAGCATGGGCGACCTGGATGTGAGCGTCCGGCGGTATTCGGAGGATGAGATCGGGGATCTGGCGGATTCGTTCTCGCGTATGGTAGCGGCGGTGAAGTACTTCCGCCTCGAGATGGAATCGATGGAAACAGAAGCGCCAAAGTTGGTCGTATGAGCGCTTACGACTCCGTCTTAGCAGTTACGAAAACATACTTAGGGCCGGCGGCGGAGTCCTTTCTCATGCGGCAGTGCCAGGTGGGGATCGGCACTGAAGCGACCAAAATCACCCCGGCTCAATTCAAAGCTCTGGCAGCGTGGGTGGAGGTGGCGGCGTGCCGCTTCATCGAACGGCCCAAAGCTGAAGAGATGTCGAAGCGAATCGCGAAGCTTACCTAGCAGGGCCGATGCTGGCCAGTATCCGGGACGGGTGCGAATCACCAGATCCGGAAGGTCGACATCGGCGCGGATCTGATGGAAGCCGTCTTCTTTCAGATCGTCGGGTGAATAGGTGATTACTGGCTATGGATCCCGCGACCCACGCTGGCGATTGCATCGTCCAGCCGATCAAATAACTTGGGGCTTCCTTTTCCCGGTGAACTCTTCATGGTTGTTGAGGAACTGAAATTGTGCGTTGCCCGCTTAGACAGCTGATAAGGTATGACTTCACTATCAAACATAAAGATCGGAAAGAAGGTCGCCATCGTGCTGGGGGTGAACCTATCCCTGCTGGCCGGCTTGTCCGCGCTATCCATTTGGGGGCTCAGGACCGGTGAGCGGCGGACCGATTACATGAGGCGGCGTTTTGAAATCTCTCAAATGGTGCAAACCATCACCGCTGAAACT
>Ga0302326_10026852_pt1 | contig 11623 bp, 7 predicted proteins | sample Palsa_T0_3_FD_202264 | JGI IMG/M metagenome (GOLD analysis project Ga0302326, IMG submission 202264) | Peat permafrost microbial communities from Stordalen Mire near Abisko, Sweden - Palsa_T0_3 | ecosystem: Environmental > Terrestrial > Soil > Palsa > Peat permafrost | place: Sweden: Abisko... | reverse complement strand
CCGGCGGTCGAGGTCGGGATGCTCGAGCATCTGCCGATACATCATGGGCAACCCGAAGATCTGCGTGATCCGCTCGGCCTCGATGAGTTCCAGCAGCCGGGCCGCCTCGAACCCGCGCTGGACGTAGAGGGCGGCGCCGACCATGACCGCGGCGGTGCAGTGGCAGTTGAGCTGCGCAGTGTGGAACATCGGCATCATCGCCACGAACCGGTCGGTGTCGTCGAAGCGGGCCTCAAGCGCCATCGAGAGCGATTCAAGGTAGATAGCGGTGTGGCTGCCGACGACCGCTTTCGGGAACGATGTGGTGCCGCTAGTGTAGAGGTAGCTGATCGGGTCGCGGTCGCCGACCAGGGACTCTGGCTCGGAGTCGTCGCCGCCGTCGGTGAGCTCGGCGAACCTGCGGCCGCCGCACCCCGGCTGGGTTTCTGGTCGGGCTTCCGGGTTGGTGCCGGGGGCGATGATCACGTCCGCGACGCCGGGCTGAGCGGCCAGCGCGGCGGCCAGGTCGGCCAGCAGTTGGGCTTCGGCGACGATGCCGCGGGCGTGGCTGTGGCCGAGCACGTAGGCGACCTCGTCGGTGCGCCAGCCGAGGTTGATCGGCACGCACACCACGCCGAGCTTCGCGCATGCGTAGTAGGTGACCAGGAATTCGATGCTGTTGCCGCTGGCGAGGGCCAGCGCATCGCCGCGCTGGTAGCCACGCCCGGCGAGCGCGTTGGCGAACTGGTTGACCTGGGCGTTGAACTGGCTGTAGGTAAGCCGGCGTTCGCCGTCGACCAAGGCCAGCGCGTGGGGCTGGCGGGCGGCGGTCCTGGTCAGGCTGTCGCCGACGTTGACGCGCTGGATGAGGTTGCGCTGGATTTCGGATGGTGATGGCATTGTCAGCTCCCTCGGGTCGAGGTGGACTCCCCTGGGGCGACGCGTTCAGTAGGAGCGGGGCAGGCCCAGGGAGTGCTGGGCGACGTAGTTGAGGATCATTTCCCGGTTGACGGGGGCAATCCGCAGGAGCCGGGCCAGGCCCCACAGCGGGATGAGCCCGTACTCGGTGGAGACGCCGTTGCCGCCGTGGCACTGGATCGCCGCGTCGATTGCGGCCAGCGCGGCCTCGGCTGCGGCGTACTTGGCCATGTTCGATGCCTCGCCGGCGGGCTGGCCGTGGTCGTGCAGCCAGGCGGCTTTGGCCGTCATGAGGGCGGCGGTCTCGACCTCGATCTTCGCCTTGGCCAGTGCGTGCGAGACGCCCTGGTAGGCGCCGATCGGGGTGTCCCAGACGACGCGGGCGTTGGCGTAGCGGGTGGCCTTGTCCAGGGCGTAGCGGCCGATCCCGACGCACAGCGCGGCGCCGGTGACCCGCTCGGGGTTCAGGCCGTGGAATACCTGCCGGAACCCATCGCCCTCGGCGCCGATGAGCCGGTCGGCGTTGACCCGGACGTCGTCGAAGAAGAGGGTGAACTGCCGCTCGGGGAGGGCGACCGATACCGGCAGCGGCCGCGCGGTCAGGCCGGGGGCGTCGGTGTCGACGACGAGCAGAGACAGGGCCGCGTCGCCGGTGCGCGCGTCGGTGCCGGTCCGGGCGACGACGAGGACGGCGTCGGCCTCGTCGATGCCCGAGATGTAGTACTTCTGCCCGCACAGCAGGTAGTCCTCGCCGTCGCGGACGGCGGTGGTGGAAAGCCGGTGCGTGTTCGACCCGGCGTCCGGTTCGGTGATCGCGAAGACGATCTTCCCGTCGCCGGCGGCCAGCCTGGGTAGCCACCGGGCGCGCTGCTGGACGGTGCCGTAGGCGGAGATCACCTCGCCGCAGATGGCGCTGGAGACCAGCAGCAGCAGCAGAGGGCAGCCCTGCGCCGCGGTCTCCTCGCAGACGATGGCGAGCTCGACCAGGCCGGCCCCGCCGCCGCCGTAGGCCTCGGGGATGTTGATGCCGAGGTAGCCGTGCTTGCCGAGTGCCTGCCACAGTTCGCTGGTGAACTCGCGGGCCTCGGCTTTGCGGGTGTAGTAGTCGTTGCCGAATTGGGCGGTGATCGCGGCGACCGCCTGCCGCAACGCGAGGTGCTCGTCGGCGGTGGAGAAGTCCATCAGGCCTCCTGGGGGTGCAGGTGGGACTCGCCGCCCGGGCTGGACGCGTCGGCCTCTGCGGGCGGGCCCGCCGTGCCGGTTGCGTGCTGCAGGCTAGTGACGATGCGGAGCCGCGCCTGCTCGGGCAGGGGGTAGGGGGTGTAGAGGGTGTAGCGGTCGACGATGTCGCCGAAGCGGCGGTGGATCTCTGGCCCGACGCGGTCCGGGCGGCCGACGACGGCGAAGGTGTGCAGCACGGTGTCGTCGATCAGCCCGGTCATCGCCGCCCATTGGCCGCGCACCGACAGCTGGTGCAGGTCGGTGTGCAGGTCGCCCCAGCCGTGCAGGTCGAGCACGGGGCGGTAGGCGGGGGTGGCGCCGTAGAAGGCGAGCTGTTCGCGGACGGCAGTCACCGCGGTATCGAGGTCGCGGTCGGTGTCGCCGGCGGCGACCAGCCCCGGGTAGCAGATGCTGAACCGGTCGCGGCCGCGGCCGGAGGTGTGCAGCCCGTCATGGATGAGGGGCAGGGTGATCTCGCGCAGGTAGCGTTCGGTGGTGAAGCCGTGCACGAGCATCCCGTCGGCGACTTCGGCGGCGACCGTGGTCATCCGGGGTCCGACGGCGGCCAGCAGCACCGGCGGCGGCCCCCACGGGTTGGGTGGCGGGGAGAACATCGGCGTCATCAGGGTGTGCTGGTAGAACTCGCCGCGAAAGTCGAGCCGGCTGCCGTCCTGCCAGCTGGCCCAGATGGCCCGGAGCGCCAGCACGAATTCGCGCATCCGGGCGGCCGGCTCGGACCAGGGCATGCTGAACCGCCGCTGGATGTGGGCCTTGATCTGGGAGCCGAGGCCGAGGACGAAACGGCCTGAGCTGAACGACTGGAGGTCGTTCGCCACCATGGCCAGGGTCATCGGGTTGCGGGCGAACGCCACCGCTACCGCCGTGCCCAGCGTCAATGTGCGAGACTGGCCGGCGGCCAGCAGCAGCGGCAGGAAAGGGTCACGGCTGACCTCGGTGGTCCACACCCCGTCGTAACCGGCCCGTTCGGCGGCGGCCACCTGCTCGGCGATGCCGGCCAGGTCGCCGCCGCCGGTGCCGTCGATCCCGCCGCCGATGTTGCCGTCCACTCGCATTGGCTCGACCTCCGGTGTGCTCAGGCGGCCACGTGCTGGCCGGCTGCGGCCCGCAGCGAGGCAGGTGGGGTGAACCGCCGACCGTAGCGGCCGGCCAGCTCGGCCGCGCGACGCGCGAAGCCGCCCGGCCCGCCGTCGTACTGGTCGATGTAGCGCAGCACGCCTCCGGTCCAGGACGGGAACCCGATGCCGAGCAGCGACCCGACGTTGGCGTCCGCCGCGGATTCGATGACGCCGGAGTCGTAGGCGTGCCGCGCCTCCAGCGCCTCGGCGAACAGCAGGCGTTCTTTCACGTCGGTGAACGGGATCGGAGGACCGGCGGGAGGGAAGTGCTGCCGCAGGCCCGGCCATAGTCCGGCCCGGCGCCCGGAGGCGTCGTAGTCGTAGAACCCGGCGCCGCCCGCGCGGCCGGTCCGGCCGAACTCGTCGATAAGCCGGTCGAGGACCGCGTCGCAGTCGCGCGGCGTCCACGTCTGGCCGCCCGCCTCGGCAGCCGCGCGGGCCTCCTCCCGCACCGCGCGCGGCAGGGTCAGGGTGAGCTCGTCGAGCAGCTGCAACGGCCCGGCCGGGTAGCCGGCCTGCAGCGCGGCCTGCTCGATGCTCGCCGGGTCGACCCCCTCCCCGAGCAAGGTCACGGCCTCGTTGAGGCGGGCGATGATGACCCGGCTGGTGAAGAATCCGCGGCTGTCGTTGACCACGATCGGGGTCTTGCCGAGTTGCCGGACGAAGTCGAACGCCCTGGCCAGGGTGGCAGGCGAGGTCTGCTCGCCCTTGATGAGTTCCACCAGCGGCATCCGCTCGACCGGGGAGAAGAAGTGCACCCCGACGAAGTCTCCCGGCCGGGAGACGCTGCGCGCCAGGGTGCTGATCGGCAGCGTGGAGGTGTTCGACCCGAGCACCGCCTCGGGGCCGACCACCGGATCGAGCTCGCCGAACACGCTCGCCTTCAGCTCGGCGCTCTCGAAGACGGCCTCGACCACGAAGTCGACGCCGGCCAGGCCGGCCAGGCCCTCGGTGGGATGGATGCGGGCCAGCAGCGCGTCGCTGGCGTCCTGGGTGGTGCGGCCGGCCTGGACCGCCTTTGCCTCTAGCCGCTGCGCGTAGCCCTTGCCCTTGCGGGCCGCGGCCAGGTTCACGTCGGTGAGGATGACGTCGATCCCGGCTCGGGCGGCGACGTAGGCGATCCCGGCTCCCATCATCCCGGCGCCGACCACGGCCAGCCGCGCGGACCGGAACGCGGGTTGCCCGGGCGGGCGGCTGGCGCCGGACTTGATCTGCCGCAAGTCGAAGAAGTTCGCCCTGATCCGGTTCTTCGCGACCTGCCCGGTGACCAGAGAGATGAAGTAGCGGGTCTCGATCAGCGACGCCGCCTCCAGGTCCACCTGCGTACCCTCCACGGCCGCGGCCAGGATGGCCCGGGCCTCGGGCGCCGGCGCTCCTGTGTTCTGGCGGCGCAGGTTGGCGGCGAGATAGGGCAGCTGGGCGGCCAGTGGCCCGCGGGCGGGGGTGCCGCCGGGTATCGCGAACCCGGGCTGGTCCCAGGGCTGGCTCGGCTCGGGGTTCTCGGCGATCCACTGCTTCGCATGCAGCAGGAGCTGGTCGATGCCCGGGACAAGCTCGTCGACCAGCCCCAGCTCGAGCGCCTCGGCCGGGCTGAACCGCTTCCCGGACAGCAGCACCTTCTCCAGCCCGGTCGTGACCCCGAGGCGGCGCACCACGCGGACCACTCCCCCGCAGGCGGGCAGCAGCCCCAGCCCGACCTCGGGCAGGCCGAGCTCGCTGCCCGGCACGTCCGCGACGATGCTGTGGTGGCAGGCCAGCGCCAGCTCCAGGCCGCCGCCGAGCGCGGCCCCGTTGATCGCCGCTACCACCGGCCTGCCCAGGGTCTCCAGCGCGCGCAGCTGCGCCTTGATGCCGTTCAGGTGCGTGGTGAACCGGGACGCGTCGGCGGCCTGCAGGCCCAGCAGCTCATGGAGGTCACCGCCTGCGAAGAACGTCTTCTTCGCCGAGGTGAGCACCACCCCGGCGATGTGCTCGCGTTCCTGCTTCAGCCGCGCGACGGTGTCGCCCAGCGCGGTCACGAACCGCTCGGACAGCGTGTTGGCGGATTGGGCCGGGTCGTCCATGGTGAGGACGACGACGCCGTCCGGCTCGGTCTGCCAGCGGATGATCTCGGTGTCGGTCATGGCGGAACGGGCTCCTCGGGTAGTCAGATCGGGGCAAGTTCAGGGCGGGCTGTGCTGGCCGGGCTCAGAGGCGTTCGATGATCGTGGCGACGCCCATGCCGCCGCCGACGCACAGCGTCACCAGGGCCCGTTTCGCGGCGCGGCGCTCCAGTTCGTCGATCACGGTGGAGACGAGCATCGCGCCGGTGGCGCCGAGCGGGTGGCCCATGGCGATGGCGCCGCCGTTGACGTTCACGTTCTCCTCGGGCAGGTGCAGGTCCCTGATCCACTTCAGCACGACGGAGGCGAAGGCCTCGTTGAGTTCGAACAGGTCGATGTCGTCGAGCTCCAACCCGGCGGCGGCCAGCACCTTGCCGGTGGCGGGAGTCGGGCCGGTGAGCATGATCGTCGGGTCGGATCCGGTGATCGCGGTGGCGACCACCCGGGCCCGCGGCTGCAGCCCGAGGTCGAGCCCGGCCTGTTCGCTGCCGACCAGGACCAGCGCGGCGCCGTCGACGATCCCTGAGGAATTCGCGCCGGTGTGCACGTGGTTGATGCGTTCCAGGTAGTGGTACTTCTGCAGGGCGACGGCGTCGAAGCCGAGCTTGCGGCCGGCGTCGGCGAAGGACGGGGGAAGGGTGCCGAGCGACGCCACAGTGGAATCGGGCCGGCGGTGCTCGTCCTGGTCGAGGATCGTCACCCCGTTGCCGTCGGTGACCGGCACGATCGAGCACTTGAACCTGCCCTCGCGCCAGGCGGTGTCGGCGCGCTGCTGGGAGCGGACGGCGTAGCCGTCGACGTCCTCCCGGCTGAAGCCCTCGATGGTGGCGATCAGGTCCGCGCCGATGCCCTGGGGCACGAAGTAGTGGTCATAGGTCGTGGCCGGGTCGGTGAACAGCGCCCCGCCGTCGGACATCATCGGCACCCGCGACATCGACTCCACCCCGCCCGCCAGCACCAGCCGGTCCCAGCCGGAGCGGACCTTCTGCGCGGCCAGGTTGGTGGCCTCCAGCCCGGAGGCGCAGAACCGGTTGACCTGCACCCCGCCGACCGTGTCGGGCAGCCCGGCGGCCAGCGCCGCGGCCTTGGCGATGTCACCGCCCTGGTCGCCGACCGGGGTGACCACGCCGAGGACCAGATCGTCGACGTATCCCGGGTCGAGGTCCGGCAGCCGGGACCGCAGTTCGTCGATCAGCCCGACGACGAGGTCGACCGGCTTGGTCGCGTACAGCGACCCCTTCTTCCCGCGGCCGCGTGGCGTGCGGATCGCTTCGTAAATGTAGGCCTCATCGCTCATGACGAGCTGCCCCCTCTGTTCTGCGGTATGGGTCAGCCGGCTCGGCGGTGAGGACCGCGAGCGCCGAGCGGCGCAGCAGCTCCCGCAGCCGGTCCTCGGGCAGCCCGGCCGAGTGCTGCAAGGTGGACTGGATCGCGCCGATCGCGCAGTGCACCACCGTGCGGGCGGCGGTGTCGTCCAGGTCGCCGCGCAGCTCGGTGAGCAGGTGCACCCACTCCTCCAGGTACAGCCGCTGCTTGCGGCGCAGGCTGCGCCGGTCGGTCTCGGGCAGGCTCGCGATCTCCCGGAAGTAAACCTGGGCGACGTCACGGTCATCGATGACGAAGCCGATCTGGCCCTCGATCAGCTGGGTCAGCGCGTCGAGCGGGTCGGCCTGCCGGTCCGCGGCCAGCCGCTGCCCTTCGCCGAGCAGCTGATCGATCACCCGGTCGAACATCGCCACCAGAACCGCGGTCTTGCTGTCGTAGTGTCGGTAGATGGCCGAGGCGGTGATCCCGACCGCCTCGCCGATGTCTTCCATCGAGACCGAGTGAAACCCTTTGCGGGCGAACAAGTCCGCGGCGGCATCCAGGATCCGCTGTTTGCGGGCCGGGTCGCGGGTGCGGACCGGCCGGACCCCCGCCGCCTGTTGGTGGGGACTTGGCACGCTGTACAGATTAGGGTCACGGCGGCCGCTGCCTGCCGCGGCACCCGTGGGCCGGGCGCCGGTCACGATCCCGCTCCGGCGAGCCAGGCGGCCGGCAGGTCGACGTGGCGGGAGCGCACGTATTCGCCGAGACCTTTGGCCTGCGGGTCGGGCCGGGTGGAGTCGGCGACGCCGTTGCCGAGCAACCCGGCGATCACGAAGTTGACCGCGAGCAGGTTGGGCAGCTCGTACCGGCGCACCGCAAGTCCGGCGGACTCGGTGAGCAGTTCCCGGAACCGCTCGACGGTGAGGTAGTCGCGCAGCCAGTCGTACTCGGCCGGGGTCCGGACCCACAGCCCGATGTTGGCGTTACCGCCCTTGTCACCGGACCGGGCGCCACAGACCAGGCCCAGCGGTCCCCGGGCAGTGCCGGTGCTCATGGCGGCCGGACCTGAAGACGTGTCCGGGGCGGGGCAGGGCGGCCCGGCTGCGGGTGAGTCAGCCCTGCCCGATCCGGAGCCGGACGCCGCGGCGGATGCGGCGGCCGCCGTGTCCGCGAGGGCGGTGTGCTCGATGACTCGCACGCTGCCGTCTGGCAGGACGAGCCGCTGGGTGACGAGGCCGGCGGGTATCAGGGCGGGCCAGTACACGCCGAAGTCGGTGGCGTCGGTGGGCGGGGTGGTGGTGTGGAAGCCGGCGTAGCCGCCGAGGAACAGTTCCATGGTGGCGTTGGAGAAGCGCCGGCCCACCCGGTCGCGGTCGCGGTCTTTCACGGTGATCTGCAGGTGGGCGGTGGCCTGGGCGTTGGTCGGCGCGTCTGGGCGGTCGAAGCGCAGCAGCCGGACGTCAACGTCGTCGTAGGCGTCCTTCCCGCCGAGCACGTCGAACAGTTGCGCCTCGGCGGCGGCGGCTTTGGCCTCGATGTCCAGGCCGGTGAGCACGAGGGTCATGGTGTTGCGGTAGCCGCCGATGTAGTCGATCGCCACCTTGAGCTGTCCGGTCGGCGGGCGGCCGCGGGTCCCGCTGATCCGCACCCGGTCAGTGTCCTGCTGAGATAGCTGGATGGTGTCGAAATGCGCCACCACGTCCGGGTTGGCGTAGCCGGGCCCGGCAATCTCGTACAGCAGCTGCGCGGTGACCGTGCCGACGGAGACCAGGCCGCCGGTGCCGGGGTGCTTGGTGATCACGCTGGACCCGTCGGCCTCGATCTCGGCGATCGGGTAGCCGGGCCGGCGGTGGTCGCGGACCTCCTCCGGCCACGGGTAGTTGCCGCCGGTGGCCTGCGGGCCGCATTCGATGACGTGCCCGGCGGCGACCGCGCCGGCCAGCGCGTCGTAGTCGGTGCGTGACCAGCCGTGCCACCAGGCCGCGGAGCCGGCCGCGAGCGAGGCGTCGGTGACGCGCGGGCAGACGACGATGTCGGCGCCCTCGGCCAGGGCGGCGGCAATGCCCCAGCCGCCGAGGTAGGCGTTCGCGGTCGCCGGGATGATCCCGGCCTCGCGCAGCGACCGGCCGGTATCCAGGTGGACCAGGTCATGGCCGGTCGCGAGCAGGTCATCCAGCCGGCCGGCCAGGTCGTCACCGTCGAGCCAGGCCACCTTGGGCGCCAGGCCGAGACGATCAGCGAGCTCGGCGATCTGGCCGGCGAGCCCCGCCGGGTTGAGGCCGCCCGCGTTCGTGACGATCCGGATCCCCCGGTCCAGCACGGTACCCAGCACCTGCTCCAGCTGGGTGAGGAAGGTACGGGCGTAGCCGGCCGAGGGGTCTTTCCGTTTGGCCTTCCACAAGATCAGCATCGTCAGTTCGGCGAGATAGTCACCGGTGACGACGTGCACGGGACCGCCCTCCACGATCTCGCGCATCGCCGCGAGCCGGTCGCCGTAGAAGCCCGACGCGTTCGCGATCCGCAGCGCGGTCACGGCCGGCCTCCCGTGGGCTGCGGCGCGAACAGGCCCGGCGGGCGGCCGTCGGTCGGGGCGCCGGCGAAGGCCTGCGCGATCGTCATCCACTCGGCCGCGGCCGGCCCGGTCACCTGCAGGCTCGTGTCGGCCAGGTTGCGTCGCTGGGTGACGACCAGGCAGAAGTCCAGTGCCGTGCCGGTGACCCGGTCCTCGGCGGCGGCGGCTCCCCACGTCCAGTGCTCACCGCCGGGGGCGTCGAGCTCGACCCGGACCGGTACGGCCGGTACCGGCCGGCCGCGCAGCCGGAAGCAGAACGCGAAGGTCCGCACCCCGAGATCGGCGACGTGCCGCAGCCCCTTGGTAGGCTCCCGTCGCTCACCGGTTGTGTCGGCGACATCCTGGGCGTGCGCCCAGGTCTCCATCAGCCGGCCGGCCGCCGAGGACGCCGGGCCCATGTCCGGGCCGTACCAAGGCAGTCGCGTATCCGGGTCGACGCCGCGGTAGGCGGCCAGCAGTGCCGCCCGCGACCTGGAAAACCAGGCTAGGCATTGCTCGCCGGCCAGGTGCCGGCAGCGTGCGGCGACCACATCGGGGAACCGGGCGCCGAGGGCGAGCAGTTCGGCCCGCTGCGCGGCGAACGCGGCCGGGTCGTTCACGGCGAGCAGGGTGGCGTCGTCGAAGAAGGCCAGGTGGGTGACCTGGTCCCGGATCGTCCAGCCTTCGGCGGGGGTGGGCGTATCCCAGTCCGCCGTCGCCAGCCGGGCCAGGATCGTGACGAGCGAGTCGGTCTCGGCGGCCAGGTCGGCCACGACAGTCTGCAGCACCGCTGCCTTCGCCGTGTCGGGCGGCGCGGCGATATGGCCGGCTCCGGTGCGGCCTGCCCGCCGGCTGGTTGCGCTCATCAGCATCTCTTCCACTCAGCATCCCTTCCACGCTGGGGCCCGCTTGTCGCGGAAGGCCGTGGGTCCCTCCTGGGCGTCCTGGCTGGAGTAGACGGGTGCCCAGATCCGTTCGGCCTCATGGAAGGCGGCGCTGAGCGGGTACTCGGCGACCAGCCGGACGGTTTTCTTGGCGGCGAGCACCGACAGCGGCGCGTTGCTGGCGATGCGCCGGGCCAGCTGCTGGGTCTGCTCGCGCAGTTCAGCGTCGGGGACGACCCGGTTCACCAGGCCGATCCGCTCGGCTCGGTCGGCGTCGATCAGGTCGCCAGTCAGCAGGATCTCCATCGCCGCGCGGGGCGGGATAAGCCACGGCAGCGGCGCGGCCCAGGGGGCGCCGCGGCCGACTTTCACCTCGGTGATCGCGAACCGCGCTGATTGCGCCGCCACGCACAGGTCGCACATCTGGGCCAGCAGAAACCCGCCGGCCAGCGCCAGGCCGTTGACCGCGGCGATCGTGGGCTTGGCGACCTCGATGTTGCGGCCGAACTGCGGCAGGAAATCCGGCGGCGGAACCTGCAGCGCGACCTCGGCCATCTCCTTCAGGTCGCCGCCGGCGCAGAAGGCGGCGTCCCCGGCGCCGGTGAGTACCAGTACCTTCGCTCCGCCGTCGGCGTTGAAGCGGTGCACCCCGGCGAACAGGCCGTCGCGCACCGCCTTATTCAGGGCATTGCGGGCCTCGGGCCGGTTGATGGTCAGCCACGCGACGCCGTCGACCACCTCGTAGCGGACCGGCTGCTCAGTCACGGGCACCATCCCTGCCGCTTGCGCCGTCAGCCGCACTGCCGGTGGCGTTCTCGACGACGGCGAGCACGGTGCCCATGTCGACACTCTGTCCGGCTGAGACGTTCAGCCGGGCGAGCGTGCCCTCGTGCGGGGTGCGTACCGAGTGCTCCATCTTCATCGCCTCCAGCACCACCAGCACATGCCCGGCGTGAACGGAATCGCCGAGCCGCGCCTCGACGCGCACGACGGTGCCGGGCATCGGTGCGAGCAGGGAGCCGGCCGTGGCCTGCTGCTGCGTTTCGGGGAACCTCGGCTGCTCGACCAGGGTGGTGGCGCCCACCGCGGAGGCGGCGTACCGGACATCACCGGCGCGGGCGACGGTAACCAGGCGGCGCACCCCATCGATCTGGAGGTCGACCTCGGCTGCGGTACAGCTGTGCAGCAGGACCGGTCCGAGTTCGACGCCGTCGACCGCCGCGTCGACGAACGGGCCACGGATGCCGTACTCGACCTCGAACCCCCGCTCGGCCACCTGGTAGCCGACCTGCTGCCGGGCGTTGGGGACGTTACGCCAGCCGGACGGGACACCGGGGAGTACGGACGTCTCGGCGCGTCGCAGGGCCTGGTCGGCCAGCGCGGTGGCCAGCGCGTGCACCGGGAGCCGGCGCTCGTCGCCGGCCATCAGCGTCGCCGGGTCGTGCCGGGTCAGGTAGCCGGTGTCGATGTGGCCGTCGAGGAAGTCCTGCTCGCGAAGGATCCCGACCAGCAGGTCGACACCGG
>Ga0302326_10026850_pt1 | contig 11624 bp, 8 predicted proteins | sample Palsa_T0_3_FD_202264 | JGI IMG/M metagenome (GOLD analysis project Ga0302326, IMG submission 202264) | Peat permafrost microbial communities from Stordalen Mire near Abisko, Sweden - Palsa_T0_3 | ecosystem: Environmental > Terrestrial > Soil > Palsa > Peat permafrost | place: Sweden: Abisko... | reverse complement strand
GAATGTCAATAGAATTCTTCTTGCCTTATAATTGACCATGCATTTAAGACCTTGGCACTTGCTGTGCCTCTTCGCACTTCTTTTGCAGTTCAAAGCCGGCGCGCAAACGCCCTCAACCGTTGTTCTAAAAGCCGCTCATGTCTTCGATGGAGAAGCAACGCACGAAGGATGGGGGGTGCGCGTCAAGGGAGATCGCATTGAGGCCGCCGGTCCAAGCGCGCAGATCGACACCGCCAACGCGGAGGTAATCGATCTGGGCGCAATGACGCTGCTGCCCGGACTGGTGGAGGGACATTCGCACGTTCTTTTACATGCCTACAGCGAGACGCCGTGGAACGATCAAGTGGAGCACGAAGGTCTGGCATTGCGGGCCGCGCGCGCGACAAACCATTTGCGCGCGACGCTCATGGCGGGGTTCACCACCATTCGCGATTTAGGCACAGAGGGCGCCGGATACGCCGATGTGGAATTAAAGCAGGCAGTGGAACAGGAGATCATTCCGGGACCGCGCATGTTAGTAGTCACCCGCGCCATTGTTGCTACCGGCACCTATGCCCCCAAAGGCTTTGTTCCTGAATGGACCGTCCCGCAAGGAGCCGAAGAAGCGGATGGAATCGATAGTTTAATTCGTACGGTGCGCGATCAGATTGGCCGCGGCGCAGACTGGATTAAGCTCTATGGTGATTACCGTTGGGGACCGCATCCCGGTTCACACCCGACATTCTCGCTCGAAGAGATGAAGCTCGCGGTGGAAACAGCCAAGGATGCGGGCGTTCCGGTGGCGGTCCACACGAGCACGGTGGAAGGTATGCGCCGAGCCACTTTGGCCGGTGCGGAAACCATTGAGCATGGCAACGATGGCACACCGGAAATTTTCAAGCTCATGGTGGAGCATCATGTGGCGCTCTGCCCTACTCTGACAGCCGGTGGCGGAATGCCGCATCCCGGCCAACCGGAATCGCCTGCCACGCTTCGCAAGCGCGCCTCGTTTAGAGCGGCGTTAGAAGCGGGCGTCACCATTTTGAGTGGAAGCGACGTGGGCACATTTCCGCATGGCGATAATGCCCGCGAGATCGAGCGGATGGTGGATTACGGGATGCCGCCGTTGGATGCGCTGCGTTCCGCCACATCGGTAGCAGGCCGCGTACTGCATATGGAGATTGGCCAAGTGAAGGCGGGCCTGTTGGCCGATTTAATAGCAGTGGATGGCGACCCTCTAAAGAATGTTTCAGCCCTGCGCAGCGTCAAGTTTGTGATGAAGGGCGGCGCTATCTATAAGCGCTAAAAATGACGGAAGGTCTCCGTGGTCTCCTCGGGCATCCTGCCCGCTTGCCGTTCGAGCGACCGGCTCACCAAATCGCGCGCGCCTAAACCGACGGCTAACGCCAGGGTCAACACAATACCGCCGAACAGGATAGCGAAAGCTTCGTCGACGATCTTGCCGCCGATTTCCAAGTGATTCAGCGCCATCGCGCCGGTTAGCACCAAGATCAACCACTTCATCCCGATGCTCAACAAATGCGCATACTGGACATTGAGATTTACCGCGCCAATCAGCACGCTACGCGAAAAAAACCGCGCCGCCGCGCCGCCAACCAGCAACACGACGACGGCTGCCACCAAATTAGGCAGATAGGCGAATAATTGCGAAACCAACAGCGACGTGAGGGTGGCTTCGAAAGCTGTAACGCCCACCAGGAAGCCCACAAAGACGATGGACCAACTGACAATTCGGACGGTCCAGTCAGTGGGGCTTCTATCTGTTTCGCCGCGGAACCCGAGCAGCCCCCAACCGGCGACTTTGCGGTCGAAATCCAAGCTTCGCAAAGAGCGCCGCAACACAAAGCCGATGGCCCAAGCGATGAGCGAAGAGACAAGCAGCGCGACCAATAGCGCCAAAAAGCCGGGCAGCAAAGACGCGATTCTTGTCATGACCCGGGTGAACGATTGATCCAGGGCCTGTGATACTTGTTCCCACATAGACTCACTCCTCTTTTAGGTAACTTACGGATTAAAGCGGTCGGGCCATCGCCAGCGCGATAGCAAATACGGTTTCTGGCTTTCGTACGCGAGCGCGAGCCGCTCGAGCCTGTTCTGAAAATCAGTAATCGACGCATCTTTCATCTCCAACGCGTAAGATGCAACCCAGGCGAGATACAGCGGCGTCATCGCGCGGAGTAAATGCTCGCGGTTAATCGCGCGCTGGCGGTGTGCCAGTGCAAAATCGTAAACTACGCGTACCCAAAGATCGTCGGCCATGCGAAACTGACTCACCGCCAGGTTAGTGAGTCTTTTCAACCCCACCAGAGTGGCCGGCGTTAAGGCCACGCCCCAGATTTCAGCGAGGTTGCGATAGCCGAGTTGAAAGGTCTCGATCATCCGCTGTAACTCCGCCGGCGCGATCGCATCGTCCTCTCTAATACCCGGCGTGCCAAACGTCGGCACAAGTTCCGATCCGCTGGATCTTTGCCAATATGAGGTATTTCGTTCTAGATCTGCGAACAGCCGGCCGAGGATAATGGTCAAAATGGAGCTCAGATCTGTCGAATCTGGTGGCCGTGGCGTATCCATCGGCAGACCGACTTGGCACACCGGTAGACCAGTGCAAATTGCTTCCGTGGCGATCCACTGCGCCGAACGAGGCTGGCGGGTGCGTGGATCGGTTTCGAGCAGCCGGTCCACCAGCGACGAAGAAAAGCCCAGGTCAATAGCCATGGGAAAGTGTATTTGCTTTCCGTAGAGCGCACGGGTCATTGGACAAATGATACTGCTATTTACCAGGGCGCCTAACTTCGCTTCTTTGTAAATCGGGAACACTAGGTCGAAGCCTTGATCCAATACGGGCCTCAGCATTTGTTCAATGATTTCCATGGAAGCGCCTTGTGGATTTGAGTTCCAAACGCAACAAGCTTTGGATTCGACCCTTTGGCCGATTTGGAGTATTTCCTGAAAGGTACCGTAAACGCCTGTGGGTCCGCTTAAGTAACGCTCCGGCGCCGAAATGGGATAGCGAACTAAGTGTTCGGAGGGAAAAGCGCCCGCCTCTAAGACTTCGCCGCTGCTGGGATAAGCAATCAGGACATTCAATCCAACGAAGCCGTCCGCTGATGCCCAACTTAGGTCCTCCCGCGTCCTGAAGGAGGGTAAACCGATGACAACGTCGGCCCGGCCGATACTCTCAATCTGCTCTTTGACTTGCTGCGGGAGGCTTTCTGTTTCAGGCATACTCACGTCGCTAGGGTTCTAACGCTATTCGTTGGCTTATGCAATTCAAACCATAAAAAATCATAGGCTCCCAAGCTGAGCGCATAAGGCTGGCTGCCAATAGGAGGAAACTCAACGTAGCCCATCATTTCAATGGGCTTCATTCCCTCGAATTTCGCCAGATCCAGCGCAACCGGTTGCGGAAAGCGCGACAGATTCGCCACGCAAAGGATCTCTTCATTCTCCATGCGGCGCAAATAAGCGAGGATCTTTTTATTTTCCGGGTTCAAGAACTCGATCGAGCCCCGCCCAAACACTCGAAAGATCTTTCGCAACGCAATCATGTTACGCATCCAGCTCAGCAGTGACGATGGGTCGCTCTCTTGCGCCTCCACATTAATTGTGGCGTAGCCGTATACCGGATCCATAATCACCGGGTTGAAAAGTTTCGCCGGAGTCGCGCGGGAAAAGCCGGCATTTCTGTCGCCGTTCCACTGCATGGGCGTTCTCACTCCGTTGCGGTCTCCTAAATAGATGTTGTCGCCCATGCCAATTTCGTCACCGTAATACAAGATGGGCGTTCCTGGAAACGAAAACAATAAACTGTTCAGCAACTCAATCCGCCGGCGGTTATTGTCCATTAAGGGCGCCAGCCTGCGGCGGATGCCAACGTTGACGCGCATGCGGGGATCGGTGCTGTAGGCCAAATACATATAGTCGCGCTCTTCGTCGCTCACCATTTCGAGGGTAAGTTCGTCATGATTGCGCAAGAACAGCCCCCATTGACAGCTTTCCGGGATCGCCGGCGTCTGCGCAATGATATCGGTCACGGGCAGACGGTCTTCCAACCGCAAGGCCATGAACATGCGCGGCATGAGAGGAAAATGAAAAGCCATGTGGCACTCATCGCCCTCGCCAAAATAGGCGCGCACGTCGGTGGGCCATTGGTTGGCTTCGGCCAGAATCATGCGGTTGGCATGGTGCTCATCCATGCCGCGGCGGAGTTGCTTCACAATGGCGTGCGTCTCCGCGAGATTTTCGCAATTCGTTCCTTCCCTTTCGACAAGATAAGGAATCGCGTCGAGCCGCAGGCCATCCACGCCCATATCCAGCCAGTAGCGCATCGCCTTCTGCACTTCTTCGAGCACCAGCGGATTATCGTAATTCACGTCGGGTTGATGAGAGAAGAAACGGTGCCAGTAATAGGCGTTCGCGATAGGATCCCACGTCCAGTTTGACTTCTCCGTGTCGGTGAAGATGATGCGCGCTTGTTGATATTTTTTATCGGTGTCGCTCCAAACATAGAAGTCACGCTCGACCGAGCCCGCAGGCGCAAGGCGGGCGCGTTGAAACCAGGGATGCTGATCTGAGGTATGGTTGATCACCAGTTCGATCATCACCTGCATATTGCGCTGGTGGGCGGCGTCTAGAAAGGCGCGAAAGTCGTCCAGCGTCCCATAGTCTGGATGAACGTTCAAGTAGTCGGAGATGTCGTAGCCATCGTCGCGCAACGGCGACGGAAAGAACGGCAGCAGCCAAAGGCAGGTTACGCCGAAATCCTGCAAATAGTCGAGCCGCTGCGTGAGACCTTGAAAATCGCCGATGCCGTCGCCATTGCTATCGAAAAATGCGCGAACATGCAACTCGTAAATGATGGCGTCTTTGAACCACAGCCGGTCTTGGGCGCTTCCAGGTGCTTTCATTCGTCTTCGAAGTTAGTTAATAAGGCCACCGGAAATTTAGCAAACAATTCTTCGAGTGCAACGTGGCCATCTTGCGCTTTCACTTTCTGACCGGTGAATACGTTTCGGAAGGAAGGAGATTTCAATTCGCTGAGATCCAGTCGCGTATCGCCCCATGCGCCTCCGAGTGGCAGCCCTTGCTCGAAGCCCGTTACTCCAGTGATCAGCCGGGGTGCCACGGCGATCGCCAGGTCGTCTTCAAACTCTCTGGCAAAGGCCACTAAGCTGGATGCCGCCGAGCCCGTGGCGCGAAGCGGAATATATTGCCCGCGCAGAAATAGATTGGGCTTATGCTTTCTGACTCTCAGACCTTGGGAGGTCACGAAAAGCTTGACTCCACCATCCGCCCAGTGTTCCAGCAACTCCGCCGCCACTGCCAGCTTAGCGCAACAAGGCGAAGTTTGCTCCAACCTCTCCGAAATCTCCGCGAGCCTCCGTTGACGCGTGGCATAATCCACTGGGCGCCGGTTGTCCGGATCGACAAGATTCAGATCCCACACCTCGCTGCCCTGATAGAAATCGGGCACTCCGGGCGAGGCCATTTTTAACGTGAGCTGAGAGAGCGAATTGATCATGCCTAGTTCGGCGACTCTCTGCTGAAAGGGCAGAAACTGGGCAAGGAAAGGCTTGGCACGCGGACCCGCTAACGTTTGCTCCACAAACTCCGCCACCGCTTCGTCATACTGCGGCGAAGGCGTGATCCAACTGGTGTGAATTTTCTTCTCCTTGGTGGCCTTCGACAAATAGTCGCTCATACGCGGGACAAACTCGGAAGCAACTTCCGTTTGCCCAGCCGGCCAAGCGCCGAGCAGCGCTTGATAATAAATGTATTCATCCGACCGGTCGGGCGCGGGCTCGTCTTCGACGCTTGTCCTCGCCGACGAGTTCATGCGCATCCAGAGCTTTACTTTTTGATCCCAGATTTTAGGTATCTCCGAAAGAATGTTCAAGCGCGCGCGGGCATCCTCCCCGCGTTTCGCATCGTGAGTGGAAGAGGCGGACATCGCGAGCGGATAACGCTCCGCGCGTTCGCGATTGGCATTATGGAACTCCTCGGCCGGCCCGCCAAAGCGCGTCGGATTGCCGCCCACTTCGTTCAAAGACAGCAGCGGACAGTATCGATAGAAGGCTGTGTCTTCCACACCTTTTGCTTGAACCGGTCCAGTGTATTGCTGCACCTTCATGGCAAAACGCAGCCGGCGCGCCTGTTCCTCAGCGGACAGAGTCGCGCGCGGAGCCGGCAGCAGGATTTTTCGAATGAAGCGGAAAATCGATGTTTCCTGCGCCGGGTTTCGACTCAGGGCGTCCCGAATCGCCGCATCTATGTTGCGCTTGTCGAATTCGCTCCAACCGCTGCCACTCACATAGGTTCGATAGACAGGGAAACATGAGACGACCTCCGTCAACGCTTCTTGAAGGCTCAGCAGGGTGAAATCCCGATAGTGGCGGTCACTCTCGGAGATACGGTTTAGCTCATGCGCCAGCACGTGCATTTCGCTCGCCATCGAGGTCTCGATAATCAATTTCTTACTGCTATACACGACTTCCTGAAAAGATCGCCGGCTACCGGTAATTCTGTTATACAGCTTCTGAAATTCGCGTGCCGCGCTCCTGTCGACATACAAAGAGTTGAGCATGTTCAGAAATTCATAGCCGCTCGTGCCGTGAACCGCCCAGTCTTCCGGCAGTTTCTCGCCCTCGGTGAGAATTTTCTCGACGACCAGATAGATTTGACGCTCCGGACCGACGGCTTCGTGGATACGCTCGAAATAAGCGCGTGGATCGAACAAGCCATCCACATGGTCCAGCCGCAAACCACTGACCATGTCTTTCGCAACCAATTGCAAAATGAGCGCGTGGGTGGCGTCGAATACTTCGTTATCCTCCATGCGAATGGCGGCCATTTCGTTGATGTCAAAAAATCGGCGGTAATTAATCTCGTGAGTTGCGGTGCGCCAGGATGAGAGGCGATACGGCTGTCTTTCGAGTAAGGCGTGAAGCAAATCAAAAGTGGCTGGTTCGCCGGGTTTGCCATTGAAATCCCGGATGTTGGCTTCTAAGTGCTTAGCGATCTCCGGAGACTCACCCAGGAGTGCTGCCAGGCGGTGGGAAGCGACTTCTTTTTCGCGGCTGCGCTCCCTTACAGAGGTCATGTCGGTCTGATCGGACGACGGCAAATGTTCCAAATGGAACAGAATACTCAGAAACTCCGTCAGTGCGGGGCTTTCTTGGGGATGCGCCGCTTTGAGCGCATCCAAATTGTGGCGCAATAGAATGCAGAGTTGCTTCGGATTCAGCGGCAGATCGCGGTCAAAGTAGTGCAGGCTGAAGAGGCCGTCGCTCGAAAGAGCAATCTGCAATTTGCCGCTATCCAGAGCGACGCCATACTGTTCACCCAGAATGGGAAGTAGGACCTTGTCGCGCAGTTCACTCTTCAGCGGTGTCCAATCGATATCGAAGAAGCGCGCATATTCCGAAGATGGCCCATTCTCCAATACGTCGCGCCACCAACGGTTCTCATGCTCATTGATGCCCATGTGGTTGGGCACAAAATCGAGAATCAGGCCCATGCCTCGTGAACGGAGTTCCGCCGACAGCCTGTCCAAAGCTTCGCTGCCGCCAATCTCTGGATTGATCTTGCTGTGATCGCAAATGTCATAGCCATGCATGCTCCCCGGCGTAGCCTTCAAGATCGGCGAAGCGTAGATGTCGGTAATCCCGAGATCGTCTAGGAAGGGTGCCAAGTCTGCCGCTTGGTCCAACGTAAAGCCTTTGTTGAACTGTAACCGGTAGGTGGAAACCGGAGGCTTGCTGGGGTAGGGAAGTGTCATATTCGATTCTTTTGCTCGGTGCGAAAAACGATGGCGCCGGGACGCTCGAATCTGACAACCGGTTCCGTTTTCTGAACATGAATGGGTGCACTATCAAGTGCGAACATTGGATCTTCGGAGTTCCAAATTGGATTGAGACTACTGAGTTGGCCGCTTAGATTCACATCTCCCGAGCCGCGCAAACGAATCACCGCCAGCAGTCCAATGGTCTCGTTCGCCGCAATGCGATGCAGCATGAGCGTGTCATTATCTAATGCCTCGATGGATAAATTCGGAGACGAGCCAACGTTGCGAAGAGCCGCCTCGGTCCGCCGCAGATGCAAAAGACTCTTATACAACCGGAGAATGGCGGCATGCGGTTCGGCCGTTAGTTCCTGCCATTTGAGACGACTAGCGAAGAACGTTTCTTCCGCCTGTGGGTCGGGAACGCCGACATCCGAGAAGACAGAGAACTCCGCAAACTCCCGGCGGCGGCCTTCGGTTACGAGCGCGCCTAGCTGCTCGTTGTGATCGGTAAAGAAAAGGAAGGGCGTGCTGGCGGCCCATTCTTGACCCATGAAGAGCAACGGCGTTTGAGGTAACAGCAATAATAGCGCGCTCGCGGCCCGGTAGGTTGCCGCATCCAAGGCATGATGCAAGCGGTCGCCCAAAGCACGATTACCAATTTGATCGTGATTTTGCAGGCAGTAAACGAACTTGGAGTATTCGATGCCGGCCGGATCGCTACCGCGGAGCCATCCCTGTTTGACGGTTTCCGCAATGGATTGAGTCGACCCTTTGAACGCCGCGAAGTATCCTTCGTGGTCGCCGGCCAGCGCGCGCCTCATCTGATGATGGAAGTCGTCGGCCCATAGTCCGGCCAGTCCCATTCCGCCGGCGCACTCCGGCTTCAGCAGCTGTGCCAGATTTCGCGCATCTTCCGCAATAACATGCACTCTTCGCCCCAAATCCGCAGCGGCGTGGGAGACAGCGGCCGCGAGCTCTGCCACAATGTTCCGGGAACTATCGTCTTTAATAGCATGAGTCGCATCCAAGCGCAGACCGTCGACATGGTATTCGTGAATCCAGCGCAGCGCGTTTTCAACGAAATAATGGCGAACATCCGCGCTCCACGGCTGATCGAAATTGATGGCATCTCCCCAAGGTGTTTGATGCTTCCTGGTGAAGTAATGGCGGCTGAAGCAACCCTGGTATGCTCCGTCGGGGCCAAAGTGATTGTATACGGCGTCAACGAACACAGCTAAACCGTTTTGGTGGGCTTGGTCGACAAAATAACGAAAATCGTCAGGTGTTCCGTAGCACCGGGCGGGAGCGAAAGGAGCGACCCCGTCGTAGCCCCAGTTTCTACTTCCGGCGAAATCGGCTAGCGGCATCACTTCAACTGCCGTGACGCCGAGATCCCTCAGATATTCGAGTTTTTGAGCGGCCGCACGGAACGTGCCTTCAGGCGTAAAGGCGCCGATGTGCAGTTCATAGAAAATAATGTCTTGGAGAGCGAGCCCAATCCATTCTCCATCGTGCCAACGATAGCTCGCGGGATCGATAATGGCGGAGGGTCCGTGGACTCCCTCTGGCTGGTAACGCGACGCCGGGTCGGGAAAAGGACCTCTCTCGTCAACAAAGAAATGATAGGGCGCGCCGGGCGCGAGTCCCGAAACCTGGGTCGTGAAATAGCCCTCCGAAGTTTTTGTCATAGCGAATATTCCTTCGCTATCCAATCCCGCGCCGACTACTATCCGCATTTTGTTCGCCTCCGGCGACCAAACACGAAAAAATACTTGGTCGTTGAGGTAACTCGCCCCTAGAACGGGTTTCCAAATGGCCACTAGTTAGAGAGAGTCTGGACGGTTGGTAACTGTTTCAGAGTTACTCATTTCAATGCGCGATACACTGGCGGCTATCGGATTCATTATGAAAACCGCCTCGCTCTTAGTTCTCTTTTCGGCGCTGCCTTTGCTCGCGAGCTCGGTGCGCATTTACCAAACGAATAGCGCCGGTGACGACCTCGATGTGATCGATCCAGCGACGAATCAAGTAGTCATGAAGATTAAAGACATCGAAGCCGCGCATGGCGTCACGTTCTCACCCGATGGCGCGCGTGCCTACATTACTTGCGAAGCCGATAGCACCATTTGGGTGGTCGAAACAGGGGATGGACATCTGCTCCGCAAAATTCCGCTGAGCGGCCACCCCAATAATATCGCGGTTTCCACGGATGGCCGCCGGGTATTCGCCGCGATCGTGACTGCGCCGGGCGCGGTGGATGTCATTGACGTGCCGACTCTGAAGAATGTAAAAACAATTCCGGTGAAAGGGAATGCGCATAACGTTTATGTAACCCCCGACGGCAAATTTGTAGTGGTTGGATCTGTTGTCGGCAAGAGTGTAACGGTGATTGACGAGAGCGCGCTCAAGCCGGTTTGGGATATAGAGTTCGATGAAGGTGTGCGGCCGATTGCGTTTGAGCGGCTGGCCGATGGATCGACAGGCCGAATGTTTGTACAGCTATCGAACGTGCATGGCTTCGCGGTCGTGGATTTCAAAACGCACAAAGAGAGGCAACGCATCATTTTGCCCGACGAGCCGCGGCGCGGAAATGCGCATAGCGGCGCGCCATCGCATGGGATTGGCGTATCGCCGGACGGGAAGATGTTGTGGGTGGATAGCTCGGTGGCTAGCGGTGTCTTTGTCTTTTCGCTGCCCGATTTGAAGTTGTTGGGCAATGTGGCGACGGGTTCGACGCCTGACTGGCTGACGTTCACGCCGGACAGCAGATTCGTCTACGTTGCGAATGCGGGTGAAAACTATGTTTCGGCGGTGGACACTCAAGCGTTAAGGGAAGTAGCACGAATTGCGGTGGGCGAAGTGCCCAAAAGGAATGGAACGGTGACCCTGCCTTAAGGCGCGGCTTTCACCCAAGCTGCCATCGCCTGCCAATCGGGATCATCCTGCGAAGCAAACTGGCGCCCTCCCGAATGGAACTCCGCACCGCCGGCGGCATGGGCCAGCGGTTGAATTAACAAGATGCTCGAAAGCGGCTCGCCCGGCTTGACCAAATGAGACACTGTTTCGAAGTTCTTGCGCGATTGCGCATCGGTCCAACTGGTAGCGCCGGGGTCGAGCGGCTCCAACCGAAACGCGTGGCTGGCCGCGGCATGGCAAACCACACAGCGCGCATGAGTCGGACGCTTCTTGAGAAAGATAGGCTCGACCGTTGTTTTGTAGATCTGATAGTCGAGCGCTTGAGCGCCACCCAACCCGGTTAAAGCGACGAGCAATAGCGGCCAGCGCAACGTAGCGGCCCTCCCTCCTCATGAGGAGCATACTGTAAACCGAGAGCATACTGCAAGCTGGCACTCGCGCGAAACGAGTAAGGCATCCTGGTAGAAGCTCCTTTATGCCTTTGTCCGGTTTCGATCCAATCATTGCGAAGTGGTTCGCAAACCGTTTTGCTTCCCCTACGCAGCCTCAAATTCTGGGCTGGCGCGAAATTGCTGCCGGACACGACACGCTCATCTCCGCGCCCACCGGCTCCGGTAAAACGCTGGCCGCCTTCCTGCTGTGCCTCGACCGACTGGTCCGATCCGCACGCGCGCAAGCTTTGCCCGATTCGACCCAGGTCATTTATGTCTCGCCCCTCAAAGCGCTCAGCAACGATATACACCGGAATCTGGAATCGCCCCTGGCAGAGATGGCCGCGTTGGCGCAGAAGGAAGGCATTTCGATACCAATCCGCACGGCAGTGAGAACCGGCGACACGCCTATGCCCGAGCGCGCCAGCATGCTCAAAAAGCCTCCGCATATTTTGGTGACTACCCCGGAGTCGCTCTATATCCTGCTCACGGCT
>Ga0302326_10026849_pt1 | contig 11624 bp, 9 predicted proteins | sample Palsa_T0_3_FD_202264 | JGI IMG/M metagenome (GOLD analysis project Ga0302326, IMG submission 202264) | Peat permafrost microbial communities from Stordalen Mire near Abisko, Sweden - Palsa_T0_3 | ecosystem: Environmental > Terrestrial > Soil > Palsa > Peat permafrost | place: Sweden: Abisko... | reverse complement strand
GCGCATCGTGTCACGGTACTTGCCGTTCCACTCCCGCCACATGGCCGGGAACCGGCCGAGATCGTAGCTGTCCAGCTGACCGACGTCCCACGGCTCGGCGACCATCTTGGCCTCTGACACCACCGGATCCTGGGCGACCATGTCGAGGAAGGCCGACGATTCGGGCACGTTCTGGTGCACCGGCAGCAGTTCGACGGTGGTGACCCCCAGGTCCTTCAGGTGCGCGATCGCTGCCGGATGGCCCAGCCCGGCGTAGGTGCCGCGCAGCTCCGGCGGTATATCGGGGGGAGTCGAGGGCGCTCGGGGCTTCGGGAGCGTTCACGTCGTGGCCGAACACCCCGCGCCGTGCTCATCGAACAAGCACAAGGTGACGCCGTCGGCGACGCTGGAGGCAAGCGAGAAGTTCGTGCCCGCCTTGCCCAGGTGCTCGGCCGGAGTGGCGCCAAGCGGATGGATATCGCCCGGCATCGCCCCGGCGGCCCGGGCATCGGCCCGGGCATCGGCCTGAGCGTGCGCGTCAGGGGCGCTGCGGGCTCCGGGGATCGTAACGGTCGCTGGCTGAGTGGAATATGCGGACATGACCACCACGATGCCCGCCGTCTTGCCCGGCCAGGATCACCCTCAGCGGGTGGACTTGCATAAGGTCTCGGTCGCAATATCGGCGTTTCCATGCGGGGAGGATGTGACCGATTTAGCCTGGATTGGCCTTTGTAGACCATGAACGGTGGGGGTAATTGTGACTGCTCTAAGACTTTCTCGGCGCCGCAAGCAAGCGGCGTGCGCTGGCGCTGGCGCTAGCGTCGTGCTCGCGGTTTTGGCGGGGGCGGCGTTGCCGGGCCCGGCTGGTGCGGCAACCGCTCAACCGAACTTGGCCGCAGGGGTAAAGCTCTCCGCGGGACCGCTTGGCATCGACGTCGCGCCGTGGACCAATCCCGCGACCCTGACCGCCCTGCGGGCGCAGCTCAAGGCGGCCGGCGTCACCCAGATCCACTATGGCGGCGGGACGACCGCCGACGAGTATTACTACGCGACCGACACCGACATCAGCAATTGCAAGACCATGTCGGCGGCGGATTACAAGGCCAAGTGCGCCACGGTTGGGGAGGACGCGCTGAAATTCTCCACGTTCTCCCAGGAGGCGCGGGCTCTCGGTGCGCAGAGCATGGTGACGGTCAACTACGGCACCGGCACGGCCGCCTGGGCCGCGGCGTGGGTGAAGCAGGCGACGACGACGCCCGGCCAGGCCGTCGCCGACTACGAGATCGGCAACGAGAACTACGGGTGCTGGGAACCCAACGACTGGATTACCGGCTTCCAGCCGAACGTCGGCGCCGACTGCCCGATGAACAAGAACCTTGACGCTGGCATGGAGGAACTGGCGACCTCCTACGCCACCAACGCCGCGTCCTTCATGACCGCCATGAAGAAGGTCAACGCGAACGCTCAGCTCGTGGTGCCCTACGCGAACGACGGGACGGTGGGCGGCGCGAGCGTCGCTGACAACACCGAGTGGGACAACGTCGTGATCGGCGACGACGACCCCGATGCCGTGGACGAGCACTGGTACGACTTCGGATTCGTCGGCGACACCGGGAAGGACGGCAACCCGTCGGCCCAGGACGTGATCCAGTCGGTCGAGACGATTCCCTCCGAGGACGCCAAGATCGAGGCCTCGCTGAGCGCCAACGGCGACCCCACCGCGAAGATCATCGTGGGCGAGACCGGGGTCAGCTACCAGGACACGAACGTGCCGTGCACGCCCGCGGGCGCGCTGTTCGCCGCGGGCGACGTGCTCGAGTGGCTGGCGGCGGGCGCGCAGAGCGTTGACTGGTACCCGTTGAACACGGACTCCAACATCAAGTACACGGCGGCCGACTGCAAGCCCGACGAGGCGATGTTCACCAACCCGGCCAAGGGCACGCCCCAGCCGCTCTCGCCGTACACGGGTTACCTGCTCGCCTCGCAGCTGGCTCGGCCGAACGCGCAGCTGGCGTCGCTGACCACCTCCAACCCGGGCCAGGTGCTCGCGTTCCAGTCGGTGCTTACCAACGGCCAGATCGCGGTGGCCCTCATCAACACCAACACCTCGACCGCGGAGCGGGTCACGGTCGGCACGTCGCTGACCGGGGCGCTGGCGAAGGAGACCTACAGCGCCGGCAACCAGAACGCGGCCAACACGAGGATCGTGTCGGGGACGACCACCGCAGGCGCGATCGCTGGCGGTATCACCCTCCCGGCCGAGTCGATCGTGGTCCTGAAGACCCTCAAGCCGAGTGCGATGGGCCTGGCCGCCACCGCGGCCAGCTACAAGGCCGGCACCAAGGTGGTCGTGAAGGGCAAGCTCACCCTCAACGGCGTCAACGCGCCGGCCGGGCTCACGGTGAAGATCACCCGCCAGCGGTCCGGGAGCAAGCTGGACGGGGCGACCCTGACCGCCAAGACCGCGCCCGGAGGCGACTTCACGGTCAAGGACACCCCGCCGGCCACCGGCACCTACATCTACACCGCGAGCTACGCCAACAGCGCCTACGCGCCCGCTGCGCACTCGGTTACGGTGAAGGTCATCGCCGCCAAGCCGACCCTCAGGCTGGCGGTCTCGGCCAAGTCGGTCAGGTCTGGCCGGAACGTGACGGTGACCGCCACCCTGGTGGCGGCGCACGCCAACCGGACGCTGACCATCTACGCCCAGCCTCAGGGGGGTGCGCGCAAGGTGATCAAGCGTGCCACCATCAACTCCAAGGGCCAGCTCACCGTCGTCTACACCATCAGGGCGAACACCACCTTCACCGTGGCCTTCTCGGGCGACACGTGGTACACCGCAGCGTCCGCGAGCGCGGTCGTTACGTCCTAGTCGCGAGTAAGTCCTAGTCGCGAGCCAAGCCCGCGCGGGGCCGAAGGCGCTCTCGCCACGAATCCGAGACTGCAGACGTAGTACTCGGAGGCGAAAGCGACCCGGTCCCGCGCGGGCTTTTTGTCGTTCAGCCCGTACCCCGCACCTGAACGCTTTGAGTGCGGACTGGCTAATACGGGGTGGAGAGCGGAGCAGCAGAGGCGAGGAGGGACATGGCGTCAGACGCGGAATTGATCGGCCGGTCGCTGTCCGGCGACGCGGAAGCGTTTATGGAGGTGGTCGGTCGGCATGAGGTAGCGATCGGGGCTTACCTCGAGCGGCGAGTGGGGCGTGAAGCGGCCGAGGACCTGCTCGGCGACGTGTGGGCGGCGGCCTTCCAGTACCGGGCGACGTACGACCGGTCGTTCGCAGGGGCGCGACCGTGGCTGTACACGATGGCGCTGAACCGGCTGCGGCAGTACTGGCGGTCCCGATCGCCGGTGGACCTGGTACCGGACATGACCGGCCTGGCCGACGGGTGGGATCCGTGGCCGACGGTGGACGTGCGGGTGGACAGCCGGACGGCGTTCCGGGCGGCCGTGGCGAGGCTCAAGTCCGACGAGCGAGAGGTGCTGACCCTGGTCGCCGGGGAGGACCTGACCGTCGCCGACGCGGCGCGGGTGCTCGGCATGCCGGCCGGGACGGCACGCCGGCTGCTGCACCAGGCCCGCGCCGCGCTGCGGAACGCGCCGGAAGTGGCCGCGCTATTGACGGAACTCAACAGTGTGAAGGGAAGCAAGTGAACGTGGACGAGATGGATCTGGCCGGTCAGGCGCTTGAGGTGACGCCCTGGCGGCCCGAGGCGTACGAGCGGGCGCGGACGGTGCTGCGGGGAGCGATGGCCGAGTCCGGGCCCCTGACGGAAGCGGCTCCGGTGCCAGCGTCGGCTCCGTTGCGGGAAAGGGGACCTTCGCTGGCGGGTCACCGTCGGCGCAGGACCCTGGGCACCAGGGGCAAGGTCGGCATCGGCGCCGGGATCGGCGCGGTCGCGGCGGCGGCGGCGCTGGTGCTTGTCGCCACGTCGACGCCGCAGCCCGCCCGATCGACACCGCAAGCCTTGACGCCGACCGGGTCGGCCTCCCAGACGTCCCGCGCGTCGACCGGACCGACCGATGCCCAGCAGCCACTGGTGACGCTGGCCGCCTATCTGGCCGCCGAGCCAGCGCCGAAAGGCGACGCCACGCTGGTGGAACGGGAGACGGGCGAGGCGCGCATCACCGTCTGGGACCTGTACGCCGACGATGGCCGCTACTTCTTCTCGCGGACCGAGGCCGGCCTGCCGGCCCAGGTCCAGAAGGACAACAGCGTGGGCGACGGCTGGTCCGCACGGGAGATCGCCGCAGCGATCTACGCGGTGAAAGGCAACCTGGACAAGGCCGCGCTTGAGATGGCCTGGCCGTCCGCGGGCCCGGTCCCCAAGTTTTCCTCGGCGCTGCTCCTGGACGGCGACGTCTGGGAGAACTGCGAGGACGCGCTGGTCGCGGGTTCCGGCAACCCCAAGGTGCGGGCCGGCGTGCTGCGCCTGATGTCCTGGCTGCCTCGCATCGCCGTCAGCCATGGCGAAGTTGACGGCCAGCCCACGCTCACCCTCACCGCTGGCCCGGCCGAGTTGGGGTACGACACGACCGGCCGGGCGGCCAAGTTCGACCCTGACGCGGGGCCGGCCAACGAGGAGGCGATCACCATCAACGCCAAGACCGGCGTCCCGCTGCAGATCGCCCAGGGCACGGTCGGCCACGTCACCGTCGGCGTCCGCTACGTGGTGACCCGGGTCAACCTGGCCGACATCGCGGCCGGCAAGTTCTGACCGCACTCAGCCGGTCCTGACCGTGCGGGCCGCCCTTACGAGGGGCGGCCCGCACTCATGTCAAAACGTTGCTTGACCCGCCAGCCCCTGCCGCCGGCCGCGCAGGCGGGGTAGGTTGATGTGATGCCGAGGCGGATCGTGCTGTACGGGGCCACTGGCTACACGGGTGCGCTGACCGCGCAGGCGATGGTCGCCGGCGGGGCGCGACCGGTCCTGGCGGGCCGTGACCAAAGCCGACTGAGCGCGCTCGCCGCCCGGCTCTCGCAGGCAACCGGCGGGACCGACCTGGAGACGGCGGTCGCGGCGGCGGAACGACCCGGGTCGCTGCGGGATCTCATCGGGGCCGGCGACGTGCTCGTGTCCACGGCGGGACCGTTCATGAAGGTCGGCCGGCCGGTCGTGGCGGCGGCGGTGGATGCGGGCGCGATCTACCTGGATTCCACCGGCGAACCGCCGTTCATCCGCCAGGTGTTTGAGGAATTCGGCCCGCGCGCCGAACGAACCGGCGCGGTACTGCTGACCGCATTCGGCTACGACTACGTGCCGGGAAACCTGGCCGGGGCGCTCGCGCTCGAGGCCGCCGGTCCCACCGCGGCACGGCTGCAAGTCGGCTATTTCGTGCGCGGGGACCTCCGGCGAGGATCGAGCGCGGGCACCCGCGCATCGATGACGGGGGTGCTGCTCGAACCCGGATACGCCTTCCGCGGCGGCCGCATCATGCGCGAGCGGACGTCGGCGCACGTCACCTCGTTCATGATTGACGGCAGGCGAAGGGAGGGCGTGTCCGTCGGCTCATCGGAGCATTTCGCGTTGCCCAGGCTCCGGTCGGGGGCGGTGGCAGACGGCGCCCGCGTGGGGGTGCCGCTCACCGAGGTGGGCGTCTATCTTGGCTTTTTCGGCCGCGCGACCAGGCTCGTCCAGTGCGGCTCGGTACTCACCGCGCCGATGCGCAGCCTGCCCGGTGCGCGCCGGGCGGTGGATGCGGCGGCCCGGCGGATCCAGCGCAGCCGGGCCGCGCCCGGCACCGCAACCGGCATCCGCTCGGACGTGGTGGCCGTGGCGCGCGATGCGGGCGGACGGGAACTCGCCACGGTGCAGCTGACCGGCGGGGATCCCTACTCGTTCACCGCGGCGATTCTCGCCTGGGCGGCGGCCAAGGCCGCCGCCGACGGCGTGACCCCGGCAGGCGCGCTCGGCCCGGTTGAGGCCTTCGGAGCCGACGTACTCGAAAGCGCCTGCGCCGATGCCGGATTTCATCGCGAGCGCACCAAATAATCGCGACATATGGGCTGCCTCGTGTACCGTTCTGCACCAGTTTGACGGCCGGGGGACCCGAAGTGTCGTGGGGGACAACCTGGTCGCCGTCACCGTTCATGGCGAGGACGGGCACGGTGATCTTCTTCAGGTCTTGTCGTTGCCCTCGCTGACCTGCGCGGAGCGGTCGTAGATCGCCAAACAGTGGGCGCCCTCATCCGGGTGGTGATCGACGGCGGCCGTCGGCTACCGTTTGTCGGCCAGGTCGCTGATCGGCTTGACCCCGGCGGTGCCATTCCTGAGCCGTCGCAGCAGGCCGCCGAAGTACCACAGCGTCGCGAGCACCAGGGCGTAGCCGAGCATCTTGTCCGAGCCGTGGAACGGCGCCGGGAACGACAGCGCCACCATGATCACCACGGTGTAGACGAGCACGAACCCGATGACAGGCCACGCCCACCGGCCGAGCGAGAACGCGCCCGGGAGGCTGTCTGTGGTGCGCCGCTTGACCGCGTAGGCCACCGTGATGAGGAAGTAGATGATGTAGGGGATGATCGCGGTCGCGCCGACGAGCGTGCCGAACGAGCTGGTCTGGAAGTACCCGTAGATCATCACGCCGACGTCGATCACCCCGAACACGAGCAGCGCCACCACGGGTGTCTGGCTGCGCGAGTTGATCTTCCGCAGCGTGCCGGAGAACGGCATCATGTTGTCACGCGACAGCGAGTAGACCAGCCTGCCCTGCGCGCCGGTGCCGACAACCAGGATCGAGAACATCGAGAAGACCACGAACGCCACGAAGACCTTAACCAGCCCGGACGGCAGCCAGTAGCCCGCGATCGCCAGCAGCGGCAGCGGCGCCGCCTCGACGGTTTTGAGGTCGGGGATGGCGACGGTGAAGCCGATCAGCGCGAGCATGCCGAGCACGGCGGAGCCGCCCACGGCCCACAGCACGCCGCGCGGCACGCTGCGGCGGGGGTCCACCGCGTCCTCGGACATGTCGGCCGCCAGCTCGAACCCGACCAGGGTGAAGGCGCCCAGCAGCCCGGCCAGGGCGAAGGCGTACCACGTCGGGTTGTGGAAGACCGAGGTCGTGTTCACCAAGATGCCCGCCCCGTACGGCGTGGGCTTGGAGCGGATCCCCCACAGCACGAGCAGCAGCACGCCGAACACGACGGTCCCGATGATCTCGGTGAACACCGCGACGTTGTTGACGCGCGCTGCCACCTGGACGCTGATGATGTTGATGACCAAGGGCAGCAGCATCAAGATGATCGCCACCGCCAGCACCAGGTGCGGGCTCGGCGTGTCGATGTTGAACTCGCTGAGCAGCAGCGGGGCCGCGACCTGGAGCATGATCGCGCCGCCGCCGACCGCCATATAGAGCAGGCCGGCGAAGCCGACGAACCAGCCGTAGGTGGGGTTCACCAGCCGGGCGCTCCACTGGTAGGCGTAGCCGGCCAGCGGAATGCGGGTGCCGAGCTCGGCGACGACCAGGGCGACCATCAGGTTGCCGACCCCGACGATCGGCCACGTCCAGATGGAGGCGGGCCCCCAGTACGCGAGGCCGAACCCGTAGTTCAGGAAGATTCCGGTGGTGATCGAGATGATCGAGAACGCGATCGCGAACATCGAGAAGAACCGCAGCGACCGCCTGAGCTCCGGCTTGTAGCCGGCCCGCTCAACGACCAACTCGGCCGAGTCCGCCGCTGACTGTACCGGGACGGGTGGTGGCACGGCCGAGTTGGGTTCGGCTGCTCTGCTGGACATGTGGCCTACTTTCTTATTACCGCTTAGTCACTCGCCGGTCTTTCTCGGGTTGCCGATCTGCTTGCGGACGACGGCGAACGCGTGGTCCGTCGCCTCAAGCGCCCGCGCGATGTCGTCGCCGGTCATGGCGGCGGAAACGAACCAGTTGTGCCGTGGATGCAGGTAGACGCCGCCGCGCAGGGCCTCGGCGGCGAACACGTCGGCCAGCTGGTGGTCGTCGTCGGTGGCGAAGGAGAGATAGGGCATCACCGCCGGGCCGGTGTAGTTGACGGCGAGGTCCCATGAGCGCGCCTGCGCCAGGATCCCCTCGCGCAGCGCGGCGCCGGACCGCTCCATCGCCTCGACCGCGCGCTCCTCCTGGAGAGCCGCGATGGTGGCGATCGCGGCCGCCATCGGGACGGCGGAGAACCAGAACGAGCCGGTGACGAACACCTGCCGCGCCCCGTCACGGAACGCGTCGTTGCCAAGCACCGCGGCGAGCGCGTGGCCGTTCGCGATCGCCTTGCTCCAGGCCGACAGGTCCGGGTCCACGCCGATCGGCTCCCAGCTCGAGCCCAGGTGCAGGCGGAACCCGCAGCGCACGTCGTCGAGGATCAGCGCGGCCCCGGTGGCGTCGCACAGCGCGCGCAGGCCGCGGGCGAACTCGGGTTCGACCAGTTCCTGGTCGTACCCGGCGTTGTGCTTGAACGGGCTGACCACGATGGCAGCCAGGTCGTCGCCCGCCTCGGCGGCGGCCTGCCGGACGCTGGCGAGATCGTTGTAGGTGTAGTGGCCGAGGTTGGCGCGGTCCTGGGGGGTGACGCCGGCCGTCCGCGGCGTGCACCAGGGCGCGGCGCCGTGGTAGGCACCGGTCGCGACCAGGATCTGCTGCCGCCCGGTCTGCGCCCGGGCGATCGTGCAGCACATGGTGGTGGCGTCGGTGCCGTTCTTGGCGAACATCGCCCAGTCCGCGTGCCGCACAGTCCGCACCAGCAGTTCGGCGAGGTCCACCATGACCGGGCCGGGACCGTTCTGGCAGTCGCCGAGTGCGGCCTGCGCCGCCGCGGCTGCCTCCACCCGGGGGTGCTGGTGGCCGAGCACGACCGGCCCGTAGCTGCACATCAGGTCGACGTACTCGTTGCCGTCCACGTCCCAGATCCGTGCGCCGCGGCCGCCGCGCATGAACTGCGGGTAGGCGGCGGGCAGGGACGCGGTCGACTGGTGCCCGTACATCCCGCCAGGGATCACGGCCACCGCGCGCTCCCGCAGCCGCTGGTCCGCGGTGTGCTCGGTCCCACCGCGGGGCTGCTCAGTCATAGCTTCGCTCCTCTTCACGTTCGTCTGTGTGCCCGCCGCGCGGCGGCGGCGGCGATCCGGTCGGCCGCGTCCGGTTGCGCGCGGCCAAGGAAGTCGAGCACCTGGCCGAGGTTCTCGATCCCCGCGTCCGATCCCAGGCCGGTGGCGACGAGCGAGCCGCAGGCGATGCCGAGCCAGGCGGCGTCAACCGGGTCGGACCCGGTCAGCAGCCCGGCCAGCATTCCTGCGGTGAAGGCGTCACCGCAGCCGGTGGTGTCCACCACGTCGACCTTGATCGCGGGCAGCGACACCGGGGCGCCGCCGCCCTGCCAGGCGACCAGGCAGCCGTCCGCGCCGCAGGTGACGGCGACGCCGCTGGTGCCGAGCGCGAGCACGTCGGCGATGGCCGGGCTGAGGTCATCGCGGCCGGTGAGCGCGAGCAGCTGATCGCTGTTGGGCAGGAACCAGTCCGTCGTGCCAAGCAGCCCGGCGAGCCGCTCCAGGTCCTGCGGGTGGCCGGGATGCAGCACGTCCACGGCGACAAGCGCCCCGCCCGCCCGGGCCGCCGCGACCACCTGCGCCAGCCCGTCGTCGACGATGCCACCGAGCGCGTCCGGCCCGCCGATAAGCAGCGCCCGGCTGCGGCGCACCCGGTCCAGGTCGACGTCGGCCAGCTCGAGCAGCGACGTCGCGCCCGGGACGTGCAGGGCCGGACGCTCACCGTTTTCCCTGATCGGCAAGATGGTGGCCGACGTCTGGACCCCGCGCTTGCGGCTCAGCCCCCTCGTGTCGACGCCGTGCCTGGCCATCGCGATGGCGACCACGTCGCCGAGCAGGTCGTCGCCGATCGCGCCGACCGCGAGCACGTCGGCGCCCAGCTTGGCGAGGTCGACGCCGGTGCCGGCGGCCGTGCCCGCGGCCGTGGCCCTGATCTCGGTGAGCCGGGCGCTGCCCTGGCCGCGCGGGATCGCCTCGACCGGCCTGCCGAGCACGTCAAGGATGTGCGCCCCGAGCACCGTCACCGGGCCAAGCGGCCCCGTTTCCCGGGTATTGCGCTGTTCGCGGGTCATGAACGCGGTGTCCTTCCCGGTACATTAGTCGGATATTAGACGGACGTCCGATAAAAAAACAGAGGACGCGGGCCAGGGAGTTCTGCGGGGTTATGCCAAAGATTGTCAACTGGGAGGACCGGCGCGACGAGATCCTGTCCGCCACCTGGCGGGTGATCGCGCGCGACGGCATCGCCAAGGCCACCGTCAGGGCGATCGCTCGCGAGGCGCACTGCTCGCCGGGCATCCTGGCGCACTACTTCGACGACAAGGCCGACATCCTCGGTTCGGCGCTGGTCCTGTCGCACCGCCGGGTCGCGGCCCGGATGGACGCGCGGGCGGCCGGCCGGACCGGGCTCGACGCGCTCCGCGTCGTCATGCTCGAGGCGCTGCCGCTGGATGACGAGCGTGACCTCGAGGCCCAGATCGAGATCAGCTTCTGGGGGCGGGCACTGGGCAATCCAGATTTGCGCACGGTGCAGCACGTCGAGTTCGACCGCTTCGCTGGCCGGCTGCGCGCCCACCTGGCGCAAGCGCGGGAACAGGGCGAACTTGGAGACAGGGTGGACATCGACCTGGCGGCCCACCAACTGCTCGTCCTTATCGACGGGCTGAGCGCCCAGCGGGTGCTCTACCCCGGCCGGGTCACCGCCGCCCGCCAGCGGCAGATGCTCGGCGAGCTGCTCGACAGCTTCCGGCCCCGCTCGTCGGGGTAGTCAGTGATTACGGGAGGGACCGGACGGGTCACGAGAGGAAACCGTGATGGATAGCTTGCCGATCGGCGAGTACGCGCTGCTCTCAGACCGCCGCTCCGCCGCGCTGGTCAGCCGGGACGGCTCGGTGGACTGGCTCTGCGTCCCGCGCTTCGACGGGCCGTCGGTGTTCTGCCGCCTGCTTGACCCGGCGGGCGGGCATTTCGCGATCCGGCCCGCGGGCGAGTTCCAGGTGAGCCGCCGCTACATGGACCAGACGCTGGTGCTTGAGACCACCTTCACCACCGCGCGCGGCACCGCGGTACTGACCGACGCCCTCGCGGTCGGTCGCAACGAGCGCGGCCACGACCTCGGCGCGCACTCTCCCGGCACGCTGCTGCGCTCGCTGGCCTGCACCAGCGGCGAGATCGAGGCGGAGGTCAGCTACGCGCCCCGGCCCGAGTACGGGCTGATCCACCCCGTCCTGTTTCCCGTCCCCGGCGGGCTCACCGCCCGGGGCGGCGCCGACCAGCTGTTCTTGTCGACGTCGGTCAGCTTCGCGGTGGATGACGCCACCGCGACCGCCCGGGTCCGGCTGGCGGCCGGACAGGCCGCCGTGTTCGCGCTCGGGCACGGGAACATGGCCGGGCCGCCACTGGCCGCCTGGGCCGCGGCGGAGATCACCGGCCGGCTGGACGACACCGTGCAGGCCTGGCGGTCCTGGTCGGCGATTCACCAGAACTACGAGGGGCCGTGGCGCGAGTTCGTGCACCATTCCGGGCGGGTGCTGGTGGGCATGACGTTCGCGCCGACGGGCGCGATCGTGGCGGCGCCGACGACCTCGCTGCCGGAGACGATCGGGGGCGGGCGGAACTGGGACTACCGCTACA
>Ga0302326_10026848_pt1 | contig 11625 bp, 10 predicted proteins | sample Palsa_T0_3_FD_202264 | JGI IMG/M metagenome (GOLD analysis project Ga0302326, IMG submission 202264) | Peat permafrost microbial communities from Stordalen Mire near Abisko, Sweden - Palsa_T0_3 | ecosystem: Environmental > Terrestrial > Soil > Palsa > Peat permafrost | place: Sweden: Abisko... | reverse complement strand
ATGGAGATATTTTTCAGGATCGGCCATACGTTGGACTGCGCTGTGTGGGCGGAGCCCGCTGCCGACTCGATTGGAGGGCGAGCGGCTTCGAGCGCGTACTTATACGGATTGATGTGCCGGTCCTGATTCTCGATGAGGGCGGCGGTCTTGCGGCTTCCGATGAACGTGTCGCGCGGCGTACGCTTCAGCCCGGCGAAAGCAGCGGCGGGAAGCTGGACCGTATTTCCCAACACCGCGTCCGTGTAGCAACCAAAGACGCCAGAGAGGCCGAAATCCTCGACCCGTTCGTGGGAAAAACCCAGGATCATTTCACCTTCGCCGGAGCCGATGTTTTCGATGTGATGGAGAGCTCCCGAAGGCGCAAAAAACATCTGACCGGCGGAGATAGCGAAGCTGTCGCGGGCGCTATGACTGCCGGCAATCGTCACGAGATGCTCGCCGCGCAGGCAATACGCGAGTTCGTGGGCGTTGGCGTGCCAGTGCGGCTCCCGGACGCCGCGCGGCGCAAGCAGCAAGCGACGAATGGACAGGCGCTCGAGGATAGGCAGATCGGCGGCGTCCAGCTGTGTAATGCTGCCGAAATCGCTGCTAAAACGCGGCGTCTTTTCGGTCAGCGAGGCGGTATGAACCGGCGTGGCCACTCCGTTTTCTCCTTGGCGAGCAGATTCCCGAAAATCCAGCGCCATTTGAGGGCGACGACATTATTGATGTTCGATGCGGATGGAGCCGTCGCCGGTGGTCATGCTGACGGTGGGGCCGCCGCCGTTAATTTTGGCGCTCATGCTTTTTTCGTTGAACGTGCCGGACACGGTGACGGGAAAATCCACGGTGATGCGTCCGTCGCCGGTGTGAGCTTCCAGGTTGGCGCGAAAACCGCCGGGCACGCGCAACGAGAGGTTTCCGTCACCGCTTTTGAGTTCCCATCCTGAACTGCCGGGCTGAGAATTGGCCGCGGCTTCCACGCGGATATCGCCGTCGCCGGAGCGCGCCTTGATTCCATCGAGGCGACCCTGCAAGGTGACTGTGCCGTCTCCGGTGTCGGCGTCCAGATTGCCGTCCAGGTCGCGCGCGCTGATATTTCCGTCGCCGGTGTGCAGGCGCAGATTCCCGCCCAGGTGGTCGAGGTTCAGGTTGCCGTCGCCGGAGTTCAATTCAATCTGCCCCGAAACCTGGCTGGCGCTGATATTTCCGTCGCCGCTTTCCATCCTCATGTCGGCTTCCGGCGGAACAGTGACCGTCACCGTGACCGAGGAGTTGGTGTTCATATGGAGCCAGTGCATCGCATTGGGACGCACGGAAATTTCGATGTTGTTGCCGGACTGGTTTTCGCTGATGTGCGCGTCGGTGGAAACGTTCATGTGGTTGGAGTCGACGCGCACCACCACGCTACCCGCGCCGCCGCGTGCAATCTGTATGCTGCCGTCCGAGACGTTGACGTGAATGCTGGGCTTGCCGTTTACCGTGTACGTCTTGGACCACGGGTCGGCGTGCGCCGCCGTCGCCAGCAGCAACCCGAGCCCCATCATCGCAATCCCTGTCCGTGAAGATTTCATGGCCATTCTGGCCTCCTGTCAAAGATGCGTAAATCAAAGATACGCAAGTATGTGCGGGAATGTTCCCACGAAACGCTTGTTTCGGTGGGCGTCCGCCTATCGCGCCCGACCGGGCTTTTTCCGCGCTGACGGCTGTTGAGGTGCCGCGGGCTTCGCCCCGGGTTTCGGGCGCAACGACGCCAGCAGGCCGTCAAATGGGAAAGTGTTGATGACGTCTTTTTTCTCCAGCCAGCCGCGGCGCGCCGTCAGCACGCCGTACTTCATCAATGCGAAATTCGTGGTGCTGTGCGAATCGGTAGAGATGACGGCTTTGACGCCGCGGTCCTTCGCCAGGCGAAGCTGTGAATCTTTCAGGTCCAGCCGGTCGGGATAAGCATTGCATTCCACCACCACACCATTGCGGCGTGCCGCCTCGAACACTTTTTCCATGTCGTAGTCGTACGGCTCGCGGCGCAGCACCAGGCGTCCCGTGGGATGCGCCAAAATCTGGACATACGGATTTTCGATAGCCGCCAGGATGCGCTCGGTCATTTCCGCGCGCTCCATCTTCATGTACGAGTGGATCGAGCAGACCACCACGTCCAGTTGGGCCAGCACGTCGTCGGTCAGGTCCAGCGAGCCATCTTTCAAGATATCCACTTCGGAGCTGGCCAGCAGGCGAATTTTCTCGAACTTCTTCTGCGCCGCGCGAATTTTCTTGATTTGCTCCAGCGTGCGTTTTTCGTCCAGCCCGTTCGCGACAGTGACGGCCTTGGAATGGTCCGTCAGCGCGATGTATTCGTAACCAAGCGCCTGCGCCGCCGTGGCCATTTGTTCAATGGAGTTTTTTCCGTCCGACGCCGTGGTGTGCATCTGCAGGTCGCCGCGAATGTCCTCAAGGCGAATCAGTCGCGGCAGATGATGTTCCTCGGCAGCTTCGATTTCCCCTGTGTTTTCGCGCAGCTCCGGCTCGATGTAGTCCAATTTCAGCTTGGCGTAAATTTCCTGCTCGGTTTGCGACGCCAGATTGCGCCCGCCTTTGAGCGACGTGAGGGCATATTCATTCAGCGTGTAACCCATTTTGTTGGCGCGACCGCGGAGCGCGACGTTGTGCTCCTTCGAGCCGGTGAAGTAGAGCATGGCCGCGCCGTGACTCTTCTTTTCGAGGAAGCGTACGTCCACCTGCATGCCGTTGGCGGCGCGGAAGCTGACCTTGTTTTCGCCGTGCGCCAGCACCTGCTCGATGCCGCCATAGGCGAGAACGTGCGCGGCCACTTTGTCGATGTCCTTCTGTGAATCGCGACCCGGCGGAAGAATCACGATGAAGTCCAGGTCCCCGATGGTTTCCTTCCCGCGGCGAAGTGATCCCGCTGGTGTTACGGAATCGACTGGGGAACCCAGAGCGCGGATATATGCCGCCACGCGCTCGGCCATGTCCTCGGCCAAGTTGATCAGGAAACGTCCACTGGAACGACGGTGCGCTTCAATCGCGACTAGAATGTTCTGCTCGGTCTTCTCGCCGAAGCCCGCCACGTCCCGCAGTTTTCCTTCGCGGGCGATTTTTTCCAGCGTGTCAATTGTTCCGGCCTGGAAGTGCGACCACAAAAACGCAACCTTTTTCGGCCCCAGCGATTGAAGAGTCAGCAAATCCAGAAGAGTGGCCGGATATTTCTTCAGTAGCTTTTGGCGGAGGGCGTAATCGCCGGTGCGCACGATTTCCCCGATGTGATCGGCCAGGCCGTCGCCAATTCCGGGCAGCGCCGTGAGCTTTTTCTTGTCTTCCGCGAGCGCGGCGATGGGTTCGGGCGAACTCTCCACCAATTCCGCCGCTTTTTCGTAGCTGCGGTAACGCCCGATGATGGCTCCGTCAATTTCCAGAAGCTGCGCCGTCTCGCGCAGTATGCGCGCAATTTCCCGGTTGTCCATGGAAGGGAATTATATGCCAGCCGCGGAGTTATGGTCAGAAAAACGCCGTGTCACACGGGTTTGAAATTACATGGCTTTGTGCAGCGAAATCGTGCCGTAGCTGGTGGTTAAATCAATTGGAACTTCGCCGCCGTTGCCGTAACTCCCGGAAAGGTTTCCGTTGTGTTCGGTCTTTTGCAGGCTGAGCGACATCCCTTCAAATTCGCTGTCAATATCGCCGGAATGCGACGCGGCGTTTATGGTGAACGACGAATCCTCGGGCAGCGTCAGGGTAATGTCGCCGGACTCGTTCGTCAGCGTAATGGGATTATGCGGCGTCTGGGACAGCCGTACGTCCACGTCGCCGTGCTTGTCGCTCAGGTCAATGCGCCCGCCGATATTTTCCAGCGTCACATCTTTTTCCCGCGTTGCCAATTTCACGGCGCCGCCGGTATCCGCGATTTCAATGCTGCCGGAATCCGTTTCCATGTGGCCGGTGAGCTGCTCGGCCACCAGATCCGTGCGCGAGGATGTGAAATGCGCGGTTTTTTCGATGTTTTTCAGCCGAATAGGGCCGTAAAACTCCCCCTGAATCGTGGCATTGCCGCCCACGTCGGTGAGTTCCACCTCGCCGCCCGCTCCGTTGAGCCGCACGTCTCCCGTCGCGGAGGTGACGCTGGTGTCGCCGTGGCGGCTGGTGATGTCGACGTCGCCGGTGATGTTGTGCAGCTCGGCATCGCCGTTGTACGTCGTCACGGAAACATTGCCATTCACGTCCGAGATGCTGACGTCGCCGGAGCCGCTCTGCGCGTTGATGACCACGTCCATGGGTACTTCCACGTCCAAATCCACGTGAGCATCCCCGCCTTGCGGCCCCATATTCGGTTGTACTTTGTATCCATCCGCCTGCTGCGTCAGCGCCACGTTAATTTGCGGCAGTTTTCGCTCCGCTCCGCGATCATCCCAGGCGTACGCCGTGATCTTGGCCACCACGCGCAGATCGTCTCCCGACGCAGCGTGCACGGTCACGTCCCCGGCCGGAGTGTAGATTTGAATGCGGCTTCCCGCGGGCACGGTCACGGCCTGCAGCTCCTGCGATGCGGACGCACTCTTGCGCATCCAGTTGCTCGAGATTCCCCACTGCGGAGCACGATGCCAAAACGCGCTCCAGCCAATGAATCCCGCGGCCAGTATCAGCATTGCCAGCAGCAACAGAACCTCGCCTCCGCGCGGGCCTGGAGCGCGCACCTCGCCAGGTCGTTGCGTGACAGTACGCTCCAGCAGCAGAGTTACTCCCCAAATAATCAAAATCACAGGCCAGTAACGAAACAGGATGTGGCCGATCTCGAGGCTTGGATAGAGACGCGCAGCCAAAAAGAGACCGCCAAAAATGATCAGGAGGATGCCTGTGAAAAGAGAGCCGCGCGCGCGCCTATAGGCCATCAGCGCCTCAACCGCCTACGTGCCCTTCGCAAGGAATGAACGACTGAAGAACCTTCCAGAGTCCCACCACAATCAGGATCACCGGCCACAGCTCACCAAACCCGTAGGGCGTGTAGTATTGCGCCAGAAATAATAGCCCCACGGTGATCAGAATGATCGGTCCCAGGATCGATCGGAACCGGCAGCGCGCGCAGTGGCAACGTCGTGAACTGGACATTTTTGCCCTCTATGCCTTGCTGCTGAGCTGCCGGAAAAGCAGTCCCACGCCGACCACCACCAGAATCAGCGGCCAGCCTTTGTCGATCCAGTCCTCCCGGAGCAGACCGAAATTTCCCAGCAGGAAAAGTACTCCGATTCCGATAAGAATCACCGCGCCTATGGGATTGAAATGGCGCTCGCGCCTCGCTTCCCATGTGTCCGCTCCCGCCGTGGCTCCGGCCACGGTTCCTGCCATAGCTCCGCCTTGTACGTCTGCTCCGGGCACACTCGCTACTGCCTGACTGCGTAGCTCGACGGCCCTTTCCGCGTCCCGCGCCTTCGCAGTCCGATAAGCGTCAACAGGCATATAGAAATAAAATACGCCCAGCGAAATCCCCAGCAATGGATACAGAGCTGTCGGCAAATCCTGGCTAAGCGCGGCAATGATCCCCGCGAAAATCAGGACCTGCACCACCGCCTTCGTATATTCGCCGTTGTACACGGCTCCGAGACCTGGTATAAATCCCAATGCGCCCGCCAGGGCTGCATGCGTGTCTCCCGGGGGAACGCGCGCCGGGGGAATGTTCACGCGCTGCGCCAGGCAATCTTCGCAGTAGATTGCGCCCTTTACTCCCCGCGAACACTGCGGGCAGAGCGCCTTTCCGCAATTCCGGCAATAGCCGCCAGCCGGAGTATCCGTATGCACCGCGCAGTTCATGATCATTACCTCCACAATACCGGTACGAACTCCGTCGCCAGGCAATAGCGCGCCGGATTGGCGCTGTGCCCCGGCGCGCCGCCCTGTTCAGACTTCTGCTGCGTTCCCAGCGAATGCGGCGAGGAAGAGCGCGGCTCTTCCACCGGCGGCTGCGGCGTGCCTTCGGGCGGCGCTTCGGGCCGCAGCCGTGACTGAATCTCATACACCACGCGTAGGTCGTTCACGTATTTCACGCCTCGCGAATACACCAGGTGGACCTGGCGATTGGCGCCGAAGACCACTTGCGCCGGGTTATATGCCGCCTTCTTCCACCTCACCGGCATCGCGAACTGCGCCACCATGGCCAGCGAAAACGCCGCGGCGGCCACTCCCAGCGCGAACTGCGGACGCAGCAACGGCCGCATCCACCCAAACATCGTGCGCCAGCCGGGCTTCGGCTTTCGCGGACCCAGAGTGGCTTCCACGATGCGTTCCGCCAGGTAAGGTGGGGCTGGAACTTCCTCCAACGCCTGCATCCGCGTCAGCATTCCACGCACCTGCATCACCAGCGGACCGCATTGCGCACAGCCCTCCGCGTGCGCTTCCAACTGCCGCGCTTCGTCGCCGGCCAGCGAGTGTTCCAGGTAATCGCTCAGCCGCGCTTCAACTTGTGTGCATGTCCACATCGTATTTGCCATTACGGCCGGACTCCCATTTCGCCCAGCAGCCGCGCCAACTCGATGCGTCCGCGGTTGATTCGGGATTTTACTGTTCCTTCCGGCACGTCCATAATTTTTTGAATCTCCGAATATTCCAATCCTTGCAAATCCCGCAGCACGACTGCCTCACGTAAATCGGGTGAAAGATTCATCAGTCCGCGCTGCACCTGCACACTCAGTTCGTTGGCTTCGGCCTGGCGGTCAGGCAGCCGGCCTCCCGAGGGTTTTGCCTCCACATACGGCAGCGAATCCTCGATCGAATCGGTCAGCCGATCGCGCCGCGTGCGTCGGTAATGGTCCACCAGCAGATTTCGCGTCACCCGCGTCAGCCACGTCGCAAACGCCCCCTGCACCGACCGGTAACTGCCCAGCGTCCGATACAGGCGCAAAAAAACTTCCTGCGACAGGTCTTCCGCATCGGATGGGCGTCCCGTGAAACGGTAACACAGCCCGTAAACGCGCCGTGTGTGCCGCTTTACAAGCTGCTCCCACGCCGTCCCATCCCCCTGAAGGCATAGCTCCACCAGTTGAGCATCCGGCTCCAATCTCTAATGGCTCCGCAACCTGCTTATCCTGCTTCTGCTCCAACTCTTGCCTCGCATAGGGTAACGCAAAAACCGCCCGAAATGTTCCCTATCGTGCGTCCTGCCGGCCTAAGGGCGAATGTGCTCGAGAGGACGGATATGACAGTCAGTTCGGTTTACAGTCGTCGGTTCGACTGTCGGCGGATGTCGGGAGAAGGGCGCAGACATTTTTGTAGAGTGCTTGCACCCGGCCTTGCGCTACAATGCCCGCATACGGGAGGGAACCATGCAAAATCCTCGATTCGCGGTCGTGCTGAATACCGCTTTGGCATCACTGGCGGCAGGTTTGCTGTTTACTGCCGTCGTGGTCGCAGCAGGCCTCGGGCAGGCGTACCACTTCGACGGGCACAACGGCCACCAGCCCCAGGCTGGCCTTGTCATCGACAGCGCCGGCAACCTCTATGGCACCACAGCAGAGGGAGGAGGCCATAAGGGCCGCAAGTGCCCCGAGGGCTGTGGAGTCGCCTTCGAGATCGGGCTGGACGCGAATGGCGAGTTTAAGGAAAAGGTGATTCATCGCTTCTCCGGTTCCGACAACGGCGACGGAGCCTTGCCCGTTTCGGGACTCATTTTTGACAGCGCGGGCAACCTCTATGGCACGACAGCTCAGGGAGGCAGCACTGCGTGCGGAGGCAGTGGTCCGTCTCAGGGCGGTTGTGGAGTGGTATTTGAGTTGACGCCCGCCGCGAATGGAGAATGGACTGAGACAATCCTCTACACCTTCACCGACGGCAACGACGGAGGCGTTCCTCAAGCCGGATTGATCTTCGACGGCGCGGGAAATCTCTACGGCACTGCCGGCGGGGGCGGCGCAAACAATGCCGGCGTCGTTTTTGAGTTAACGCCGCAAGCGAATGGCCAGTGGAACGAGACCATTCTGCATGCGTTCAGCAATAGCGGCGGTGACGGCGCCGACCCCTTTGGAGGGTTAATCTTTGACGGTGCAGGCAACCTATACGGGACCACCGCCTTCGGCGGCGGCGCTTCCAATGGCGGCATCGTGTTTGAGTTGAGTTCCGGCGCGAACAATCAGTGGAGCGAGACAATCCTTCATACGTTCGCCTACGGTCAGGAGGGGGCTGTTCCCATGGCCGGGCTGACCTTCGACGGCGCGGGCAACCTCTATTGCACTACGATTCAGGGCGGTGGAGGTGGCGGAGGCTCGGTCTTTGAACTGACTCCCGGCTCGGGCGGCATCTGGACAGTTACGACGCTGCATAATTTTTCCGAACACGCCGACGGAAACGAGCCTTTTGGCGGAGTGATTTTTGATGGAGCAGGTAATCTTTATGGCACAACTCGTGAGGGTGGAGTTGAAAACGACGGTGTTGTCTTTAGGCTGACGCCGCAAGCGGACGGACAATGGACCGAAACTGCATATCACCTTACCGGCGGCAATGGCGGCGCCGATCCTGTTGCTGGGGTAGTTTTTGATAGCGTGGGCAACCTGTATGGCACCGCCGAATATGACAGCAGCAGTTCTGCCTGCGGCACCAATGGGTGTGGAGTCGTCTTCCGCTTGAATTCGGGCGCGCTCCAAGGCCATCGCCACGACTGAATCGTCTGGGTCGCGCCGAGAGGCGGCCCTAGGGCGGATATATCAGCGGGTTTTCAATTGCGCGGTTTCTGCCGCTTCACGGGGCAGCCCTGCGGACTCCACTGCGTGGGCCGCGCCTGTCTGCACGGCGCTGACAATATATCGCTTTGGGGCGTGGCCGATGTAATGGAACGGGTAGCACGTTACCAGCGTCAAACTGGGCTGCGCTGCATCTTTCAATACGGCTGTATCGTAGGGGTCCACAATCCGGGTGGATTTCACCTTGTAAAGGTATTCACCGGAAGCCGTGTCCATCACGATCAAGTCGTCCGGCTTCAACTCGCCCAGGCGGCGGAAAAACGTATCGCGATGCGCCGCGACGGCTACGTTGCCTGTCTGGCCCGGCATCGCTGTGCCGGGAATGTGCCCCACCGCGCGCCGTAACGTGCCCGTGCTAACGCCTTCGTCCACCATGGCCGTTAATCCCAGCGACGGAATTTCAATCTGCGCGAGAGAAGTTCCTTCCGGTAGTAGCGGGCGGCGAGGCGCACTCGTGCCCGCGCGTCCTGTCGATTGCTTGATTGAAGGGCTGATCGGCAACGCTCTCAATTGCTGGAAGCTGGTTGATTCCGCCGCCTGATGGCCCGCCGAATTGCCTTTCACGAAAAAAAACCAGCATAGGCATGCTGTTCCCGCGACAAAAAGCATCGCCTCGACAGCGAGCACGACCCTGCGAAGGCCGGCTTTGAGGGGCGACATTTGTGGCGTGATCGGATTCACTGCGGTTTCCAAAAAAGGGGGATTCACAGAACCCATGTCGTCGCGCTCCCCCTTTCGCTCCGACCCTGTAATTATACTCCGATATTGAAGTGGGATTGGCGCCCATTCGCGTCCGGTCGCCAATCCCAAAAGCTGCGACTGAAGTTTAGGACAAGCTACGGCTATAACGCCGCAGTCCGACAAATGCTCCCAGAGCCAGCACCCCGATCAGAGCAATCAAAGGCTCGTTGCTTCCTGTTTGGGGAAGTGGTTGCGGCGCAGGTGCCGCTTCCGGCTGCGGTGCAGGAGCAGGCTCTGGAGCAGCCTGGGGCTCCGGCGCGGGCGCCGGTGCCGGTGCCGGCTGTTCTGCTTCCGGTTCCGGCGCTGGCGGCGTATAGGGCTCCTCTGCGGCCGGCACGTCGAAGTGGTTCACTTGTGCCAGCTGCACGGCCTCGGTCTTCGGGTATACGAATTCCTGTCCGGCGTTGTCGCCGGGATAGAACCATTCCTTAATAGCCATCGGCTGTCCATCAGGACGTTCATCGTAGGTGATGACCGTCTTGCCGACAGGCTGCACCTTCGAATCATTGATCGCCAGGCAAGTGGTGATCAGTTTTTGTCCGTCGGCGCTCCATATCTGGACGACGTGCTTGTCCATCGAGCTATTCATCACCTTGAATACATAAGTTCCCGCAGGAAGCGTCATCCCCGGAACCTGCACGGGCTCGGAGAAGGTGATAATGGTCTTCTTGCTCATCTGGTCAGCGCGCGCCCCTGGCGCAGTTGCGCCACAGAGCGACACGACCGCCAGCAAAGCGATAAGCGGTAATCTTGATGCAAAAATCTTCATTTTCCGTTCTCCTTTTCAATTCTTTGGCCAGAGCCAGCCCCCAGAGAAGCTCCCTAGGATGCGCTAACATTTTAGTCATAGAGAGACATTGCGGCAATACCCCGATGTCCCAGCTACAGTGGGGAAAACATGGTAGGCGCGAGGCGCTTGTCCCGTATATGACTGAAAAGGCGTAGGTTACCTATCGCATTCCCGGCAGGTTACTGCAATTGTTCTGCTCAGAACGCCGGGCAGACCGCCGATCGCGTTTCCTTGTTTCTCGGCTGGCACGATCGCTCAGCGGACCCGAATGCTGCCAACTAGGATTGTGGCCGATTCCTAGGATTTACCAGTGCCTTTGAGATAAACGCTCTGGGGGCTGGTGGGGTCATCGTCGGCGATTTCCATGGTAGCAGTGCGTGATCCCTGCGCCCGGGGAGTGAATGTGATTGTAATGGTGCAACTGCTGTCGGCTGGCACGCTGGTTCCGCAGGTATTGGTCTGGGCGAAATCCTTGGGATCGGCGCCGCTGAAAGTGATTCCCGTGATGCTCAGTGCATTCCCCAAATTCTGGAGCGTCACTGTCTGGGGTGGAGCAGCGTGGCCCACCGGCTCCGAGGGAAAAGTGAGATTCAGAGGAGTTACTTTCACCGAGGTCAGTCCAGTGCCGGTCAGCGCGGCCGTAGTTTCGCCGTTTACTGTATTGTCGGAAATTACCATGGTGCCGGAACACAAATCCAGGGATTCGGGTGTGAAGGTGAGACTGATGACGCAGCTTCCGCCGACGGGAACGCTGGAGCCGCAGTTGTTCATCTGCGCAAAATCGGGACCCTGGTTTCCGGTAAAGGTGATGGAGTTGATGACATAGGGAACCGAGCCGGTGTTGGTAAGAGTAATGTCCTGTGCGGCGCTGGTGGTGCCAAATATCTGGCCGCCAAACCCGACATAATAGGCCGAGAGTTTAACTCGTGCGTCCGCAAGGCCGACGCCTGTGAGAGCCACTTCCTGAGGGCTGGCGGGATCGGAATCGGTGATCAGGAGATTGCTGTTGTAGGTGATGGGCTCACCGGGCTGAAAGACAATCGTAATCGCGCATTGGCCGCCCGGAGCGAGCGACTGGGGGCAATTATTGGATTGGGAAAATCCGGCTCCCACTCCGATGTTGGTGATTGAAACCGCTGACTTTCCGAAATTGGTCATTGTAACGGTCTGCGGAGCGCTTTGTTGGCCCACCTGGAGGCTGCCGAAATTCAAGCTGGCGGTCGAGAGGCGAATGGAAGTGGTCGGCACGGTCAGGAAGGTGGTGGAGGTACGCGTGGTGTTTCCGCTGTTTGCAATCACGGTAACCTGGTAGGTGCCCGGCGCGGTGCTGGCGGCCGCCTTAACCTGGAAGGTCACGACGTCGCCCATGTTTATGGTGGT
>Ga0302326_10026847_pt1 | contig 11625 bp, 8 predicted proteins | sample Palsa_T0_3_FD_202264 | JGI IMG/M metagenome (GOLD analysis project Ga0302326, IMG submission 202264) | Peat permafrost microbial communities from Stordalen Mire near Abisko, Sweden - Palsa_T0_3 | ecosystem: Environmental > Terrestrial > Soil > Palsa > Peat permafrost | place: Sweden: Abisko... | reverse complement strand
ATTGCGGGCCGTTGACGCCGTTGGCGGCGCGGCCTAAGATAGCTGTCTTGCCGAACTCCAGCCGCATATTCCGCAGGTATTCCCCCCTTTCTGGTTGTCGCTACCTGGGCGTCGTGGCCGCCATGGCGTTGAGTTTCGCCTGGTCGTCTTATGCAGAGAAGCCGAAGGACCTCAGACCCCAAGGGTACGTCAGCGATTTCGCCGGGATTCTGAGCGATTTGACCAAGAACAAGCTGGACGCGATTTGCGAGGAAGTGGACCACAAGGCCCAGGCACAAATTGCAATCGTCACCGTCAAGTCCCTGGAAGGCGAACCCATCGAGCAGTATTCCGTGGAGCTGGCTGAGCAATGGGGCATCGGACCCAAGGGAAAAGATCGCGGGATAATGATTCTGGTCGCGCCGAACGAGCATCGTGACCGCTTCGAAGTGGGATATGGCCTGGAGCCGATCCTTCCTGATGGAAAGGTCGGCGGTTTCAGCAGGGAAGCGGTACCCCTGCTGCGCCAGGGCGACTACGATGCGGCGGTGTTGCTGTTTACTCAGCGAGTGGCTGCGGTAATCGCGCAAGATCGCGGTGTTACGCTGGATTCGCTCTCCGATGCACCGCCTCCGCCCGCCAAGGAGCGCAGCGAGCCGGCGCCAGCGTCAGGCATCCCTATCGGCCTCATTCTCTTTTTGATTTTTTTCGTCGGGTTCCCGTTGCTGCGCATGATGTCCGGAGGCGCAGGACGGCGCCGTGGAATTTGGTGGATGGGCGGACCGTGGATTGGCGGGGGAGGCTGGGGTGGCGGCGGATTTGGTGGTGGGGGCGGGGGTAGCGGTGGCGGAGGGTTTGGCGGATTCGGGGGCGGTTCGTTCGGCGGCGGCGGGGCCAGTGGCAGTTGGTAGTTGAGCGGAATTGGGAGCGGGCGATGGACGATAAACTCGATCAGTTCGTGGAACGAGTGAAAGCGGCTTCGAAAGAAAACCTGAAAGCGGTGGTGCTGTTCGGCTCCGCGGTTTCGGGAGAGTTCCACGCCAAGCACTCCGACCTGAACCTGCTGTGCCTGGTGGGCGCCGCCAATATCGGGGCGCTGGAACTTTTGCGGCCGGAGTTTTCCTGGTGGGTGAAACAGAAGCAACCTCTGCCGCTGGTTTTCACCCTCGATGAGCTGCGGCGTTCGGCGGATATCTTCGCCATCGAGCTAATCGACATCAAAGCGCACCATCGCATGTTGTTCGGCGAGGATTTTTTGAATGGCCTGGCGGTGCCGCTGCGTCTGCACCGCCATCAAATCGAACGCGAGCTGCATACCAACTGGCTGCGGTTGCGCCAGCGCATTCTGGCCATTCCCAACGGCGAGCCGCACCTGGAGCTGATGCTGGCATCGATCTCGACGTTCACCACGTTGTTCCGGCACACCCTGATTGCCATGGGCGAGCCTGCTCCGGAACGCAATCGCGAAGCCATCGAACGGGTGGCGCATCTTTCCGGGGCGGACCCGGGCGGATTTCTCGAGGTGCTGGATATCCGGGAAGGAAAGAAGAACGCCAAGACGATGGATATCGAAGCGGCGCTACAACGGTTTTTGGCATTCGTGGAAGCGGTGACCAATGAGGTGGACCACCGATTTGCGGATATCTAGGGAAAAGGCGGCGCTGCGGGCCGTGGTTCTAGCGGTGGCGGCGCTGGTAATACATTGATTCGCTCGGGAAACTATTCGTGGAGGTTTTGAGATGAAAAAAGGGCTGGCAGTCGTTTTGATCCTGGTCATCGGCATCATATGCGTCGCGGTATTTGTTGGAGGAATGTACGCCGGGCGGCGCAATCAGATGGTCACCAAAAACGAAGCGGTAAAGGCCGCGTGGTCGGAAGTGGATGTGAACCTGCAGCGGCGCTCGGATCTGATCCCCAATTTGGTGGCCACGGTGCAGGGTTTTGCGGCGCAGGAGCAGACCGTGTTTCACGACATCGCGTCGGCCCGCGCCGCGCTGGGTGGGGCGCAGACCCCGTCGCAGAAGATCGCGGCGAACGGGCAATTGGATAGCGCGCTGAGCCGCTTGCTGGTGGTGGTGGAAAATTATCCGCAACTGAAATCGAATGAACAATTCCTGCGTTTGCAGGACGAACTGGCGGGCAGCGAGAATCGCATCGCGGTGGCGCGCAAGCGTTACAACGATGCGCTGCAGGACTACAACACCTACATCAACCTATTCCCGAACAACGTTTTCGCCGGTTGGGGCGGCTTCCAACGCAACGACGCTTACTTCACCGCGTCGGAGCCCGCGCGGCAAGCGCCCAAGGTGGAATTCCCGGCCCCTAATCGGTAGGCCGGAAACAAGCGCGGCCAGCCTACAAGTCCACGTATGGCCATGCCATTGTAAGAGCTGGAGATAGTTTCGAACGTTACCACTTCGTCGTGGCGCTTCTTGACCCCACCCCCCGGCTGCGCTACGCTTTTACATTGGCCCGCGTCATAGGGAGAACCTCCGCAACTAGATGCGACATACCGTTCAAGTAGTCGGGGAGCTATCCGAGCTGTTTGGGACCCTCGACGAAAATCTGAAGCTGTTCGAGTCCTCTTTTCACGTCACCATTCACCCGTGGAACAATAACCTCGAGATCGAAGGCGATGCCTCGCACGTTCGCCGAGCCGTCAGCGTGTTGGAGGAATACAACCATCGCGCGCGCGAAGGGCGGCCGCTGGGCAGGGACGAAGTGAAATCGGTGCTGCACCTGGCCGCCTCCGGTCCGGAAAACGAGGTGCGCGAAGCGTTTTCGCCGCTACGCAACCATCTCTCCGGCAAGAAGACGGTGATCCCCAAAGGCCCGAATCAGCGCTTGTACATGGAAGCGCTAGAAACCCACGATATGGTGTTCGCCACCGGCCCGGCCGGGACCGGCAAGACTTACCTCGCGGTCGCGAAAGCCGTTTCGGCGCTGCTTTCCAAGCAGGTAAGCCGAATCATTCTGGCGCGGCCGGCGGTGGAAGCGGGCGAGCGACTGGGTTTTCTTCCCGGGACGCTGCAGGAGAAAGTGGATCCGTACATGCGTCCCCTGTACGACGCGTTGCACGACATGCTGGAAGCCGACAAGCTGGCGCGATTTATGGAGAAGGGCATGATCGAAGTGGCGCCGCTGGCATTCATGCGCGGACGCACGCTCAACGATTCGTTCGTGATCCTGGACGAAGCGCAGAACACCACCAGCGAACAGATGAAGATGTTCCTCACGCGGCTGGGCTTCCATTCCAAAGCGGTGATTACCGGCGACGTCACCCAGATCGATTTGCCGAACGATAAACGCTCGGGAATGATCGAAGCGTTGGAAGTGGTGGCGAAGGTGGAAGGCATCGCGATGGTGCAGTTCAACGACCGCGACGTAGTCCGCCACACCCTGGTGCAGCGAATCATCAAGGCCTACGAAGAATATCAACGCGGGGATGGGCCCGGCGGAGCCCGGCCCAACGGGTCAAACCACCACCACCGGGCGGCGAACCGCAGCGGCTCTGCCGAGTAGTCCCCCCAGATGATTGTTAATCGCCAACGCGGAGTCCGTATTCGCACCACAGCGCTCGAAAGTTATTGGAAGCGGGTGGCCAAGCTGGTGAAAGTGCCGGCGGAGGCGCTCACGATTTGCTTTGTGGAGAATCGGGAAATCGCGCGTTGGAACCGAGCTTACCGCGGAAAAAAGGGCGCGACCGACGTGCTTTCGTTTCCGGTGGAAGCGCCGAACGGACACCGGCCGCGAGGCCGCGCAGCAGAGTTTTTCTCCAGGGCAACGGGCAGCACGTCCTATTTGGGTGATATCGCGATCGCGCCCGCGATTGCCAAGCGCGGTGCGATGCGCTTCGGCCGCACCATCGACGACGAACTACGCATTTTGATCCTGCACGGAGTGCTGCATCTGCTGGGTTTCGATCACGAAACCGATCGCGGCGAGATGGAACGTCGCGAGGCTTGGCTGCGGCGCCAGTTAGGGCTGGCCTGAGCAATGGCAATTTTCCTATATACGCTGGGGGTGCTGGGGCTGAATGCCGGCCTGGTCCTCTTTTCCTATTTCGACCGCGTTTACCGCGAGATCGGGCGCGTCACCACCGGCCGCATTCACCAGCACTTGGATCGATTCGAGTCGGAAATCGAACCGCGGCTGCATGTCGAGCGGCGGCGAGGAAATCTGGCTTTCAGCTTGTTGGCGAAGCTTTGGCTGGTGATCGTCGCGGTAGCTACCACCCGCGGAGTGGTATTTTTTGTTCCGGGAACGTGGGAAGCCGCCGCGGAAATGGTGCTGTTCCTGGGCACGCAGGTGGTTTTCTCCATGTTCTTCCTTCCCAGCGTGCTACTGGCTCGCGCGTCCGGACGCTGGAGTTCGCCGCTCGTCTGGATCGTGCGCGTTTTCCTGGCGCTGATCTGGCCGGTGCTGGCCGTGCTGGAACTGGGTATCTCACTTCTGCATCTCTCGGAGGACAGCGAAACCGGATCGGCGCGGCGTCGTCTGCCGGACCAGGAAGCGCTGGAGGCGCTAATGGAAACCGCCACCGAAGAGGGGATTCTGGAGCAGGACGAAGCGCGACTGATCGAGCAGGTGGCCGAATTCCACGACAAGCGCGTGCGCGAACTGATGACGCCGCGGCCGGACGTTGTCGCCATCCCCGCCGCCGCTTCAATCGATCAGCTGCGCCGATTGCTGATTGACACCAAATTCTCGCGCCTGCCGGTGTACGAAAAATCGCTAGATGAAGTGGTGGGCATCGTCACCGCTCGCGACGTTCTCGCGGTGTCCGAGCTCGACGCCGCCCGACGGACGGTGCGCGAGCTTACCCGCCCCGCGCTGTTCGTGCCGGAAACCAAGTCCGGCTCCGAGCTGCTGCAGGAAATGCGCCGGAAGAAACAGCAACTGGCGATCGCCATCAATGAGTACGGCCTGGTTGCGGGTGTGGTGACGGTGGAAGATCTAATTGAGGAAATTGTCGGAGACCTCGGCGAAGACGATCGCGTGCCGGTTCCCGACGTGGTACGCGAAAGCCAATCGAGCGTGCTGCTGCGCGGCAGCGCCAGCGTGGAAAAGCTCCAGGAAGTGTTCGGAATCGAGCCGGTGAATGAAGGGGCGGGACACTCATCGGCGACGTTGGCCGGCCTGCTCAGCAGCATTTCCGGCCATGTGCCGGTTACCGGCGAAATCGTCGATTACGACGGCCTGCGCTTTGAAGTGCTCGAGGCCAATCAGCGCAAGGTTTTGCGCTTGCGCGCGCGGCGCCTCGCCGACGGCACCAGCCACGCCGAATCCGCCTGAGGTTCCCACTTCAAGCTTGATGTGTTCCAGCACGCGGTCGTGAATCCGATGAATCAAGAAATCGCTCCACAGTCGCCAATAAGCCTCCGGCGCGATTTGGATTTCGTACCACGTGCTGCCTTCGAGCCGGGTCCGCCCTCCGGGAAGACTTACCAGGCGAAACTCGCCCCGACGCGAACGTAGATATCCGTGCAAATGGGGAGGGGATAGATTTGCGTAGATGCTTAGCTCGCGAAGAGGATCTGGCGAACTGGCGACACCGAATCCCAGACGCTTTCCTGGTTCCCAGTCGGTGATCGGTTCCACAAATGCGCCGGTGGAGAATACGCAGTAGCGCACCGCGCCTACCCCGCTCCCCTCGATGTGCGCGTACCGTGGATATGCTATCCCGAGACGGAAGAACATATCGGTAGGCTCCGCGATTGGCTCAAACGCGATCACGTGCGGCCACACCTTTTCCGGCGACGCCTCAATGATCACCGACGATTGAACTTCGTGCAGCATCCTGCCGGTGACGTGCGCAGGTTCGAGCACCACACAGACCGGCAGTAGCAGCATTGCGGAGATTGCCGGGGGAATGGCGCGCTGTCCGCACAGAGCTATGGCGCGCCCCACGAGTGCTCCCAGCAGGCCCACTGCCAGGCCAATGGGTAGCATCATGGCAATACATAGCGCTCCCTCCAACGCGAGCAACAAGAACACGCCGGAGGCGACCAGGAACATAACAATGGTTACCATGATGGTTTCCCGGAGCCGCGCGGAATAGCCTCGATTAAACAGGAATGCGGTCAGCGCGCCCATCCCAAACGGCCCGCCGAGGATCGTGGTGAAGCCGTATTGCTCCCGCAGAAGCACCCCTAAAACGACCATCACAATCCCGAGACATACGCCCGCACCAATGCTACGGAGAGCGTTCGGTGTCCTTGTGCCGCCGGGTTTGCTGGCGCTACGGAAGCGAGCGTCGTTCGAAGATGTGGGCGCCAGGCAGAGGGCGGCCATCAGCGCATAGTTGAGATAGGGGACAAAGAAAATCATCGTCCACCATGGAGAGATTCCGGCATCTGTCGAGCGCCGCAACGTGAGGGCTACGCCTATCCAGAGGAAAGGGAGCAGCCAGAGAAGAAGGGCGGGCAGGAGCCAATATGACGCGCCGGGAAGAACAGACCAGAGCAGGGAATGCGTCGAACGGAGGTAGTCGGTCGGCTTCCAAAAGCGTCCTGTCGACAGTCCGAAGAGCGCCACATCGCCGGCGTACTTAATCGCGGCTAGACTGAAACCAGCCAGGCAATAAGTGCGGCGATCGACCGGAGAATCGAGCCTCGACAGAAACCGAAGAAGCCTTCCAAACGCGTTGGACATTCGAGCGTTCCGTGATTCCGGAAAGAGTAGGGCCGGTCAGTCGGGCAGTAAACACCTACCGCACGCATCCGTTCGCCAGAGCAACGCATTTCCGGTAACCCGTCCCGGTTCTAAACATCTGACGCTGCATGAAAGGTCCCTGTGTGGAGCACCTTTTGATTGTCGCTGAGTTGTTATTTGGACGAGATCGGAATCATGACGCTGACGAGCGTCCCCTGGTTGTCGGAACGTATTTCCAGCCGCCCACCCATTTCGGACACCCGCTCGCGCATTCCTGAAAGGCCCACTCCGGTTTGGCCGCCTGTCGTTTGGATGCGTTCCAGGAGGTCCGAAGGCATCCCGAGGCCGTGATCCCGCACTTGGAGAGAGATTTCGGCGTCACTAATTTCGAGAAGGATCTCCGCCCGTGGACTTTTGGAATGACGATGGATGTTGGTCAGAGCTTCCTGTAAGACGCGGAAGAGAACCAGTTCGACGGTGTCCGGCACCTGGTCCAGGTTGGATGGTAACGCCAGGGTGACGTCGATCCCGCTGCGCTTGGCAAAGCCTTCGACGTACCATTTTGCCGCCGCCGCAAGTCCAAGTTCGTCCAGCAGCGGCGGATGCAGCAGATGGGAAAGGGTGCGGGTCTCGGAAATACAACGATCGGTTATCTGTTCGATTTCCGAATAAATGGCGTCGGCCCCTTCCGCCCCGGCATGTCTGAAAAGCTCGAGGTTCATTTTCAACGCCGCCAAATACTGGCCGAGGCTGTCGTGCAGCTCGCGCGCAATTCTCCGGTGCTCGTCGTCCTGCATGCGCAGCAAACGTGACGACAGGTTCTGCAGCGCCAAAGTGCGTTCTTGCAGCGCGGCTTCCGCTTGCTTGAGCTCGCTGATGTCGAAGCCGACGCCGTGCAGAAACCAGGGCCGTCCGTCCGGCTTTCGCACCATCTTCACTTCGCATTGAAACCACACCACTTTCCCATCCCGTGCGATCACCCGGTACGCGGATTTCAGCGGTTTGCCGGTAAGAAACGTCTCGGCCGCGTCCACGCTCCAGCGTTGCTTGTCGTCGGGATGGACTCGCTCATACCAGCGAATCGGATCCTCCAGCCACTCGGCCTGGGAGAAGCCCAGCGCCGATTCGATTTGCGGGCTGACGTAGGCCTCACTGATCCCGCGTTCCAAATATGCGATGAAAACCAGGGCCGGAATTTGCTCGACCAACACCCGATACATGTTTTCGTGCGGCGGCAACTCTGGGTCCGCGTGGGTTCCGCGCTGTCCGTTGTTGGACACCTCGCTGTAGGTTGGTGGGGACTGTGGATCGTTCAGGAACACCGCCGCCAGGTCACTGAGAATCGCTTCCGCGTCCGCAGGGGTCACCCGCTGGTCATGCGGGGGGCTTGGATGCGCGTCGTACTGCTTCGCATTACGATGGTCTTCGGACATCCCTGTGGGACCTCGTAACCGCCGCCCATGAATCGCCGAGAATCGGTCGCTAACATGGGAACCGGGAACTACGTGGGTACGGAAGCGGTTGCGTTCCCCAGGGAACCGCTCCAAGCGCCGGCCAGCAAATGCCGTGAATCCAGATCTTGTCGAAGTACTAAGTAGCGGGACCGTGCCAATTCCGATCATCCGTTTCTAACATCGATGGGCAGTATCCAGCAAGCAGGCATCGGCGGCGTGATTGCAAAGAAGTTAAATCCCGCCAAGCGGCAATGAGCAGTTTGGAGTCAGGGCCCCAGTCCGGTGACCGCGTTAATTTAATAGGGACCTAGCCGTAATCTGCTACGCCTAGTTGACTTGGTTCCTATGCTCAACCTAAGATGCCGCACGTGTCTGCCAACGACTGGCGTATCGATCAGGTTATCTCTCACTACCGAATCGTCGACAAACTCGGCGGAGGCGGCATGGGAGTGGTGTACAAAGCGGAGGATACGCGCCTCCATCGCTTTGTTGCGTTGAAGTTCCTGCCGGACGCCGTTGCGAAGGACACCCAAGCGCTAGCGCGTTTTCAACGAGAGGCACAAGCGGCCTCTGCCCTGAACCATCCCAACATCTGTACGATTTACGACATCGGCGAAGCGGACGGCAAAGCGTTCATCGCCATGGAGTTTCTCGACGGCCAGACGCTGAAGCACCTGATCGGCGGCAACCAAATCGAGCTCGACACCTTGCTCGATCTTGCCATTCAAATCGCCGACGGCCTGGATGCGGCGCACAGCGACGGCATCGTGCATCGCGACATCAAGCCCGCCAATATTTTCGTCACCAAGCGCGGGCACGCCAAAATATTGGACTTCGGCCTCGCGAAGGTGGCTGCCACACGGGCCGGCGCCGGCATCAGCAAATCCGAAACCATGGCCACCATGGGCGTGGACTCCGCGCAACTCACCAGTCCCGGGACAGCCATGGGCACCGTTTCGTACATGTCGCCGGAGCAAGTTCTGGGCAAAGAACTGGACGCGCGGACCGACCTCTTTTCCTTTGGCATCGTTCTCTACGAAATGGCCACGCGCACTCTCCCGTTTCAGGGGGAGAGTTCCGGCGCTATTTTCGACGCGGTTCTGCACAAGTCTCCGACCGCGCCGGTGCGGCTGAACAGCGCGCTTCCCCCTGAATTCGAGCAAGTGGTTCACAAGGCGATGGAGAAAGACCGCGACCTCCGCTACCAGATAGCCGCGGAAATGCGCGCTGACTTGAAGCGCGTGAGACGCGATACCGGTTCGGGGCGCGTGAACGTAAGCAGCGGCTCGTTCGCCACGGCTCCGGAATCCGGATCGAATGCGAGCGCGATCCCGAGCGTCAGCGGGAGCGCCGCGGCACAATCCTCGGCTCAATCCTCCGCGACTATTGCGCCGGTGACCACCGCCCAGCGCGGACCGTGGAAAATCATTGCGCTGGCCGCGATGGTGCTGCTGGCCGCGGCGTTGGCGGGATACAAACTTCTCAACCGCCCGGCGTCCTTAAATCTGCAAAATATGCAGATCGTGAAACTCACCGATAGTGGCAAAGCCTACCGCGTCGCGATCTCTCCCGATGGCCGTTATATTGTTTACGTTCTGATCGATGGCGAGCAGCGAAGCCTGTGGGTCCGCAATGTGGCTACCAAGAGCGATGTGCAAGTGCTCGCGCCGGACGTGGTGGCTTTCGCCGGCGTCGCCTTTTCTCCGGACGGCAATTACATTTATCTGACCCACTCCGATAAGACGACCACTCTATACAACTTCCTTTACGTTATACCGGTGCTAGGGGGCGCCCCGCACCAGATACTTCGTGACATTGACTCCGCAGTCAGCTTTTCTCCCGACGGGAAGCAGTTCGCTTTTATGCGAGGCGTCCCGGACCACAACGTGATCGAGATTCGAATCGCCAATGCCGACGGTAGCGGCGATCATCTGCTCGCTGCACTGCCGTCAGCCGTAAGCTTTCTGTGGGGAGTGGCGTGGTCGCCCGACGGCAAGACTGTGGCCGCATCCAACTTGCGACCCGGCAATAGCAATGTCTGGGCATTGGAAACGATCCATGTGGCGGACGGAAAAGTAAAGGAACTTTTTTCTGGTTCCGAATGGTTGGGAAGGCCTGCGTGGTTGCCGGACGGCAGTGCTATGCTGATACCGATCGCATCGCTCGCGGAGAATCGCTCGCAACTTTGGCTCGTCTCGTTTCCGAGCGGCGAGCGGCGGCGCTTCACCAACGACCTTTCCGACTATTCCCACGTCCTCGATCTCACCGCGGATGGAAAGATGCTGGTGGCCATCCAAAGGCAGCAGAACTCGCACATCTTTGTCCTGCCGGGTGGACAAGCGGCTCAAGCCAAGCAAATTACTTCCGGAGAAGTGACGGACAATGAGGTGGCGCCCGGCCCAGCCGGCAAGCTGCTGGTGCGCAGCCGGGAAAGCGATGTAGTACTGATGAATGCGGACGGGAACCAACGCAGCATACCCCAGCCCGGCCTACGCGACTACACCAGCATCTCCAGCTGCGGCGACCGCTATCTTCTATTTCATTCGTTTGAGGAGGGTAAAACTTGGCTGGTGCGCAGCGATGCCGACGGCACCAACCCAGTGAAACTGATCGACGACGCTTCAAACTCGGAATGCTCTCCGGATGGCACATGGGCGATGTATGTCTCCGGTTCCGGACAAAATATGTACCGGCTCCCGATCGAGGGAGGTACCCCCATGCTGATTGCCAGTTATGCTATGGGGGTCTCCGGAACGATTTCGCCGGATGGAAAATTTATAGCCTGCGCTTACCAGGAGCCCGGGCCCGTGCCCACGCCGAAGATATCGGTGATTCCTGCGGCTGGTGGACCACCGGTCCACGTTTTTGGAAGATCCGGCGGCGCAGAAGGTTTGCGGTGGTCACCCGACCAAAAAGGCCTTCAGTACCATCTAACCCGAAAAGGCGCCTCCAACGTTTGGCAACAACCTTTGAGTGGAGGCGATCCGTACCCAATCACCGATTTCACCTCGGAACTCATCTACAATTTCGCGTGGACCCGCGATGGCAAGCAGTTGTTGGTGGTGCGCGGCAATAACGTCAGCGACGTTGTGCTGATCAGCAACTTTCACTAACTCCCCAGGATCTCCGACGGAAGCAGAACGCGCGAACCGCGTGCTTCGCGCGGCGCGGGTGCGTTAGGGTACACTGGTCGGTCTATGGGTGATGAGCGTCCAGGGTTCAAGTCAGGGTTTGTGGCCATTGTCGGCCGCGCCAATGCGGGGAAGTCGACGCTGGTGAATCAGATGTTGGGCCGCAAGGTAACCATTGTTTCGCCCAAGCCGCAGACCACACGGCTGCGGGTGCACGGGATCATCAACACCGACGACGCGCAAATTGTGATGATCGATACGCCTGGGCTGCAAAAGGCGGAATCGGGACTGGGCCGGCAGATGATGCACGAGGCGCAGCAGGCGCTCGAGGGAATCGAATCGCTCGCGCTGATCGTGGATGCGGCGGAAACCTTCGGCCGCGGAGATCAATTCTCCCTGAAGTGGAT
>Ga0302326_10026844_pt1 | contig 11626 bp, 11 predicted proteins | sample Palsa_T0_3_FD_202264 | JGI IMG/M metagenome (GOLD analysis project Ga0302326, IMG submission 202264) | Peat permafrost microbial communities from Stordalen Mire near Abisko, Sweden - Palsa_T0_3 | ecosystem: Environmental > Terrestrial > Soil > Palsa > Peat permafrost | place: Sweden: Abisko... | reverse complement strand
GCCGCGGCGCACAAGTTGAGGGAGCTCAGTTTCTGCCGGCGCGTTGATGGGAACGTCTGGAGAGCTCACGCTTCGAGTCTAGAGCATCGGCGAAAGCGTCCGGGCGAGGCCAGAGACGGGAAATGCTTGAGATGGAATCAATTAGCGGCATCCTTTCCTGGCTGGAAAGAATCTCTCCATGGGTACGGGTCAAATTCATGCAGAGTGGCCGAAGCCGGTCCAGCGCTGGAAATTTAGAGGCCCGAAAAGGGAAGGTTTAGAATGCCAGACGACAGTGTGCTGCGCGAGCATTTGGTTAAGCTGCTGAAGGGTGGGGATGCCCACGTGGATTTCGAACATGCGATGGCGGATTTCCCGGCAGAACTACGCGGCAAGACGCCGAAGTGGGCGGAGCATTCTGCATGGCAATTGCTGGAGCACCTGAGGATTGCGCAGCAAGACATTCTGGACTTTTCAACTAATCCCGATTACAAGGCGAAAGAGTGGCCCAAAGAGTATTGGCCAAAGACCGAAGCGCCTCCCGACGCGAAGGCCTGGGACCGAAGCATCAACGGCTATTGCGAGGACTTGAAGGCGCTGTGCGAGTTGGTGGAAGACGAGAAGACCGACCTGTTTGCCAGGATCCCGCATGGCGATGGGCAGACGATTCTGCGCGAGGTGCTGGTTGTGGCCGATCACAATTCCTATCATCTGGGACAGATCGTGCTGCTGCGGCGGGAGCTGGGGGCGTGGAAGTAGCGCACCCAGCAGCTCACGGATGGATGCCGGCGAGCGCGATCATGCCGAGAAACTGGCGCTGAGTGCGCATGTCGATGGCCTCGGCCACCAGCTTGCCATCGCGGTCAATCACGAAGCTCTTGGGAATGGCGCCATCGACGTGGAACTTGGCGGCCACCTTACCTCCAGGATCGAGAAGCACCGGCGGATGATATCCCATCTGCCCAACAAAAGTTGGAACCTTGAAGGGATCGGATGTGGTGACGTCGTCGATATTGAGAGAGAGCACGACGAGCCCCTGGGCGTTGAGGTGTGTGTAGATGGCGTCCAGGTCGCCCATCTCCGCGCGGCACGGCTCGCACCACGTTGCCCAGAAATTCACCAGGACGACTTTTCCGCGGAATTGAGAAAGGGTGACTTTCTTCCCGTTCAGATCCTTGAGGGTGAAGTCGACCTTTTCGATATCAGCGTCATTCTGGGTGAGGGCCGCGGTGGCTTTGGCAAAGAGCGGGTCGGCGAGGGTGGCATTGACGTGTTCGTAGTGCACCAGCCTGGCCAGATCGAAGTAGAACATCGGCGGATAGTCGTTTTTGGCGGGCACCGGGGTCTCGGATAAAGCCTGTGAGAGCGTGTTGGCGACGGCCTGGAGCGCTTCCGCGCCGTTATCGCCCTCCGTCGAGAGGTGGGCGAGATTGTCGGCGAGCTTGAGTTTGGGCATTCCGGCAGGCAGCGCGCGGATGTCGGTGGCGAGCTTGATGATGGCGGCGGGTTTCTGGGCGGGGGGAACTGCGCGGAGCGTCGACATTTGTTTGGCGATGGCGTCTTCCGGGCCCTTGGCATGAAGAAGCGGAGCGGCAACAAGGATGGAAGCTACGAGCAGGGCGCAATGGAATCTGGACATGGGACTTCACAACTTTCAAGGAATAGGGTTCATTCCAGGTTGAGTAGATGTATTGGCGGAATTATATTCCTGTTCTCGACGGCCGGGGAGAGGGGGCACTGGCGCGACTCGAATTACTCGGGCAGAGCGAGTGCCGGCCGTATGAGCCGCGCGGCTACCGCTTCCACAATCTTCTCGTGTACCTCATCGATGCTCAGGTCGCCTTCAATCAACACCAGGCGATCAGGTTCGCGTGCGGCAATCTCGCGGTATTTCTCCCACACACGCCGATAGAAGGCGTCCTGTTCGGCTTCGAAGCGGGACTCGTCGGGAGCGTTCTGCTCGGCGCTGCGCTGATTGCGGCGTCGCGCGCGGTCGAGCGAGTCTTCAAGGCTTGGCAAAAGCAATAACGTAATATCGGGCAGAGAAGGCGGTGAAGCTCAAGAACCGGCGCAGAGCCAAGCTGACGTCCGCCGCCCTGGTAGGCCTCAGTGGAATCGGTGAAGCGGTCGCAGACCACGATCTTTCCCTGATCGAGTGCCGGCTGAATCACTTCGGCAATGGCCTGCGCGCGGTCGGCAAACATCAGTGCCATTTCGGTCATGGAAGACAGGCAGGTTTGCCGCGAATCGAGCACCAGGGCGCGGATGCGGTCACCGGTTTCAGTTCCGCCGGGCTGGCGTGTGACGACCGGGTCTTGGTCTGGAATGCGCTTCTTGAGCCATGCGGCCAGACGCCGGATCTGCGTCGTCTTGCCTGACCCGTCCAGGCCTTCCAGGGTGATAAAAAGACCACGCGGCATGGGCTGAGTCTATCACCGTGCAAGCGACTGTTGATGTCAGTAAGCATTGAGGTTCGACACGTCTTCAGCGTAGGCGTGGGCGCGGGCGTTGGCATACGCCCCTGATTGATGGCGCAGGAGTTAAAGCCGCGACAATCAACATGGTCAGATTTGACCAGATGGAAAGAACACTGTCCGGCTACTCTGGCTGGACAGTTCCCAGGCTCGTGCTTTGCCGGGGGTGATCGATTCACTTTCGCGGCGCGGGCTTGAAGGATCGAGGAGGTTTTTCCATGCGGCTCTTTCGCTCTGCCCATTTGCTTCTGCTTGCATTGATGGTGTCGGTAGTTCCGGCGTCCATGCACGCTCAGTTCGCTATCAGCGTTAATTTTGCTCCACCGGAATTGCCGGTCTATGAGCAGCCCCCATGCCCGCAGCCGAATTTGCTGTGGACACCGGGCTACTGGTCGTACGCCGATGGCGGCTATTTCTGGGTTCCCGGCGCCTGGGTACCCGCTCCGTATGAAGGTGCTCTTTGGACGCCAGGCTATTGGGGCTGGAACAACGGTAACTATGGCTTTAACAATGGCTACTGGGGCGGCCAGGTCGGTTACTACGGCGGCGTCAACTACGGCGGCGGCTACCTTGGTATCGGATTTGCGGGCGGCGAGTGGCGTGGCGGCTCCTTCGCTTACAACACTGCGGTGGTCAATGTGAATACCACGATCATTCACACCACCTATATCAACCGGACAATCATCGAGACCAACACGGTGGTCAACAACAACCACGTGGCATACAGCGGCGGTCCCGGCGGCGTGCAGCATCGGCCTACGCCAGAGGAGCAGACTGCCATGCATCAGCCGCATACGCCGCCCACGCGGTATCAGACGGCGCAGGTAACAACCGCCAGGGCCGACAAGACCTCTTTTGCGAAGGCTAATGGCGGCCATCCCAAGATGCTGGCCGCGGCAAGGCCTTTGCCAGCGGTGAAGCAAGCTCCGCCAGCGGGGATGAAGGCGATAGCCAAGGCTCCCGTGACGGCTGCGCCAAAAGCCGCGACCGAGCCAAAGGCTCAGCCACGGACTACGACGCCAAAGGCGCAGACCAGCACCGCTCCCAGGGCGGAAACCAGGCCGGAACCGAAGGCGACGACGCCAAAGCCGGCGGTAAGGACTGCTCCCAAGGCCGAACCGGGTGTGACGCCGAGGACAGAAGAAAGGGCTTCGCCGAAGGCTCCAGCACCCAGGGTTGAGCCGAAAGCTTCGCCCGCACCGAGGACTGAGCCGAAAGCTTCTGTAACGCCGAAGACGGAGGAAAGGACTGCACCGAAGGCCGCTGCACCCAGGGTTGAGCCGAAGGCTCCGCCGGCACCGAGGCCTGAGCCAAAAGCCGCGCCAGCGCCGAGGGTTGAGCCAAAGGCTCCGCCTGCGCCCAAAGCTGAGCCGAAGGCTCCTCCGGCGCCGAGGCCTGAGCCTAAAGCTCCGCCAGCGCCCAGGGTTGAACAGAGAGGTGCTCCGGCTCCCAGTGCGGAACCGAAAGCCCCTCCCGCGCCGCGGGCTGAGCCCAAAGCTCCCGCGCCCCGGCCAGAGCCGAAGCCCGAAGAGAAAAAGCCTGAATAACGATCGGGCGATGAAGATTGCCATTACGCAGAAGGGCCCACGGGTAGCCGTGGGTCCTTCTGCGTTTTGCGTCCCGACTGCCCAAATCACCTGAAATCTCTTGATCGGGCGATGATTGAACGATGAGCCGGGCGACAAAGTTTTCCTCAATGCTGCAACTTCCCAAACCAGCAGGGGTTTGCCATAGTAGACTGAATCCCGCAACCGAGTTTCAGTACTCACCTGTCACAGATATCAGGAGGACTCCTATGCGTTTGATCCGTTCTGCACGTTTGCTTCTGCTAGCTCTGCTCATCGGTATTGTCCCCGCGTCTTCGTTCGCGGGCGTGTTCATCAGCGTGAACTTTGGCCCCCCCATTTTGCCCGTCTACGTGCAGCCGATCTGCCCGCAGCCCAATCTCATTTGGACGCCCGGCTACTGGGCCTACGGCGACCAGGGCTACTTCTGGGTACCTGGCGCATGGGTTCCAGCGCCGTTTGTCGGCGGTTTGTGGACGCCCGGCTACTGGGGCTGGCGCAGTGGTCTGTACATCTACAATCCCGGCTATTGGGGATACCACGTGGGCTACTACGGCGGCGTGAACTACGGCGGCGGGTATCTCGGCATCGGCTTTGCCGGCGGGGAGTGGCGCGGTGGTTCGTTTGCCTATAACACCGCTGTGGTGAATGTGAACACCACCATCATTCACACCACCTATATCAACCGCACCATCATTGAGACCAACACCGTTGTGAACAACAATCATGTCTCCTATTCTGGCGGTCCTGGCGGCATTCAGCACCAGGCCACGCCCGAGGAGCAGGTTGCCGCACACGAGACGCACACACCTCCGACGACCTTCCAGACACAGCATATTCAAGCGGCTCAGTCTGACAAGACTTCCTATGCCAAGGCGAATGGTGGACACCCGACGAACCTGGCTGTAGCCAAGCCACTGCCGGTTGAGACCCATCCCGCTCCGGCTGGTGCACCCAAGAACGTGACTCCGGCCACGGAATCTCATGTGCCACCCACAACTGGAGCGCATCCGGAAGCCGCGACACCCGTTCACCCGAATACAACCACGCCTCGGCCAGCGGATGAAGTGAAAACTCCACCACCGTCGCACCCAACCCCGGCGGTCAAAGAAGCGGCGCCGAAGTCACCGCCCCCGGCTCCCAAGGCTGCTCCTAAACCGGCTCCCAAGCCAAAGCCGGAGCCTAAAGACAAGAACTAATTCCAGACACGCGAGAAGTTCGTGCTTAAGCAGCAGGCCCACGATCAGTCGTGGGCCTCGTTGCGTTTGGCGATTTATTCAGACAGCCGCATGCCGGCTATCTCAACTTCAAGTCCACCGTATTGGGGATGATCGTTTTCGCGGATGCGGTAGGCGATATCGATCAGGCTTCCTTGCACCAGGCGCAGCGCCGCTGCACGTCCGGCTAGATCCCAGCCGACGGCGCGAATGGGCGCGCCGGAAGCCGGTGCGCTTTGGCCCGCCATCACCGGGATAGGTGAATCCTGCGCCAGCTCGAGACGGATGTGGCGTTCCTTCATAATGCGCGGAGCCGAGACGAGGCGTGCTCGCTGCGCCATGAAGATCGGCTCGGGATTGCCGTGGCCGAGCGGCTCCAGCTTGCGCAGCCATCCGGCCAGTACCGGGGTGATGCGGTCCAGCGGCAACTCCGCGTGAATCATGAGCACATGTTCGGGCTCGCGCGCGGCAAGGTGTTGTTCGGCGTAGATGCGCAGGCGGCGTTTCAATTCGGGCAGATTCTGTTCGGGCATGGCGAAGCCGACGGCAACTGCGTGGCCTCCGAAGCGCGTGAACAGATCGGCGCAGCTTTCTAATGCGTTCAGCAGTTGGAATCCGTCTACGCTGCGTCCGGAGCCGTGCGCTACGCTGTCTTCTACACTTACGACAATTGCGGGCTTGGCGGTGCGCTCCACTACGCGTGAAGCAAGTATGCCGATTACGCCGCGATGCCATCCGTCACCGTCGATGACCAGAAGACGATCGATGGCGAGTTGCGCGTCTGCGGCCAGCCGTGTATGAATCGCGGTGAGTGCCGCTGCCTCGGTCTCGCGGCGCTCGCGATTTAGTCTCTCAAGCTTGCCGGCGAGTTCCGTGGCGCGGGCTTGATCGCGTGTTGAAAATAGTTCGATCACTTCCGACGCAATGTCCATGCGTCCCGCGGCATTGATGCGCGGCGCAAGACGGAAAGCAACGTCGTAGCTGGTAATCTGTTTGGCCGCCGGGTCGAGCGCTGCAACAGCAAACAGGGCGCGCAAACCAACGCCGGCAGGTCGCCGTAACTCGCGCAGACCCAGCGTCGCAATCACGCGGTTCTCACCGCGCAGAGGGACGGCATCGGCAATCGTTGCAATGGCCGCCATCTTCAAAAAGCTTGGCAGTGTTTTCTCGCGCGTGCGCTCTGTGTCGCGGCGTCCAAGCAATGCCAACGCGAGCTTTAATGCGATGGCCGCACCGCACAACGATTTTTCAGGATAGCTGCAGCCGGGCTGATTGGGATTCAGAATGGCAAGCGCGTGCGGGACGGCGTCGCCCGCTTCGAGCAGATGATGGTCAGTGATGATCAGGTCCAGACCGAGGCGTCGTGCCGTTTCTGCTTCGGCGAAAGCGCGCATGCCGGTGTCGACAGTAATCACCAGCCGCACGCCGTCGGCATAGGCTTCTTCAAGGACGCTCGATTGCAGCCCGTATCCCTCGCGCAAGCGGTGCGGTACGTGAAAGCGCACCGTGCCACCGAGCATCTCGATCGCGGTCTTCAGCAGCACCACGGCTGTCGTGCCGTCTACGTCGTAGTCGCCGTAGAGAAGGACCGGCTCAGCTCCCGCGATGGCGCGCTCGAGGCGATCTACGGCTGAATCCATGCCCAGCATTTGTTGAGCATCGTGCAAATGGGAAATTTCCGGATTCAGGAAGATGAATGCTTTGTCCGCATCGGAGATGCCGCGACTGAGAAGCAGTTCTGCCAGCACCAGAGGCAGCCGAGCTTGTTTTGCGAGCTCCGTTGCTGCTTCAGGATGGGCTTCCGCAAGCTGCCAGCGCTGGTTGGGACGGCGGTGAGATTGCGATGTCTGGATGGTTTCGGGAGTCGTGGACGCTTCGCGCACGGTCGCTGGCAGCGGCGCTGCGCCCGTTGCCTCAGGACCCATTGGAGCAGCGCTTGCTGCGCTCACCGCGATTACTCGTCCTCGCCGTGATCGTGCTCATGGTCGTCGATGACGATGTCCTGGAAGCTCTCGATATCTTCGAGCAGCGTTTGGAAACGCTCATACCACTCAGTCGTGGTCTCATGCAGAAACACCAGGCCCTGATAGACGAATCCGAGTTGAATGTATCCCAGATTGCCGGCGTACTTGCGCAGCCATTGCGCTTCGACCAGCTCGGTTGCGTCTTCATCGGGGAAGTTCATCTCCCCGGCTTCTTCAATCAGGGCATCGAGTTCTTCGCGCTCCAGCGTCATTTCGCTGAAAGTGACGAAAGGCGCGCCTACATGCTTCGCCATCTCGACAAAGTCTTTCCATGCGTCGGGGTTGCTCTGCCCCTCCCACACAATGGAGGGGATGTCTTCGGTGACGTAGCCGGGCAGGCGCTTGAGGCCATGCCCCTCAATGAAGGCCACCATGTCGTCTTTGAGTGAAAGCAGATTTTCCGTGCTCATAGTCAAGCCCTATTTTCGCAGATGGGGCCGGGTCGGCGTGGCCGATTGTGACGCGATTGTGGAAACTTTGGGTGTGCCGCGTATCTGCCTCCGTGGGTCGAAGCGGTTAGTCTGGAAACAGCAGCATCAATCATTCGCGCCCCTCACACGGGCGCACCCATCAGGCCCATCCAGGAGGAATCCCGCTTGCCCCCGTTTCAACGTCACGTGTTTGTCTGTCACAATACCCGCCCCGCCGATGCGCCGCGCCCATCCTGCACCAGCGATGGGAAAAGCGAACTGTTCACTCAACTGCAGCAACTTTCAAAAGCGGCTGGACTCGGCTCTACCGTGCGCATCAACAAATCCGGCTGCCTCGACCAGTGCGAACATGGACCAACGATGGTGGTGTATCCCGAAGGAGTCTGGTATGGCCACGTGCAACCGGCAGACGCCGCAGAGCTTGTGGAGCAGCACCTGGTGGGCGGACGGCCGGTGGAGCGCCTCAGGCTGGCGGATGAGTGCATCAACACGAAGGTCTGCGCGCACCGGGGCTGAACGCGCCGGATCGTTCGGAACTAGATCGTCCTGAATAGGAGATCCTCGAGAGCCATGCGGCGCACTTGCCATGGCTCGCGATTCTCTTCTTTGGCTTTCAGACGGCAAATGCCATCGTCCGTGAACACGAGCGAGATCTCAAACATCTGGTTGCCGCTGGCATCCAGAACCAGGATCGCGTGGTCTTCATAGCAGAATGTGATTGCCCTGCGAAAGTCCTGGCCTTGCAGGATTACGGAAAAGGTTGTTCCCTTCTCCTCGATTAGAAACTCGTAAGGAGAATTGTCGGGGCGCTCGGAGTTGCGCTCCTTTACGTCTCCTTCTATCTCTGCCATCAGCTGCCTGTACATCTTCGGCAGCGTGCATGCCGAACGCGCGGCAACCCAATCGAACTTTGTTTCCTTATTTTCCACTTTCTCAGTCACCGTCTTCTCTCCCTAATGGCCTTCCCTGTTTTTTGCCGGGCGCGGAATGCGGCGTCTAGAGCGCCCCTTGGCCCAAAGTGTGAACAGGCCCTACTATAAATCGTGCGGTTGCTGTGGAGTGTGTTCGGTTCTGCTCACGACACCCGGCGATGGAAAACCAATGCCCAGATGGATGCAAATCAGAATGTTCGCGATGCATGGGCGCCCGGATGTAAATTCGGTGGCGCGGCGGCATTGAATGGCGTTCTTCCGGGGCTAAAGCCCATGCTTATTTGCAGGCTTTATGCGGGGGTTGAAACCCCCGCCTCCCTCCGATTTGGCTCGCCTCCGATTCGGCTCGCCCGCCTCCGATTTGGCTCGCGTCCGATTCGGCTCGCCCGCCTCCGATTCGGCTCTCGTCCCTCCGATTCGGTTTTTTCACCGAGCTGAACCCGTTTTCTCAATGGATACTCCGCATTGCAGAGCGAAAGCCGGAATTCAATCAGATTCGGTAGAATAGCCGGTGAGTCAACTCGACTTGCTTTCACGCATATCTGAAGAGTTTTGGCACGGGCATCGATTCCTGCTCCGGGCCAACGAGCGGTGGGTTGAACTGTACCCACGGGGAGGGCGCCATCGGAGTGAGAATGCGTTTAGGGGACCTGCTGGTCCGCGTCAGGTTAATCACTGAAGACGATGTCGCCAAGGCACTCGAACGCCAGGCTAATCAGGGTGGGCGTCTCGGGGATAATCTGGTGGCGATTGGAGCCATCGCGCAGCGCAAGCTCGATGAGTTTATCCATCGCATTCCGGCTGAGCCGTCCAATATTGCGGCCACCGGCCTTGACGAGGCCGACCTGCTGGCCCTGCTGATGAAGCTCATCTACACCGGCCGGCTGGAATCGAACCGCCAGTTTGTGGAAGCAATCAAGCTGCCTTACATCCTGATTCTCGACATTGTGCAGATGGCCATTGACCGGCAGCTGCTGCGCACTCTGGGCACGGGAAGCGGCGATAGCATGGTTGACATGCGCTACGCGCTGACCGACGAGGGCCGGCGCTGGACCATCGACGCGTTGGAGCGGTTGCGCTATGTGGGTCCCGCGCCTGTAACTCTGGAGCAGTTTACGGACCAGGTGAGCCTGCAGAAGCTGACCAATGAAACCGTTTCCTTCGACCGTATCCGCGAATCCTTCGCCGGCCTGACCTTCGACGACAGCATCGTGGAGCAATGCGGGCCGGCCCTGAATTCAGGCAGGGCCATGCTGCTCTACGGTCCGCCGGGCAATGGCAAGTCTTCAGTGGCGCATTGCCTGGGCAACGTCTTTGCCGACGTGATCTATGTGCCCTACGCCATCAGCGTGGATGGCCAGGTGATTCGCGTCCACGATCCCAGCGTTCACGTTCCGTTGACCACAGAACCGGCCCCGGAGCAGTCGTCAAGTTCATTCCTGCGGCACGAGGAGTACGACTCGCGCTGGGTGCCGTGCCGGCGGCCCTTCATCTTGACCGGCGGCGAACTTACGCTGGAGATGCTGGATCTGCGCTACGACGAGTCTGGGCGATTCTACGAAGCTCCTCTGCACTTGAAGGCATTGGGCGGCTGCTTCGTTATCGACGACTTTGGACGCCAACTGGTGAGCCCCACCAACCTGCTGAATCGCTGGATTGTGCCGCTGGAAAGCCGCGTCGACTACCTCAAGCTGCATACCGGCAAGACATTCAGCGTTCCATTCGAGGAGCTGATCATCTTCTCCACCAACCTCGACCCCGAGGACCTGATGGATACCGCCTTCCTGCGGCGCCTGCCCTACAAAATCGAAGTTGGCGCGCCGAGCCTAGAGAACTACAAGAAAATCTTCCTTTCGGAGTGCGAAAAACGTGGAGTGACGCTGCCCGACGACATATTCGATATCATCGTGCAAAAGATTATCGAGGAAAAGGGCCTGGAATTGGCTGCATATCATCCGCGATTTATCGTTGACCAAGTGGCGGCGACCTGCCGGTTCATGGGAGAACCGGCGCATTTTGAGCCCAGGTTTATTGATTACGCGATCAATAACCTGCGGGTAAAGACGAGCAAATCGGCGAAGTCTGGCGGCACTGCTGCGCGGATCACGTAGGGGCGGCTGGTCTTCGTTCGGGCGTGGCCGTTGGGCCAATTCCAGTGCCCATATACATCCGCCGACAATGAGAACATAAACAGTTCCGAGCGCGATCATGATGTCAATGAACCTGATAAACAACGTGGTGTCATCGCTTTCGACCGTTGTTGCAATCCCTCCGCCTTCGGGGGCTCTCGAAAGCCTCGACCACGCAATCAGGAATGATCTACAGAGTTGGAGAACTCTTTTCTTTAATTGGCTCTTGGTTACTACTGGCATTGTCGCTATTGGGGTAATCATGGAAGCCCCAGAAATCTGGTATGAAGTAGGAACCGCGATTCTTGGGCTGCGGAGGAAAAAAACAGAACACCGACATGCGCCCCCTTTGGTTACCATCAGCGCAGCGATAGGATGGCTTCTAATTGTTCTCGGAGTTGTAGGGGAGCTATTTACCGATGGTCTTGTGTCTTGGGCTGATGCAAAGCTGCAAAACTTCGATGAAATTGTTCTTGAAGATACTCTGAGAACTGCGGGAAATGCGCGAGAATCGGCAATCGATGCAGCCGACGCGGCGGCACGCGCCGTGACCGGGGAAGAGATGGCATCAGAAAGGCTAGATAAAGCAAGGAGAGAGATCGATGCCGCGCAGCTGGCCCTAGAGAAGCAGCTTACTTGGCAAGGACCGAGATGGGTGGTTATAAACGCAAATCGTGCTCTGTTCAAAGCCCATCTCCAACAGTTTTCCGGACAGTCGTTCGTCTGGTCCATATGTTGGGGGCAATACATGAGCAGGGGAGACCAAGAAATATCCACAGCGGCAAACTCATTGGCTATGAATCTCGCAGATTCTGGATGGAAGCCGGAGCCCCCATCGGGGGCTCCAACAATGGATAGATCATGTGGCACCATAG
>Ga0302326_10026843_pt1 | contig 11626 bp, 10 predicted proteins | sample Palsa_T0_3_FD_202264 | JGI IMG/M metagenome (GOLD analysis project Ga0302326, IMG submission 202264) | Peat permafrost microbial communities from Stordalen Mire near Abisko, Sweden - Palsa_T0_3 | ecosystem: Environmental > Terrestrial > Soil > Palsa > Peat permafrost | place: Sweden: Abisko... | reverse complement strand
TACCCGGTTTACCCACTGCAGGCAGCTCAGGGAAGTTTACCCGCCGAGGGCCGAGTCTTCGATGTTGCCGCCGATTGCTTTCGTCGCGAAGAAACCTCGGAGACCGGCCGGCTTCAGTCGTTCCGGATGCGCGAGTATGTATTCATGGGTACACCCGACCAGGCCCTTGATTTCAGAGCACGCTGGCAGCCGCAAGCGGAACAGATCGCGACTCAACTGGGTCTGCCCTACACGATCGCTCCCGCGAGTGATCCGTTTTTTGGCAGGGTTGGCAAAATCTCAGCGGTCATCCAACTACAACGCTCCCTCAAGTATGAGTTGCTGATTCCCGTCCATTCGACGCAGGAACCGATCGCTTGCATGAGTTTCAACTATCACCTCGATCATTTCGGCTCGACGTGGGGACTGCAGACCTCTACTTCGGAGGTCGCACATACGGCCTGCGTTGCATTCGGCATGGATCGTCTGGCGTTAGCGATCTTCGCCACTCATGGAATCGAACCGCAAAAATGGCCCGCGGGAGTTCGCGAACAGCTTTCGGTCTGAAGAACCCGAGAAAAGGACGATCGCTCGTGCCTAACCGATCGGACGAGCCCATCTGGGCCAAACAATTGCGTCGTAAATTTAGTTCGGACCGCCATCGAACTCCAGGTACCCGGTCGTCTCTATGGGGACTACTCAGGACCGAGAGAAACTGACAAGTGGATAACGGATCGCCTACTGCTTCCCCCGCGCTTGATGCTCGTCGCCGGCAATTCGCTCGCGCCTGGCTTGCCAAGATGCGAAAGGGAGGGCTGATCGAGCTCAGACGCGGTGGCCAACGCAAGCTTTTTCTTGTGCACGATGGCGAAGGCGAAACTCTCGTCTATCTCAATCTGGCGCGCCATCTTACGGATGAGCTCGCGGTATTCGCAATCGAACCCCGGCATATCGAGCGAGTGCCGCTAGCCCACACGACGATCGAGGACATGGCGGCCTTCTACATAGAGGAAATCCGCAAGCAGCAGCCCCAAGGTCCTTACCTTTTGGGAGGGTTATGCGCGGGCGGAGTCATCGCATACGAAATGGCTGTGCAACTCATCCGTGCCGGTGAGAGGGTTGACCTCGTGGCGCTACTTGAATCGGTTACGCCGGGGGCCCCGGAACGGCCGCGACGCATCAGGAAGCAGCGGCTACACAGTTTGAAGCAGGCGATTGCGCATAGCAAAACGAACGGCAATCGGACTATTACACGTGCGACATTGATCGTCGGTGCCTTCTCGAAAAAGCTGTGGAATGTCCTGCTTTGGGAAACCTCACAACGCGCTCGACGCTGGTCGGTAAGCGCCCGCTTTCGCTTGTTGCGCGTAGTGCTTAGGCGGAAGCTCGCATGGCCAAAGTTCCTGCCGGAACTAACACCGCGCGAGATCTATGATTCTGCCCATATCCACCATAAGCCCAAGACACTATCTAACGCGACCGTGGTACTCATCCGCGCAAAGACCGGCGAAGGCGACGACACACCCTATCGAAATATCTATCTCGATGAGACGTTCGGTTGGAATGGCATCGCAAATAGTCTTACGATTGTCGACGTGGAAGGCGGCCACGCCACGATGCTGGAGGAGCGCTTCGTGGATTCTATCGCAAAGGTTCTGCTCCCATATCTGCAACAGAGCACAGCACAAATCCACTCTTCCGTGTGATGGCCGTTTAAGTTAATGCGCGGCGGAAACCTACTATCGGATTTGGCCACTCAACAGCGGCAATTTCCTCCCGGCCCTGAAGAAGAGTTTCGGACGACCGATAGCCTTTTGGATTGGATGAGCCTTCACTTCAGTAGTTTCGGCGACATCTATAAGGCGTCAGTATACGGGACCAGCGTATATGTAGTCAGAGATCTGGCGTTCGCTCACCACGTACTCGTTGAGAACTGGCAAAACTACGTAAAAGGCCAGTTCATAAAGCGCGTGGCCTTCCTTTTGGGCAACGGCCTCATGGTAAGCGAAGGGGAACTTTGGAAGCGGCAGCGGCGGATGAGCCAACCAGCTTTCCACCCCAAATCCATCGGCACCCTGGCCAGGTTGATGTCGACGGTAAACTCGGCGCTACTCGCAAAATGGAAATTGGCCGCCCGGAAAAAAGCGAGCATTAATGTTACGCACGATGTTAGCGCTATGGCTCTGGAGGTGGTCCTTCGCTCCATCTTCGGCGACGATTACGAGCAGATCGGCTCTCATTTCGATCTCCTCTGCGAAGAACCCACGCGCGATTGGGCTTTTGCCCAGGCGTTCCGTGCCCTGAGAAAGATTATCCGTCAAGTGATCGACCGAAGGCGAGTCGCGTCCGCAGCTTCCACGGACGACTTTCTGTCCGCTCTAATGCAAGCGCGCGAGCCACGGACTGGGCAGCTAATGAGCGATACGCAAATTATCAGCGAGATCCTCACCCTAATCGTGGCGGGTCACGAAACCACTGCGAGCACGCTGAACTTTACCTGGTATTTGATATCCAAGCACCCGGACGTGGAAGAAAAGCTGTCAAACGAACTCGAAGACTTTACGGATTTTCCGGAATTCGCAGATCTGCCCAGGTTCCCTTATTCGCAGCAAATCATCAAAGAGACGATGCGCCTGTATCCTGCCGGCTGGTTGTTGACCCGCAAGGCTATTCGCGACGATCGCCTCGGCAATTATCTTGTCCCTGCCGGGACTGAGATTTATGTTCCACCTTACTTTATCCAGCGGCATCCCGATGTGTGGGATGATCCCGATTGCTTCGACCCGGAACGCTTCGGACCCAATAGTTCAAAAGAGAAACATCGATTAGCAATGATTCCCTTTTCTACAGGTCCGCGAAACTGTATCGGCTCCTTATTCGCCCTCATCGAGATGCAGATACACCTCTTGATGATCGCGAAGCACCTGCGGCTGCGGTACGTTGAATCGACCGCGCTCGAACTCGAAGCCGGGGTAAACCTGCGCAGCAAACACGACTTCATCATGTACCCCGAGCTCAAAACGGTCTAGAACTAATGACCCTTTGTTCCTCTCATTCCCGCGGCACGACGCAAACACAGATTCATAATATCCTTCCAGAGGTTGGCGCTCCTGCTCTTTGATAAGGAGCCCTGTCGTCGCGAAGCCCTTCGTCACGCTGCGCAAAGGATACGGCATAGCCGATATCGCCCCGGTCAACCTCGCGATCATTCCCTCCGCTGACTTTCTATACACCGCTCCATAAATCTCGCTGATCGTAGTTTACCTTTGCAAAGGCCGCTCCGACCGTCGGTTGAAGCAGCACGCGTCGACAAGGAAATTCGACCCAAGTATCATTCTGCAGCGGCGCGGCAGGCTCCGTGCCACCGAGGGCCGCCGAAGGAGTCGCGCCATACATTACAAGCGCCCCGCGGGTGGCGGGGATGAACGATAATCCGAACCGCCCCGACTAATTTAAGGCGGGCCGCGATGTGCGCAACCGAGTAGAGTAGAGCCGATGAGTAGTGCCCACCGTCATAACGACCTTCGCGCTTCCAAAAACCCGCTCTTCAATGAGCGCAAACTGCGACTCGGAACCTTCTGCACCAACGCCAGTCACGGCTGTGTTATCTCAACCGTCGACGGCGCGCTCGAGGCCGACTGGCAAAGCACCCTGGAACTCGCCCGACTGGCGGATGAAATGGAGTTCGAGGCAATTGTGCCGATAGGGCGCTGGCGCGGCTTCGGCGGCGTGACCGATTTTAACGGCGCGAGCTTTGAGACCTATACCTGGGCGGCTGGCCTATCGGGCGCGACCCGCTATTCTTCAGTATTCGCGACCTCGCACGTCCCGACGATCCATCCATTGGTAGCTGCCAAACAGGCCACGACGATCGATCATATTGGCGGCGGCCGCTTCACGCTCAACATCGTTACCGGATGGTTTCGTCCGGAGATGGAAATGTTCGGCGTCTCGATGCTCGACCATGACGTTCGTTACGATTATGCGATCGAATGGCTCGAGATTATGAAACGCCTGTGGACTGAGGAGAAGCCGATCGACCATCAGGGAAAGTTCTTCAACCTCAAGCAGGCGGTCCTGAAGCCTAAGCCGATACAGAAGCCGTACCCGGTGCTGATGAACGCGGGCGGCTCAGAGAAGGGGCGCCATTTCGCCGCGCGATATTGCGATGTCGCATTCGTCGTGCTCGATCGGCATGACCTCGAGGGCCTGGCCTCACTAGTCGCGCGTTATCGCAAACTCGCGCGTGAAGAGTATGGACGGGAAATCAGCGTTTGGACCAATGCCTACATCTATCAAGCCGACACGGAACGTGACGCTCAAACTTTCTACGATCATGTGGTTAATCAGCGCGGCGATTGGGAAGCAGTCAACAATATGCTCACGACGATGGGAATCGAGTCTCAGCAACTGCCGGTCGCGGCGATGGAAGGGCTCAAGCGGCATTTCATCGCAGGATGGTGCGGCTATCCTCTGGTAGGAACCAAGGATCAGGTCGTCGACGGCCTCGAACTATTGGTCAAAGCGGGATTCGACGGAGTTCTGCTCTCGTGGCCACGATGGGGCGAAGGGATGCATCAGTTTCGAAAAGAAACCCTGCCGCTGTTGCAACAGGCGGGGTTGAGATAAGAACCGCCCCGTTCTACTAGCGGCGCAGTCGAAATCGACGCGTCATGTTGCGGGGCGATGGAGGGGTTATGGCAACGGTTAAACCTGTCGAATATGGCGATGCGAACCCGGACGTGCGGGCCGTTTACGATAACATTATGGCGACGCGCAAGACGGATTGGATTAACAATTTCTGGAAAACCTTGGCTAGCCATCCGGCGACGCTCAAGCGTACCTGGGAGAGCGTCAAAGAGGTGATGGCACCTGGTGCTCTCGATCCCCTGGTCAAGGAGATGGTTTATCTCGCAGTCAGCGCGACCAACGGTTGCGAGTACTGTATACGCTCCCACACGGCGGCGGCGCGCAAAGCCGGCATGACTGCCGAAATGCTCTCGGAACTCATGGCCGTCGTCGGCATGGCGAACGAGACGAATCGACTAGCCAATGGCTATCAGGTGGAAGTCGATGCGCCTTTCATGACTGAGGGATAATTTCGCGTCGGATCGAAGTCCGGATCATTTCCACGTAAGCTGGTTATCCACGCCAACGACGCCAGGCACCGCCGCTGCGACCTGCGCCGCGTGCTTCGCTTCGTTCGCCGAGCCGACCACTCCGCTCAACCGGGCGACGCCATGATCGCAATCGACCTCCACCAGGCTTGCACTTGACGTCTCGGTGCCGAGTGCCGTCTTCACTTGCGTGATCAGCATCGCGTCCTGCGCTTCCTGGGCAGGGTTCTGATAATGGTGCACCCCAACGCTGTGTACCGCTTCCTTTTCCTCGGTAACAGAGCTGCTGCTTGCAGTCGCGGGAGCACCCGGCTGCGTGGCATTCTGTGCGAGAACCACTCCGCTCAGACATGCTTGAAAGATTAATGAGCCCAAGGCCCACGCCGCAATCTTATTTCGAGTCTGCACGATTATCCTCCGGCACGCTTTGGGTATGCCCGCGGCGGTCGTTGTATGATCGAATGCGGGGCCCGACCCAAAGCGTGCAGCTAAAGGTCCTGTCAGCCTTTCAAGGCGACTACCTATCAGGGCGACTAGTAATTGCTGCTGCTTTGATAGGTTTTCTTCTGATAGGTCGTCGACACTGAGCTGCTTCCGGGCGTTATCTCGCTGCCGTTGCTCGACTGGCTATTTGTCTCTGAGGATGTCGTCGTCGTGGTAGTCGGCGGCGGCACTATTATAGGCGCGGGTTGAACTACTACCTGCGGTGGCGGAACAGGTACATACTCCGTTTCTTTCGTCGTACTACTGCATCCGATCACCAATGGAAGGGCGAGAGCTCCGATTGCCACCACAGCCGATTTATATATCTTCATTTTTCTTTCTGCTCCTCCGTTCTTCACACCGTCGGGTGTGTTGAACTGCGTTGAATTTAGAGGGAGCAGAAGTTGTGCCACCGGGACGATTGGCGAATTATACAGCGCATTCGCTGACAAAAATTCGAATCGGTATAGCGGTCTCAGTTGCGCGAGCCGTGTAAATTCTGCCGACTTCTCAGCTGGTAACTATGCCGATTCGCCGGCCGATCGCCCGCGCGCGTTCGCGGATCCCGGAGGGCTTTAGAATCTCCGCGGCGCATAGATATCCCGGCAGGGCGTGATTTCCCGCGCCCGGATAGGTCCCCGCCCCGCACATGTACAGACCCGCGATTGGCATCCGATAGCGCGACAATCCCGGCAACGGACGCAGCATGAAGTTCTGCGCGAGATGATGACTTCCGCCGACGCTGTCGCCGCCGACCAGGTTGGGATTGGCGCGCTCCAGGTCGGCCGGTGAGAAGGTCGTGCGCGACATGATCAGGTCACCGATTCCCGGCGCGTACTGGCCGAGCTTTTCGATTACGCGATCTGCGTACGGCTCGCGCGCGCTTTCCCACTCGCGAGCCTCAATAATACCGAGAGCATCACCGCGAATTACCGACGGCACCGCGCGAACCTGTATCCATAGAATATGACCGCCGATGGGGGCTCGCCCAGGATCGACGGCGGTGGTCTGCCCGACGATCAGCATCGGACTCGCCGGCAGAATTCCCCTGGCTGCATCGGCATAGGCGGTCTGCAGATCGTCGACGTACGGCGCGATGTGTACATAGGCAAAGTCGGCGGTGTCCAGTCCGGCCTGCCAGTTCGGCTTTTCACGCAAGGCCAGGTGGACCATCATGGTGCCCGGCCCATATTTGAAGGCTTTGGCGCGGCGGCGCAAAACCGCTGGAAGCGCGCAGTCCCGGAGTAGCCGATCGAACAGCGGACCCAGCGTCAGGTTGGCGATTATCGCGCGTTGCGCGCTTATCTCCGCGCCGTCGGCGAGCGTCACGGCCGACGCCCTCCCGTCGCGCACGATCACCCGATCAACGTCGGCGCCGACGCGGATTTCGCCACCAAGCTCGCGAATCAGCGTCGCCATCGCCTCGACGATCTTCGAGGCGCCCCCGCGAGCGACGCTGATGCCGTTGTCGCCGTCGGCGAACGTCTCGATAAACGGAAACATCCCGCCACCGGTAACGTCGGGACCGAAATCCAGGTGCATCCCCCATACGGCGAAAAGCGTCCGCATCTCCGGTGAACGGAAGTAAGACTCGCCGAGGTCGCGCGCCGATGACAGCACGATGCGCATCAGCTCGAGGCACTCCGCGCTTCCCTCTTTCCAAATAGCCCGCATCACGATCCGCGCCGCCTGCCAGGAGGGCAACGGCGTTCCATAGAGCGCCAGCAGCGAGCGTTGGAAAATCTTGAAATGCGCGCGAAGCTCGTTCCAGGCGGCGGCGTCGGCCGGATCGAGGCCGTTCAGAACTTCGCGCATCAGGGTCGGATCCTGATAAAGCGGGATGCGTCCGCCGTGGGGAAAAACGCAGCAATTGGGCTTGTCGCTGTGCGCGAAGGAGAGCCCGTGGCGCGCCAGATCGTTTTTGAATTCTTGGTAGACCGGCGATCCGAGAAAGAGGTTTTGATTGGTCGAATAGAGATCGTGGACGAAGCCGGGAAGCGTAATCTCACCGCTGGCGACGGCGCCGCCGATCGTCGGGCCACGCTCGAGCACCAGAACTTTCCAGCCGGCCCGGGCCAGATATAGCGCTGTGGTCAGACCGTTGAGGCCAGCCCCCGCCACGATCGCATCGTAACCTCCGCTCACCGCCCCACCCCGATCTGCTCCATCGTCAGGCTTTTTTATCCTTCACCGGATTCCAGTGATTTTCCTGCCATAGCCGGATGCCGCCGAGCAGGCCTTCTTCATTGCTGACCAGGTGGACGTTGTCGGGCAATTTGAAATCGATATGGCGCGCGTTGCCGCCGCCGATATAAAGCTGATCGTAGTTGAAAGTGCGTGCCAGCTCATCGAGGGCCTCACGCAGCAGGCGATTCCATTTTTTCTTGCCCTTTCGTGCGAGCGCCTTGACGCCGAGCTCGTCTTCATAAGACTTGCCGCGATGAAACGGCGCGTGGCCGAGCTCCATATGGATACGATGGCCGTCGACGAAGATCACCGATCCGAATCCCGTGCCGAGCGTGATGACGAGCTCGACTCCGTGACCGCTCACCGCGCCCAGCCCCTGCACGTCGGCGTCGTTGGCTACGCGGACCGGTTTGCCCAGCTTGTGCTCGAGCGTCTTCAGGAGGTCGAACTTGTTCCAGCCCTTGCCGAGATTCGGCGCGCTGTAGACGATGCCGTCCTTCAGTACTCCGGGAAAACCGACCGATACGCGATCGAAGGGCGCCTGCGCCTTGGCGAGCTTGCGGACGACGCGGACCACCGAATCCGGATTGGCGTGAGCCGGCGTATCAATTCGAATGCGCTCGGTTATCGCGCGCCCGCTCCGATCGAGCTTCTCGGCCTTCATGCCGGTGCCGCCGATATCAACCGCCAAAGTCAGCGGCCCCTGCGGTCTCGCGGCAGCCGAGGGCTTGGTACTGGCGATGGGTTCCAGCTTGGCCAGGCCCGCAGGCTCGAACCCCTCCGGAACATTCAAGGGACTTGCAGGCTCGGCGGCCTTCGCACGTTTCTTGGCCTTTCCCGACTTCGCGGCTTTTGCGATTTTACCTGACTTGGCAATTTTGGCAGTCATGGCTGGCTTCGCGTCTTTCGCGGAGGGTTTCGGCGCGGCAGCTTTGGGAGCCTTCGCCGGCCGAGGGCGTCCGGATTTCCCGGCGGCCTTTTCGACGGTGATGTCAGCCGATTCAGTCGTAGCCTCGGCAGGCTTCGGCGCCGTGTCGGCGGCCTCGTCAGTCCCGCCGTCAATCACCTCTGCCGCCGCCGTGGTCGTCGCGGCTTCCTCCATGACGTTCCTCCCCGAAAGTTCTTCGATGTTCACATTGTGTTCACCTTCCCTCTTACAGGCAAACGTTTTCGACTGGCGTGACGCCGTCAGCGCGTGATAATTGCAAGCCAAATCCGCGCCAAGGATAGTCAACCTGACGCGGCTGGCCGCGCGAGACTGCGCTATATCCGCTGAAAAAATGAAAAAGGTAATTGCGGAATACTTCGGACTCGCGAGCGCCGGCACCACGATTCGTCGCGAAATCGTTGCCGGCCTGACGACGTTCTTCACGATGTCCTACATCATCGCGGTCAACCCCGCGATTCTCAAAGTCGCGGGTATCCCGGCGGGTCCCACGATGGTCGCGACGGTGCTCACCGCGATCTTCGGCACCCTCCTGATGGGACTCTACGCCAACCTGCCGTTCGCGATCGCGCCGTATATGGGCGAGAACGCATTCGTCGCCTACACGGTCGTTCGCGTACTCGGCTATCGATGGCAGACGGCGCTGGGCGCGGTTTTCATCGCCGGACTGCTCTTCACGATTTTGACTTTCGGACACGTGCGGCGCTGGATGGTCGAAGCCGTTCCACTGACGTTGCGCTACAGCTTCGCGGCCGGGATTGGACTTTTCATGGCGTTCGTCGGATTCAACGAATGCGGAATCGTCACGATCGGCGTGCCGGGAGCGCCGGTCCGGATGGGCCTGCTCACATCGGCGCCTGTGCTCGTCGCGATAGCCGGCTTCACCTTAATTGCCATCCTGATGCTCTGGCGTGTGCCTGCGGCGATCCTTATCGGCCTCATGGCCACCTCGGCGCTCGCCTTTGCCATCCGGATCGCACCGACACCGACTGCGATCGTCGGCATCCCGCCCAGTCCGCTACCGATCATCCTCCAGCTCGACCTGCACGGAGCCTTCAGTTGGGGATTCTTCGGCGTCGGGCTGACGATTTTCGTGATGGCATTCAACGACACGATGGGCACGCTGGTCGGCGTCGCACAGCGAGCCGGGATGCTCGATCAGAACGGCAACCTGCCCCGGATCGAGCGCCCCATGCTCGCAGATGCGCTCGCGACGACCTTCGCCGCGCTAGTCGGCACGACGACTGCGGGCGCTTATATCGAGTCGGCGGCAGGAGTCGCGGCCGGTGGCCGGACAGGACTGACGGCGGTCGTAGTCGCCTCGCTGTTCGCGCTGTCGCTGTTTCTGACGCCGCTGATGACGTCGATTCCACCGGCAGCTTACGGTCCGGTCCTGATTCTCGTTGGCGTCATGATGCTCGAGCCGATTATCAGAATAAGCTTCGACGATTTGAGCGAAGCGATCCCGGCCTTTGCGGTCGTCACGTTGATGAGTTTTACATACAACATCGGCGTCGGCGTGACGGCCGGTTTCATTCTCTATCCGCTCTTGAAAGTAGCGGTGGGCAGATGGCGTGAGGTAAAGCCCGGCCTCTGGATGCTGGCCGGGCTATCCCTGCTCTTCTATATATTCTATCCGTACGGTTGAGCCGTACGACGGTGACCCGACTCAGCCTTTGCTGCCGCTCGCCGACGCTGTCTTGCTGCCGTTTCCTTCGTGCGCCAGTTCCTCGTTGATCACGCCCTCGAAGACCTGCGGCGGCTCCGCGCCGGTAATCGCGCGCCCGTTGACGAAAAAGCCCGGGGTGCCATCGACGCCGAGTGCGCTACCCTGCTCCTGATCGGCCCGCACTTCGTCCGCGTATTTCTGGCTGTCGAGGCAGGCGTCGAACTGTTTGGTGTCGAGCTTCAACCCCGCCGCGATGTTCTTCAGATCCGGCGTCGTCAGCTTGGTCTGATTCTGGAACAGGGCGTCGTGATAATCCCAGAATTTGTGCTGCTCACCGGCGCATCGGGCCGCCAGCGCCGCCGGAAAAGCGTACTCATGAAAGCTCAACGGAAAATCGAGATAAACCAGTCTGACCTTGTCGCCGTATTCCTTGCGAATCTCCTTGATGGTCTCCTCGGAGCGTCCGCAGTACGGGCACTGGAAGTCGCCGAACTCCGCAATGACAATGGGAGCGTCCTTCGGCCCGAGCGCCGGATGACCCGCTGTGTCGACCGTGAGCCGCGGCGGCTGGATGTCAATCTTGATGTCGTTGCCGGCCTCGAGCTTGTCCATCAGATCCTGACGTTGCTGCTCTTCGGCGTGGCGCTGGAGCGCATTGATCAGCGGCTGCTTGATGTCGTCGTAGGGCCGGTTTATCTGCCCCTGATGCATATCGTAGTAGTTGCGCGCGTCCTTATCGGTTATAGTCGGCGGCGTCCCGAGTTCCTTCTTCATGTAGTCGTCGACGCTGAGGTTTTCTTTCTTGGCCGCCTGCTTGACGAGGTAGTCATCGGCGATCTGTTCGATTGCCTGGCGCCTCAACTGGTAGAGATGACTCTCCCACGAAGCGATTTGCGGCTTGAGCTTGGCGTCAACCTGCGCTTCGGTGATTTTGTGATCGCCCACCGTCGCGATGACGGGGCTCGAGTCCTCGGGCTGCGCAGCCGTGAGGCGCCCGGTTCCGATCGCGAGCAGCGCCAACCCCGCCGTGATCGCCGCCGCCGTCACCAGGCCGCGCCGGCTGTGCGCGAAATGTCCCGCCGGCGCCTTATTCTCGTAGTTCATCCGATGCTCCCTTGAATAGCTTTCGTTTCCAGACAACCGCTTATTCTAACACGAGTTAACTAACTAATCTCGTGATAGGTTCCCACGACAGCGGCGGTCAGGATTTCTCGCGCATCGTGACGAATTCTTCGGCCGAGGTGG
>Ga0302326_10026841_pt1 | contig 11626 bp, 5 predicted proteins | sample Palsa_T0_3_FD_202264 | JGI IMG/M metagenome (GOLD analysis project Ga0302326, IMG submission 202264) | Peat permafrost microbial communities from Stordalen Mire near Abisko, Sweden - Palsa_T0_3 | ecosystem: Environmental > Terrestrial > Soil > Palsa > Peat permafrost | place: Sweden: Abisko... | reverse complement strand
TCGACGACGACCGGCACAATGAAGGCGCGGGCCGCCGCCATGTCATGTGTTCGTTCGACGCCGATCTTCCACTCCCTCCGAAAATAACCTTCGGCGCGCTGCTGAGTTTGGCCCGAAATGATCGGCACCTGCAGGGCGCGGCTGCGGATCTGCGCCTTGATCTTGGCGTCCCACGCATCGCCCGCCGCGCAGTTCGCTTTGGTCAAGCCAGACCTCGACGCCGAAGGCCCGCAGGCCGTCGGCAATACGTCGGGCGCATTCGGCATCCTCGCGGGCACAGCTGAGGAAGACTGCGCCGGCAGGAGGCTGAGAATCCGGCATAATCTGTCGGTTTCATGGCGCTTACGAAGGAGGGTTGCCAGCCGAAACTATGCTGGCATCTCGTAATCTGAGATCACAAGATCGATACCAGCCGACAGGGCTCCCAAGAACTCCTCTTCCCCATCGATGCATTTCCAATTCGGCTCGAAACCGGCGAGGCATAGCGCGCGCAGGAGACGATCTGCGTTGGAAGGATTGTCTTCGGCAATCAGGATCTTGAGCGGCGCCGGCACAGGGTGATTCTACCCTTCGATTCTTGGCGGCTGATTGAGGAGCATCCAGTAAAGTCCGAGGCTGCCCACGGCCTCGGCAAAACCCTCGAAGTTCACCGGCTTGACAATGTAGCTGTTTACCCCGAGGCCGTAGCTCTCGATCACATCACGTTGCTCCTTTGACGAGGTGAGCATGACAACCGGAATCATTTTCGTGCGTCCATCACTCTTAATGCGCTTGAGCACCTCTAGCCCGTCGATCTTGGGAAGTTTTATATCGAGCAGGACCAGCTTTGGGCCGTTGGACATTTTGCGTCCGGAGTGCTCGCCTTCGCAGAAAATAAACTCCAGCGCCTCGACTCCGTCGTAGGCGACGTGAATGTGGTTCGCCAGTTTGGCATTTTTCAGCGCGCGCAGCGTCATCTCGAGGTCCTCTTCGTTGTCCTCGACTATAAGCAGTTCGACTTGATTGGTTTCGCTCATAGTTGGGTTGTTCCCTTTAGGGTGAAATGAAACGTTGCGCCTCGATCGACGACGGCCTCGGCCCAGATGCGCCCGCCATGGCGCTGCACGATCCGCTGCACAATTGCCAGGCCGACGCCCGTGCCCTCAAAATCCTTCGCACGGTGCAGACGCTGGAATACGCCGAAAAGCTTATTGGCATAGCGCATGTCAAACCCGGTGCCGTTGTCGCGGACGAAATAGACCTGCTCGCCTTTTTCCTCCACGCAGCCGATCTCCACGATGGCGTGTTCGCGCTTGCTGGAATATTTGAGCGCGTTGGAGAGCAGGTTTACCCAGACTTGCTTGAGCAACGCCGGGTCGCCCTCGCACGCCGGAAGTTCGCCTAGCTTGATTTCGATTTGCCGGCCCTCGCGCTGAGTTTCCAACTCCGCCAGCGTCGCGCGCACGAGCGCTTTGGTCGGCACCGCCTGCTTTTTCATTGACTGGCGGCCGAGCTGCGAAAACTTCAGGAGATCGTCGATCAGTTCGCCCATGCGCTGCGCCGACCTATGGATGGTCTGTAACAGGCGTCGGCCCTCCTCCGGCAACTGCGGCCCGAAATCCGTCAGTGCGGCCATCGAATATCCATTCACCGCCCGCAGCGGCGCACGCAAATCATGCGAGACCGAGTAGGAAAATGCCTCCAGCTCCTTGTTTGCGGCTTCGAGTTGTGTCGTGCGTTCGGCGACGCGCTGCTCCAAATCAATGTTTAGCCGGCGGACCTCTTCCTGGGCCCGATGGCGTTCGATGAACTGGCCAACTTGCCGGCCGATTGCCGTGAACATCTCGATGAGAGGCCCATCCGGCGGGCGAATTTCGCGGGCGCTAAAGTCGATCACACCGGTCACTTCACCACCCGCCCATATTGGGAAGGCGAGTGCACTGCGGAGTTTCGCGGCCGTTGCGATTTGTGCACGCACGTAGCCGTCATCAAGCGCCACATCCTGAATTAACTGCATCTGGCCCGTAGCCCACACCCTACCCGGCAAGCCGTCGCCGTTTGCGAATTTTAGGCTTCGGGTCTGTGCCGCAAGTGCAGAGCCGTCGAAAGCGGGTTGAAACCAAGTGTCTCGGCAACAGAGAAGGCCGGAATTCGCCTCCATTTCCCAAATCGCGCCGAATTCCCACAGTTCCGCCTCGCAAATGGCGCTGATAACGCCGGGCGTGGCCTCGGCCAACGACGCAGCATCCGCCAACACCCTGCTGACGGCATTTCGCATCCCGAGACGACGCTCCGCCTGCTTGCGCTCGGTGACGTCCCGGATCATCGCCAGCAGATTGCCGTCGGGCATCGCGGTCGCGATGGTGTCCACGGCGAGGACCGAATGGTCCTTTCTCCGGAACTGCCACTCCCGTTGGTAGTCGGATTTGCTTTGGATCACGTCCAACGCCTGGCCGATGTGGGGAACTTCCGCCGGGGTCACGATGTCTGTGGCATGAAGCCCGATAAATTCCTCGCGGGTATAGCCCAGCATTCGGCAAATGCTTACATTGCCGTCGAGATAATAGCCCTTGGGATCGACCACGACGATCCCGTCCGGTGCGCAATCGAAGAGCGTGCGATAGCGCGCCTCATTTTCGAGGACGAGAGCCTGCGCCTCCTTGCGCTCGGTGATGTCCTGCACGATTCCTGACATCCGCACGGCTTTCCCTTCGGCGTCCCGCTCGTGGCCGCCGGCCGCCCAAATCCACCGCATTGCGCCGTCGGCGCGGCGAATGCGGCATTCAAAGTTCCAGTTGGTCTGCGCCGCTGTCGCCGCGCGGAAACTCTGATCAACCGCAGCGCGATCCTCGGCTAGAACATGTTCGATAAACATCTCGTAAGTCCACCGCGGCAACAACGCGTTGTAGCCAAAAATGCGGTCATGAATCGGCGTGCGATTTGCAATATGATCCGGCAGCGAAAGCTCCCAGGCTCCGATCTGGCTCGTCTGCAGGGCAAAATCCAACCGCGCCTCGCTCGACCGCCGCGCCTCCTCGGCCAACTTCCGCTCGGTGATGTCGCGCGCGACCTTCGATGCGCCGATGATTCTCCCCGCCGGGTCCTTGATCGGGGAAGCGGTGATTGAGACATCGATGCGGCTACCGTCTGCGCGCAGCCGCACGGTGTCGAAAGCTCGGACGTTTTCGCCCCGGCGGACGCGACCGAGGATTTCGTTCTCCTCGTGGTGTCGTTCCGGTGGAATCAGCCGCAGGATCGACTGCCCGATCATCGTGTGAGCCGTATACCCGAAAATTTTTTCCGCCCCCGCGTTCCAACTGGTGACCGCGCCGGATAAATCCTTGCCGATGATCGCATCCTCCGAGGAGGTCACGATGGCGGCCAGGCGCGCCGCCGCCGACTCGGTCCGTTTTTGCTCCGTGATGTCCTGCATCACGCTCAATGCGCAGGATTCGCCGTTAAAGGTAATCAGGCGCGAGGAAAGGTTGAATTTCAGCAGCCGTCCGTCTCTTAGGCGGAGCATGGTCTCGTAATTCAGACACTCGCCAGTTTCGTCGAGCGTGTGGAGGAAGGCGCGTTGTTCCCCTTCACTCAGCCACGTGGTATATTCCCGGCTGGGCTTCCCGATGACCTCTTCCGGCGTGCTACCCCAGAGATGGCAAAGCGCATCGTTTGCGCGGATGACGGTCCGATCCGACAGGCGCACAATCACCACGCAATCCGGACTCAAACGGAAGGCCTTCGAGAATAATTCTTCGCTTTCGTGGAATGCCTTTTCAGCGTGCTCTCGCTCGCGAATACCCGAGTTCAGAAAAAATAAACTCAGCGATAACATCGCCAAACTCAAAAACACACCGAGTGGCAGAACCAGAAAGGTGGTCGTGGCAGACAGGTTAGTTTCCCTCTGCCGCCCGCCGAGCAACGTGTATTCGTCGGCCTCCATTACCTTGAGTTGTGTTCGAATGGCCTCGACCAAATTGATGCCTGCACCTGTGACCGACATCCGCACCGCGGCTGCTGAGCCCAGCTGCTGGTAGGCCTTTAGTGTTTTCTCCGCCCAATCAATTTGTGCGCCAATAGACGGGTCGAGATGAGCGAGCCTGCTTTGCTGCCGGGGATTATCGGAGGTCAGTTGTCGCACCTTGGCGAGATGCTGACGGACCGACCCCTTGGCTTGGGCAAACCGCTCCAGCAATCCGGAATCTCCCGTGACGATGTAGCCGCGCTGCGCCGCCTGCATATCGACGACATCGGTCGTGACTTCCTGTATTTCCTTGAGCACCTCCTGCGTGTGGCTAACCCAAGCGGAGTGTTGCTGCAGCTCGCCGGTGAAATGGAAGGTTGTTCCCGCCGTCAGGAGCAGTGTCCCGATGCCGATGGCGAATCCTGTGATCGTCAGCCGGTCGAGCGACCAATTCAGTTCTCCTTCGCTCCACGTCAGCGCCACCAACCCGCTCCCCAACAGCCCAAAAGCCACCGCAGTGTGGAACGCCATGCCGGTGTAATTCCACCACCTTAGATCGAGCAACGCGTCGGAGACGTATCCGATCGACGCTAATCCCGCGATCGCGGCCACGGTGGAACCCATCGCCGCAATCAATGGCAGCCGCAGCCGTTTTCCGTTTGTCCATGATGCCGCCATCAACGCGACACCTGTGAGGAGAAAAGAAAAGGCGGTGGCTGGCGACATCCTGCCCGGGTGCGACGTATCAGTCGTAGCTGCAAAATCGCGAAACAACCTTTGGTCGATCCCAAAATCCCAGCCGACCAAATACTCACCCAACGTAAGCATCCCCAACACTATTATTAGCGAGGCGAGCGCAAATGCCGCCATCTGGCGCGTCCAAACGATTCCTCTCCGCGAAACGAGCGCCAGGGCCAAGCCGCATAGCAGCATCCCCAGCGCGGTGTTCGCCTTCATGGTCACCAATCCAGGAAAGACGCTTTTCAGCGCTGCGATGTCCAGCGCCCACCCAGCGAGAACCGCGCCGCCAATCGCCATGACGACTATTGCGCAACTTCGGGCGAGGAATGGTGTGCGAATACTGTGAGGCGGCTTTATGGTGAGCAGCGGCGTCATTAAGGCGTTGTTCGCTTCACTTTCGTTCATCTCCGTGCAGTTTCGGAGCGTCGTATTGAAATAACATGAGACCATGACATCCGGGTTATCAGAGGGGAAACCCCTCATTGATTCCGCTTTGTCGAAGTTGGGCGCTCTAGGGTTCGAATCCCTCCCTCTCCGCCACTTTAGGCCACGAATTCGACGGCAAGGGCCGCATGCACTGCGGTTCCAAGCGAGCGGATGGTCGCCGGTTTGAGCAAGATCTGTCCGATTCCCTCCTCCTCGACCCTTTCATCGGTGAGCGAGCTGGCAAACCCGGTCATCAGGATGATAGGCAGGTCTGGCCGAATCACGCGAAGCTGGGACGCGAGATGAAGTCCGGTCATCCTTGGCATGGTCTGGTCCGTTGCCACAAGCGCAAAGCGCTGTGGATCGGCGCGGAACCATTCAAGGGCTTCCTCGGGTCGAGTCGTGATTTCGACCTGGTAGCCAAGTGCGGTCAGGATCGTCTCGCACAGCTGGGCGAGCACCTCCTCGTCATCGACCACGAGAATCCGCTCCCCATTGCCGCGCGGGATTTCTCCCAGCTCGGCCGCATTCACACTCACTTCGCCGACATTCTCTGGAAAATAGAGACGGAAAACGGTGCCTTCGCCGACCTGGCTGTCGACCGTGACCATTCCGTCATGGCTGTCCATGATTCCATGGACCACCGCCAGTCCCAATCCCGTGCCCTCGCCAACGGGCTTCGTCGTGTAGAACGGCTCGAAAATCCGACTGAGGACCGCCCGGTCCATGCCGCACCCGGTGTCTCTGACAGACAGTCGGGCATAGACGCCCGGTCGCAGCCGCGGAGAGATGGCCTGCTCTGCAACGACGACAAATCTTTCCAGCTTCACTTGCATCCTGCCAGTGTGATCCTTCATCGCGTACCAGGCATTTGTCCCCAGGTTCATCAGGATCTGGTGTACCTGGCCTATGTCGGCGAGCACGGTAGGCGCGTCGCTAGCCAATAATAGGTCGAATTCAATGGTCGTGGGAATCGTCGCGCGCAAGAGGCTGAACGCCTCCGCCACGATCGGCAGCAATTGAACCGGTCGGCGCTCCGGGGGCTGCTGGCGGCTGAAGGTGAGGATCTGGCGCACGAGATCGGCGGCGCGGCTCGAAGCCTGCAGCACCGATCCCAGGTATTTGCGCACGTCGGGGTTTCCCTTCAGGACCGTCAGGGAAAACTCGGTGTAGCCGTTTATGGCTGCGAGGATGTTGTTGAAGTCGTGCGCTATCCCGCCCGCCAGGGTCCCAATGGCCTCCATTTTCTGCGTCTGCCTGAATTGCTCCTCCAACTTCTTGCGTTCGGTGATGTCTTGCACCACCGCGATACAGAGGTCGTTCTTCTCCCCCCGTGCCCACGTTGGCGAAACGGCCTGGTTGACCCAGACCTCCGTGTTGTCCTTGCGCACATAGCGCTTGTCCCTGGCAGCCTCGCGAATCGTTCCCTCTCTGATCTGCAGCATCATTTCCGAATCCTGGGCCAGGTCATCCGGATGCGTGATCGCACCTAGCGTGAGCTGCTCCAACTCCTTGCGACTGCGGCCTACAATGTCGGCAAACCGCTGGTTAACCTGCACCAGCCGTCCCGTCGTCGCGTCGGCGAGCGCGACGCCCACGGCCGCCTGGTCGAATAACGTCCTGAATCGCTGCTCACTCGCACGGAGCGCCTCGGTGCTCCGCGAGCGCTCAGAAACATCGCGCATGATCATAGAGAGGAACTCGAGTTTCCCATCTACGGATTTGTGGGCGAGAATGACTTGCGAGACCGGGAATTGCTGGCCGTTGCGGTTGGCCAGGTTTACCTCTCCGCTCCACATGCCGACCTGAACGGCCGCAGGAATACCGATCAGCAAACTGGTATGGTTTGCGGGATCGGGCACAAAGTCGGCAATGTCCGTCTTGGACATATCTTCGTCGCTGCCGACCCCGAGCAAAGTCCGGCCGGCGCGGTTGAGATACAGGAGGCGGCCGACCGGGTCGCTCACGCTCACAAGGTCGGATGTCGCCTCTACGATGGCGACAAGGCGGTCTCGAGACGCGTCCTCCCGCTTGCTCTCGGTGACGTCCTTCGCCATTACGACCAGGCCGACAATCTTTCCGTCCTTGCCGCGGACGGGGACCTTGTCCGTCTGTACCCACAGTTTCCCGCCCTCCGGACTGGTCACCGCAATGACGCGACCCACCTCGGGTACTCCCGTGCGGATCACCGGCAGATCTTCCTGATAAAACTGGGCCGCATGGTCGGGGTATATTTCGAGTGAGGGCCTGCCCTCCATTTCCTCCACCGCCATCCCGGCGTTGTCCGCTGCCCGCTGGTTGACCCGCAGGATGCGATTTTCCGTGTCCTTGAACCAGATCATTGCGGGGATCAGGTCGAAGAGCACCCTCAGCTCGGCAAGTTCGTGTTGCGCCGCATCGGCGGCCCGCCGGCGCTCGTGCCGCATCCTGCGTTCCGCCATCGCATGAAGGACGGCCGGCCCCAGTCGCGACAGCCGGTCTTTCAATAGATAGTCCGTGGCGCCTTTCTTTATCGCAGAGACAGCGATATCCTCTCCGATGGTGCCGGAGAGAAGAATGAAGGGAACATCGAGTCGGCTCTGCTCCAGCAGCTCCAGGGCCCGGAGGCCATTGAACAGCGGCATCTGGTAGTCTGACAGCACAAGGTCGAGCTCCCCGCCGAGATGTTCGAGGAAGGTCTCCTCCGTGTCCACGCGCACCCAATCCGGCTCAAATCCGGCATTGCGAAGCTCCATCAACGCCATTTCGGCGTCTGCGGGATTGTCCTCGACGATCAGGAGCTTGAGTGGCTTTGGCACGGCACGAGGCTAATCGGCTATCTTCGGAGGCTGATTGAGGAACTGCCAATAGTACCCGACATTGCGCACCGCCACGTTGAAGCGCTCGAAGTTCACCGGCTTTACAATATAGCTGTTCACGCCAAGCGCGTAGCTCTCGACCACATCCCTCTGTTCCCGCGAGGATGTGAGCACAACGATCGGGATTGAACTCGTGCGCACGTCACCCTTGATGCGTTTGAGCACCTCGAGCCCGTCGATCTTTGGCAGCTTCAGGTCCAGGAAAATCACCTTGGGCATCTCGGTGATCAGGCGGCCGGCACTCTGACCCTCGCAGAAGATGAAATCCAGCGCCTCTGCCCCGTCGCGGGCGACGTGAATGTGGCTCAGCGGATTGGCCTCGCGCAGCGCCAACATCGTAAGTTCCAGGTCCTGCGGGTTGTCTTCGACAAGCAGAATCTCGATGTAATTGGGTTCGTTCATATCGTCGTGTCCTTTTCCAGGGTGAAATAAAATGTGGCTCCGACATCGACGGCCGCCTCGGCCCACACCCTTCCGCCGTGGCGGTGGACAATTCGCTGCACAATGGCGAGGCCGACGCCCGTGCCCTCGTAGTCCTCGGCGCGGTGGTATCGCTGGAAGACGCCGAAAAGTTTGTCGGCATACCGCATGTCGAAGCCCGTTCCGTTGTCGCGGACGAAAAAGGTGTCCACTCCCTTGGTGGTCGTGCAGCCGATCTCCAGTACGGCATGCTCCCGATTGCGGGTGTATTTTAACGCATTCGACAGGAGGTTCAGCCAGACCTGCTTCAAGAGTATCGAGTCCCCGGAACTTGTGACCAATGCCCCGATCCGCAACTCAACTTTCCGATCCTGCCAGGGGAATCCCAACTCCTGGAGAGCAGAGTCCACGAGAATGCCCGTGTTGACCGGACGCTTGTTCAGCTCCTGGCGGCTGAGCCGCGCGAAGGTCAGCAGGTCGTCGATCAGCTCGCCCATCTTCTGCGCGCCGTTGCGTATTGTCTGGAGGTAGCGACGGCCGTCTTCCGGCAATTGTTCCCCGAATTTGCTCAATACCACCTGGGAAAAACCGTCAATTGCGCGCAAGGGTGTGCGCAGGTCGTGCGACACCGAGTAGGAGAAAGCCTCCAGCTCCTGGTTGGCAGCCTTAAGTTGGGCCGTTCGCTCGTTCACCCGCAGCTCAAGGTCGGCGTTCAGATGCCGGATGGTTTCCTCTGCCTTTCTGCGTTCGGTGATATCGCGCGCGGCTGCGAAGACTCCCAGCAGCCTGCGCGCACGGTCATGGAAGGTGGTCGCATTGTATGAGACAACGGTCTCCTTGCCATCACGCGCCCGCACCGTCAGCTCGTAGTCGGAAACCTTGGAGCCGCTCAACATCATCCGAAGCCCCCTTTCAGCCCGCTCCGGGTCGGTGAAACAGTCCTTGAAAGGCGCGCCAATCAGCTCATCGCGGGTGCTGCCCGTAAGCGCCTCCATCTGTTTGTTGACATCGGTGATGATGCCCTGCGGGTCTGTGGTCATCAGCGCGTCGATGTTGGATTCAATCAGCGAGCGGGTGTAGAACTGCTGGTCGCGCAGGCGCTGATCGAGCTTGGTGCGTTCTTCCTCGACCGCTTGGCGCGCCGTGTTGTCCGTGCCGATCAGGAGGTAGCCGATAATGGCGTTCTGGGCGTCGCGCAGGGCGGTGACAGAGACGATGGCCGGGAAGCGGCTGCCATCCTTGCGAATGTAGGTGAGCTCGTAGATGTCCTCGATTCCACGCGAGGCCTTGAACACCAATGCCTCGAAGCCCGGCGTGATCGCGGTCGCCAACTCCAGGCTGAGTGTTTTCGCGCGCGTGATCACTTCCAAGGGATCCGAGATGTCGGCGGGTGTGATCTTGTTCACAACGTCGGCGGCCGAGTATCCAAGCATCCGCTCCGCACCGACGTTGAATATCTGGATGACCCCCCTCGCGTCCGTGGCTATGCTTGAAAAATTGGCGCTGTTGAAGATCGCGTTCTGAAGGGCGCCCGCCTCCAGGACAGCCTCACCTTGTTGGACTTCAGCAAAGGTTTCAGCCGAAATGGAACTAAATCCGTCGTGCGTTGAGCGGCCCACGGCCAATTGCAGAATGGGCGTGTTGGGCGGGCCTCCGGCCAACGGAAGTATTGAACTATTTGTGTTGGCCCTCACGAGAGGTGAATGAAGCGGAGCCCTCCACGTCAGACGACCAGCCGAAGACGCAGCGCCACAGAGACCTCAAAACCATAGTACTCTTAGACGGGCTCCGATGCTATGGGGTATTCACCTACCCGCCGGGCCACCTGCGTCCCAGCGATCCAGGACCAATCGCTTGAATCGTCCGCTAGGTCTTTTCGCTGTTCATTGGATACGAGACAAGTCTGGTCTGTTTTTGTGAAGCAAGGCGCAAGAAGCAGACGATTTCAGGCCACAACCAAGGGTATAGTTAATTCATATCATATTTTTGTTTAGTATGTAGTGTTTTTCACGAAGACCACTTGACGCGCGTCTTCGAAAGCGCTTTCGGCGCGGAGCGAATCGAGGCGTAGCGGAGAATGATTTGCGAGATGGATCCCGCAGGGTTTTTCGCGCACCCGCATTTGTCCGCCCTACTCCGCCTCGAGTACGGGTCCGCGAAGTAATGCCGGCACTTTAGAGGGCGGTTCCGGTCAGCGGACCCGACGACCCGGCCACGTCCCCGGCCTCGCCCAGAAGGCGTCGCTTCGGCCGCCGTAGAAGGCGTCGAGGACCTTGTCCATGACCTTGGACGTGCGTCGTGCCGAAACGCCCGTGCTCGGGCAGGTGCCCTGCCCTAACAGGTCGTCGACCACGCTCTGGATCAGCGGCTGGGCCACGGTCTTCGGGTACGGGATGTCGAACTCCTGGGGACCCGAGGCGTTCATCAGCCTTAGGGGCTGCGACGTGAACATCGGGAAGGAGATTTCGCCCTCCGTGCCCACGAGGTGCATCGAGTCGACGTTCGTGCCCCCGGCGAAATTCCAGGACATCGCGCCGACGGCGCCCGCCTGCGTTCTGAACGTGAGGGCCACGGAATCCTCCACCGCATAGGGCGACGCCACGTTCGCCGCCCTTCCCACGACGTCCTCCAGCGGGCCCAGGAAATAATCTAGGAGATCGAGGGCATGGGAGCCCACATCCAGAAAGTGGCCCGCACCCGCGGACTCGGCGTCGATCCGCCAGATCTTTCCCTTGCGGTGGTGCGGCTCGACGAGCCGGTAGGCGACGCCCGTGATTGTCCCGATCGCACCCGCCCTCAGCAGCTCCTCGACCTTCAGGAAGTGCGGCATCCTGCGGCGGTAATAGGAGACGAACAGCGGGAGGCCGGCCTTCCCGAAGGCCTCCACCATCCGGTCGCATTCCGACGCGCTGCGGGCCATCGGCTTCTCGACGAGGACCGGTTTTCCTGCTGCGGCGACCGCAAGCGCAAAGCTCGAATGCGTGTCGGGCATCGTGGCCACGTACACCACGTCGACCTCTGGGTCCGCGATGAGCGCGGCCGCGTCGTCATACCAGCGCGCCACACCGTGGCGCTTCGCATAGTCCTGCGCCAGGGCGCCGTTGCGCCGCGTGACCGCGACGAGCTGCGAGCCGACCGCATTGCGGAATCCCGGGCCGCTCTTGACCTCGGTGACGTCGCCGCAGCCGATGATTCCCCAGCGCACCACCGACCTGCCCGCAAAGTGTCCCTGGACGGG
>Ga0302326_10026838_pt1 | contig 11627 bp, 7 predicted proteins | sample Palsa_T0_3_FD_202264 | JGI IMG/M metagenome (GOLD analysis project Ga0302326, IMG submission 202264) | Peat permafrost microbial communities from Stordalen Mire near Abisko, Sweden - Palsa_T0_3 | ecosystem: Environmental > Terrestrial > Soil > Palsa > Peat permafrost | place: Sweden: Abisko... | reverse complement strand
AAACGACAAGTCCCGGAAGCCCCGGCTCAGACGGCCTGACGACCGCGGCGTTGCAGGCGTCGCTGCAGACGGGATTGAACGACGGCGCGTTCGCCATCGTCGCAGGAGTCACCTATCCCTATCTGACCTGGCAGGTTCCGTCCGGCACCCCGCAGGTCCTCGCCGGCACGGTGTACGCGGCCAACGGCACGACGGCGGCAACGGGTCAAAATGTGTCTGCGTTGGTCGACGCCGTACAAACCACGCCGCTTGTGGCGATGAGTTCCGGCTACGACGGTTATTACTATCTGCTGCTCGCGCCGGGCACGATTTCGAATTCCGGCAATTCGGTGTTCGCCTTTATGGAAGGTGCGGCGCCTGGCGCATCCTATGTTGCAAACGCAATCGGCAGCGATGGCGCGCTTGCAATCGAAGAAAACGAATTTCGCGTGAAAACCGGGGCGAGCAGCGTCACGGGTCTCAGCGAGGGCCTCTTGTCCGCTCTGGGCGGCAACCTTGGTCTATTCATTACGCTGTTCCAAAACGAGCCCAACGCAAGCCTTTTCCTCGACGACTCGGCCTCGAACTTCAATGTGAATTCCCCGATCGGTGCGGGAGCGGGCACGTTCTGGTTCTATGATCCGAACGGCGCCATTTATGAGAGCGGCGAAGGCACCATCACCGCCGGCGTCCTGCGCGGCACGACGAAGAACGGCGTCACGCTCAACGGTGCGAACGACCTCACAGCATTGGGCACCTTCACCAACACCGGCGGCGGCGGTTTCTCCCTGACAAATGGCGACTGGCTTCATGTGTTGGGAGCCGTCAATGTCGGCGCGGGCGATCTGTCGCTGATCACGACAGCCAACGGCATCGTCATCGACGGCGACTTGACAGCAGGCGGCACGGTCGCGCTCAACGCGGGAAGCGGGATTTGGCAAAATCCGAATTCGATCATCACCGCGGAAACGCTCACCGGTAGCTCGAACGGTACGACGCGGCTGCAGGGCGCCAATCTGATTACCGACATCGGCGGTTTCGACGTCAATGATGCAAACTTCCTTCTGACCAACAATCAAACAGTGACGGTCACCGGAACCGTGGGCGCCAATGTGATATCGCTGAACACCACGAACGGCGATCTTGTTGACAGTGGAGCGTTGCACGCGAATGTGGTGACGCTCGTGTCCTCGGTGGGCCAAGTCTACGGCACGGGCAATATCAATGCCACGGTTCTGGACGTTTCCGCCGACACCGGCATCGATCTCGACGGCACGAGCAACAACATCAAACACGTCAAAACCGACACGACCAATTCGGGGCCAAACGTCATCAATACGAGAGACACGGCAAACTGATGCAAAGTGCTGGAGGACAGACGCGTCCCGCCAACAGATCGGCCACCCACTATTGCCCCGCAGCCGCGCCGAGACCGTTGCCGCCCGGATCCGGAATGGCCGAGCACACGCCTTCGGGACACGCGATCACGTTAATCGTGTCGTAAGGCGCAATTCCCGTCGTGTGCAGTTCGCCGGGTTTGGTGATGTCCTGGCCTGCTGCCAGCTTGATCAAAGCGTAAGCGATGGCCGCCGTGCCGTTCGGGCCGCCCGCGCCGGCGCCTACCAGTGACAGCGATCCATCCGATCCGGTCGCGACGGCGGGGGTGAGAAACGCCGCCGATAATCCGGCCTGCCCCGACGACGGCGCCTTCGCCAACGTGACGCCGGTGCCTTCGGCCGTATGACCCGACCCGAACGGCCCGTTCATCGTGACCGCGCAGGCCACCGATTGCCCGCTATTGTCGGTGGCGGCAAATCCCGTAGCACCGAGATCGCGCGGCAGGCTCGCGATAGCGAATTTGTCGAGCGTCTCTTTTGTGGCAGTCGCGACGGACGCGGTGAGGTTTTCGACGGCCATCACGTTTCCCTGTCCGTCGACGAGATGAGACAGCAACGTTTGCGCGAACGCGCCGGACCCCAGATTGTTCGGCGAGATATAGGCCGTCTCGCCGCCAATGGTCGTCGCGGCCGCGCGACTGCGCTGCGGCGCATAGCTCGCCAATTCGCCAAGCGTGATCGCGCCGTTTTGCGCGGTGGAATATTTCGTGATCTCGGCAGCCACCGCACCGCGATAGAATCCGTCCGGCCCCTCTCCGCGGATCGCAGACAAGGTCGCGCCCAACGCCGGATTGAGGACGACGGACCCGACGGGTTTCACGAAGCCCGACTCGCTCAGAAATTCCGCCGACAGATTCGCATCGAGCCGGATCACATCCTGGCTCGCAACGATGCGGGCCGACAGCGCGCGCGATATGGGAAATCCGGTAGCGGCGAATCCTTCGCCCGGCGCGACATCGCGCTGCCAGGGAAGATGGCCGTAGGTCGCCTGCAGCAATCCGAAACCGCGCACGGCGCCGGGCACGGCGAACGCGCCGCCGCCGGCAGCATCGCGCGCCAGGAACGAAATCGCATCCGAGCGACCGGTCTTCTGATCGTGCACGATGCAAATCCCGCCGCCGCCGATTCCCGCCGCAACCGAATAGGTCGCAGCGAGCGCAAAATAGGTTGCGGTCGCGGCGTCCGCAGCGCTTCCGCCTTCGGCCAACACGGCCGCACCCGCTTTCACGGCATAGGGCTCGTCGCCCACGACCAATCCGCCCGTGGGCGGAGGCGGCGCAGCGCCGCCGATCCATGAACAACCTGTAAGGAAGACAAGGCCAATCACTGTGGCCTGGGTGGGAAAGCGATACATGAGGGGGTCCGATGTCCTAGAATGGTTACCGTAACGAGGCCCGTCTCGTTGACGCCCGTGCGGTGCACACCTACCGTTCGGGCGAGATGAGGGGTCGGGGTTAGAGGAGAGTCAAGCCTTGACGTTTCTGTACCCTGCCAGTTCGGCTGGGCGCTTTGCCGGATTGCGCGCCCGACTGGGTCGCGGCGCGATCCTGGCAATATCGATTGCGATGTCGCTCAATTTGAGCGTACAGCCCGCCGCTGCGCAAGCCATCAGCATCATCCGCGATACGGAGATCGAACGCGTCCTGCGGGGCTACGAGGAACCGCTGCTCGTCGCGGCCGGCGTCGATCCCGCGACCGTCAAGCTTTATCTCGTCGACGATTCGACGATCAACGCGTTCGCAACGCAATCGCCGGCCAACGACGAAGCCGAAGATATCTTCGTCAACGCCGGTCTCATCATCCAGCTCAAGACTCCGAATCAGATCGTCGGCGTTCTGGCGCACGAGACGGGTCATATCGCAGGCGGCGACCTGACCAAGGATACGAGGGTCATGCAGAAGGCCATGATCCCGATGCTGATCGGCGTGGTTGTGGGCGTCGCCGCGATGGCGATGGGCGCCGGAAACGCGGGCATGGCGGCGATCGCGTTGGGCCAGCAGGCGGCGGTCTCGCAATTCCTGACGTTCAGCCGCGCGCAGGAAGCGACGGCGGATCAGCGCGGCCAGAAATATCTGCGCGCGACGCATCAGTCGGGCAACGGCATGCTGGAAGTGTTCGAGAAATTCGCCCAGGAAGATGCGATGTCCGGGGCGTACAGCAAGGACTTCATTTCCGATCATCCGGCCGATCGCGATCGCATCGACCTGCTTCAGCGTCTCGTCGATTCTTCGCCCTACAAAGACGTGCAGGACACGCCCGAGGCAGTTCACGAACTCAAGATGATCCAGGCCAAGCTGATCGGCTATCTCGGCCGGGTCGAAGGCGTTCTCGCGCGCTATCCCGCATCCGACGCGAGCGAAGAGGCGCGATATGCGCGCGGCATGGCCTATTTCCGCAAGCCGGAGCTTTCGCTGGCGCTTTCCGAGACCAACAGCCTTGTCAAAGAAGAGCCGAAGAACCCCTATTTCTGGGAGATGCTCGGGCAGATTTATGTCGACATGGCCCAGCCGGAGAAAGGCGTCGGGCCCTATCAAAAATCGGTCGATCTCGCCCCCGATGCGCCGCTGTTGCGGATCAGCCTTGCGGCCGCGCAACTTGCGACGGACAAGCCCGCCCTCGCGCAGCCCGCATTGATGAATCTCAAGGTCGCGTTGCAACAGGAAAACGACAACACGTTCGGCTGGTACGAGGCGGCGCAGGCCTATAGCGCGATAGGCAACCAGCCCATGGCAGACCTCTCAACGGCCGAGCGGTATTACAATGACGGCGTGATGGCCGGGGCGGCGCATTTCGCCGCGCTCGCGGCGCGTAAATTGCCCAAAGGATCAACCGATTGGGAACGCGCCAACGATATTCTGGCGGTGGCTGAGCCCCAGGCCAAACAACGGGGCGGCTGACCGCCAATCGGAGAATTCATGACGGATCAATGGAAATCGGCCGCCTGGGGCGGTCTCGGCGGCGCGGCTTTCGCGTTCATCGTGCTGTTCGGAGCGATCAGGTTGGGCATTATTCCCGCGAACGATACGGCGATGCACGATTACCTGATGGCGCATCCCGCCATCCTCGTCGACATGCAGAACAAGCTTCAGCTGGAGCAGGACCAGGCGACGGCGAACGCGGAACAGGTTGCCGTCAACAAGCTGGGCATGAAGGCGTTCTTCGATCCGCGCATCGCCTTCATCACGGGCCCTGCGAATGCAAAAACCACCCTGGTCGAATTCTTCGACTACAACTGCCCCTATTGCCGCGAATCCGTGCCTGCGGTGAAAAGCTTCTACGAAGCGCACAGGAATGCGCGGTTTGCCTTCATCGAATTTCCCATCAAGGGCAACGACTCTACGCTGGCGGCCCGCGCGGCGATGGCGGCGCGCAGGCAACCCGACAAATATCTCGCGTTCCATTTCATGCTGATGAACGAAGACAACATCGTCGATCAGAATCTCTTGTTCGCCGACGCGAAGAAGGCGGGTCTCGACGTTGCCAGGCTTCAGACGGACATGAACGATCCGAAGATCGGATTGGCGCTGGCTGCGGCGCACACGCTTGCAGATGCGGCCGGCGTCACCGGCACGCCCGTCTTCATCGTCGACGGCAAGATTCGCGAAGGCGCCGTCGATTCCGCCTTGTTGAACAAACTGGCGAAGAGTTGAGACAAAGCTTTGCCGCAGCGCCTCTCGCGCTTCGTTGCCGAAGGGCCTAGACTTCCATCCGCGAGGCTGTCGGGCGCTTCGAGACAGGTATCGAAGATGCGAACGATCTTGGCTTGCGGTGCAGCGGCTTTTCTGGCGCTTTCGGCGCCGGCACGCGCGGACGGAGACTGGCATTCCGGCGGCGGTGGCGGCGGACACTGGGGCGGTCATTCGCATGGTGGCGGCGGGACTTGGGGCGGTGGTGGCGGCGGTACTTGGGGCAGTGGTGGCGGCGCCTATCCTTACCCCTATCCTGACACCTACCCCTCTCCCGACACCTATCCCTATCCGGACACGTATCCCTATCCGGACTCCGGCCCCCCGCCACAATCGCCGGCGCCGACTTCGGCGGACGAAACCCCGCCAAGCGATACATCGACGATGCCGCCCTGGCATTTCTGCGATACGCCGCGCGGCTTCTATCCCTATGTGCAGATCTGCGCGAGCGCGTGGCGCGACATGCCGATCGGCCCGCCACCGCCGGGTGCCTCTGCGCCGCCGTCGCTCGCGAGTTGGGAATATTGCGCCGATCCCAATGGCTATTATCCCTATGTCGCGGGCTGCAAGAAACATTGGAAACCCGTTGCCATCGGCGCGCCGGCTTCGCTGCAGCAAACCGCCGCCGTGCCCTATTGGCTCTATTGCAGCAAGACCGCGGGTTACTATCCCTATGTGACGGGTTGCGAAGAAAGCTGGGAATTCGTTCCCGCCATGCCGCCGCCCGCACCGGCGCAAAACGCTCCGGGCAAAGTCTCGCAGAAGTGAACGGCCCCAAGCTTTGACGCTCCCAACGGCGGGTTATTGTCGCCGCCGGGGGTGAGCGATGAAATTCGGAATCCGCGTCTACGCTTTGGCAGCGATCTGGCTGGGCCTTGTCGGCCTCGCATGGGACGATTTCGCACTCGTGTGGCAGCCGGTACCGGCTGGAATTCCCGGACGGATGATTCTCGCTTATGCGGTGGGCGCGCTCCTCGCACTCGGCGGCGCGGCGCTCCTATGGCAGCGCACAGTGACGCTCGGCGCCGCCACGCTGACGATGCTGTATGCGCTGGGCGTACTCCTGCTGCATGTGCCGAAAGTGATCGCGCATCCCTTTTCGTTCAGCCCCTATTCCGGAGTCGCCGAACAGCTCGCGCTTGTCGCAGGCGGCCTGATCGCGTTCGCCTCGACGGCAAAGATCGATGCGGCTTTCGCGGCGCGCCTTGCTCTCGCCGGGAGGTTGGCATTCGGCGTCTGCGCAGTGTGGTTCGGCCTCGTCCACTTTCACTATCCGGTCGACACGGCGTCCTATATCCCGAAATGGATTCCGCCCAACCAATTGTTCTGGGCCTATGCCACGGGCGCGGCGCACATCGCGGCCGGCCTCGCGATCCTCTCGGGCGTTCTGTCCCGCCTCGCCGCCTATCTGCTCACGGCGATGTTCCTCGTGTTCCAGGCGCTCATACACGCACCGCTGCTCATGGCCACGCCCACGAGTCATTTCAGCTGGGTGATGAACGGCATGAACCTCGCGCTCGTGGGCGCGGCGTGGATCGTGGCGGATTCGCTCGGCGACCGGGGATGGGGCGCAGTGAAGTCCCCGCGTTGACGGGTCGCCCCGGCATCAACCCTTGCGCCGAACCTTATGAGGTTTTCCGTCGGCAGGCGGCACCCCCGTCATCTCCTCCACATAGTCCGCCAGGACCTCATGCGGCTCACCGGATTCCTGAACATGCCCGCCGTCGATCCACAACACGCGATCGCAAATCTGCTCGAGGTAGCCGAGCGCGTGGGAGACAATCAGCAGCGTACCGTGCTTGGCAAAGTCGGCGATAAACGCTTCGCATTTCGCCTGAAAGGCCTGGTCGCCGACCGACAGCGCCTCGTCGATTATCAGGATATCCGCGTCCACATGGGCACAGATCGCGAAAGCCAAACGCGCGCCCATACCGCTCGAGTAGAGCTTGATGGGTTGGTCGAAATATTCGCCGATATCGGCAAAGTCGCGAATCGATTGCATGCGTTGGCTGGTCTGCTTGCTACTCAGGCCGAGAATGGCGCCGCCGATCAGGACGTTCTCCCGTCCCGACAATTCCAGATCGAAGCCCGCGCCAAGCGCCAGGATGGGGGCGACACGCCCTTTGACTTCGACGCTGCCATGCGTGGGCTTGGTGATCCCGCAAAGTATCTGCAGAAGCGTCGTCTTGCCGGTACCGTTGCGTCCGACAATTCCAAAACGCTCGCCCCGACGAACCTCGAACGATATGTCGTGCAGTACCCAATGTTGCTTGTAGTAACGCCGCCAGAATCCGAACAGGGCCTGCCGCAGCTGGTCCTCGCGCCGTGCATATAGCTGGAATGCCTTTCCGACATTGCGGCAGCGGATCACGACTTCAGATGACATCGACCATGACCGCCTTGTACTGCATGAAAAAAGCGTAGCCGAGCCGAAACACGACATAGGAGACTGCGAAGCAGATTCCGTAAAGCGTCAGGCTGGCGGCATTGACGGTACCGTACAGCACGGCGTCGCGGAACAAATCGATATAGTCGCCGACGATATTGAGGCGCCACCAGGGCCTGACGTCCACGGGCACATCCGTAAAGCTGTAAAACACCGGCGTGATGAACATGAACAGCGGCACGATCGTCGCCATCAGATGAACGACGTCCCGCGTGAATGTGCCAAGGGCCGTGAGAAACCACACCGCTCCCAGCACGAACATGATCAGGGGAACGACCAGGAACGGAACGAGAATGATGGTCCAGGGCAACTGCCAGGTCAAAATCAGCTTAAACACGACAAGAACGCCGAAACTGATCGCGGCATAGACGAACGCCCTGAGCACCGCAATCCATGCCAGCGTTTCACTGGGAAATATCGACTTCTTGATGAAACTCGCATGCTCGTGCAGCAGGCCGGGGGCGCGGTAAAGCAGTTCCGCAAAGAAATTGAAGACGGTTATTCCCGAGAAAATCAGCAGCGAACGAGTGCCCAGACTCTGATGCGCGGAAGAGCGCGACAGCGTGACGACCCCGGAGAAGAGGACGGTATAGGCCGCCATCATGATCAGCGGCGAGACAACTGCCCAAATCCAGCCGAGCGCGGAGCCGCGGAAGCGCGATGCCAGTTCGCGCCCCAGGATCACCCGGATCAGGTCGCGAAAATGCCATGCCCTTTCGAGAGGCAGTCCGAAGATCACAAGCCATCCTTTAAGAGTTTGCATCGAATTCTCTTATGGGGCTCGTGTCGTGGCCGATATTGGGGTCGTTTCGACGCGCCAGAAGCCGAGCGCGCGAGACGGGTGCCAGCGAAAATCGGAATAAGATTGCGGCACCAGCTCGCGAAGACGGGGCAAGCGCGATCTCCGCAATGCTTGAGAAACCATGATGCTCCAGATGATAGCCGATTGCAACTCCAGATCGGGCCCAGAAGAGTTGACAAAAGACGCCAGCGTACGGAAAAAGTAGAGCGCGCCATTTGGCGTGTGGTTAATCATGTGCGGTTCCGAGGCTGCAGGACATGACCGGGTGCGCGCCTACGAAAGCAGGGCGGATGCCCAGTTGATATCGACAAGCGATTTTCCGGTATCTTTTGCAGCGCTATAGCTTCCCCAAAGTAAGATCGAAATGACCACAATGCCGTTCACGACACGAATGACGATGCATCCAGTCACACTCGGGAACCTGCATGGGTGAGTTATTTGATCAACTCAAGCCGATCCAACCTTTCGAGTGGACCGGCGAGCGTTTTACGACAGACACGACGGGTCAGGTCGAGGTCGAACACCTTCATCGCTATTTCATCGCCCGTCATTTGACGCGAGGTCTCGACGTTCTCGATATCGCGTCCGGCGAAGGCTATGGCAGTGCGTTTCTTGCGCAAACCGCGCGGTCGGTAGTCGGAGTCGAGATCGATCAAGCGTCGGTCGAACACGCGCGAGCGGGCTATCCCCTCGGGAACCTGCGTTTCGAGCTGGGAAGCGCGCAATCGATTCCGCTTCCCGATCGGTCCGTCGACGCCGTAGTCTCGTTTGAAACAATCGAGCACTTTTACGAGCAGGAACAGTTTTTGAAGGAGGTCCGTCGGGTTCTCAGGCCCGGAGGGACATTCATCGTCAGCTCGCCCAATCGGGACACCTACTCTCCGCCGGGCAGCCCTTCAAATCCACATCATGTCCGGGAACTCACTCGGAACGAGTTCGAAAAGCTCCTTTCCGATCGTTTTGGGCACGTGGCACTTTTGGGACAGCGTCCGATTGTGGGTTCCGTCATCGTTAAAGAGAACGGTACGGATCGACCGTCCGAATCCTTCACATTTGAACGCCGCGGCAGCAATCGCTTCGAGGCCTCCACCGGGTTCGACCGTGTATTGTATTACGTAGCGATCGCGTCCGATGCAGCGATTCCTCCGCTGCCCGAAAGCTTCTATTTTGAAAGTTGGACAGTCAACGACGTGATGGTTGAGTTGCCTGCCCTGCGAGAAGCAATGGCCGACAAAGTTGCTCAAATCGCGCGGCTCGAAACTGTAGTGCCTAGCCTACAAAAGGCCAATGCTGAAAAAGACACGCAGATCGCCCAATTCGAAGCTGCGGTGCCTGCCTTACAAAAGGCCGTTACCCAGCTCGAAGCCGTGGTGCCTCCATTGCGAGGTGCCTTGGCCGATAAAGATTCGCAGATCGCGCAACTCAAGCAGAATTTAAGGAAGCAGGAAGAAGACGTCGCCAAAGATGTGGCGAATTTTTCCGAGCAACTGGCCCAATTGAAAGCTACCGAGGACATACTGCGACGAAATTTAACGGCGCAGCGAGAAGAAGAAATCGCCAAGAACGCGCGGTTGCTGACAAAACTGAAGCGATTCGATTATAACGGCAAAGTGCCTCTTTCGCTGCGCGGCATGCGAAATGTCGTCAACAAAAAAACGCAGCGGCTTGCAAGCGACTATCGTTTGATTGCTTCGTCGCCCTTGTTCGATGCCGAGTGGTACCTTGGCAGCTATCCCGACGTTGCTGCCGCGAAGGTGGACGCCGCAGAGCATTATCTACGCTTCGGCGCTGCAGAAGGCAGAAATCCGGGTCCGAATTTCACGTCGAACAATTACCTCCGTGCAAATCCGGATGTCGCTGCTGCCGGCTACAATCCGCTAGTCCATTTTCTCAGACATGGTGTCCATGAGGGACGCAATCCCGGATTGCAGTCCGGCGCGGACCGCCATTTGGGAAGCAACGATACCGCCTACCTTCTCGACGCTGCGCCGCTTTCCGCCGAACCGTCGGAGCGGCACGAAGATGTGGACGTGATCGTCTGCGTGCATAACGCGCTCGATGACGTCAGAAACTGCCTGCAAAGCGTCATTGCGAAGACGTTGCCCCCCTATCGCTTAATCCTGGTCGACGATGGTTCCCATGCCCCAACCAGGGAGTATTTGCAGACTTTTTCCGACGCGCATGGAGCGATTCTTCTTCGCCACGACGTCGCCAAGGGATACACGTACGCTGCCAATGCGGGTTTACGGGCCAGTACTTCGCCTTTCTGCGTCCTTCTGAACAGCGACACGGAAGTGCCGGAGGGGTGGCTTGACCGTTTGATGGAGTATATGCGGCGCGATCCAGCTGCTGGAATCGTGGGTCCACTCAGCAATACGGCTTCGTGGCAGTCGATCCCGTTGCTATTCGAGAACGGCGACTGGGCGTCAAACCCGCTTCCGCAGGGCATTGATGCTAAAACCATGGCGCGCCTTGTTTCGGCGGGGGCGCATCGGCGCGGAATTCCTCTCGGTTTCATCAACGGCTTCTGCATGTTGCTTCGGCAGGAAATGTTGCGACAGATCGGAATTTTTGACGAAGAGGCTTTTGGCGCGGGCTATGGCGAAGAGAATGATCTTTGCATTCGTGCGAGGCAGAAGGGTTGGCGCTTGCTGGTGGCAGAGGATGTTTACGTCTTTCATCATCAATCGCGCTCATACGGGGACCGGCGTCAACAACTGTCGGACCGCGCCAATAAAGCACTTGCTGCCAAGCACTCGCAGGCCGTCGACATTTCACCGTATGTTGAAGTTTGCCGAGACAGCTTGATGTTGCGACACGCGCGTTTGCGTGTCGCGGCCAACGTGGAACGCACCGCCATGATTTGTTCGGGCCGGCGTCGCTTCGAAACCCGTCGCATCGCATTTATCTTGCCGGTTGCCGATGCGGGCGGAGGAGCGAACGTCGTGATCCAGGAAATCCGGGCTATGCGACGTTTCGGTGTGGATGCATGGCTCATCAACCGCACCGAACACCGCCAAAGCTTTGAACGAAGCTATCCGAACCTCGAAATTCCGGTGATTTACGCCGGAGGAGATTTGACCGGTCAGGCGGAACAATTATTGACGGCGCAAGGAATTGTCGTTGACGCGATTGTGGCTACCGCCTTTGAGTCCTTTTATTGGTTGCCCGATCCGCCCGGTTCTGCTGCACTGGGCTATTACGTTCAGGATATGGAGACGCTGTTTTTCGCACAAAACACAGTAGAGTTTGCCAGAGCCTCAAAGACTTACACACTTCGGCCTGATGTAGTCCGGGTCACGAAGAGTAACTGGAAC
>Ga0302326_10026836_pt1 | contig 11628 bp, 8 predicted proteins | sample Palsa_T0_3_FD_202264 | JGI IMG/M metagenome (GOLD analysis project Ga0302326, IMG submission 202264) | Peat permafrost microbial communities from Stordalen Mire near Abisko, Sweden - Palsa_T0_3 | ecosystem: Environmental > Terrestrial > Soil > Palsa > Peat permafrost | place: Sweden: Abisko... | reverse complement strand
TTTCCGTCGCACCGGTAGCCGCTCTCCAAAATGCCACCTTGCTGACTCACGACTACATAAAGTGCCAACAGCGCGATAGTCGACGCCGCCGGCCCACTCGCCACACTGGACAAGTGAAGCCAGCGCTGCCAGGGCGGCCACCAGACGGCGGAAGCTACAATCGCCAACACAGCAATCGAGAGGACATTCAGCAACATCCAAGAACTCTGAAAGGTCGCAAGCGCGCCCTCGCGATCCCCGGATGCGACTTTCACCGTCATGTCACTTCCCGAAGCGTCACCGAACCCAAGATCGGTCAGTGTGAGATAGCTGGGAATAGCTGAGAGAATCAACCAGTCTCCATATTTAGCAGGTCCCCACGCGTGCAACAGCAGCGGTACGCTTCCAAGCTGAATGGCTGCAGTTACGAAGGGCGACAGCGTGCTTGCAGTGATCCCTCGCAGTAATCTCCCCCGAACATCCGCGGGTATACTGGACCCCGAAGCCGGTTGCGGCTGGCCTCTCAAGGCTTTTCTCCGGGTTGAAGCGTCAACTGCCGTAGGGTTACACAAACTGAAGAAGCCGGCCGCCGACGATGCCTAACCAGGCGTGGGATCGCGTAAGCCGGCCACAGCACGAACAGCAGGAGTGGCAGATCCCGAAGGAAACCAATGTACTGAGTGCCCGGCACTTCCGATTGGACCATAAGGTTCAACAGTAATAGAAGGGCAAGGAGTCTTATCGGCCCTGGTAGCTTAGTCCCGAGGACCGAGTAAGCCGACGCCATAATGCACGTCAGAGCCATCGGATAGAGAAACACGCCCCAAACGCCAAAGTCACTAACGCCGGTCGTCACAATGGAGTTGGGGTCATCTTCCGGGAAGAGCCCGAACTGAGGGTTCGCAAGATTCTCTTCCATCCCGATGTCGCGCACCCAAGCTTTGTCGGCGAACAAACCCGATGGAATGGATGTCTCCAGACAGAAGAGCGCGTCACGGCCGTAAAGGGGCGCATGGCTCCAACTCGCGGCGAGAAGGTCGGAAAAGTACGTGAGAATAAAAGTGCGATCACGCGAGTTTTCGGCGACTTGCTGATCGAACTGGCCGTCACGCCCGTCTGTAAGGAAAGTGAAAGCAGTCGTCGCCATATTTAGAACGGTTTCGGATCTATCACCCGACTCGTTGACCGAATGGCGCATCGCATAGAATACGAGATTTGCAGCGTACAGGAATCCAATTGAGCACACGAAAAGAGTCACGGTCGCCATTCGAATGGGCCGCGAATTACGATCCAGCCGCAGATAGACAAACGCCAGGAGTAGAAGCCCACAAATCGTTATGCGTCTGCCCTGGGGTACCAGCGCCAGCACCTCCGCCGCGATACACAACCAAAGAACTATGCGGACTCGCGGATGGCATTTCGCCTGGACTGCCAGCGTGAAGGCGGGTAGAGCGAGGGATGCCAATCCCCCGAGCACACCGAGCGGAGAAACCCGGTGATCCAGGGTAGTTTGGACCCCCATGAAGCCTACACCGCCGGTGGCAAATGCCGCCGCCACAAGTGAGCCCCCCGCCAGTGCCAATAGGGAATCGGACGCTGTGATGCCGAAACTTTCCAAGGTTGTCGCTATAGGTCGCTCCAGGAAATACCCGGCAAGCAAGAGTACGGCGATCACCAGGTACACGAACGCCAGAGCGGTAGAGAGGTCCCCCTGGGGCCGCGCGAAGTAATCGCTGAGCGATACTCCGCCGACTGCGAGGCGCACTCCGCTATTAAAAGACCCAAGGCCGTAACCAAGTAGCAGCGCGCAAGCCAGGAGCCAGCTAATTCGGACCTGGATCCAGCTAAAGAGGATTCCCGCAAGAATGTAGACGGCCGCGCCGGCCCCGAGAAATGACGCTCCAAGAAATACGCGTTCGTCACCGGACGACAACAGGGCAGCGCTGGCAGACGTCAGCACAAACGGCAACACGATATGCGCTTCCGCCAGTTTGTGCAACGCCCGGTGCGGGCGGCCAGTGTTACGAATCACTTCGCCTCCGCGTGAGCCGCATACTCCACTTCAACCTTGTGGCCGGCGCCCGCAAAGCGCGGAGCTGATAACTCGCCGGCGCCTTCCCACCTGTTAACGGTCAGTCGAACGTTCTTCAATATGATTTCAGCATTCGATTCGACGCTATTGCCATCGATCGGCGGAATCCGCGATACCGCTGCTTTATCGACAAGCGTCACATTTTCGATGGTCAGATGCTTGTAGCCCGGCGGCCCGGAGGGAAACCGAATACCAGGAAAAAGATTATTAAGGAATGACGAATCGTAGGTGGCATCCACATTTGAGATGGTCATGTTGTCACAGCTCAAAACGTCGACTAATCCGTCCGGTCGGTTAGATGTGTAATGATCGACGACTACGTCGTATCCGCCGATCTTCAACGAGTTCGCATAACCGCTCAAGGGCTGGTCGCCTGCGCGGTCCCGCGCCGTGCCCACGCGGGCGCCGAAATCGATAACGTCCGATATCCGGACGTTCCTAATCTCCAATCCTGCCCACGAAGGATCGAAGTTCAGGTAGAACAGGTGGGGCGGCGCAAACCACTTACCAACTCCGCCAACATTTCCCCCGTTCGCGTCTTCTAGATCGCCGTAACGGTGAGCGCGAATGTGCTCAAACTCCGCATTCTGAATCTGCCCCTGCCATCCCATGTAGTATCCATCGAGATCGATGTCTTTGAACTGGATATTGTGTGGAACAGAGAGGTGGGCTGAGGTGAACGGGATGGCCCGCGTGACGTTTTGGCCGCTGTTGTATCCGAAGTGAAGGGAAAACGCCATTCCTATAAAGTCACTTCCCTTGGCCTCGTGCGGCGCGAATAGCCGCATCCCGCTGACTACCACGTCCGATGTGTTACCGATGAAGAAGAAGATCGCGGAAGTGTTTGTAGGACCATACCACGGCGAGCACACATCGTAGAACCTGATTCCCCTGTGCGCAGCCAGCCAAAAAGTGAGAGTTCTGTCGTTGAAGTTGTAGGCAGGCCGGAAAGGTCCGCTTTGGCGGATAAATACGCCGTTATTATAGTAGCCGCCGGTTGTGCCATCGGCAGGGATGCTTCCAGCGTATTTCACCCGCCAATCAAGAAATCGGATGCCGCTACTATTGGCGATCACGAACGCCGGGACTAAGACATTATCGGTAATGAAAAGTCCGTCGCCCTTGAAAGCGACCGTGGTTCCATTGTCTACGAAAATAGGGCGAGCGATATCCGATCCGACGTGGATAAAAACCGGACAGTCAACCGTCAGGACGAAGGCGCCATCCTTCGCCGCGGCGAAAGCCGTAGCCGTCCCCAAGGCATCGTCTGTCTTGCCATCGCAGACGACCCATTCACGGATCGAGCGCGAGACAGCCCGCTCCGGCGGAGCGCTCTGGGCCGCAACGCAGGCGCAGACGGCAAGTAGAAGCGGTGCGGCGTGCGTAACGCTGGACCTCCGCAGGAGAGTGGATCTCACGCGGCACGGTAACGCTTTTTGATTGGTAAGGTTCACGCTATCCACGATGGTTTTGTAGCTGAGGCCGAATTCCGCGGGGAACGTCGATTTCGATCAGCTCTTCGAAATCAATGCCTCCGAGGGAGTTCCGTCCTTTTCTGCTTTGTAGTAATGACTCGCCCGATAATATCCGTAGTACCCATTCGGCGACCGCTTGGGATTCCAGTTATTGAGGATCGTACCCAGAACTCGAATACGGTCTTCCGAGAGTCTCTGGGTCGCCGCAATCAACGCATCCCGCGTCGTCTGTTCCGCCCTGGCCACCATGATCACCGCATCGGCCAGGCGTCCAAGCACGCGAGCATCGGTCATTTGCAGCATCGGCGGCGTATCGATGAGCACCATGTCGTATTCTTTCTTTGCCCGCGCCAATATCTCGGTAAGCCGAGGCGAGTACAACAAATTGGCTGCCGCCTGGGTCGCGGGTCCGCTGGGCAGGATCGAGAGCCCGGGGACGCTCGTCTCCTGCACATTGTCGGCGAAGGCCTCGGGTTTGGGTTCTTGGGATTTCAACAGAGTGCTCAGGCCCGATTCGTTCGGCGTATTGAAAATCTTGTGCTGGCGGGGGCGGCGCAAGTCCGCGTCGATGATCAGGACCTTGCGCCCGATCTCGGCCAGGGCGATAGCGAGATTGCTGACCACCGTAGTCTTGCCGTCGCCTGACGCCGCGCTGGTAAAGACCAGCATTCTCGGACTGCTGCCGTTTTCCCCTATGAATAGAATCGAAGTCAAAACGGTGCGGAACGCCTCCGCGATGAAGCTTGGGCTGCGCTCCCACGTAATCAGTTCGACCGAATCTCTGGAGCGTCCCAGCGCGAGCCTGTCCTTTCGGCCGGCCGATTCGTTGGGCTGCTTGATTCGCCCGTACTTGCCCAGCAGCGATTTGCCGCCCTCGAAGTTCGCGCTGGGGATAACCCCAAGCTCCGGAAGATTCGTCCAATACGTAGCGTCGCCCGGCTGCTGTAGAGTCCGGTCGGCGCGCTCGCGAATCAAGACCACCGCAACGCCCGCGAAGAGTCCCAGCAGCAGCCCCAGGGCCGCATCGATTCGCAAACTGGGAGATGCCGGAACGGTGGGCGGCTGGGCCGGGTCGACAATGCGCACGTTGCCGGCCCGCAGAGCGGTGGCGATGGAGGACTGCTTCATTTGCTGAAGCATGACGTCATACAGTTGCCGGCTGCTCTCCACTTCGCGTTTCAGGATGTTGTATTGAATCGCCTTCTCGCCGTCTCCGGTCACGGCGCGCGTTTGCGCATCGTAGGACATGGCCAGCAGCTTCTCGCGGCGCAACGCACCGGTGTAGTCGTTCTTGATTCGGGCGACGATGTCGGTGCGATTGCGGTCGATGGCCGCTTGCAGCGAGGCAGCCTGCGCCTGCGCCTGTTTCAGTTTGCCGTAATCCGGATTATAAATGGCGCTCAGGTCCGCAATTTGCCGGTGCAGGTCGGTCAGTTTGGCCTGGGTGTCCCGGTAGCCCTGATCGTTGAGCACGTCGGGGAGGGCGTCCGGCGGGGCGTTCTGCGCCAACTCGTAGCGCGATTGCTTGGAGATGCGGTCGGAACTGGCGGTGGAGAGCTGCTGCTGGATCTGCTGGAGCTTCTCGGTCGCCACGCTGCTATCGTCCTTGGTGAAGATCAGGCCCGCGTTGCGGGCGTAGGTCTGCATGGCGTCCTCCGCGCGGGTCAATTTATCGCGTGTATCCCCCAGTTCGCTGCCCAGCCAGACTCCCATTTTTTGCGTGGTCTTCCAGCGTGCTTCCAGGTTCTGCTCGATGAACTCGTTGTCCAGGGTATTGGCAAAATTCGCGGCGAGTTGAGGATTGGTGGAGTCGATGGTGATCTCGATGACGCGCGTGCGGGGGGTCGCTCGGACCTTCATGCTGCCGGCCGCCTGGGAGAGAAGCGACTGGAGGGATGACATGTGCCTGGGAGGGGCGATCTTCAGCCATGCGCGCCAGCCGTCCAACGGCAGCCCGGCCTGAGGCTTCCGATCGTTGGCCTTGTAACTGGGGTCGAGCTTCGCGATGACCCGATCGAGAAGCTCCTGGTTCTGTAGGATCTTGACCTGCGTCTGTACCTCGGAAGTGTCGTAGGAATTGTCGGTGTCGCTGACGGGATTTGACTGCTTCAGGTTCATGAAGTCCTCGTTGAGGTTGAGAACTTCGAGCGACGTGGTAGCCCGATACCTCGGCGTTTGGATGGCCGTCCCTGCGATGCCTAAAGCGAGGCCGAGCAAAGCAAAGACAGTCACTACCAGCCGGTGGCGCCGGAGTATTCGGAGATACTCCATGATTACGGAATCCGACTCGTCAGCCCGGTCGATAGCGGCCGGGTAACCCGCCGACACGGTTTCGGTCGCGCGTGTCAGAGCGGTGGTCTTCGATGGTTCGTGAGATTGATTTAAGTATTCCATGGGATCACTACATGCGTCCGTATGCGGCTGCCATTGCGAGAATGTCGATCGCTTTATAGGTAAAGGTCCGTGCGGCACTATTCGGCACGAAGAGGATGTCGTTCGGCTGAAGGGGTACGTCGGGCGCCTTGCCCGCCATGATTCGCTTCAAGTTCACGGCGATTTCCGTGTGGTCGGAAGTGCCCGGCACGGATCGTAAGATGTGGGCCTTGTCGAGTGCCGCGGTCGTAGTCAGTCCGCCCGCCAGCGATAGCACCTGCAAGGCCGAAAGACTCACATCCTGGTTGAGCGGGAATCCACCTGGCCTGGTCACCGAGCCGACCGCGTAGATCACCTCGGCTTTGGAGACGGAGATAATGTCGCCGGGCAAGACCACGATGTTCTGGGCTGGATCGGTGGCGTTCAGAACCGCTTTCACATCGACGGACGCCACGCTGAATTGCCCGGTCGGGTCCGTCTTGGCGTTGGGCAGTGGGATGGGGCCTAGCCCGAGGCTGCGCGTTATCTTGATGGAGCTTCCGGCGTCCGGACGAAGGCCGCCCGCAAGAGAGATCAGCTCAAAGAGCGTCTTGGTTCCCACAACCTGCTTCACCCCTGCGTTGTTGACCGCTCCAAGGACGGAAACCGGTTGGCTGTTGAACTCGGTAATCGTCACGACGACTTGGGGATCCTTGACGAAGCGGGCGAGGTGCTGCTGGATCTGGCCTTCGAATTCGCCAATGGTCAAGCCCGCGGCGTGGATCCGGCCGGCGAGAGGCAAGTTGATGTCGCCGCCCAAGTCGATGCGGAAGGCTTTATCGGCAAACTCATCGGTGAGATCTTGGACGACCAGCGAGAGTTGATCGCCAGCGCCCAGCACATAGTTAGGAACCGAAGCCGCAGCGGGGCTAGCTGCGGGAGGTTGCGCCATCGCTATGGCGGCTAGGAAACACAAACTGATAACGTAACGCATTATTTTTTCCCCTGGCACTAAACCGGAATTTCAAATATGACTAGAGCTCAGCTGTTTGGTGTATCTGCCGTTTGGAGGTCGCACTACACGGCGAAAGGATAGAGCGTGCTGCGTTCGCCAGTCGCCAACCGCTCCACAGGAACCGATGTCTGAAGTTCCAGCCGGCGGACGCGTTCCTCCAACTTGGCCGCAGCACTGTCTTGCGGACCAGCCGATTCGTTTACAATGCGCCGCAAGGTCAGGCGGGCAAACTCGGAGATGTTGCGAACACCATAGGCTCGATAATATGTTCTGAGGGCTTCGTACTCCACTTCAGAAAAGCGAACTGAAGATTGCATTTGGACTACTCAGGAACACCCTTCAGCGAGCTTGCGAAATCCGGCGGATACGTGCGGACGAGTCCACGGCGCCAGCATCGGGGCGTCCATGAATGGGGCGAGCCCACTCGCGATCGATTTCGACAGCGACGGAACGTTGCAGCAGGCTTACCGAGACCACTAACCGATACACCTTGTCCACATTTGTGACGATGCCTTCCACACCTGCCAACGGGCCCGCATCGATAGACACTTTGGATCCGACGCCGAGAAACGGCCACGGTCGAGCAGCCAGCCCGGAACGAAGCACCGTTCGGATGGCCTGGATTTCTTCATCGTGAACCGGGATCGGGGTCTTGCCGGCGCCCAGTACGCTGATCACGCCAGGGGTCGTCAGAATGGGCAGACGCTGATTGGCGTTAAACCGACAGAATAGATAACCAGGGAAAAGAGGGAGGTCGACTTGTTTCACCCGATCGGACCAACGACGTCCAGCGCGATACAGCGGCAGATACACTTCGTATCCCTTGCCGCACAAGGTCGCAGAGGCGGCCGGCGCCAGTTTCGACTGTATCTGCAATGCGTACCAACTGAAATCGTTGGGCTGTCCGCGCCCGGCAGCCGTGGATCCGAAGTTAGTAAGTGAGTCAATCGACGACATTCGTCTCCTCGGGTGTTCTATACGTCGCCTTCACACGCTACCGCCATAAAAGTCCCATTGGCGGGATCCTTCCTGAAGGCTCAAAATGGAACCGGACTCCAGCCCCATGTCAGCCGAAATACACGGAGTGTCAAACCTGAATATAGAGCTTACAGGTCTTTAAATAAAGTAGAAACAGAACATAAAGTGCCCGGGACGGTACAGGCTCCTATCTTAGTGCTTGACAGTGTAATACTTGCTTGCCGTTCTCAAGTTCGCGCGGGCTCGGTGTGACTAATGATCGTGGGTCCCCGGCGTGCTCGCGCCTCGAATTGTTCAGAGGCCTTCGCTCTTAGCGTTCAGACTGGGTACGGTCGACGTTGGATTTATCCGCCGAATAATGTGAGTCGGACAAGAAAAGCTCTAAAACCGCAAGCCGTCGGTCGAGTGCCACGACCTTGGCGGCAATACTTTCGGAGCCGGAATGCGGAGTGCCCAGGATGAGGAAACGAGCGTAGTCGGACAGACAGCGGGCGCCGTGCCGGGTACTAGCACTTTTCAGCCGCTCATGTTCCTCTTCCGTTACACGAAAATTGACGAGCCGGGTTCGGATCTTTAGCATTTAAGAAACTTCCAGGAATCGCCGGGACGTTGCGTAATTGCTTTCCGATTCCAAATTCCGCGGGCTCATTCCGGTTGAAATTCCGGTGTGCTCATCCGCCGGTGCGGCGCAAGACATGAGAACGATTTCGTTATATTTCATCGTGCGAGCCTTCAAGAGCAAGACCGGCGGGTCCATGGCAGATTCGTTGGCCCAAAGTACTTCGGCTTGCGGTGACAAGACGAAGGTAACACGGACGGTTAAACAAGGAATGTTCTTTTTAGGTAGTGTGATCTGTGTTGATTTTGTTATAGCTCAAATTATCCACCTTCTATTCATTTCGGTTACAGAGCTTTAGCCGGCTGCCCGGGTTCGGATCTTTAACATTACATAACGCGACGCTGGTGAAGTGGCTCCGCAGAAGTTCCGAATGGCGTTGAGAGAACAGCTTGCCGCGAGTCTGGAGGTTCGGCGATTGAAGTGAGATGTGAATTCATCCAAGTAGTAGGGCAGATGCTGGGGTTCCACGGCGCCCGGGTGGGCGCCGAGTAGCCGGCGTTTCAGCAGGGACGCCACGCGATGCACAGTGATGAAAACTCTCTCGCTGGGCAAAAGCCTACCGGTCATGGGATGCCGAATTGGCCATTCGGCATACTCAGGCTCTCCAAGTCCACGAACAAGCCTCTCATTTGTGCCGGCCGGCTTCAGAAGTAACTTGGGTTACCGTCGCGACGCCCCAATGATCACTATTCGTACCGCAACGCGTCGATGGGATTGATACGCGACGCCTTCACGGCGGGGTAAATTCCGAATACGACTCCCACGATCACCGAGACGCCAAAGGCAATCACCACCGAAGCCGTGGTGACGATGGTCTTCCACTCCGCGGTGCGCGCGATCAGCCATGCCAGGAAGAAGCCAAAGGCGATCCCCAGCAGCCCGCCGCCCATCGAAATCATCACCGATTCCGTCAGAAATTGCCGCACAATATCGAATCGCCGCGCGCCTACCGAGCGCCGGATGCCGATCTCGCGGGTGCGCTCCATCACCGTGGCCAGCACGATGTTCATGATGCCGATGCCGCCCACCAGCAAGGAAATGGCCGCGATGGCCACCATCACGTAAGTGAAGATGGTCTGCGTGCGCTTCTGCTGCGCCAGCAGCGCTGCCGGAATGGTCACCGAGTAGTCCTGCACCTCATGGTGCGTCTGGTTCAAAACCGCGGTCACCACTTTGGCAACTTCCACACTATCGGCATCCGGGCGCAGACGAATTTCGATGCCGTCGAGATCGTCCTTCTGCTCGGCGCTCGAGTCCCAGAAACGATACTGAAAGGTATTCAGCGGAATGTAGACGATGTTGTTGATGTCCTGCATGCTGCCGCCGCTCGAGCTTGAGCCCGCCATCAACTGTTCGCTCAGCACTCCCTCCACTTCGAGCCAGGTGTCATTCACCTTGATGAATTTTCCCACCGCCGGCGCGTACCCCAGCAGATTGACCTTGGCGGTTTCCCCCAGCACACACATCGTGGCGCTGGCATCGTCGTCAGCCTGCGTGAAGAACCGGCCCTCTTCCACGTGCAGACTGTGGATGGCCTCGTAGGCGGCGTTCACGCCGTATAGTTCGGGCACGTTCTGCGCGGACTTGGGCAGCACCTGCGCGGGATGCATGGTGCGGCGCGCCGAAAGCAGTTCCAGCGAGTCGATGTTGGCGCGCAGAATCCGCACATCGCGCTCCGATAGGCCGGGCGACGACTTCCGCCGCTCCAAAAACTCCTCGCGGCTGACCGCGGGCCGTGAATCCACCAGCACGTTGCGCACGCCCAACTGCTCGATGAAGCGCAGCGATTCCTCTTTCGCGCCCGACCCGATGGCCAGCATGCCAATCACCGACCCCACGCCGAAAACGATACCCAGGGCCGTCAACAGCGTGCGTGTTTTCTGCGCGCGCAGATTTCCGAAAGCCTGCCTGATATCGGAGGACAGGCGCGCCATAAACCACACCAGCGCGGCGAGCACGCACACCAGCATCGCGATTTGCGCGGGGGGGAGGGTCATTTTTGCAGGGCGTTCATGGCGCTGTTTTTCTGCGAAGCCGCCGGTTTGTTCTGCTGCTCGGGGTTCGACATCGCCACCAGTTCGCCTTCCTTGAGTCCGGTGATCACTACCTGGCTTTCGCTGCGGCTCACCAAGGTGACATCGTGGGGCGCGAAGCCCTGCGCGGTGCGCTGGTAGACGAATTTCTTGCCGCCGCTTTCAAACAGCGCCTGCGAAGGCAGCCAGGTGACGTTTTCCATGGTCTGCGTGGTGATCACCAGATTCGTGGTCAGCCCCGGCCGCATTTCCGGCGAGGCCTCATCCAGCGCGATGCGGCAATCGAAATTGCGATCCCACGGCGGACCCGTGGTGCCGCCCAGCGACTTCACGTGGCCCTGAAAGATTCGGCCGGCAACGGCGACTAGCTTAACCGCAACCTTCTGGCCTTCGGAAAGGTGCCCGCGATCCAATTCGCCGATGTGCGCCGAGACTTCCCAGTTGTGCAGGTCGAGAACCTGCGCAATCGCCGAACCGGAATACACCGTATCGCCCACCTGCGCGGAAGGAAACGTCATCCCCTCATACCAGATCATCTGCCCGCGCGTGTTGGGTTGGAGACTCACGTAGCCCGAAGTCTTGGCCTTCACCGCCATGCTCTCGATGATCTTGCCGGTCATGTCGGCGGTCACTTTGGCCTTGTTCTGATTCGCCTTTTGGACGCTTACGTTGGCGGCGGCGCTATCATTCTTGTTCTGCAGATTCTGTTGGGCGTGCTTCAGGCGATTTTGCGCGGCTACCAGGGCAAGATCGTTTTGTTTAGCTTTGATGGCCGGCAGCACCGGATTGCTGCGCACGTTCAATTCCGCCAGCGTGACGTCCGATTGTGACTGCAGAAGCGCCATGCGGTTCTCTTCGTCGGCCGAATCGGCCGTGGCCTGCGCCTGAATCACCTGCTGATCGGCCTCCGCGAGGTCGGCTTGCGCTTCGCGCAGCGTGTATTCCTGTAGCGTGTTATCGAGCTCCACCACCGCGTCGCCCGCCTGCACCAGTTCGCCGGGGGAGCGCAGAAACGTGATCGCGGTGGAATCGGCGCCCAGCGGCGGAACCACGATCATTTCGGAATTGCCGCCCTGCAGTTCTCC
>Ga0302326_10026834_pt1 | contig 11628 bp, 14 predicted proteins | sample Palsa_T0_3_FD_202264 | JGI IMG/M metagenome (GOLD analysis project Ga0302326, IMG submission 202264) | Peat permafrost microbial communities from Stordalen Mire near Abisko, Sweden - Palsa_T0_3 | ecosystem: Environmental > Terrestrial > Soil > Palsa > Peat permafrost | place: Sweden: Abisko... | reverse complement strand
GCTCTCGTTGTAGTCCTCGAACCAGGCCGACAGCTGAGACAAAACTGTTTGAGCATCAGGACGATCGTGAACATAGACGTAGTCGCGCTTGAATGTTTTGACGAACGCCTCGGCCATGCCGTTGGACCGGGGACTGCGCACCGGGGTGAAGCAGGGAACCAGTCCCAGGCCGATGGCGAAGTCGATCGTGTCATGAGCACGATAGCAGCTGCCATTGTCCGAGAGCCACTGGATCGGTTGCGGGAGCGCTCCCGAACCGAAGCGTCGCTCCACGCTCTCGAGCATCAGATCTCGGATCATCTGCCCGCTGATGCCAGATCGGCTGGCACACCAGGCCATCGCTTCCCGATCGCAGGTATCCAAGGCAAATGCGACGCGGACCGCCTCCCCATTCCAGCAAGCGATCTCGAAGCCGTCCGAGGTCCAGCGCAGATTGGGTCGGATCGTGATGATCCGGCCTTCGTGAGCTCGCCCTGGGGGCTTGCCCGTATAGCGCTGCAGCAGCAAGCCATGCTGCGACATCAGGCGGTAGATGCGCTTGTGGTTCAGCCGTGGCAAACCGGCCTTTTCGCGATCCCGGTTCAACAGCGCTCCGATCCGGCGGTAACCGTAGGTCAGCCGCTCATCCACCAGGGTGCGCAAGAGCACCAGCAGCTCGGCGTCCTCGCTTTTGGTGTAACGGCCGCGTCCCTTCAGTCCCACCCGAAGCCGTTCGGCGAGCTGAGAGCGGGAGACCCCCAGCGTCTGGGCCACGCGCTTCACGGGGAATCCTCGTCCGGTAACAACGGCAAACGCGAGATCAGTTTTTTTTCGTGCGCAACTTTTACTGCCTCGCGCAGGATCTCGTTTTCCAAGGTCTTCTTGCCCAGCACCCGCTGCAGCTCGTGGATCTGCCTCTTCAGAGCCAGCACCTCGGCTTTAGCGACGACCTCGTCATCGGCGCGGATGGCTTCCTTCCCGCCCTCGCTCATACGGCGTCTCCAGCTGAAGATCAGACTCGGACTGATACCATGACGGCGGGCCACATAGGAAATCGTCATTCCAGGCTGCGCTGCCTCCTGCACGAAGGCCATCTTCTGATCCGCTGTATACCGCCGGCGCCGCTGGATGCCGGCAAACACTTCGATCCGTTCAGCACTGTTCGACATAGTCGTATCACTAGGCGTAAGCCTAGCCTCTCTTTAAGCAACTATGTCCGGTCGAAAAGGGGGCTGCTCCATCGGCTGGTGCGTCCGTGATGAAGAGCGGAGCCGTCACGGTGATTCAGAAGCCGGGCTCAATCCGCATCATGGTCTCGCCCGACTGGCGCGGAGTGGTCGAGAGGAACGTACCGGGAGCGCGATCGAACGTCGTTGCGCATGGGCCGCGTTGGCTGCGCACGCTGCGCCGATGGTGGTAGTTGAGAGGTTGGCCTACCGTCTGGGCGGGTTTGCTAGGGAGGGCGTGCTCGGCTTCTGGGAGCGCTTCCTGGAGTTCGCTCTAGAAATGGCCCGCCAACGCGGCGTTAATCCGCGTCAACGGGCTTAAGTCTGAACCTTTGGGTCAGCTTCAATAGGGAGGACAGGAAGCTAGGGGTTCAGATGTAGTCTGGATACTCCTTTCCGCTCACCTAGTCTGTTCGGTATGGAACATAAATCGTGTCGCGGGCAGCGAGTGGAAAGGGCAATCCGTCTCTTCTACGCGCGCTAGCGCACAGACGATCATGGCGGTGGGTGCTAACGATTTACCCGCGGCCATTGCGAACGGCACGGCGGAGAAGCCAATTGCTACAAGGTCCACGCGGCACTATTTCAGAGAACAGAAGTGAAGGCCAATACTGCGGCCACTGGCGGGTCGCCGATGATGTGCTGCTGGTGAAATTGGGCATCTATGTCGAAGCCGTGCCAGCCGGCGGGACGGCAATAGATTCAGACGCGATTGCGCGCGAAGTATTTGCGGGCATGGTTGATCGTTACGTCGCGAAGAAGACCGGTCGCGTTAGCCTCTATGGCCAAGTGGACTTTATTGCGACCGCCGCGCCGCTCGTGCACGGGGGCAGTTCGATGCGCTGATTGCCTCACTCAAGGCGCTGCGGCGGCGGCTAGCGGCGGAACAGAAGGCGATGCGGCCGCCCGCCCACGGGACGGCCGACCAAAGCTGCAACTGTACGGCTAGTAGGTAGGCGTTTGTACAAATTCGAGCGAATCACGTCGCATGAAAGCGAGTATCTTCGCACCAGCGCTTCTACTAATTCGCCGAACCAGTTTGGTGCCGTCGGTGACACATAGAGTGATTTAATAAGGCGAGCTGGTTCAATTTCAACATCGACGGAGATTGCATCGTCGGAAATTAGCGTCTTGTTAGCATCTTTCGCATGCACGGTGCTGATGGCGGGAAGGTGGATCTTGGTGTGGAGCAGGTTGATCTTGTCCCGGATCTTCTGCGCCCCCCAGCTTGAACGCTTCTCCTTGAGCTGCAGGATCAGCTGCTCGATCTGAAAGGGCAGCCGGTTGGCGTGTCGGTACGGGCGGCGGCTGCGGTCGGTGAGTCCTTCTATCCCCGCCTGCTTATAGCGGTTGAAGATCTTGTAGCCGGTCTTGCGGGAGATATCGAACTCACGGCACAACACTGCCATCTTCTCTCCCTCCATCAACCGAGCCACGAAACGCATCCTCTCGTCCATCTTGGATAATTCCTTCCAAGGCATGTTGCGTCTCCCGCAAATGCCTAAAAGTGTTACCCATGTGCTCGGAAGAAGTGTTACATATGTGCCCGGTAGGACACATGGTTCCGGACTCCGCTGACGTTGAATTTCAGACGGCCGCCGAGTTGCCGCACCCGCCTAGTGACGATGAGGGCGCGGTCGTGGAAGGGGTGTTGCTGCTGTCGCGCTGCAAGCGGCTCGCGACCGCCGCCAGTGTTCCGCTTGGTTTACATTCACTCGACAACGCGCGTTATGGCGGTGCGCTATCCATCTTGATCGAAGATGACTATCGACGCTTCGAATAACTAGGCTCAATGCTTCAACCAAACCAGCCGCCCAGGGGGTCGAAAGTGGAGACGATCCGGGTCGTTTGCGCGCACGATTGTCCGGACCTGTGCTCGCTGCTGGTCAAGGTCGAGAACGGCCAGATCGTTCAGGTTCGGGGCGATCCTGGTCACCCCTACACCGCAGGGTTTGCTTGCGCCAAGACCAATCGGGATGCCGAACTGGTCAACTCGCCCGAACGGCTCGCCACGCCGCTGCGGCGAATCGGACCCAAGGGTGCCGGCAAATTTGCTCCCATCGGATGGGACGATGCATTGGACGAGATCGCGGCCCGGTGGAGCGGGATCGTCCGTGAGTCCGGTCCATTCGCCATTCTTGGATACTCTTACAGCGCGCACACCGGCCTGATGAATCGTGGGCTCTTGAATGGCCTCTTCCACGCGCTCGGGGCCAGTCGTCTGGACGCCGGCACCGTGTGCGACAGCTGTGCGATCGAGGCCTGGAACGCCACCCTTGGGCCGATTGGCGGTGCCGATCCGGAGTCGGTCATCAGCTCGGATCTGCTGGTGTCCTGGGGTTGCGATCTGGTGACGACGAACGTCCATTTCTGGGCGAAAATCGTCCACGAGCGCAAGCGCGGCCTCAAGGTCGTTGTCATTGATCCGCGCCGCAGCCGTACGGCAGCGAGTGCCAACTGGCACCTTCCGATCCGCATCGGAACCGATGCGGCACTTGCACTGGGTGTCATGCACATCCTCGCGCGCGACGGCCTGTGCGACCGGGGCTACATCGCCGAGCATACGATCGGCTTCGAGCGCCTGGAGCGCGAGGTCCTTCCGCGCTTTGCGCCAGGGCGCGTGGCATCGATCACCGGGCTTACCGTCGAGGATATCGAGCGATTCGCCGCGCTTTACGCCAGGGCGAGTGCGCCATTCATCCGCCTCGGTGAGGGTATGACGCGTCTCGCGCATGGTGGTCAGGCGTTACGAGCCGTCGCGTTGCTGCCGGGAGTGACCGGCGCGTACGCGCGGCCCGGCGGCGGCTGCCTCCTCTACACGGGAGAGTTTGGCGAATTGAACCTTGATGCCGTGGGCAAGCCTTCGGGGCCGGTAGCGACACGCACGGTCAATCACCTGCGCCTCGGCGAGGCTCTGCTCGAACTGGACGACCCGCCCATCCGCAGCCTTTTCGTCGCCAGCAATAATCCGGCAGTGACCTGCCCGGAGGTCGAAAAAGTTCGGCGCGGGCTCGCCCGCGAGAATCTGTTCACCGTGGTGCACGATCCGTTCATGTCGGTGACGGCACGTTATGCTGACATCGTGCTGCCAGCCGCGGTCTATCTCGAAACCGAAGACCTCTACTGCGCTTACGGGGCGCATTACATCCAATACGCTCCTCGGGCGGCGGCTCCACGTGGGCTGGCGTGGTCCAATTTTCGACTGGCCCAGGCGCTTGCTCAAAGAATGGGGCTTGCTGATGCGGTTTTCCGAATGCCTGAGGCCCAGGTCATGCGCGAGCTATTCGGAGCCGTGAGCGACACGCCCGCAACCCTTGATCCCGATGAAGTACGCGAGGCCGGACCGATTCGCATGGCTCCCACTGCTGGTCAGAGGTTTCGCACGCCTTCCGGCAAACTCGAATTTTATTCCAAGTCGCTTGCCGACAAGAATGTGCCCCCCATGCCCGATTGGTGCGCCGACCCCGATGAGGAGGCAATGGCGACTCACTGGCCGCTGCGGCTGCTCACGGCGCCGGGATATTTTCAGCCGCACACGACCTATTCCGGCGTTGCATCGTTGCGACGGCAGGAGGGCGACCCCGTCTGCATACTCCACCCCGAAGATGCGAAGTCGCGCAATTTGCACGACGGGCAACAAGTGCGTGTCTTTAATGACCGTGCAACGATCGGGCTCGTGCTTCAGGTCAGCGATGAGGTACAAGCCGGCGTCGCATTCATTCCCGGTCAGCGCCGCGATGACGAGACGGTGTCGGGAACGGTCAATATGCTTTGCTCGGATCGCTACACGGATATGGGCGAGGGCGCCACCTACCAGAGCACTTGGCTCGATGTTGCCGCCTGGGACGCCGATGAACTCTTGACGTGCGTAACGGGTGCACTTCATCGGCAAACATGACGACTTCGGGAAAGGACAATTGAGTGTCCGCGGGGTTGAAGGACTGCAAAGTTCGCCCGAGGTCTAAACGACGTGGGTTATGCTGCGCGGTTCCGTGCGGCCGCGCTCGGTGTCGTGGGTCAGCACATCCTCGAGTCGGTCCAGCCAGCCATCGATCCGACCGCGCACGTTGGGCACCATGATGGCCGTCGAGCGCTTCACCGGCCGCGCCTGAGTCTGTAGCCGTCCCAGCTCTGCCTCGGCCGGCTTCGCGCGCAGAGCAGGGGACAGCATTCCGGACATGCTAGGCAAAAGTTTTGGGGCTCAAAGTTTTGGCTGGCATGGAATCTGGAAGCGGGCGAGAAAACAAAAAGCCGCCCATCGGCGGCTTTAGTGAGACCTATCCCTGATCCCAAGCGGAAACCCTGCCCTTTTACCAGACGCTCAGCGTCTCGTGCAAATTTGAATTATCTGCGATCTGGTTTCGCATCAAGCGCCGCGTCCTGACGCTTGAGTCCCTCAGCGAAATTGCAGCTAAGCTTCCATCCGCGCGGGGAGCAGGCGGTCGTATTCCTTCTTCACCACGGCATAGCACTCACAACTTCGCCGTTCAAGCGCTTCGCGGTCCAACACAGTGATGCGACCGCGCTGATAGTCAATGAGTTTAGCCCGGTGCAGGTGCCCGGCCGCCTCTGTCACACCCTCACGGCGAACGCCGAGCATGTCTGCGATTAAGCTCTGGGTCATCACAAGCTGGTTGGACGCCAGTCGATCCAGACTCAACAATAGCCATCGACACAATTGCTGATCGACTGAATGATGACGGTTGCACACGGCAGTTTGCGACATTTGCGTGATCAAGGCCTGGGTATAGCGCAGCAGCAAGTGCTGAACTGGGCCGTCACAGTCGAATTCCTTCATCAGCGCACTTGCCTTCAGCCGCAGTCCTTCACCCGCGCTTTGCACCACTGCGCGACTGGGCGTCGAACCACCTCCCATGAATAACGACACGCCCACGACCCCTTCGTTACCCACGATTGCAATCTCGGCGGAAGCTCCGTTTTCCAGTACATAGAGTAGGGATACGATCGATGTTGTCGGGAAGTATAAGTGCGTCATCATGCCGCCGGACTCGTAGAGCACTTTGCCCAGTGGCATATCTACGAGTTCAAATTGAGGCAGCCAGTGAGCGAGGTGCGCCTTCGGCAGCGCAGCTAGCAGATGATTCAGCTCCGGATTCAGATCCGAAGCCTCGTGCGGCGTTTTAGCGCGATGGATGTTTGAATGTATCACGGGTTTGCGCGACAGCTGATGCAAGCCCCATCAGTCGGTAGCAGAAGATACAGTGGGCGCTGAGCGCGGCATATCCATCAATCCTCGCCGGTGCCCTCGTTCCCACGCTTGAGAGCTTCGGCGCGGCGCTTTGCCTCGGGCCATTCGCCGATTTTGTGCACATCGCGCTTGCGGGAGGGCTTTTTCATCGCGGCACCTTGGTGTGGATCGAATCTCGAGGCAGAAGCCTTTTCACCGAGGCGTGCCTTAGCCATGCCGGTGTCTTCGATCGACCATTGCTCGCCTTTCTGTCTGTCATCGTGCATGCAGGACCGCCTTTGCAATGCAAAGTCATTGTGGGCGTCACTTTTGCAGATGCGGCGGGCATGCGTCACTATTTGCGTCAATAAGTGGGGCGTGCGATTCGGCAACTTCGGAATGACTTTTAAGTCACGGATATAGCGGCCACACATCGGAACTACGTTAGCTCCATACAGCTTGCTGCAGCGCGGACTACTGTATGGACTCGGCCTCGGCCGGATCGGTACTATCCCGCGCATGCGCCGCAACGTCTTCGATCCGCTCGAGCCGACGCACGAGCCGCGCTGTTACGTCGTGCGGAACATTCACCGGGCGGTAATCGAGGCTCGTGCGCTCCCGGCCGGCGCCGACCTGAAGCGCGCCCTGGTCGCCGCGATGCTGGAGCACATCGACACCGGCTGGCGGCTCGGCGAGTTCAGCTCGCGGACAGGCTTCTTCTTCTGCGATAAGGCCGGGGAGCGTCGGATGGCCGAGATATCGCCGAGCAATCCGGGATCGAGTGCGACGCTCCGGAATCCGCTTTAGAATGGACGCAGCATGGACGCTACGGTTTGGTATTGCGTGCGACTGGATAATGCCGATCTCAAGGCCGACCGGCATATCGCAATACAGCATCAGTTCGAGACTGTGTTCCGCGCATTCCGCGGTAAACACAATGATGTCGGCATGTACAGCAGCGGTTTCCAAAGCGAATTTCTGACGCTCTACTTCTCCCCTGCTACAAACCAGCACGCCGTGCCATTCCTACAAGAGATCAACGCCGAAGCGTGCGCTCGGCCCGCGAACGTCGAAGGCTTCCTCGTGGGTCACACCGGAACGATGCGTCAGCTATTGGCCCGCGAAAGCTGAGATAGGTGGGGAATGCCCGGCCGCTGGCGCCAAAGAAGCGCCCGCAGACATCGGTCACGCCCCGAGCCGGTTGACACCTTGATCGCGTATGCCACCCTTCAGAACGGCCGATGGAGTTGGACGCACAAGCCCCGGCAGCCGTCAGACACGAAGTCCGTGAGGTCCTTTCGCCCAGGCAGCGAGTGAGGACTGCCGCCAACCGGCTTCCAGAGAAGGTCAGTCGTCGCTAACCGCGTCTGATTGCGCGCCTCCTACAAGAAATGTGAAGGGACTCACCGATTCTCAACCGTAAGCGGGGGACAGTGCAGCCAACGTGTCAGGTTGTCTTTTGGGCCGCTATCACTCGCCCGGCGCGGAGAGTGGCAATTGCCGGGCGCCCTATCTTTTGCCGAGGCACATCCATGTCGCTATCGGAAACCCAAGAGCAGGAGCTGCGTGAGATCGCCTCACATGCGGTATATGTTGCAGGTCTGATCCGGCAGGATGACGGCCGACCCGATCAGTTCGAATCCGCCATCCGCAGAATGCGATCGCAGCCGGCGCCGGACAGGGAGTTGCTGACCATTGAAAGGCAGCTTGAGGAAATTGCCGGCGCTATTAGGCAATACCTCCATAGCCAGGAGGCTTCGTCTACCACGCCAGCGAAATCAGTCCAAGGCACAGAGGGTCAAGAACGCTAGGTCTGGGCGCCCTGGCAGCGGGTGAGCACAGCAGCCAGTCGGCCTCCTGCTGTGTCGAGCAGTTTGGCTACCTTGCGCAGATGGATGGACTCCCGTCGCAGCCAAGCTACCGCGTCGGTGTACGTCTTTGCGGAGATCTCGTTCTCGCAGACTCGCCGCTCAAGGGTCGTATCGTCCTCGCGTAACAGGACCGCTGTCAGGCGCACCGCGGCGCCCCGCTTGCGCTCCCAGGCGTTGTCAAACCGAGCGACGTTCAACTGGACGGCTTTGAACTTGCGCGTGGGCTCGATTGTTAGCGGTTTGTTGGTGAGCTGGCGAGATTCGCTCCGCGGAGCACCGCTGCATTGATGCTGTTAGGCAGCATAATGGTCCAACGGATTGCGGCGCAGTTCAGTGATTTGGGGAGTGGTACACAGTATCTGGCTTTGGGCTGGGTAACTTATAAGGCTAGATGAAAGCAAAGCTGGTCACAGAGATTTGCTTACGGGCGCTGGCGCATGGGCAGCCGCGCCTGAAATGGCTGGCCTTTCGCAACAGGTCATTCTTTGATCGATTTAATTTTGGCATCGCCGCGCGTCTGATCACGGCATTTATTGGCGTGGGCGTCCTCGTGCTGGTCGCCAATTTCGTCGTTGTGAAGGGGGTCTTGATAGAAAAGACCACGGAAATAACTCGGGTCGCCCCGCCTCCAACCGCTCTCCCTATCGCGGTGCGGCAAGTCGATCCAGCACCACAGCCGATTGTGACACTCCCCGCAGCCCCACGGCGGGTCGTCACCTCTGAGGCATTGACGCTTGCGATGGATCGATTCGTGCGCGCTATCAGAGATCGAGTGGCAAACAGTGCGGATGAGACCGTGGCGGAATATCGTGCCTCGGAGGCACAGATGGACGAGGCTGCTCGCGGTTTCGTCGCTCAGGCCGACTCCATCTCCGGGAAGTCCTTCGACAAGATAACCTCAGGAATCAAAACGTACAGTGCCGACGGGGATGAGATGGTGAAATTGGCGGACGATCGCCATTCCGAGGTGAGGCAATACGCCACGCTCTTTGAGCAGCTCTACGCGCGGGCTAACACTTCGGTCAAAGATGCCTGGAAAGTGTTCGGCCGAGTGGTGGCGCGACAATCTTTGCTGCAGCTGAGCAACGATCTTGATGAGCTTCGTCGGGATTCGACTGCGCTCGAATCCGCTGAGAGTGCCGATGCGGCCGCGTCCCTCATCAAGACTGAAGAGGCAGTCGTCAGCAATCTCACAACCAACGAAAAGAGCTTCCGGCGATCGGAGGGGGATCAATGGTATTCGGCCATGAGAGAGGATCTCACGCACCTCTTGACCTTGCGCGAGTCGATCATCCAACTCAATGCGCAGCTGGCCGCGCGAGGCCCTGATCTAGCGGCGTTCGCGCGCACTGTCGCGGCGCTCATACCCACCAAGGTTGAATCGGCGCTGGTGGTTGCTGTCCCCAAGCCGAAGACGAAAGCCGCTCCGGAAGAAATCCCCGTGGTACGTGCGTTGGCGGTGCCGTCCCCACCCCTTGCGGCGTCGGAGTGGGATGACACTCCGGCGCCTGCGATCGTCGAGACGCATTCGGTCACGAAAGAAACGCCTGAGGATCGGAAAAAGCGCGCGCTGGTCGCATGGATCAGCGGCGCCGTCCTGGTGCTGCTCAGCATTATCGCTTTCGGTACCGTATTAAGTGTGGTCAGGCCCGTGCGGCGACTACACGATGCGACGCTGCGTTTGGCCAAGGGCGATACTGCAGTCCAGGTGCAGCGTGGCGGCATTCGGGAGCTCGACACCTTAGCAATCGCGTTTAATACCATGGCAAGCGAGCTGGCAGTGGCAAAGGCTGCCACACGCGATTATCAAGCGGATCTGGAGGCTAAAGTCGCCGAACGGACGCAGCAGCTGCAGGACCTGGCTGAACGCGACCCGTTGACTGGGCTTCCCAACCGTCGGGAACTCTTCGTACTGCTCAATACCGCTATCGTGCGGGCCCGAACCGAAGGCTGCCTAGTGGGGGTGTTTTTCCTCGACATCGACAATTTCAAATACCTCAACGATGGGATGGGACACGCCTTTGGCGACCGCGTCCTGATCAGCCTCGCAAAACGCCTGCAAGAGGCTACCTGCGAACTCGGCTTCGCGGCGCGGCTGGGGGGCGATGAGTTCACGGTCGTCATCGGACGCGCCGCCAATCTGGATGACATCCGGCGGGCAGGGCTGGGAATCGTACAGGCCTTCCAGAAGCCGCTGTCAGTCGACGGACGCGACCTGATTGTCAGTGTGAGTGTCGGCGCCAGCATCTTTCCTGATCATGAGCAGGAAGCGGATGCTCTCCTAAGGGCGGCCGATGCCGCCTTGTTTCGCGCCAAAGCGCTGGGTCGCAGCCAGTTATCGGTCTTCACACCTGAGTTGCTGGAAGCCGCCGCGTCGAAATTTACGACTGAGCAGGGGCTGCGTCGTGCAATCGAGCGCGGCGAGTTTGAGTTGCTTTTTCAACCAGAACTCAATGTAGAGACAATGGAAACGGCTCTGGTAGAGGCGTTGATCCGATGGCGAATGCCCGATGGCACGCTGGCAGCGCCCGGGCAGTTCCTTGCCGTCGCCGAAGAATCCGGCTTGATCATGGAGATTAGCGATTGGGTGCTGCGGTCGTCGATCGAGACCGCCGCACACTGGCACCATGGGGAATGGCCTGACGCACGCGTCGCCATCAATGTGTCGCCGCGACAATTGCTGGACAACCGCTTCAGCGATCACGTCTTTGGCCTGCTACGCGAATACAACTTGCCGACACGCTGCATCGAAATTGAATTGACGGAATCCGTGCTTCAGACTGGAGCTTCGACCATCGAAGCGTTGCGTGCATTGCGTGCCCAGGGAGTGGCCATTGCCCTGGATGATTTTGGCACCGGCTACTCCTCACTGGCCTCCATAGAACAGTTGCCGCTGACCCGGATCAAACTGGATCGAAGTTTGATCGCCGGCATAGATACCAGTGCGCGATCGGCCGCGATCGCGCGAGCCATTATCGGTATGTGCCAGGGGCTGGGTCTGGAAATCACCGCAGAAGGAGTTGAGCGCCCCGAGCAGCTCGCCCTGCTCGCGGACTACTCTGGCATGTACCTGCAAGGGTATCTGCTGTCGCCGCCGGTCTCTCGAGAGCAGGTCGCGAACGCCCGTCGCGAGGTGCGTCAACGCGCCCAGAACCTGCTTCTGAGTACTCCCATCGCAGAGCCGACCGACCTGATCGAGAGGGGCTCAATGAGGATAGGGCGGCTGACAGAGGTAGGCTAATCACCCTCCGGGTGTTGCTTGCGGTGAATGCCTGTAGGCAGACGGTTCGGCGCGCGCTCGCGCGATCATACTGCGAGAAAATCCCTGCAGCTCGTCGAGCCGCGCCGCGATTTCCTGCCCGAA
>Ga0302326_10026832_pt1 | contig 11629 bp, 14 predicted proteins | sample Palsa_T0_3_FD_202264 | JGI IMG/M metagenome (GOLD analysis project Ga0302326, IMG submission 202264) | Peat permafrost microbial communities from Stordalen Mire near Abisko, Sweden - Palsa_T0_3 | ecosystem: Environmental > Terrestrial > Soil > Palsa > Peat permafrost | place: Sweden: Abisko... | reverse complement strand
CATGTCTACGCTCCCACTCGTCTCGACCGAGGGCATGACGCCGCCTTCTCTCCCGCGCGCCTCGACTACCTTCCCAGCGGCGTTGAATTAGCCCACTTCCTGGCCAACGAGTTCCGCTATCCCGCCGACCCTCTGTGCGCGCTGAATCCATGCCAATTTCATTGCCCCGCCGACCCTTGCGGCGTCATTCAACTCCCACCCGATTTGGCCAAAGTCTCTCAGGGAGATAAAGATGGCGGTTTAGTGAGCGAAGACTTCAAAATCATCCACGACGGAAAGCATCTCTTGGTTCGGCGAAGGTTTCTCGGCCCGATCAATAACAATGGATTGGGCCTCCCGCGCCACGGGGGAAATCGCCGATGGTCTTCGTGAGATCCAGCTTAAGCGGCCTGTTGCCCTCAACCAAAAAAATACTGGAGCGTCCTGGTTTCGCGATGAAATTGCAGTTGAAACGGTCTGCCAGCATGGGAGCGTCCCGCCCGCTACCCTGTAAGCATGGGCCGCTCTTTTCGTCGATTCGTTTTTGCCGCCATTATTGCGCTGCCGGCCATTGTGCCCGGCCAGCGCTCCACGCCGCAACAGTCAGATGCAGCATCGGCATCAGCGCTGGGCATGTGGCCTGGTCCCGAAATCACAGCGTCTCTCGATGCCTTATTCGCAGTGCCGCCGGGATCTCCGGGCTACGCGGCCGCGGTCGTCAAGGATCGCCGCTTTGTCTACAAGAGAGGCTTCGGACTCGCGAATCTGGATGACAATATTCCCATCACGCCGGACACGTCTTTTCATCTCGCATCAGTATCCAAGCAGTTCACCGCCGCAGCTATCGCGCTTCTGATCCTTGACCATAAGATCGCTTTGAGCGACCCGGTTTCCAGGTTTATTCCGGAGGCCGCAAAGTTCGGGGCCGACCTGCGAATCGAGCATCTTGTGTATATGACGAGCGGATTGCCGGAATACACCGATCTCCCGCGCCAAGGTGGTATTCCGTGGATGACCTTCTATTACTTCACCCGCGACGAGGCCATGGCCACTGTACTGAAGTCCGGCAAGCCGGAGTTCGCTCCAGGCACACAGTGGGCCTATCGCAACATTAACTACATGCTACTGACGAAGATCGTGGAGGTGGTGAGCCACGAGCCGTTCGCCGACTTCATGCAGGAACGCATTTTCCGTCCTCTGGGGATGATCCACACAGAGATCAACGATGACAGCACGAAAGTTATTCCGCACCGCGCCACTGGCTATGCTGCACGGTCAGATCCTCGTGTCGCGAAAGAACTCGCTGCGGTGGGCATCTTTATCAAACCGGGCGACGGGTGGGTACGGCTCGTCCGTGTTTCTCCACACTTCGGCGGAAGCGGTGTCTTCACATCGCTCAATGACCTTCTGCTATGGGACTGGAACTGGTACAGCGGTGCTTTGAAGGGAATGGAATTCACCGATCTCATGAACCGCCGTCAGAAGTTTCAACATGACAAGGACAATGACGCTTTCGGCCTTGTCTGGCGTACCCGTTACGGCCGCCCCATGCTCGACTATTCAGGAGGAGACACCGATACTTCAACGTACATGTGCCGCTTTCCGGATCAACACCTGACCGTCATATGCCTGTCCAACATGCCTTTGGGAGACGCAGAAGGGAAAGCCGGAACACTCATGGACGTATTTCACAGTGCCGGGAAACTATAGCCTCCGCAAGCCGAGCGGGACCGGGTCCTTCATGCTGTAATTGCGTCGCTGCCAAGGGTTGTCCCGAGGGTCGATCAGCTACCCGGAAGGGCCGGAAACATATTATCGCCAGTCGACATCGAAGGCTAAGCGATCACATTTGCGCAGCCGGGTGATCACTTTCCCGCTGCGGAGGGAGCCGGTAGATCGTACGGAATGTAACCTTCCCATCGCCAGGGAAAACGGACATTTCCCATCAGCTCTTCGACAAGCGCCTTGTAGATCCCTTCAGCGCGATCGCTGTTCGAGAGCAGGAGGATACAAGCCTTCCGCGGCTGGACGCAGAGGGCGTAGTTGACGGTGCCGTCATCGCGGCCCTCTTTGAAGAACGCGTGCCCATAGGGCGTATCGAAGACTCCCCAGCCGACTCCATAGCCAAGGCGAATTCCCTTGTACTCGTCCGTCGTCGCAGTGGAAAGCGTTGGAAATTGCGCGACGCTGTCGATCGGAATCTGAAGGTGGATCATTTCTGCCTTGGCGCGCGCGCTCAGTCCGTCTCCGTTGACCACGCCCGCTAGGAAGAGCGACCAATCCCGCACCGTCGTATCCATGGAGCCGGCCGCGCCGGGCTTCCGGCGGCGATTGTGTCCTTTGACTTCGCCGTTGGCGAGGAAATGATCGACGTCATCCGCGCTGAGGTCTTGCCGCCATGTCATGGATGTGCGGCTCATTGCGAAGCGGTCGAAGATGCGCCTCTGCATCTCCCTGCCCACATCAAGGCCGAGGCCGTTTTCGAGGACGAACTGCGCAAGTTGGAAGCCTTCGCCGGAATAGCCGAAACGAGCGCCGGGGTCGCCGTGGAAACGCAGCTTGCCATCCGGCTCTGCCCAGCTGAAATTGGCGAAGCCGGCGGTGTGATCGAGCAGAATGCGGAACGTAAGCTTGCGCCAGCGGGGGTCGTCTTTCAAATCCGCGTACTTCGGATAATCCGGCAGAGGCTTCGGGAGGTAGTCGGCGATGGAGCGGTCGAGGTCGATTTTGCCTTCATCGACAAGTTGCATTACCATCCAGGCAAACGTCGCTTTGGTCTGCGACGCGCCATACATGACCGTATCCAGTGTGAGCGGATCGCCTTTTGCATTGCGAACTCCGAAGGCATGAAGATAGACGACGCGCCCATCGCGGATCAGTGCAACGGCGAGCCCCTTTACGTCATTTGCGCGCATCAGAGTTTCAACACGCGAATCGATGGTGGCAGCCGGGAGCGTGCGCCCATCGAGGTTTTTTATCGTTTGGGCGCCGGAAATACTGGCATGCATGCATAGCAGAGCCCCAACGAGGCCAAATCGAAAATTCATCCTCACAGCTTAGGCATACGTAGTGCGGACACTGAAATGTTCCCACTAACTCATCCGCAGCGCCGATATGGGATCGATTCTCGACGCCCCGCCGAGCCGGAACGATCTCGCAGTGTGTCGATGATCGGCATAAGCACCAGCGCCGACGCAAACGTCACCCGGATCGTCGGGACTGGTGCCGAACAGGAAATCTCCCAACAATCTGGTCAGCATCATCCAGCAGCCAGCCACTCCAACCGGCATCCTGACGGCCGCCAAACCAGCGTGAAAATACATACCGCAGAGGCCCTGGGGTAATCACGCTGTCGAAACATCTTCCGCTCCGAACGGCTGAACTCCGAGCTGGACGACGAACGTTGTGCCGTAGAGATCGCCCGTCGAATCTCGGGTCAGACCTGCGATGGGCTGACGGAAATATCCTGTCTTCGTCATAAATCCTCCTGACTTAGCTGATAATGCCGACATCCCTGGATTCAGTTTTCCAATATGGCCATGAGGCCATCAAGGGTGGAGCTTGAACACTACTCCATCACTATGTGCGCCACCGTATGCAGTAGCGTCTCGCGTTAACGAATGACGAACCGACCGATGGTGGCAGCGACGGAATCCAGTCGGTTAGAAGGTGACCGGAGATGTCGCCTGCGGTCATTGGAAGGCCGATATTGGCCGTCATCCCTACATTCCAGAACTCCACAGACTCGCTGATAAGACCTCCTCCAAACGTTCGCCTATTGGCTCTATGGTTTAGCGACGAGAATCTGATCGCCGTTACAAAAGCTAAAATACGGTAGGGTGCCGCTCTAGGACGCCGAATGCCGTGCCATAGATATTATCCAGAAACCCGCGCCCTTCAGCTCATTTCACTTGCTGCTTCTGCCACCAGAGGTACGGTTCTTCATGTACGATATTACCCAATAACGGGCACAAAATGAACGAGTTAACCGTGGCCGATAAAACGAATGAATGGCGCGGATGAAGTCGCTGGTTCTGGACAACGTCAGTTCGCCGATTACAAAACGGGTCTACAATATGACCCTGGACGATTCTTCCGCTGGTACGCCCATGAGCTGCGGGCCGGCTTCACCAAGGCAACCGTGAGCGACCGGCGAGTAACCTTGGAGGAACGCGGCCTCGCGTCGTCATCGATCATCATTAGGATGTCGGCCATCCGCAAGCTGGCGGTAGAGGCGACCGACAAGAATACTGCCGTCGTCTGAGGCTTCCGGTCACCGAGTATCTATGCGCCGTGCTTCCCGGCATCCATCAGCGCACGTTGTCCGAGGTCGCCAATCTAACCCCGGCGAGATGGGCTGCCTCCAGGGCCTGATCTACCCTGGGTTGGCTAGACGCTTACGTTCTACTGAACGGCGATCGCCGGTTGCATTGGCGAAACAATAGACCCAATCGTGACCCCGAGATCATAAGCCGTGCCGGGCAGCAGCGTATCCGGGATTAGGACATTGATCTGAATTGCTCCCGAGATTAGACCTGGCGCGGCGCCCGCATAAACTACCTTCGCGGTTTGCCCGCCGATTTGAACCGCAACCGGTAGCGTAAGTGGGGCTTGGATCAATGGCGAGAGCGCGCCAGTCTGCCCCGCTGGGCTCGTGGCGCCTCCGCCGGTACCGTAGATCGCGATGATGCTGCCAGCCGCGGCTGGATTGGACGGCGAATTTAGCGTTCCATCCTGGTTCAGAACGGCGGCCTGATTCGCCGCGTTGCTGACAAAAATTCCCGGCGCAGCGGCTGCCAGCGGAACCGTAAACGTATTCGTCGCGACGCTCCCGATCTGAACACTCACCTGCGTTCCGCCTTCGTATGTCGAATTGTAATCCTCAGCCACCCCCCACGGTACTACCGTGTTGATTTGCTGTCCCTGTACGTAAAGCAAAGGTGCCGGCATCCCATCAAATGAGACCCGCACTCCGGCAAGCTCCGTCGGGAACATACCGTCTGGCCCGGCCTCTCCGGAGACACCGTTGACCGGTCCGATTCCAGCGCCGCGAATCGTCACAATCTCGCCAGGGACGACAGGGCCCTCCGCAAAAGAGGCGGCATTTTGGAGGATTTGGGAAACGCAAGGACCGTCTGCGAGCTGCGGATTGTTGATCTGAATCTGAGTGATGAAGGTGAGCGAAACTCCGCTCTCGGCGCCAATGATCCCGGGAAAGTCGGTTGAGGCTGTCGTACCGGCGATATACGCCGAGCCGTTCGAGGCAGCGACGATCGCCGAGGGGGTCTCGGTTCCGGTTCCCCCGAGATACGTGGCCGCAATGGCCTGTCCGCCCGGATTGAACTCGACCACGAACAGGTCGCCGGTTCCATTAGTCACGCAGCGCTGGAAGGCTCCACTCGTCACCGGGAAGTTATAGGAAGCCACGCCAGCCACGTAGGCGTCGCCAGCGGCGTCCACATCGAGCGCTGCCGCGCCAGTCAAATAGGTTGAGTAAATCAACGCGGTACCATCCGCATTGAGCGCAGACAGAAATTGACCGGATCCACCGGAAATGTAGTCAATCGCCCAGGGAGCGTCAGGCCCGCTTGGTTGGAACGCGCCGGAAGTGACGGGAAAATCACTCGAACTGGTATTGCCGATGATGTATGCATTCCCTTTGGCGTCGATCTTGATCACGCTTGCGAGATAGCTACCCGTTCCACCGAGTAGCGTAGAGTAGATCGGAGCCGAGCCTGCGGGATTCAATTTCGTCACATATGCGACGTACGTTCCAGCTGGAGGACTCGTGTCAAAGGCGCCTGAAGTGGTCGGGAAGTCCGCGGAAATGGTCCATCCGGTCACATAAGCATCGCCGAGCGCATCCACCGCGATTCCAGTGGCGCCGTTCGGATCTGCATAATTGTTTGGGTTGGTCCCGCCCAGATAAGTGGCATACACGAGCGCCGAGCCGTTGGCATTCAGTTTGGCGATTCCGCCTGTAGTCAACCCTGTCGGTGTAGTTTGAAAAGCACTGGTCGTTGTTGGGAAACCCGCTGAACCCGAGCCTGGCGGAAACGCCACTCCGGCAACATAAGCCGCACCCTGTGCATCGACGGCCAATGTGACTTGGTACAGCTCTGGAATGAAAGTCGAGTAAATTAGTTTGTCGCCAGTAGCATTCAACTTGGCCACAAAAGCGTCCGCGCCATCCGAGCTGGGCTTAGTGAAGGCTGCGCCCGGAGTAGTCGGGAAATTATTCGGATTTGGTGGATTTGGACTGCTTGTGCCGGCGATATATGCGTTGCCGCTTGCGTCGACGGCGATTGAAGTTGCCGCATCGTTCCCGTCGCCGCCCAGATAGGTCGCGTAAATGACCCTACCGTTGGGGTCCAGCTTGATGACGTACGCGTCCGGGCAGGGGAAAAAATACGGCGGCAGAGTACCCGCCTCACCCTCGCATGTGCCTCCCCCAAACTCCGGCTGTAGCGAGCCTGCGGTGGACTCGAAACTGGAAGTCTCGGTCGTACCCGCGAGATAGATGTTCCCCGAAGAGTCCACCGCGATCGGGCCCGCGGGCGCCGCGTGGGCGTCGACCGCGAACAGCACCGGATCGATGATGAGCGGCAAATCCGGGTCATAAGTGCCCAGGGACAAATGCACTGCGTTATTTCCGGCGAGGACATAATCCCCACGGATGACCTTGCGTCCGTGCCTGGAAACTTGATAGACAACGGGCCTGTGCTGGCGGAGCGCGCCACCGGGAATATCGATAATCAGGTCGCCGCTCCGGTCAACTTGAACGCGTTTTGCATATTTCCATACCAGACTCACAACGGATGAATCTACATGAGGTGCGACGATAAGATCGTACTCCAGACTGACTCGATCGCCGTAGAATTCAGCATCGATCCCTGGATAAATCTGTCTACACCGGACCCGCTGGTAAGTTGGAATATTGGTCATGGCCCTTAGCCGGGAAGCGGAGCCGCGAAAATAGTTGTGGCGCTCGGAAAGCGACTGCAGACCGGAGATCGAAGTGCATTTGCCGCCACGAAACTGTAGCTCGACTCCCGAAGTCTCAAGACCCGAATTTGTGAGGTATATCGCGCGCGCGCCGCTATGGGCCAAAAACATGACGCGGGCGTCGGCTTGTCCGACGTTGGGCTCGAAGCTCAGGGGTGGTCCCGCGAAGCTGGAAGGGGCATTAGCGGCTTGGCACAAACCGGCGCTGAGCAGAATCACGATCGCATATTGCATAGAACCCTCTCTGGGTACCGAAACAAAAAGCCTTACAGGAATCCTGTGTGGATCGGGTGTCTTTTTAACCGTCCATGCTCTGCCAGCGCACGCGGATAGCTCAGAGATCCATCTTCTAAGACTCTTGGCATACTCCTGCCAACTACATGTAGCAACTTTTGTCTTTGTACCAGGGCGTCCGATCGGCAGACCGCCGCTGGAGCACCATGGTCGCTTAGAGTATCACAAAAAAGGAAATAGCCACTCAGGGCATCGAGGCGGTCTGGCCCGCAGCCGTTCTCTGAAATGTAATGCCTGCAGGGCCGCCCGGCCGCTCGGTGCTGCGATAGGCCCATTCCATTGGAATAACCGGCGCTTGACCTTTCAAGAACTCTGCCGACTGCAGACCTTCCCGAATGGCCTCCGCCTGGAGTGCGGAAGGTGGATCGGCACTCAGACCGTCAAGACAAGATCCACTCCTAAGCCTGAATTGCGTGCCGGTCGAGCGCCCCGTGGTTCGGAGTGGCCCGTCCTTATCGCTCGCCGATGCCCGCCACCGCGATATAGTCATCGAGGTAGGTTTCCAGCTTGGGGAGGCACGGCGCTTCATGTTCCTTGCCGCCTTTTTCCTGGAGGCGCACCCATCCCCGCCCCTCATCTGAAACACTCGGTAGGCGGTTTGGCCTTGCACTGTCCCAATTCTTGAAGGTTGTGGAACGGGACTACGGCGCGGGTTCGGCCCTCGTTTTCAGTCTCCTCGCAGCGTGGGTGTCCGTGCATTTTTGGAACAACCACTGATGGAACCCGACGGAATGGCCATCCGTGACCCTCGAAAAAACCCAAGAATAACCATTCATATGAACGGTGACACGCACAGCAGTTAGGATATAATTACCCGTTGCTGGGCTGTAAGGCTGTGCGTAAGCCCATCGAAGAAACGTAGGGAGAAAGTCAAACATGATAGGCCAAAGAAAAGAGATCAGTTACAGTGGTCGCCCAGAGTCGACGATTTTCTGGGGATGGTGGAAGGGAATCGGCATCCTCTGCCTGGCCTTGGCGGCGGCGGTTGCGTCGCCTGCACAGACGTTCACGACCTTGGTGAACTTCAACGGAACGAATGGTTCTCAACCGTCATACATGTCGTTAACTCAAGGTCTCGATGGAAGCCTCTTCGGAACAACCAGCGGCGATACAGCCTTCTCGATGAACACTATCTTTAAGATGAAGCTGGATGGTGCGTTGACGACGATATATAGTTTTTCCGACGACCCGGGATCGGGCCAATACGGGCTGACGTTGGCAACCAATGGAACCTTTTATGGCACAACCCAAAGCGGAGGAACGTACGGTTATGGCTCGGTTTTCAGCATTACGCCAACTGGAATATTGAACACAGTGTATAGCTTTACAGGCGGGGCCGATGGCTTTAACCCAGAATGCACTTTGGTGCAAGGCGCTGACGGCAATTTCTACGGGACCACATTTCAAGGCGGTACATACGAATACTATGGCACGGTCTTTAGAATGACCCAAGCCGGTATACTGAACACCCTTTACAGTTTCAACGACGGTGATGGTTCGGGTCCTCAAGGTGGATTGATAAAAGGCACTGACGGCGATTTCTACGGAACAACCATGAATGGGATCAATTTCTGGGGTACGGTTTATAAGATCACTCCGAATGGTAAGCTGACGACGCTCCATAGCTTCTGTACTACAGTTGGCTGTCCTGACGGGGAACAGCCACAAGGTGGGGTGGTGCAAGGTAGTGATGGCAATTTTTACGGGGCCACCCTCGCTGGCGGCGCCTACGGAGGAGGCACAATCTTTAGAGTGAGTTCTGCAGGGTCATTCACGACGATCTATAACTTTTGTGGCCAAATCAACTGTCCTGACGGATCCTCTCCTGGTGCAGGACTTGTGGAAGGTACGGACGGCAATTTTTATGGCACAACCTTTTACGGAGGCAGCTCTTTTCAGGGTACAGCCTTCGAGGTGACGCCAAGCGGAACCGAGACCGTACTGCACAATTTTTGTAGCCTAAGTAATTGCGCCGATGGTCAATATCCCGTTGGAGGGCTAGTCCAAGATACTAACGGGATGTTTTATGGGACTACCGACTTTGGTGGCGCCTACAACGAGGGCACGGTCTTCAGCCTCTCCGTGGGTCTTGGCCCCTTCGTGAAAACTCTTCCCACATCAGGCAGGGTGGGAGAGATCATCGCAATACTGGGGAACAAACTGACCAGCGCAACAAATGTCACTTTTAACGGCGTAGATGCCGCGTTCAATGTCAATTCGACCGGTACAGCCATCTTCACGACGGTGCCAACCGCTTCGACCACCGGCTTCGTCACAGTGACCACCCCGAGCGGAACGCTGAGGAGCAACGTGAAATTTCGGGTCCGGCCTTAAATAGCGTGTTCCAGAACTTGTGGACAGTCACCGCTCCTTCCGTCGTGATAGTAAGTGAGATGCAACGGCGGGAGTATTAGCCGTAGAAATGTTCCCCAAAATCTGAAATTTTGGAACGCTTCCTTTGGGCCGGTTCTGAGCAGGCAGTGTTTGGCCCAGGTGCGTGCTAGTATAATGAAGCGTGGGTTCTCTGGAGCTAGTCCGCTGCGAAATCTTCAGGGCCGGAGAACACTATAAGTCTCTCGTAGGTGCACTGCAACGGTACGTTGAGGATGCACCGCACCTGATTTGTGCCAAGATAGATCCGACAAGTGACAGCGGAATCTCGGTCGTCGAAGGTCCGCGCATCCCCTGGCAGATTCCCTTGATAGGTCGGGGACTGCCTCCAGAATCTCAGATCGTCCCTGGACTATCTCGTGTGGGAACTCTGTCTTGCCGCGAACAGTGTTCCCGGCACCAAGAATGCGTTTCCCATCTGTACCACTGATGCACACTTCGATAGGGCCCTCCAGCGGAGAAGATTGACCGGGCTTTCAGCATGTGCGGTGGCAGAGATCCGTGAACTGCAACCATATACTCACGGGCAGGACTACCAGTCGTCCAACCTCTGGCTATTGGATGAACTTTGCAATATCAACAAACACCGCAGGGTACTGCTCGCCGAAGTCCGCTGGCGGCCATTCTAGACGATGGAAGTAGAGCCCGGAGAAGTAATGCAAAAATCGGCATTGGTCCGGAAGGGGAAGTGCAGGTGGATGGAGAATTAGGTGCGTATTTGGCGATCATTGAGCAAGTAGCTAGAGACATTGAAGTGCGTTCTGCTTTGGATCAAATTGCCAGGTTCATTGGTGAGGACCTTGTTCCCCGATTCGAGCGTTTCTTCGGCTGACGAAGCGGGGTTGCGGGTAACTGAGTATCGCAGCTCCCGCTTCGCCGAGCTCGACGCCCAAATCCAAGCCGAGGCGGAGGGGCGCCGGAACAGGCCATAGTGTAACCGGCGCCCGATCCACCCCGCCCCTCCGGCGGCCGTGCGCAAGGAAATCACCCGCCTTGCCCGAGAGTTGAACCGCCAGCATCGCCAACCATTCATGGCCGATCCCAAGCTGAAGGACTGAGCCGCCCGGTTACTGCGATCCCTGCTACCACCAAAGCGAAAGCGTGGCCGGCCGGGAATCGACAGCGTTACGAAGGCAATGCAGCTTCAGGCCAGATTCCGCCGCCAGTACCCAGGCGAGAAACCGGAGCAGATCTGGAAGAGGGTTTACCCGGAGGCCCTGGCGCAGGTAGGAATCGCCCGACTTGAGCTGGAGATAAAGCTTTTGTGCAGTTGCTTCGCCGGCATCGTCCTTGAACTCTATGCTTGCACGGCGCTCAGAAGGAATTTCATCGGGATTGAAATCGACGAAGGCTGGTTTCTCGGCGCTTGCGAGCTATCCGAAAGGTCTACAATGACGGCATGTTCTCAGTGCCGCCAGCGCCGATGATGCAGGAAAGCCTTCTATGAAGGGACGATCTCTTGTGACACTGGTTGGTTATCAGTGGGCGGCTGTCCATGTGGGGCGCCGTCAGAGGCTTCGGCATAATGCCTCGTCATGAAGTAGGGATTATCAGACTGTTCGAATTCAAACGAGATTGTCTTTGTTTCGTAAAGACCACAATTGATCAGTTCCGCCGAAGCAATGACGCGATCGTCCATGCACCGACCAGCGAAACGATACCGCTGGTGAAGGTCCCGGTTCGCTTATCGCCCGGCTCGCGGATTAATCGCAGAATGCGCATGCTGGTATCGTCGTTGTGCAACACGCGGCCTTGCGCCGCCTGCCGGATCGTAGCCAAGGGTGATCCTATCGCTCAGTGTCACTTCATCCACACGATCTTCGGTGTCGTTGCATAGCTCTATCAGATTGACCGCTTGCCGCCGACTCCACTCCGCCGTTTGCAACAGAACCGACAATTCTACTGCTCGCCCAGCCTCGGGTATTCGTGTACACTTGTGAGAAAGCTTCCCAAAATGGAA
>Ga0302326_10026831_pt1 | contig 11630 bp, 7 predicted proteins | sample Palsa_T0_3_FD_202264 | JGI IMG/M metagenome (GOLD analysis project Ga0302326, IMG submission 202264) | Peat permafrost microbial communities from Stordalen Mire near Abisko, Sweden - Palsa_T0_3 | ecosystem: Environmental > Terrestrial > Soil > Palsa > Peat permafrost | place: Sweden: Abisko... | reverse complement strand
GCGGGTCCAAAATTAACTTCAGTGGGAACACCGTAGACCAAAATGTCCTTGGCGCCACGGCATGCCCGGTACCGGAGGCGCCCGGCTGGACTTGCGCCACTCCCCAGCTGAACGGTCAGTATGCCACTACTGCCGGGTGGGTAACGGCTGAAGCGAACAATCTGTTTTACGCTCCCAGTCCGAATTGGGTAGCACCCCAGGTTCCGCAATCCGCCTTAACCTGCTCGGACGGTTTCTGCTGGCTCACGGCGTACGAGATATTCCCAAAATAGCGAAAGGTCTCCGGACGGTTCCCCTCGGTGGACACGGCCATAGGTGGACACGTGAAAACCGGCCAACGAAAGAGCGGAAGTCAGGACAAGATCTGGAATCCGTGCGAGGTGTAATTTCACAAACATTTCATACTTGGTGGGTGATACTTTGGTTTACACTGTTGGGGCCGGGGTGGAAGGTAGGGCAACGCAGGATGCGACCTGAGCGCCGACTCCGGGCCAGACCATACGTGCCGGGGATGAGCAGCCGCCATCCCCGGTTTCATTTATGGGTTGGCAGGATGGGCTAGATCCCGGGAGCACGAGGGCTGGCCTCGCAGTGAATAAACGTTCGTCCTTATGATGCTGGCGCGGTCTTAGTGCGCCAACTCCGCGGGCCGCACTTGAGGACGTGGCCCTGCGGGCGCATGATGATTTCCAACAGATCCTCGGCGGCGGTGTGCGGCAGCTTGCGCATGCCGAAGTCGTCGATGATGAGCAGCGGTACGGTGGCCACCGATTCCATATACTCTTTGCGCGTGCCGCCAGCGACCGCGTCGGCCAGCTCATCAAGCAGGATGTGCGTTTCGCGATATAGCACTTTATATCCTTGCTGGATGGCGCACTGACCGATGGCCTGCCGATCGTCATGTCGGCCATACTTCTTCATGTGACTGCAGCGGATATCCTTGACGTCGTATCGGATTTACCGAGGTTATTGTAAATTAACTCAAAATAGGATCTTTCTGCAATGCGCCTCTGATATTCATAAGGGGCTGCGTGGAAACGAATATTCGCAGCCAGGAGGAAGAATGCGTATTGCAAAAGTTGCATCTAGAACCTTCCGTTGGACCCGTGCAGGAATGGCGTCACTTGCACTCGTCCAACTAGTGGTGGGCCAGTCTACGTCCACCCCTGGAGTGGCTTCGTCCACCTCTGGCGTGAACGACGGGAAGACCGTCACGCCGATTAAACACGTGATTGTGATCATCGGTGAGAACCGTTCCTTTGACCACGTCTTCGCGACCTATCAACCAACCAATGGCCAGAGCATCTGGAACCTGCTCTCGCAAAACATTATCACCGCGAACGGCACACCGGGGACAAATTTCAATGCAGCCGCGCAGAAAGCGGCTACCGATATGCAGCCGGCCGACACGTTCCTGCTGAGCCCGCCCAAGTCTGCGTTCCCGAACGCAGTTCTACCGGCCCCGCTGGTGGGAGGTCCGGAAGATTCCTACGTCCCCAACGACAGCCTCGCGCTCGCGGAGTCGTCCGAAAACGGGTTGCCCACCGGCTCGACCTATTACAACGATTTGATCTCCGGAGGCACCGGTCAGACTTCGAAGACGCCGGACGCGCGCATTAGCAATGTAAACTCCCTGCCTACGGGCCCGTTCCAGTTGACCAACGGTGAAACCTTTACTTACAACTCATACGCCGCCAGCCCGGTTCACCGCTTCTATCAGATGTGGCAGCAGTTCGATTGCAACCTGGCTAACGCCACCACCGCTAAACCCAACGGCTGCGACGCTGCCCTGTTCCCCTGGGTAGAAGTGACCGTGGGCGCGGGCACAAACGGACAGCCCCAGCCTTCGAACTTCAGCACCGAATACTCAGCCTCGAGCACCACCACCGGAGAGGGCTCGACCTCCATGGGCTTTTATAACGTCCAGAAGGGAGACGTCCCCTACTTCACGAGCTTGGCCAACGACTACGCGATGAGCGACAACTTCCATCAGTCCGTCAACGGCGGCACGGGCGCGAACCACATCATGCTCGGTCATGGCGACATGATCTGGTTTAGCGACGGCCACGGCAATCCGGCAATGCCTCCGCACCAGGTTCTGGTCGACCCCGGCACGGCCAACGCCGGCGTGGTTGATGAGGTCGAGAATCCGAATCCGGCCCCAACCACGAACAACTGGTACTCGGAGGACGGCTACGGCGGCGGCTCCTACGGCTCGGCCTCTTACGGCGGCGGTTCCTACACCAATTGCTCCGATACCACGCAGCCCGGCGTCGCGCCCATCGTCACCTTCCTTCAGTCCCTGCCCCGGCCCATCAATCCCAACTGCGAGCCGAACCACTACTATCTCCTCAATAATTACAACCCCGGCTATTTCGGCAATGGAAACAACGCCTACACCGACACCAATCCCGACAACACAGTGTTCACGATCCCGCCATCCTCAGTCCGCAGCATCGGAGAAGAACTGATGGAGTCAGGAATCTCGTGGGTTTACTTCGGAGATCAGTGGAACAATTACGTGCCTGACCCGTACCAGCTCAACTACGGGGTTATCGGTCCACAGACGGACGAATACTGCACCATCTGCAACCCGTTCCAGTACGATACGTCGATCATGGCGAATGCCAACATCCGCAATACCCACATCCAGGACACCGCCAACCTCTACACCGATATCGCCAACGGAGTGCTCCCGGCTGTTACGTTCGTCAAACCCAGTGGACTGGTCGATGGCCACCCGGCTTCTTCGAAGCTCGATCTGTTCGAAGGGTTCGCGCAGAAAATCGTTCAAGCCGTGCAGGCTAGTCCCACCCTGTGGAATGACACGGCGATCTTGATAACCTTCGATGAGGGAGGCGGCTACTACGATTCCGGCTATGTGCAGCAACTCGACTACTTCGGGGACGGCACGCGCATCCCGTTGATTGTCGTTTCGCGGTATACCCAACCCGGACACCTCTCCCACAACTACTCCGATCACGTCTCCATTCTCAAGTTCATTGAGCGGAACTGGAATCTCTCGCCGGTCACGCTTCGCAGCCGGGACAACCTCCCAAATCCGATCTACAATTCAGACAACGCGTATGTACCGGTGAACACCCCGGCCATCAGCGATCTGTTCGATTTGTTCGATTTCGGAACAGGCAGCAACTAAATACTGCCTCCATTTGCGCAGGAGCCGGATGTTCCCCGGCTCCTAAAGAACCTAAGTGATAAAACTTTTCTGGGCCGCGCTCGCAGCCCTCCTTTTTTTCGGAATCCATGCCGGCTTAGACGCCCAGAAGCCGTCCGTAGATCCGTGCCTCCGCCCCATGCCGGGCAGCGATGTTCCAGAGCCGGAGGATCTGCGAAGCGACGAGGGCGTGCTGAAGGTCGACCTCACCATTCACAGCAGCGTTCCCTCGAAAGGCCCCGCACGCTATTGCTATACGGATGTCAGAGGCGGCCAATCTCCGAACTTACGGGTGCATCCCGGTGATCTCGTCATCCTGAATTTGAAGAACGAGCTCATGGACCCCGCGGATGAGCCAGCGGCAGACCATCAGGTCCACGCGCACGCCCAATCCGGCTCAGACGCCTGCTCGGGTCCGCGAATGACGGCAATGTCCACCAATCTTCACTTTCACGGCTTGACCATTCCCGCCGTCTGTCATCAGGACGATGTTCTCAGGACTTCGATCAATCCGGGTGACCCACCATTTGAATACCGCTTCCGCATTCCCGAGAATCAGCCTCCGGGGTTGTATTGGTACCATCCGCACATCCACGGGTTTACAAAAACCCAGGTCCTCGGCGGAGCCTCCGGAGCAATCATCGTCGAGGGGATTGAGCGGGTTAATCAAGCCACTGTAGGATTGCCCGAAAGGGTCTTCATCATCCGCGATCAGGACTTAATGAATCCCCACTCCCCGCCTTCTAAGTCGGAGCCGGTCTTGCCTAAGATGCTGATCGATCGCGATGGCGACGCAGCCAACAACGGCACCGGCTTCGGCAAGCCGGCCAAGGATCTCTCCATCAATTTCGTCCCCGTCCCCTACCCTGACTACCCTCCGGCCCGAATTCAGATGAAGCCTGGGGAGAGGCAACTCTGGCGGGTGCTCAACGCCTCCGCCATAACCTACCTGAATCTGGCGGTTCTCTTTAATCGAAAGCCGCAGCCCCTCGGCTTGGTCGCTCTCGACGGGGTGCCCTTGAATGAAAACGGCGCATCTCGCGACCGCGTCAGTTGGCAGGATCATTTGGGCGTACCCCCGGGAGCGCGCGTCGAGTTCATTGTCGAAGGCCCGTTCGCCGGAGTCAGCGGCCTGCTGGTCACTCGCACGGTCGACACCGGTCCGGGTGGCGAGAACGATCCGAATCGCGCGCTTGCTACCATTACCGCCTCCAAGAATGCCGACGAGCCGCGCTCCCGGCTGTCCGCCTCGCCCCACCCAATGCTTCCTTCGAGCCTGCCCTGGTTGGGCAGAGTTCGCCCCGTGCGGGTGCGCAAGCTCTATTTCTCAGAAAAGGTGTCCGACCCTGCGGACCCCAATAGTCCCACCGAATTTTATCTGACCGTCGACGGCCAGGCCCCCGCAGTGTTCGATATGCACTCAACCCTTCCGAACATCATCGCCAAGGAGGGAACAGTCGAGGACTGGATCATCGAGAACCGGTCGAATGAGCTGCACGCGTTTCACATTCATCAACTTCATTTCATGCTGATCGGCTACATGGGCACGGCTGTGGATGAGCCCTTTCTGCGCGATACAGTCAACGTCCCTTATTACACGGATCGAGCGCTCCAGTATCCCAGCGCCCGCCTTCGAATGGATTTTCGCGATCCCAACTCGGTAGGAACCTACCTCTACCACTGCCATCTGCTCGAGCACGAGGACGGAGGTATGATGGGGCTCATTCGGGTCGACCCACAATAACGCCTCACCAGTGTTCAGCCCAGAAACCGAGACAACTCCCAGCTTAAAGGGGTACGGCGCGCACCCTCGGGCCGGGCGAGGAACCGCCGCGCTCCGTTTTGCGCGAGTTCCTCAAAAGCGCAAAGGGTGCGGCGCGCACCACCAGACGGATCAGGAACTGTTTCGCGCCGCGCTCCGTTTTGCGCGAGTTCCTCAAAAGCGCGCACAGGGCCGACTCGGCCCTCCGGACCGTCAGAAACTCGCGAGGGTGATACCGAGTCAGGCTCCGGTGTGCGGCCGAATTCCTCAGAAGCCGCATCTATGGCGCGGCCATTGCCGACACGCAAGCGGGCTTCCCAGCGCCCAGATCGACTTCCTTGCACGCCGTGCTCTGTGCCCAGGCGGACCGGGCCGGCTCGGCCCTTCAAACCGCCAGAACTCGCGCACGCTCCGCCGAGCCAAACTCCGTTATGCCGGCGAGTTCCTCAGAAACCCCCTCTACTGAATCGTGATCTGCACCGGGTTCGCGGCCACGCCGTTGAACGTGACTTGGATGTCCGCATTCCCGGACCCGGTCAGCGAATGCGGCAACTGGAGGTTGAGCTGATCCACTCCCGTGTATTCCGTTTGTGAGCCTGCGTAGAGGACCGGTGTGCTCACGCCGTTCACTGTTGCGGTCGTGGTCGCGGCTGTTGCCGCGTCGAAGCCTGTTCCGTACAGCGTGAGATATACCAGGTCAGTCGTTGCGCCCATATTGATCGGAAGAGGGAGGAAGGTACCCAAAGCGCTCGTCTGATACGCCGGTTCCGTCGCCAGCAACGCTCCGGCCGCCGAATAGCGTACCGCGTACGTAGCCGCCAACCCAGAGTTATTCAGCGTGAAGAGGCCAGGCGCGAGTTTGGTTATCTGGACGTTCGTCGCCGTCTCAGTCTGCGCCCCATCCCCGCTCGACACCGTCACTGTTCCCGTTCCCGTGGCCACACTGGAGGGCACCTGAAAGCTAACCTCAGTTGGCGAAACATAGAGCAGCGGCATCAGTGTGGTTGCTCCCGACGCGTCCTTGATTGAGACCGTGGTCTCGCCGAACTCCTCCGGCAAAACGCCCAGGATCGGTCCCGGATCGCCCGTCGAGAGTCCTACTTCATACGCGAACGCCAGCGATCCTGGCGCGATCGATTCCAGACCCGGCGTCGCGGCCGAACCGATCACCGGCACGTTCTTCGGCCCGGCGGCCAGACTCTGCGGCGCATGTCCGATTCCGCGTAGCACCGTTCCCGCTTGCGGACTGATCACTGTGGTGAACGCCTCGCTCGCCGCGCCTGCCGCTGTCAAATTCGCCAAAGTATCAGTGATCATCACCAGCATGTTCGGATCGGCTCCCGTGTCCCCGTTGGAGCTCACCGTCGAAGTAATTGCGTACAGCGTTACTGTGCCATTCCCGTTGTTTATGCCGGTTAGATTTCGCAGTCCATCCGTGGCCGGGTTCAGCGACGTGGGATAATTCGCGATGCTGTAGGGAACACCCAAATTCAGCCCATTCTGCAAAACATAATCCATCTGCCACGTTCCATTGACTAAGCTCCACTTCTCTAGGCCCGCGTATTTGCTGGTCGCAGCATCGGCGCCGGTGCCGTCCCCTTCGTCGGCGACGTATAAAGTAGTCGCATTGGCGAACCAGATTCCGAATGGATTCGGCCCCGTCGGCGCCTCTTTCGCGGAAGCCGTATTGAACCCGGGAAGCACTGTAATTGGCGTACTAGCCGCTGTCGCCAGCGTCGGAAGAGTTCCGGCGGTTCCAACCTGATAAACCGTATCGATCCCATTGCTTCCGCTGCCCTTGGTTACGTACAAAGTATTGTTGAATACCGTCAGCCCACGAAAATTATTGTCCTTGCCGGCTTTGTCGGCAGTGGTATAGTTCTTGCCTGTGGCCGGATCGATCACCGACGTGATCGAGAAGGTTCCCACTTGCTGCGGTACCGTGGTCGCTGCTTGTCCCGGTGTTGCCATCTCCACGCCAGTTGAAGTGGTCACGTTCGCTGCGGTGCCGCTGCCGTTGTTCGAATTCCCCACCATGAAATACGAACCGTTAGCTAGAATCGACGCTCGCCCGTTGTTCCCGCTGTAGGCGTTGGTGGGAGTAACTTGAATCGCTCCGTTCGGCGCGATCTGTGCGACCGCCCGGAAGTAGCTGGTTCCCACCGGATTGGTTGGATCGTAAACCCCCGGAGTATTCGAATTCGACACGTCGATTGTATTGGCCGGCGCAATATACCCATTCAGCGTGATCGCGGTCCCATCGGTCGAGAGGTTCACCGCCAGCTCCGACTTCGAACTAAAGCTTGTCACCAGCATCCCTGGCGGAATCGCCAGCGTATTTACCAGCGCTCCCGAGGGCGTGATCTGATCTAGGAAAATTGGAGATGTAATCCCGAAACTACCGTCGACAGCGTCGTTATTCCAGACATTGTTGGTGCTGCCCGCCACCGGATACGCGCCGTTCGCGGTCGCCGCGCCGCCGTTGGAGGCGCAAGCTCCCGTCGATGGACAAATCGGAGGAAGAAACTGCCCCACCGTGACCGTCGTGGCGTCGCCCGTGTACACGCTCCTGGTTAGCACCAGATTGCCCGGAAAGAAGCCGGGAAAAGTCGACTGCGCCATCATTACGGAAGGCGCGCCTCCCAGAATTATCGCCAACGCCAGCTTAGTCACGCTTGTCATCCTCTTTCCGTTTGCAACGTTAGTAGCAGCAAAGTGAAAAGCGTAACAGGCGCAAATGAAGTTCTCGTTAAGAATTCTTGACGATTCGGTTACGTCATTCGTAGCGCAGCGACTCCACCGGGTTCACCCGGCTGGCTCGATTCGCTGGGAGCCAAACGGCCAAGAACGCCACCATGCTCAAGACCGCCGGAACGGCGGCGAATACCAGTGGATCTCGGGCCTTCACTCCGAATAATAGGCTTTCGATCAAGCGCGAAAGAGCCCATGCCACTCCGATGCCCACCACCACTCCCGCCAGCGCCAGCCCCATGCCCTGCCGTACGATCATGTTTCGCACCTGGCCTGCCTCCGCGCCCAGCGCCAGACGGATTCCGATTTCCTGACGGCGCTGCTCCACCGAATACGCCATCAATCCGTAAATCCCGATCGCCGCTAGCAGCAGGGCCGCGCTCCCGAACACCGTCATCAGCAGCATATTGAACCGCTGCCTCGCAGTTGATAGCGACACCACCTCGTCCATCGAACGCACGTCGGATATCGGCAGCCCCGTCGCCTGCCGCAATTGTTCCCGAATCGCCGGCACCAGCGAATGTGGCTCCATGCGCGTGCGCACTACCCATGCCACCGGCGTCAGACGAACATTCAGCGCATTTATCGCGTCGGTAAGCTGGGTCTGCGGAACGTACATCATAGGTCCCGGATCGCCATTCAGAGCGCCCTGACGGACGTTCCCCACAATTCCGATAATCTGCCGCGCCGGCTCGTCCTTCAACTCCTTCATGTTGGCCGCGCCGCCTCCGATCAGGATGCGGTCTTTCAATGGATCGCCGTCTTTCCAATACTGCTTCGCCATCGCCTCATTGATCACCACGACCGGCGGCGATTTATCGTCGTCCCGGTCATTGAAGCTGCGCCCCCTCTTCACCGGAATCTTGAACACCTCGAAGAACCCAGGGGACACCGTCGACCATCCGCCCCCGCCCGAATACGGACCATCCACAGGTGGCTTGCCGACAATATTGAACGGAAGACCGTAGCCGCCTTGCAGGGGCACGCAGCATGTCGCGCTCGCAATCTCCACCCCCGGCAATGCGCGAACACGCTCCACACCGTTGCGAATCGTATCCGCGACGCCCAACGATTTCAGGTATTTCGGCCCCGTCAGCGACATGCGCATGGTTACCACATTCTTCGTATCGAAGCCGGGGTCGACGGCATAAAGCGCAAGGAATGTTCGAATCAACAGTGCCGAACCGACCAGCAGAATCACTGCCAAGCCCACCTCGCTCACCACCAGCGCAGCCCTTGCCTTGTTCTGTTTCAACGCCGTGCCCGATCTCCCGCTGCTCTCCTTCAGGACCGAGCTCAAGTCCGCGCGCGACCCTTGCAGCGCCGGGAGCAGACCGAAGATAATCCCCGTCGCCAGCGATACCAGTACCGCGAATCCCATTACGCGCCAGTCCATTCCCACTGCGATTCCGTCCTCGCCCACTCTCGGCAAGCCGGCCGTATTCACTGCCAATAGCGCGCGAATCCCGACGTAACCCAGTAGTAATCCCAGCACCCCGCCCGCGACCGAAAGCAGCACGCTCTCCGTCAGCAGTTGCCGGATCATTCTTCCGCGCCCCGCCCCAACGGCCGCCCTTATCGCGATCTCGCGCCGCCTGCCCGTCGCCCGCGCCAGCAGCAGATTTGCCACGTTGGCGCACGCGATCAGCAACACCAGCACCACCGCGCCCAGCAGCACCAACAGCACCGTTCGAATGTCTCCCACGATCGCGTCGCGAAACAGCGATACTGTAAATCCATCCTTCGGTCCCAGCGCGTTCGGGAATTTGGCGCGGTATTCGCCCGTTGACGCTTGCAGCCGAGCCTGGGCTTGCTTCAGACTGACTCCCGGTTTCAGTCTCGCCGTCACGCTAAAATAATGCCCCTGATCGCGCGAGTTGGGATCGAGCTGAAAGGGTACGTACACCTGAGTCGGCGGCCCGAACTCGAGCCAAGCCGGATTATCCGCCGCGACTCCGATGACCGTATACGAGTCGCCGCTCAAAGAAATGCTCTTGCCCAAAATCTGCGGATCGCCGGCAAAGCGCCGCTGCCACAGCTCTTGGCTGATCAGCGCGACATGCGGTCCCTCCGGCAGGTCCTCTTCCGGCGTGAAGCTCCGGCCTTTCAGTATGGGCGTCCCCCAGCAGCGAAACGTATCCGCCGACATCTGCATGGACCGCAATTGTTCCGCGAGCTCACCGCCCGTAAAATTCATCACCCCTGTGCGGTAGGCCGAGACGTCCCCCAACACGCTCGATTGCGCACGCCAATGCGCGAATTTCGCCGGCGAAGCCGCTGGGCCCGAGCCGCTCTCTCCCTTATCGGACACATACGTATTCATCAGCATCACGAAGCGGTCGGGATCCGGAACCGGCATCGGCTTCAGCAGCACCGTGTTGACGATCGAGAAAATCGCCGTGGTAGCACCGATCCCCAGCGCCAGCGCCGCTAGCGCGGTGATGGTGAAACCCGGACTCTTGCGGAACATCCGGATCGAATGCGTCACATCTTGGAGAAAGGTGCCCATCGCCCAAAACCCTCCAGTATCAATATGAATGAATACGCATGCGGTGTCCCTTAAGGTTCACTTTTCGTAGGAGTGCGTTTTTCCACAGATCGCTCGTACCGCGGCGAATGCCCCGGATTCATCCGCCCAACTCGCCCGCAGCCCTCCGGTCAGCACCGTCGGCCGGTCGAATCGACTCTTGGAGAAGAGTGCCCATGCTCGTACCTTTTCATCAGGATCGCACGCAAACGCGACCTCTACAAAACACGCAGGAACGTGCGCCTATGAAGGGACCACGCTACGCACCACGCCGAAGAGGCCAGCAAGCATCACGCCGCTGAGCAACGGGCATAAGAGTAACTGAGGCCCGATCGGGGGGCGGCAGCGTGTCGCTCCCCCGGCGGGGCGTTTCCGCGCGCGACTTCGAACGCGACGCCTTCAAAGGCCGGCAGCCTCATCATTCAGGTGAGCCCTTCGCCGCTGGCCGTGTCACGCTAGATTTCGTAGTCGAGATTCCGCAGGCCATCCTTGTACGCTTCTTTCGCAAGGTCCGCCTGATCCCCGGCTTCCTTTGCCTTGAAGCCTGCCTGCTCCCAGCGCTCCCAGGCGACGATAGAGTGATCGGCGGTTGCGAGTGCTTCCTCTTCGCGAATGGCGGCGACCCACCGATCAACCGCATCCTTGTAAAGCAGCTGCAGACTATCCAATTCCGAACGGTCAATAGGCACGTCTGATCGTACCCCCGGAGAATGTCAGGTTAATGTCTAGCTGCGTTCGGCAGGCTCACTCCGACATCTGATTGTCATCGTCGCGGGTCATAATAGAGCGGCGTCGAGAGGTCCGTCCTTCCCGGCAATCTTCAACATGCAACTACTGCCGCGCGACGAGAAATTCTTCGATCTCCTGGTCGAACAGGGCAGGATCGCGTAATCGAGAGCGGGTCGCCGAAGACCGTACTCGCCTCGGCAAATCCGATGCCAGGCTTCCGTCGATTTGCAGAATCGTTTTCGCGATCCCACTCGAAAGCGATCCCATACATTCCCACGAGTCTAGCAGCGGAAGCGGACTCCCGTTAAATCACTAACTCTATCGGCGCGGCCAGGATCTACCGATCACTCAGACGAGGAGAACCTTATGACCCACAAGAATTCTTGGAACAAGGCTTGGGCGCTGGGGCTGATGCTTGTGGGCGCCACAGGCGCATTACTGGCTCAATCGCCGGCTCAGGCTGCGCCCGCCGGAAAGGAAATCCTGCTGCGGGTCCGCTTTGCGCGGGTAGAGTGCGGCGCAGAGACCATTCTCGAATCCAATCTGGTCTCCGCCGAAGGTGGCGATGGAACCCTAAGCGTTCGTCCCTTGCGTCCCTCAAAAAGCCGCATTTGCCCTCGAAAGACCAATAACGAACAATCGCAGTAACTCACGGTTCCACCCCGATGGGCCCGGTCGCATGCGGC
>Ga0302326_10026830_pt1 | contig 11630 bp, 8 predicted proteins | sample Palsa_T0_3_FD_202264 | JGI IMG/M metagenome (GOLD analysis project Ga0302326, IMG submission 202264) | Peat permafrost microbial communities from Stordalen Mire near Abisko, Sweden - Palsa_T0_3 | ecosystem: Environmental > Terrestrial > Soil > Palsa > Peat permafrost | place: Sweden: Abisko... | reverse complement strand
CTCCGACGTTATCTTCGCACCTACGGCGTCCGGCGTAGCGCCCTGCGCCAGCGACACCGTGATCGAGAACAACGACGCATCTTGAAACTCGTGTTGATCGACGGACACGCCCAGGGACAGCCGGTCGGTGAGCGCCACGTGAAGATGGCGCGGTCCGGCATCGTCGGTGAACATGAAGCCGGCGAATTCGAGTGCGGCCTCCTCGCGCTGCGCCATGGGCGGCGCGGGCCAGACCAAGTAAACTCGCTCGGCGCGGACGCGGTCTTCGACCTCGACCAGTTTCCGCGCGGCCATGGGAGGCGCTGACCGCGCCGGGCCGGCCAGCCCACCGCCTGGCGGCATGGAGCTGAAGTACTTCGCGACCCACTGCTTCGCCTGCGCCGGGTCGAAATCCCCTACTAAGGCCAGGGTTAGCTGGTCGGGCGTGTAGTGGGCGGCGTAGAAAGCGCGCACGTCGTTCAACGTGATTGAGGGAAGGTCTGCGTACGAATCCGAGCTGTGTTGGTACGGGTGACCGGGCGGAAACGCATTTTCGTGCATGAGCAGATCGAGGCGCCCATAAGGGACGTTCTCGACGCCCTGGCGCTTCTCATTGATGACAACGGCGCGCTGCCGGTCCAACTGCTCCTGGGTCAGATTCGCTTGGAATTGCGCGAAGCGGTTGGATTCCATCCACAGCATGCGCTCCAGGCGGCTCGCGGGTACGGTTTCGTAATATTCGGTGAAGTCGAAATTCGTGCCACCGTTGATATCGGTGGCGCCGATCTGCTCGGCCGCGCTGGTGAATTCGCTCGACGCGTCTTTCCCCTGGAACAGGAGGTGCTCGAAAAGATGCGCCAGCCCGGCCTGGCCCGGTTTCTCATGCTTCGAGCCCACGCGGTAATGGAAGTCGAGGTGGACGATGGGCGCTTTGCGGTCGACGTGGAGAATCACTTCCATGCCGTTGGGAAGCGCGTAATGTTCGATGGCGAGATTGGCGATTTGGGCGTGCGCGAAGCTTGCTAATAGCAGAATTAGAGCTACGCGGCGCACCATTCCGATCATCTTATCGCAAGGTTTGGGGAGGGCGGATCAGAACGACTTGATTATGACGCCGTGATCGTTGAGGATCCCTTGGGTTGCTTCTCGAAGGTAGCCACAAGATACTGATCCTTGAGGACCGCAGGAAAACCGGGCGGCCCCGGTATCGGACCAGGATTTCACCGGGTCCTACAGCCGGTTGTAGGCTACGCCGGCAGAGTTCGCGGCAATGCGCCTTCCGGTTGCCATCCCTCGGCCAGCACCAGCCAATCGCCATTGGCGAAGAAGGCTTGCAGCGCGATCAGTTCTACCATAGGGCCCATGGGCCAGCGCGGAAAAACCTGAAACGGGCCGTAGGTGAACTGGGCTTGGCGTAAGTCGAAGACCGCTTGCGCGGCTTGGCTATGCAGCCTGACCTGGCCGTTGCGCGCACTGGCGAGGGTTCCGGCGGTGCGGACCTGGCCGGACTTGGAGACGAACCAGACGCCGATCTGGGCGCTGCTGGTTATCCAATCGTCGAATGTGCGCCAGGCTTGGCCGGACGGGATGAGGCGGGCTTCGAAGTAGGGTTGGTGGAAGTCCCACATGGAGTTAGTTTACACTCCGCCGAGCGCGCTGCGCGCGGCTCGGAACTGGCAAGCTAAAGCATGCCCCACCCTACTGCTACTGCTACTGCTACTGCTACTGCTCGATCACGTCGTGGAAGGCGTTGATCATTACTTTGTTGGGTTTCGCGGGGAGCATTAGCTGGAGGTTATCAGCTGTCTTATTGCCGGTGATGCGGACGGAGCCTAACCTAGCTATCTTGCCGTCGAAGTCTGCGTACAGCGGGACTAACATCACGAAGTTATCTGTAACTTCGCTCTGCGTGAGAGTGACTTTGACCAGGCATTTGCCGTCGGGCTGTGGTTCCAGAGTGTAGTCGAACTTATAGCGCGGAACAGCCGTGCCATAGACCCACTCGGAGAAGAACCAATCCATCTTGCCGTCGGCGGTGACGTTGATGCCGGGAGTGATGTGCTTCTCCACGATGCGCTGAAAACTTTCGGTGGAGGCATTGCCGTTCAGGTGCTGCTGCACGAAATCCTGCATCATCGCGAAGAAGGGCTTATCGCCCTCTTTCACATCGAACATGATGGAGCGCAGCATGTGCAGAATGTAGCCGCCTTTGCGGTAGACCAGGTTGTTGTAGGCGCCGGCGTTCCTGGCGCTGTTGAGCAAGAGGCCGAGCCACAGGGGGCCGGCATCGTCGGCGCGCCGGCCGAAGTTGTTCTTGTCCACGATGGCGTGGCGGGCGTGCTCCCAATAATCGAGATACTTCCTGGGAGTCTTTTCGGTGGCTTGCAGATAGGCGCCGGCGGAAAAGAAGGCGAAGCCCTCGGAGAGCCACTGGTCGTGAAATGTGGTCCAGCCCACCATGTGGCCCCACCATTGGTGCGATACCTCGTGCGGGGTCACTTCATCCACGAACTCGGTGAAGCCGTGCTGGATGCCGTTGAATAACCGCCAGCGTTGCGTATCGTCGAGATAAGCGCTGAGCGGAAGATAGACCAGGGTGGGCCACGATTGGCCGTAATTGAATGCGGGCTGCTGGGTAATGGCGATTCTGCCGAATTCGGACTTGCCGAACATGCGGGTGAAGAGGCGCATGGAATTCTGCGCTTCGGCGATGATCTGGTCGTTCAGGGCGGAAGGGCTCAGCGTTCCCACGCCGTCGATGTTTTTGGCGGCTTGCAGATAATCGGGTAACTCCGAAGCGGCGTACCCTTCGATGTGGACGCCGGTAACGGAATCGGTGATTTCCTTTTTCTTGAAATCCCCGTAATTGAAACCAGCAACGGGCATCGGGACTTCGGAGATCCAATGGGTGCAGGCGAAATCTTTCTCGGTCCAGGACTTCTCAAGTTTGCCGACGCTCACCAGGGTGTACTGCTTGGGAACCTTGAATGTGAGGTCGTACTGCGCATGGTCGCGGAAGCTGTTGAGGCTGGGGTACCAGCTTTCGCGCGCGCCCACGCTGAAATTGCCGCCGCCTGCATTGGTGACCACGCGGTCGCCTAGCAGCGCGCCCTTTTCGCTTTCATATTCGATGGCCAATTCATGCTCGGAGCCGCGTTCCATAGGCTGCGGCATCACTACATAGAAGCTGGCGTCTTCGCGGCGGCCCTCCTGAATAAAGGGGATGTCTTGGCCGGCGCTCGACACGCGGCTGACGCGCAGCGAAGGAATCAGGCCGAACTTGATGACGCGGTCGCCGGCAGTCACGGCCTTGAAACGCAGCTGCGCGGACGCGGTGACCTGCTCGCTCTTGGCGATGGTGGTTTCGATCTGGTAGCTCTGCGCTTCGACGACGCGCTTGTTCTCATCGGAGCTGACCTTATGGGCATCGATTTCGGACTTTAAATGCTCGATGTTCCAGATGCCCTCCTGCTGCGCTTCGGGGTCGTAATCGATCACGGCCACTTCTTCCGGCGCGGGCAGCACGGCAAGAACGCCGCGCGGCTTGACATGGAATCGCAAGCCGGCGAAATGCTTGCCGTGCAGATAGGCGCTGAAGAAACCGGGCTGGGGGGGGTTGTAAAGATCGGCCAGCAGGTCGGCCTCGATATTGTCGATATCGGCGGAAGTCAGCAGCGCCTGGAGCAGGGAGTGCGGCTGATCGGGACGGCTGCGCAGATGTTTGCGGAAGTCGCGCAGGTCGTCGCTCAACTTGGCGTCGGCGGGAACGGAGTGGGTTTGAGCGCGGATTTCGTCGCCGGTCTGGTCGGTGAAGCAGAACAGGGCGCGATCGAAGGTCTCGAGCACGGCGGCGGCGCCGGTGAGCGATGCCAGGCGATTTTTCTCGATGAGGGAAAGGGGCTGGAAAAAGAATGTACCTTCGCCGGAAAATACGGCTTCGGTGTCGCGGCCCAGGGTCTTGGGGGTGAACCCGATGACGCCGGATTTGAGCGTGATGACGCCGTTATCGCGTTTCAGAACAATGTTTTCGACCAGGAAGGTCTCGGTGATGGAGGCGTCGCGCAGGGCGCGGTAGACGGGTTCGGTATTGGCCGAGAATGCGGCAGTAGCGGCCAAGGCTAGCAAGGCGGCGCGGAACACTGAAGAAATTGGCATAGTAATTAACCAAATTGACGCTTTTTCTGCGAAGGCGGACTTTTTAAAACAGAGCCGGCAGCGGAGACCGCCGGCGTTTCCGGGCTCACCTCACTTTACATTCATAGTGCCGGAATGTTAGCCTAAGTGTCTCATAATGCGTACAGTTGACTTGATCCATCGGAAACGTGACGCTCAAGAACTCGCTCCTGAAGAGATCGAGTTCCTTATCGAAGGCTATACCAGCGGAGAGATACCCGACTACCAAATGTCGGCCTTTCTAATGGCCGTCTTCTTCTCGGGGATGTCCGACCGCGAGGTGAGCCGCCTGACGGAGTGCATGCTGCGGTCGGGCGATACGGTGGATCTTTCCTCGATCGCCGGCATCAAGGTGGATAAGCATTCCACCGGCGGCGTGGGCGATAAGACCAGCTTCATCGTAGCGCCTCTGGCCGCGGCGGCAGGCGTGGTGGTGCCGATGATGTCGGGCCGCGCGCTGGGACATACGGGCGGCACGCTGGATAAACTGGAATCGATCCCCGGCTTCCGCACGGACCTCACGGCCGAAGAATTCACGGCGCAATTGGCGCAGCACGGCTTATGTTTCATTGGCCAGACCGAGCGGCTGGCGCCAGCTGACCGGAAACTCTACGCACTGCGCGACGTCACGGGGACGGTGGAATCGATTCCGTTGATTGCTTCCTCCATCATGTCGAAAAAACTGGCGGAGGGCGTGGACGCGTTGGTGCTCGACGTAAAAGTGGGCAGCGGCGCCTTCATGAAAAAGCAAGTGGACGCGCGCCGCCTGGCGCAAACCATGGTGGGCATTGGGCGCCGCATGGATAAAAAGGTCCAGGCGCTGATCACGGATATGAATCAGCCGCTCGGTTACGCGATCGGCAATGCGCTCGAAATCATGGAAGCGTCGCAGACGCTGCAGAACGCAGGACCGGCCGATCTAACCAAACTCAGCCTGGAGTTGGCCGCGCGCATGATCTTCCTGGGCAAGAAGGCGGGATCGCTGGAGGAAGCGCGGCACATCGCCGAGCAGCATCTGGTGGATGGATCGGCATACAAGAAATTCAAGGACGTAGTGGCGGCGCAGGGCGGCAATCCGCAGGCGCTCGACAAGTTCGAGTTGCTGCCGAATGCCACTGGCATGCGCGAAATCACGTCGCCGCGCGCCGGATATGTGAGCACGATTCACGCCGAAGATATCGGTATGGCTTCCAACATGATCGGCGCCGGGCGCGATAAGAAGGAAGACCCGATCGACCCGGCGGTGGGCATTATCCTCGAAGTCAAGGTAGGCGAGAAGGTAGACGCCGGATCGATCCTTTGCCGGTTGTACTACACCAAGGAAGAGCACGTGGACGAAGCGGCCGACCGGGTGGAGGATGCGTTCCGCATCTCCGGTCAAAAGCCCGATGAGCGCGAGCTCATACTGGAAGTCGTCGGGTAATGGGCCGTTTCACGGGCATCCTGGGGATGGTGGCGATTCTGGCCGCCGCCTGGCTGGTTTCCTCGAATCGGCGAGCGATCAAAATGCGGCTGGTGGCCTGGGGCCTGGGGCTGCAGTTCGCATTCGCGATTATCGTCCTCAAAACTCCGTTCAGCCAAGTGCTGCAGGCTATCAGCGGCGGGGTGAGCGCGATGTTCGGCTATACCACCGCCGGCAGCACATTCGTGTTCGGAAAGTTGGGCGCAGATAGCAAAGAGGTGGGCTTCGTATTCGCCTTCCAGGTGCTGCCAATCATCATCTTCATCGCGTCGTTCTTCGCGATTCTTTATCATTTGGGCGTGATGCAACGGGTGGTGCGCCTGATGGCGGTGGCCATGCAGAAAGTGATGGGCGTCAGCGGCGCGGAATCGCTCAACGTGGCGGCTAGCATCTTCATGGGACAGACGGAAGCGCCGCTTACCATCAAGCCGTTTATCGAGGGCATGACGGAATCGGAACTATTCACCATCATGACTTGCGGGATGGCGCATGTTTCGGGCGCGGTGATGGCGGCGTATGTGGCAGTGGGCCATGTCGAGATACGGCACCTGCTCACGGCGGTGATTATGACCGCGCCGGCCACCATTATGCTGGCCAAGATATTCATCCCGGAGACGGGGAAGCCGGCCACGGCGGGGCGGGTGGAGATCCACGTGGAAGATTCGGCGGTGAACGTGATCGATGCGGCGGCGCAGGGAGCGGGCGACGGGCTGCGGCTGTGTTTGAACATCGCCGGCATGCTGATCGCGTTTCTGGCGTTGATCGCCATGTTCAACGGCATTCTGGCTTGGGGGCATCACTATATCGGCTGGCTGCCGACGTCGCTCGAGAGCATTTGCGGCGCTATCTTCGCGCCCATCGCGTGGCTGCTGGGCGTGCCGTGGCAGGACGCGCCGACGGTGGGCGGGCTTTTGGGCACGCGCTTGATCACGAATGAAATGGTGGCGTTTCAGCAGCTGGGTCCGATGAAGGACCACATGCTGCCGCAATCTTTCACGATTGCCACGTTCGCGCTGTGCGGATTCGCGAATCTGAGTTCGATCGCGATTCAGATTGGCGGAATAGGGGCGCTGGCGCCGGGGCGGAAGTCGGATCTGGCGAGGCTGGGATTGAGGGCGGTGGCGGCGGGGACGATGGCGAATTTTATGTCGGCGTGCATTGCCGGAATGTTTCTGTGATTTTGTGGGTTTGCCTGCAAGCTGCAAACGAGCTATCGCCGGTGCGGGGAGATTTTCGGACGACAGCGGCGGGCGGATTGACAATCCGCCGCAGGTTGCCAACCTGCCCCACAACGGAGTCGTCGCGGGCATAGTAATACAACGGGATTGGGGAGCATTGGGAATTGGGATTAGAGAGGGACGCTAAGCTTTATATTGAATCGCGGACGGCGATTCGGCCGGCTATCGGCGTCGTGCTGGGCAGCGGACTGGGCGCGTTCGCGGAAGAACTCAAAGGGCGCGACGAAATCCCGTATAGTGAAATTCCCGGTTGGCCAGTCTCGACGGCGGTGGGGCACGCGGGCAAGTTGGTCATCGGCGAGTTGAGCGGCATCGGGGTGGCCGTGATGGCGGGCCGCGCGCATTTATACGAAGGCAATTCGCCGGCTCAATCCGTCTTTGGAGTGCGCGTGCTGGGCGCGCTCGGAATTCGCTCGATGGTGTTTACCAACGCCGCCGGCGGCATCAACCTGGCGTACGAACGCGGCGGGCTGGTGCTGATCACGGACCACATCAATCTGCAAGGCTGTAATCCGTTGGTGGGCCCGAACGACGATTCGCTGGGGCCCCGCTTTCCCGATATGTCGGAGGCCTACTCGCGGGCTTATCTGGAAATCGCCAAGCGGGTAGCGGCGGAATTGGGCATCGCGGTGAACGAGGGCGTCTACGCGGCGCTACTGGGGCCGAGCTATGAGACGCCGGCGGAGATTCGCTATTTGAGAACCATCGGCGCGGACCTGGTGGGGATGTCCACGGTGCTCGAAGTGATCGCGGCGAACCACATGGGGATGAAGTCGCTGGGAATTTCCTGCGTGACCAACATGGCGGCGGGCGTTTTGCCGCAGAAGTTGAACCATGCCGAGGTGCTGCAGACCGGCGCGGAAGTGGCGGGCACGCTGGTGCGCTTTCTGACCGCGCTACTGCCGAGGCTGGTACAGTAAAAAAAGTCCCGTGAACCAAGACTTGCTTCATGCCGCACTGGCCGCGCGAGAGCACGCGTTTGCGCCGTTCTCGAAGTTCCAGGTGGGCGCGGCAGTGGAGGATATCGATGGCCGAATCCATACCGGTTGCAACGTGGAGAATGCGACTTACGGCCTGACGATTTGCGCCGAGCGGGTGGCTATCTTCAAAGCGGTTTCCGAAGGCGCGCGTAAATTCCGCGCGGTCGCCGTGGCGGCGGATACGGATCATTTGACGCCGCCGTGCGGCGCGTGCCGCCAGATCCTATGGGAATTCTGCGGCGACGTGGAGATCGCGCTGGTGAATCCACGCGGCAAGACTGAAACGCACCAGTTGAAAGACCTTTTCCCGAAGCCCTTCGATGCATCTTATCTTTAGTTGTTTGCTTTTGAGGCAGCGCGTAGGTTCGATCTCAACACGGAGGCGCGGAGTGGCGTGGTGGCGCACGCACTCGTGCGAACGCGTCTTCGGCCGCCGCCAACCCCGCGTCCCCATGAGTGGGGACGCGGCACGCATGAGAGCGTGCGCCACAGCGCCACTCCGCGCCTCTTCATTTATTCTCGGGGGGATACTTAGCTTATTTTTGGCCACCACGCTGGCGGCCGAGCCCGCGGATTGGATCTGGAGCGCCCGCTATGTGATCACGGAAAACGCGCAACACCGCGTGATTGAGAACGGCGCCGTGGCCATCCGCGGCGACCGCATTGTGGGCGTGGGAACCAAGGCCGAGATCGATGCGCGCTTCCAAGCCAAGCAGCGGCTCGACCGGCCCGACGCGATTCTGGCGCCGGGGTTGATCGATACGCATACGCACGCTGCGATGTCGCTGTTCCGCGGCATTGCGGACGACAAGACGCTGCAAGATTGGCTGACGAATTTCATCTTCCCCGCAGAGGCCAAGAACGTTACGCCCGATTTCGTGCGCTGGGGCACGCGCCTTGGCTGCCTGGAAATGCTGCTCGGCGGCACCACCACTTTCACCGACATGTACTACTTCGAGGACGTGGTGGCGGAAGTGGCCAAAGAAGCCGGGATGCGCGGCGTGTTGGGCGAAACTATCATCGGATTTCCCGTGGCAGACGCCAAAACTCCGGCCGATGCGCTGAAGTTTACCGAGCGCTACCTGATGAAGTATCGCGGCGACCCCCTGGTGACCGCCGCGGTGGCGCCGCACGCGCTGTATACCAACTCCGATGAGACGCTGAAAGCCGCGCGCGCGCTGGCCAACAAGTACAACGCGCCGCTGGTGATTCATCTTTCGGAGACAAAGAAGGAAAACGACGACGAATTGGCCAAGCGTCACACTACGCCGACGAAGACGCTCGATTCGCTGGGCGTGTTCAACGGCCGCACGGTGGCTGCGCACTGCGTGTGGGTGAACGAAGCCGATATGGCGATCCTCAAGGCGCGCAATGTGGGCGTGGCGCATTGCCCATCGAGCAACATGAAGCTGGCGAGCGGCGTGGCTCCGGTGGTGCGCATGCTGGCGCTGGGAATTAATGTGGGGCTTGGCCCGGATGGGCCCGCGGGCAGCAACAACGACTTCAACATGTTCGAAGAGATGGATCTGGCGGCGAAGCTGCAAAAGGTGACGACGCTCGATCCGACGGCGCTGCCGGCGACGACGGCGATCGAGATGGCGACCATCCGCGGAGCGCGCGTGCTGGGGCTCGACAAGGAGATTGGGTCGCTGGAAACCGGCAAGCGCGCGGATCTGATCCAGGTGCGGCTCGACCGTCCGAATGCCGTGCCGCTGTATGACGCGATCTCGCAAATGGTCTATGCGCTGAAGGGCGAAGACGTGCGCGACGTGATGGTGAACGGCAAGCCGGTGGTGCGCGACGGGAAGATTCTGACGCTGGATGAAGGGGCGATTTTGGCGAAGGCGGAAGAGTATCGGGTGAAGGTTAGCGCGTCATTGAAGAAGTAGGGGGCAGAAATTACTTCAATACCACCGACGGACTTCCTGCGAGCGACAACGCAAGATGCGTGTGAAAGTCGTGATCGAGCGTGACGCACGTCATCCCGCGTTGATGCGCAAACGGTTCAAGACGAACCAATTCCTCGTCGATGGAAGCGGCCGCATATCGAAGCGCCTGCCGCAGATCTTCCTCCTCAAGGAACGGATAGTCGCGGAACACCTCGTCCCTGTCGCGGTGGCTGGCCAGGATCTCCAAAACCCGGCGCACGGTAATCCGCATGCCGCGAATGCTCGGCTTGCCTCCACATTTGGCAGGCTCCACTGAGATGCGGTCAAATGCTGGATTTGGCATCATACGCTATCACTATAACTGGTGGCCGGGTCATAGCTAGGTCAGCTTCGCCATTTTCCCATTGACACTGTCAGGTTATAGGCGTTTAATGGCCGCGAGAGGGATGACGTGGGCAAGCTAAAGCGTGCCCCACCTTATTCGTTGCGCAGGGCGCGGAGCGGATCTTGGCCCGCGGCGCGGCGCGCCGGAACGTAGCCGGCTAATGCGCTGACCGCCAATAGCGCCAGCGGAACTATTGCGTAAACAGCGGGGGACGATACTTTGAGTCCGGGAAAGTCTTGGGCGAGCAGGGGCGCCGCGGCCGCCGAAAGCGCTGCGCCGATGGCGATGCCGGCGCCGGCTAGAATCAGGCCGCGGCGCTCGACGAGCCACACTACGTCGCGGCGGCTTGCGCCGAGGGCCACGCGGATGCCGAACTCTTTGACGCGGCGGTTCACCGTATAGGCGATGAGTCCATAAAGGCCGGTGGTGGCAAGTACAAGGCCGATGAACCCCATGGCCCCCACCATTTGGAAGAACTGCAGCCACGTGTCGGTTACGCGGCTCTGGTAGAGCGTGGCCACCGTCCGAAGGTTGAATACCGGCACATTGCCGTCGATCGATCGAGCCGCTTCGCGCAGGGGAGATGCGAGCTCGGCGGCGTCGCTCGCCGATTGGACGATTAACGTCATCCGCGGGCGCGGGTTCTGCTCGTAGGGCAAATAGACGAATGGCGACGGCGCCTCGTTCACGGCCAGGTAGTGGCCGGTCTTGGCTACGCCCACCACCTCGGCGGCAAGGCCGTCTCTGCTGTCCAGCCAAATGCGCTTTCCGATCGGGTCCTGGCCCGGCCAATACATCTTGGCGAACTGCTGGTTTACTATCGCGACGCGGTGAGATGGGGCGCGGTCGGCGCCGGTGAAGGCGCGCCCGCGTTCGATTTCGACTTTCATGGCGTTGAAGTAGCCGGCGTCCACGGCGGCGCCGAATACGATGGTTTTCTCGCGGCCCTTGGGGAACTGATACCCTTCGGGCACTACGCTGACAATGGTCTGAGAGGGAGACAGCGGCAGCGACTCGGTCATCGCCACCGCCGCCACGCCGGGCATTGTGCGAACATGATCGGCAAGGCGGCGGTAGAAGGCCTTCATCTGCTCGGGGGAGTAGCGCAGCACGGCAGGCGCGGTATCGAAGCTGATCAGGTGGTCGGTGCGAAATTCGGGCGGCATCGCCAACATGTTCCGGAAGCTGGCGAGGAACATGCCGGCGGCGATCAGCACGACCATGGCGAGCGCGATCTGGCCGGCTACCAGAACGTCGCGGCCGAGCGTGCGCCGTGCGCCGGACGCGCCGCCTCCGCCAGACTTCAGGGCGCCGAAAAAGTCTGTGCGAGCTGTCTGCCAGGCGGGCGCGAGGCCAAAGAAGAGACAACTCGCCAGCGCTGCGAGCAGGCTGAATTGCACGATGCGCCAATCGAGTTCAACGCCCAGCACGTTGGGCGGATCGCTGGGCACGCTGAGGGTTTGCAGCAGCAGAATCCCGCCGTATGCGACAACCAGTCCGGCGATGGCGCCGGCGATGGCAACG
>Ga0302326_10026829_pt1 | contig 11630 bp, 9 predicted proteins | sample Palsa_T0_3_FD_202264 | JGI IMG/M metagenome (GOLD analysis project Ga0302326, IMG submission 202264) | Peat permafrost microbial communities from Stordalen Mire near Abisko, Sweden - Palsa_T0_3 | ecosystem: Environmental > Terrestrial > Soil > Palsa > Peat permafrost | place: Sweden: Abisko... | reverse complement strand
GCGCGCTGCAGATCCGCGCGCAGCTCCAGCCGGGCAAGCACGCCCGCGTGCATCTCCGGCTCGAACAGCCGGTAGCTGCCCTTGCCGTCGCGCTTGGCTATGTACATGGCGGCGTCAGCGTCGCGGATCAGCTCGTCGGCGCCGATCGTCGAGGACGCGCCCATGATCGAGATGCCGATGCTGCCGCGCACGACCAGCTCCTTGCCGGCGACCATCAACGGCTGGCGCAGGTCCTCGAGCACGCGCTCGGCGACCTCGGTGGCGACGTCGGTGCTCTCCAGGTCCTCCAGCAGCACGACGAACTCGTCGCCGCCGAAGCGCGCGGCGGTGTCGCTGGAGCGAATGCTGTTGGACAGGCGCTTGGCCACGTCGATCAGCGCGGCGTCGCCCGCGCCGTGGCCGAGGCTGTCGTTGATCGTCTTGAAGTCGTCGATGTCGAGGAACATCACCCCCAGCTCGCGCTGCTCGCGCCGGGCGCGGCCGATCGCGTGTCGCACGCGCTCGACGAACAGCGCGCGGTTGGCGAGGTTGGTGACGGGGTCGTGGAACGCCTGGTGGGCGAGCTGCTCCTCGAAGGTCTTGCGCTCTGAGATGTCGCGGGCGTTGAGCACGATGCCGCGCACGTGCTCGTCGTCGAGCAGGTTCGTGTGCAGGATCTCGAACTGGCGCAATTCGCCGTCGCGGTGGCGCAGCGTGCACTCGATGACCTGCCCGTCCGGGCGCGCGTACGCCGAGCCGTCGGCGAGCAGTCGCAACAGGGCGCCAGCATCCTCCGGCGCGACCAGGCGGTCGAAGCGGGTGCCGAGGAGCTCTTGCGGCGGATAGCCGAGCACGTGCTCGGAGGAGGGGCTCTGGTAGGTGATCGTGGCATCCGGCCCGACCACGGTGATCAGGTCGCTGGCGTTCTGCACGAGCGAGGCGAAGCGAGCCTCACTGCGCTGGGCGTGGACCTCCTCGGTCAGCCTGGCGCCCTCGAGCGCGAGCGCGAGCTGGGTGGCGAGCGCCTCCAGCGCGCCGCGCGCCTGGCGCGGGACCGGCCTTGGGCACGCGAGCACCAGCAGTCCGAGTATCCCCCCGCGGACCGGCAGCGGCAGGACCAGGCCGCTCGACCACTCCTGCGGCAGCTCCAGCGCGGCGACCAGCACCGGTTCCAGGCTCACGGCCTGCGAAGCGCCCTCTTCGACGAGCGCGAGCAGCCTCGCGTCCGCTTGCTCGGGGAGCCTCCGCGCCGGGCGGCGCAGCTGGTCGTTGCGAGCCACCGCCACGAGTGCGCCCTCCTCGATCAGGCACAGCACGCCCACGCCGGCACCCTCGAGCAGCGGCACGATCACATCCAGCGCGGACTGCTGCATCTCCTCGCGCGTCGCGCACGCCACGAGCGCGGCGCCGAAGCGGCCGAGCAGCCGCTCGCGAGCGGCGGAGCGCTCCTGCTGGCGGACGAGGTCGACCATGCGCATCACGACCAGGCCGAACAGCACGACCGACGCGGACACGGTCACCATCAGGTCGAGGTCGCCGCGGTGCAGCTCCCTGAGGAAGATGCACACCGGCGCGATCAGCGAGGCGCCGGTCAGCAGGCTCAGGCGCACGGGCGTCAGCTTGGCCTCGCGATCCTTGGCGTCGCGATCGGCGACCGGCTCGTCCATGGCGGCCATCGAGGGGTGCAGCGCGGCGGCGCCCCACAGCAGCTGGTAGGAGAACCACCCGAGGTCGAGCAGCAGCTGGTGGTGGAAGGTGCCGTCGAGCGTCATCACCCCGTAGATGAAGTCGGTCGCCAGCAGCGAGACGATGCTCGCGCCCATCAGGTAGAAGGAGCGCTGGCGCCTGCCGCCGTCGAGCACGAGGCGGATCGCGGCGGCGAGCAGGATGATGTCGCCCATCGGGTAGGCGACCGACACGAGCTTGGGCAGCAGGGCCGTCGAGCTTTCGTGGATGTAGGGCGCGATCTGCAAAATCCACGACAGCACCGAAAGGCCGAGCGTCAGGATCGCGGCGTCGATCAGCGTGTTGCGGTTGCGGTGGGGGTTGCGCCGGCGCACGAGCAGCAGCAGTCCCAGCATCTGCGCCGGGTACACGGTCAGGTAGATCGCGTCGCCGATCGAGGGGAACGGCACTTCGTGGTGCAGTACGTATGCGCGGTAGCTGTAGGTGTAGAAGTCACCCATCCAGTACAGGAGGAACCCGAACGCGAACAGCCACCAGGGCAGCGCGTAGTGAGGTTTGTTGCGGCGGATCCCCACGATCACCGCGATCCAGCTGGTCAGGCCACAGGTGTTGAACAGCACCTCGTTGCCTTTCAGCGGCGTGGGCAGCAGGTACAGGCACATGCCGGCCCCGCCGAAGGCGAGGTAGGCCATCCACAACGGTGGGCGGCGCAGTGCGCGCGCGCCCATCACGCCGCCTCGTCAATGCGGGTCGCAGATGCCGATTGCAGCTCGCCCATCTCGGCGAGCTCGCCCAACGTGCCGATCAGGGTGTCGACCTCGGCGTCGGTGTTAGCCGCGGTGAGCTGCACCCGGAAGCCGACCTCGGCCTTGGGAACGAGCGGATAGGCGGCGAGCGTGACGTACACGCCGCGCTCGAACAGCATCCGCCCGACCGCGTCGATGCGCTCGTGCTCGCGCAGCGGCAGCTCGATGATGGGAAGCTGCGAATGGTTGGGGGTGTGCACGTCGAGCTCCGCCAGCGCATCGAGGACGCGAGCGCTGTGCCGGTGCACGGTGGCGCGCAGCTGCTCGCCGCGGCGCTCGTTGACGTCGAAGCCCGCCAGCACCGTGGCCAGCGAGGCGACCGGCGAGGGCCCGGAGTACAGGTACGGCGGCGCGGCCACCTTCAGCAGGTTCTTGACCTCGGTCGGGCAGGCGATGAAGGCGAGCAGCGAGGAGTACGCCTTTGAGAAGCCGCCCACCAGCACGATGTCGTCGTAGCTCTCGCCGAAGTGGCGCACGATGCTGTTGCCGCGCACGCCGTACGGGCACTGCTCGTCGGCCGCGCGCTCGCCGATCACGCCGAAGCCGTGGGCGTCGTCGACGTACAGCAGCGCGCCGTGACGGCGCGCGACCTCGGCGAACGCCCGCAGATCGGGGGCGTTGCCGGTCATGCTGTTGACGCCGTCCATGCACACGAGCCGCGCGCGGTCGTGCTCGGCCGCCAGCAGCTCGTCCAGGTGGTCGGGGTCCTCGAAGCGAAAGCGTCGCACGGCGGCGCCGCGCGAGCGCGCGATCAGGCAGCCGTCGTAGATCGTCTTGTGTGCGCGCGCGTCGAGGAAGATCGTCCCGGACGCGGCGAGGACGGGGATCACGGAGTTGTGGATGTGCGTGATCGTCGGCAGCACAAGCGAGTCCTCACAGCCGAGCAGCTGCGTTAGGCGCTCCTCGATGTGCTCGTACAGGACGGGGCTGCCGAGCAGCCGCGACCAGCTGGGGTGCGTGCCCCAGTCCTCCAGGAACGCGGGAATCGCGGCGATGATCTCGGGGTCGAGGTCGAAGCCGAGGTAGTTGCAGGAGGCGAAGTCGGCCAGCCACTGGTCGCCGACGCGGATCATGCGGCCGTCGACCTCCTCGATGACCGCGTCCATCATCGGATGCGCGGCGCGCAGCGTCTCGAGATCGCGGACGGTTTCCAGCCAGTGATCGACCCAGCGCCCGCCGGAGCGCGGGGGTGCGCCAGGGGGCGGGGACGCCGACGGGGGCGTACGCGGGGGCGCGGTGGCGCGGGCGGACATTGAGGCCAGCGGGTACGACATATCCGAACGACCATCGGATGGCCACGCGCAGGGCTTGAAAACTGCAGGCTCAGCTCAGCAATTCAATGAGTCGCCCGCCGGGTCTCAGGCGAACAGCTCGGCGAGACCGGCGTGCGCGGCGGCGAGCTCGTCGAGGGTGAGCGTGAGCATCATCCCCGCGGTCGCCCCCGCCTCGACGATGTTCAGCACGTCCTCGCCGACCCTGCCGAGCGCCATCAGCGGCACGTCCTGCGCCAGCTGTTGCAGCGCCTGCGCGCGGCCGCTGACGAGGAAGCCGCCCGGCGCCTCGCCGAACAGCGCGGCGGTCACCTGCCCGGGGGCTGGCGAGGTCGACCGCGGACTCGGCACGACCGACGGGACCGCCTCCCAGAAGTCCTCACCGAGCTCGACCTGGGCGCCGAGCCCGCCCGCGAGGCAGCACTCGGCGAGCGCGACCGCCAGGCCGCCCTCGGCGATGTCGTGGGCGCTGGACAGAAGGCCGGCGCGCACGGCCGCACGCACCGCGTCGTGGGCGGCGAGGATCGCGGCGAGGTCGATTAGCGCCAGCCCGTCGGGGAGCGGCTGGCCCAGCAGCTTCGCGAGCTCGCTGGCGGGGAGCGAGGGCGCGAACGGACCGGCGAGCGCGATCTCATCGCCCGCGCGGGCGAAGCCCAGGCGCCCGGCGCGGCGCGCATCGGGCAGGCGCCCGACCATGCCGATCACCGGCGTCGGGTAGATCGGGCCGGTGGCGCCCTCGTTGTACAGCGACACGTTGCCGCCGACGATCGGTGCGTCCAGCGCGCGGCAGGCGTCGCCGAGACCGCGAACGGACTCGCTCAGCTGCCACGCGATGTGCGGCTTCTCGGGGTTGCCGAAGTTGAGGTTGTTGGTCGTGCCTAGCGGCTGCGCGCCGACGCACGCGAGGTTGGCGGCGCACTCGAGCACCGCCTCGACGGTGCCCGTGTACGGGTCGGCCGCGACGCGCCGGCCGTTGCCGTCGATGCTCACCGCCAGCGCGCCACCGCCGGGGAGCGCGAGCACAGCCGCGTCCGCCTGCTCGGGGCGGCGCACCGTGCGCGACTGCACGATCGAGTCGTACTGCTCGAACAGCGGCCGGCGGGAGGAGATGTTTGGAGAGGAGAGGATCGCGAGCAGGATCTCCGGGGGCGGCGATTCCAGGGTAATCCGGGCCGTGGCGATCGGCGCGGCGTAGACCGGCTCGCTCGGCTTGCGCGGCTGCAGGTCATACAGCGGGCAGTCGTCGACGAGCGCGCTGACGGGCATGTCGCCGAGGAGCTCGCCGTCGCGCAGGACGCGCATGCGCCCGCTGTCGGTGACCTCGCCGATGGCCGCGCCGCCCACCTCCCACTTGGCGCACAGCCGCATCACCTGCTCGACGTTCTCGGGCTCGACCACGCACAGCATCCGCTCCTGGGACTCGCTGACCATCACCTCGAACGGCTCCATCCCAGGCTCGCGCAACGGAACCCGGGCGACGTCGAGGTCGATCCCGACGCCGCCCTTGGACGCCATCTCCGAGGCGGAGGAGGTGAGGCCGGCAGCGCCGAGGTCCTGCAGCGAGACGATCAGGCCGCGCTCGAGCAGCTCCAGCGAGCACTCCATCAGCTTCTTCTCCTCGAACGGGTCGCCGACCTGGACGCTCGGGCGCTTGTCCGCGTCGGCGGCGTCGAGCTCGGCGGACGCGAGCACGGACGCCCCACCGATGCCGTCGCGGCCGGTGGACGCGCCGAACAGGACGAGCACGTTGCCCGGGCCGGCCGCTGCGCTGCGCACGAGCCGCTCGCGCGAGGCGAGGCCGAGGGCCATTGCGTTGACCAGGCAGTTGTGCTCGTAGGGCGCCTCGAAGTACACCTCGCCGCCGACCGTGGGCACGCCGATCGAGTTGCCGTAGTGGCCGATCCCCGACACGGCGCCGTCGAGCAGGTAGCGCGTTCTCGCGACGGCCGGTTCGCCGAAGCGCAACGAGTCCAGCACGGCGATCGGGCGAGCGCCGATGGCGAAGATGTCACGCAGGATGCCGCCGACGCCGGTGGCGGCGCCTTGGAAGGGCTCGACGGCGCTGGGGTGGTTGTGTGACTCGACCTTGAACGCGCACACCAGGCCGTCGCCGACGTCGACCGCACCGGCGTTCTCGCCGGGCCCCATGACCACGTGCTCGCCGTCGGTGGGCAGGGTACGCAGCAGCTTCTTGGAGTGCTTGTACGCGCAGTGCTCACTCCACAGCAGCGAGTACATGGCGAGCTCCAATTGATTGGGTGCCCGCCCGCCCGCGCCGCCCTGCTTCTCGCACACGAGCCGGTACTCCGCGGCGGTGAGCCCCAGGGCGATCGCGTCCTCGACGGTGGGGAGCTCGTGCGCTGTCTCTCCTTGCGAACTCTGTTCTGCCATCGTTATACGCTGGACGCGGTCGAGCTCATACGATGGCCCCCTCGACGGACAGGCGGATCGACTCGAAGATCGCCAGGCCATCGCTCGAGCCGCCTATCAGCTCGTCGACGGCGTGCTCGGGGTGGGGCATCATGCCGAACACGTTCCCGCGCTCGTTGCGAACGCCGGCGATGTCGCGCAGCGAGCCGTTGAAGTTCTCGCCGGGCGCGTAGCGCAGAACCACCTGACCGGCTTCGTCCATCGCCGTGAGCGTGGCATCGTCGGCGTGGTAGCGCCCCCACGAGTGCTTGGCGGGGATGCTCAGACACGCGTCCGATCCGCACGCGCGCGTGAACGCGGTATCGGGCCTTGAGACCTCGAGGCGCACCTGCTTGGAGGTGAAGCGCAGGTTGGCGTTCACCAGCAGTGCGCCCGGCAGCAGGTGCGCCTCGCACAGCACCTGAAAGCCGTTGCAGATACCCAGCACGAGCCCGCCGGCGCCGGCGAACTCGATGACCGACTCCATCGCCGGCGAGAAGCGCGCGATCGCGCCCGCGCGCAGGTAGTCGCCGTAGGAGAAGCCGCCGGGCACGACGATCGCGTCCGCGCCGTGAAGGTCGCGATCGGCGTGCCAGATCAGCTCGGCGTCGCCGACGCGCGCGGCCGCCGCCAGCGCGTCGAGGTCATCGCAGGAGCCGGGGAACTGGAGGACGCCGAACTTCATTAGCTTCGGCCCTGCTTCCTTGATCTGCTTGATCCGGACACCGCTGATCGGATGTCCTGCTCACGCAAGGATCTGCACCTCGTAATCCTCGACCAGCGGGTTGGCGAGCAGCTTCTCGCACATTGGCTTCAGCTGCTCGGCGTCGTCGACCTCCAGCTCGATCAGCCGGCCGACGTGCACGTCCTCCACGCCGGTGAACCCGAGCGCGGGTAGCGCGCGCGCCACGGCATCGCCCTGGGGGTCGAGGATGCCCGCCTTCGGGCGGATCAGCACGCGCGCCTTCACGCGACCCCGTCGGCGACGGAGCCGGTGCGATCGAGCCACGCCTGGAACGGCTCGCCGGTTATGCGTTCGTAGGCCTCGACGTACCGTGCGCGCGTGCCGGCGACGACGTCGTCGGGAATTGCGGGGGCGGGCGGGCGCTTATCCCAGCCGCTCGCCGACGCCCAGTCGCGCACGTACTGCTTGTCGAAGCTCGGCTGTCCGTGCCCGACCCCGTAGCCGTCCGCCGGCCAGTAGCGCGAGGAGTCGGGCGTGAGCACCTCGTCGCCGAGCACCAGCGTCGGCTGATCGCCGGGATCGTCGCCCCGCTCGAGCCCGAACTCGAACTTGGTGTCGGCGAGGAGCACACCGTTGGCTCGCGCGTGCTCGGCGGCGAACGAGTACAGCTCGATCGACGCGTCGCGCACGCGCTCCATCAGCGCGCGGTCGCCGACGAGCGCGACGGCGCCGTCGAAGTCGATCGCCTCGTCATGCCCGATCTCGGCCTTGGTGCTGGGCGTGAAGATCGGCTCGGGCAGGCGCTCGGACTCGCGCAGGCCGTCCGGCAGCGCGATCCCGGAGACCGCGCCGGTCGCCTGGTAGTCCTTCCAGCCTGATCCCGTGATGTAGCCGCGCACGACGCACTCGACGGGCAGCATCGCGAGCCTGCGCACGACGAGCGCGCGGCCGAGCACCTCCTCGGGCACGCCGTCGACGGTCGAGATCATGTGGTTGGCGACGATCCCGGCGGTCCTCTCGAACCAGAACACCGACAGCCCCGTCAGCACCTTGCCCTTGTCGGGGATCGGCGTGGGGTGGACGGCGTCGTAGGTGGAGATGCGGTCGCTGGCGACCATCAGCAGGGCGCCTCCGGCGCGCCCGGGCGGGCTGCCGACCTCCTCTAGGTCGTACATCTCGCGCACCTTTCCGCTGGCGACGAGGGGCAGGTCTGCGAGCACGGTCACGACTCGGACGATAGTGAGTCCAGGCGCTGGATAATCTCCTCGGCGTAGCGCAGGTAGTGGGCGTAGTCGAAGATCGCATCGAGGTCGAGCCCGTGCGCGCGCTCATCCGCGGCGAGCAGCTCGCGCAACGGGACGCCGTCGTCCCACGCGCGCTGGGCGAGCTCCTGCACGACGCGGTAGGCCTCGTCGCGGGAGGAGCCGGCCTCGACGAGCGCCAGCAGCACCCTCTGCGAGAACAGCGCGCCGTGGGTCAGCTCGAGGTTGGCGCGCATACGCCCGACGTCGACGGTCATGTCGCGCACGAGCGCGATCGCACGATGCTGGAGGTAGTCCAGCAGGATCGTGGAGTCGGGGAGGATCACGCGCTCGACGGAGGAGTGCGAGATGTCGCGCTCGTGCCACAGCGCGACGTCCTCGAGACCGGCCTGGGCGTTGGCGCGCAGCACGCGCGCGAGGCCTGAGATCTGCTCGCTCTTGATCGGGTTGCGCTTGTGTGGCATCGCCGAGGAGCCCTTCTGGCCGGCGCGAAACGGCTCCTGCACCTCCCTCACCTCGGTGCGCTGCAGGTGGCGGACCTCGGTGGCGATGCGCTCCAGGCCGGCGCCCGCGAGCGCGATCGCGCCTAGCAGCTCGGCGTGGCGGTCGCGGGGGACGACCTGCGTGGAGACGTCCTCGGACGCGAGGCCCAGGCGCTCGAGCACCCGCGCCTCGAACTCGGGGCTGGTGGCCGCATACGTGCCGACCGCGCCTGAGATCGCGCCGACGGCGACCTGCGCGAACGCGCGCTGCAGGCGCTCGGCGTTGCGGTGCGCCTCGAACGCGAAGCCCGCGAGCTTGAGCCCGAAGGTCGTCGGCTCGGCGTGCACGCCGTGGGTGCGCCCCGCGCAAACCGTGTCCGCGTGCTCCCTCGCGCGGGCGACGAGGGTGGCGACGAGCTCGCGGGCGCCCGGCACGATCGCCTCACCCGCCGCGCGCAGCTGCAGCGCGAGCGCGGTGTCGAGCACGTCCGAGGAGGTCAGGCCGAAGTGGAGCCAGCGCCCGGCCTCGCCGACCGACGCGGCCAGCACGTCCACGAACGCGGCAACGTCGTGCTCTGTCACCAGCTCGCGCTCCTGCACCTCCACCACCGTGAAGCTCGCGCCTGCGATCGCCTGCAGCTCGGCCTCGCTGGGACCGTCGGCGCCGAGCAGGCCGGGTAGCTCCTCGCACGCGGCCAGCTCCACCTGCCGCCAGGTCTCCATGCGCGCCTGCTCGCTCCACAGGCGGCCGAGCTCGGGGCGGGTGTAGCGCGCGATCACGTCTGTTGATTATCGCCGCCGGGCGGCGACGGCGTCCTCACGCGCTGAGGATCTGCGCGGCCAGGATCGCGGCGTTGCGCGGGTTGTCGAGACCCACGCACGCGACCGGCACGCCCGGTGGCATCTGCACGATCGACAGGATCGCGTCGAGGCCGCCCGCGGCGGTCAGCCTCCCCGACAGCGGCACGCCGATCACGGGCAGCTCGGTGTGCGCGGCGATGGCGCCGGGTAGCGCCGCGGAGATGCCCGCCCCGGCGATGATCACGCGCAGGCCGCGCATGCGCGCGTTCTTCGCGTAGTCGGCCACCACGTCGGGCTCGCGGTGGGCTGACATCACCCGTACCTCGTGCATGATGCCCCGCTCCTGGAGCTCGTGCGCGGCCTTCTCCATCATCTCCATGTCGCTCTTGGAGCCCATCACGATGCCCACGCGCGGGGCGTCGACGTCGATGTCGTCGAGCTGCGCCTGCACCTCCGCCTCCTCCATCGGCTCGGGCACCAGCGAGATGCCGGGGGAGCTGGTCGGCCGACCCTCCCCGCGTGTGTGCTCGGCAGTGATCTCGCCCACGGCTACAGCGACGCGATGAAGTCGTCGATCGGGATCGCCGACAGCGTCTCGTAGCGGGCGGTGCCGCGCGAGCCGAGCTCCAGCGACACGCGCGCCATCGTGCCATCGTCGGGCGCCTCGACCACCGAGATGAAGTCGACGTGCCCGAGCGTCGCCCACTGCGCCTTGACCGTCGCCCCTAGCTGTTCGACCTCCTTGTTGACCTCCTTGATCCGCTGCGGGTTGTTCTTGACCGTCTGCACGCCCTCGGGGGTGAGGGTCGTCAGCAGGATGTAGGTGGGCATGGGCTCCTCCGTCGGCTTGCAGGTGTCGTTGACGGCGTGCGTGCGATGGCGCGCTCGATGTCGTTGTACATGATCGGCGGGCATGCCGCCGTCGCGCCGCCCGCGCCGGCGCCGGCGCCGGCGCCGGCCACCGCACATGTGGCGAGTGCCCGCGCCAGGCGCTGACGCCGATGCGGCGCCTATCGTCTCGTCAGCATTGGCTCAAGTCAAAAACCATTCAGCTGGGGGAGAAACATGCGCAAGCGCATCACCTATGCGAACGTGGCCGCCACGCTAGCCCTCGTGTTCTCGATGAGCGGAGGGGCGCTGGCTGCGTCGCACTACCTCGTCAACTCGACCAAGCAGATCAACCCCAAGGTGCTCAAGAGGCTGAAAGGTGCCACCGGTCCGCCTGGTCTGACCGGAGCGACCGGGCCGGCTGGTGCGACCGGTAAAGAAGGGAAGGAAGGTAAAGAAGGCAGCAGCGCGACCGGTAAAGAAGGCAAAGAAGGTAAAGAAGGCAGCAGCTATACGGTGCAGAGCACCCTGAAGTCGGGACAGACCGAGACTGGTGTCTATGAGGCCTGGGGCACCGCCCCCAACTCAGGCGCCGCTTACTTCGGCGGGGTCGTCGACTACCGCGTGCCGCTGGCAGCCCCACTCGACGAAGAACACGTCGTCTTCAATCCGGGAGGCGGATCTAGCACTCACTGCTCCGGCATCGGGCATGCAGAAGCCGGCTATCTCTGCGTCTACGAGTCCGCGAGCGGATCCGGCAATCGTACCTTCGGCAACATCAACCAGCCCGACACCACCGATGGTGAAGCGGGATCGAGCACCACCGGATTCGGCATCTACTTCGACACGACGGGAACGAATCAAGGCGCCTGGTCCTATGGAGGCTGGGCGGTCACCGCGCCATGATCAGCAGCCGGGGGACGCCCCCTGGACGTCCCCCGGCGTAACGCATAAAACACGAAGATCACCGCGATCCGGGTGTCCGCGCTGACCAACACGGCCGTATGGCCGCGCTCAGGCCGCCGCGATCTCGCGTTCGCGTTCGCGCGTGGGCTCTAGCGCGAGCTGTCCGTGCACGGCTGTCACGCGAACGCCGTCGCCCTGGCGAATCCTGCCTTCCAACAGCGCCAGCGCCAGACGGTCGGTGAGCTGCTTCTGGATCACGCGCCGAAGCGGGCGCGCGCCGTAGGCGGGGTCGTAGCCGAGGTTGCCCAGCAGCGTGCGCGCGTCGTCGCTCAGGGTCACCTCGATGCCGCGCTCGGCCACGCGCTCGATCACGCGCGCCACCTGCAGGTCCACGATCTCCGAGATCTGCTCGCGGGTCAGCGCGTCGAAGCGCACGATGTCATCGAGGCGGTTGATGAACTCCGGCTTGAAGTGCTCGAGCAGCGCCGTGCGTATCTCCGATTCGTTGACACCGG